>OMBG01000336.1_pt1 | contig 25507 bp, 25 predicted proteins | sample 1674251 | NCBI WGS metagenome assembly OMBG01 (sample SAMEA103958153, study PRJEB25191) | human gut metagenome | reverse complement strand
TGGACAACCTGCCCACCGAGATCCCCTTCACCGGGGATAAGGGCATCAAGCTCAAGGACGTGGAGGCGGGACTGGCCTCCATGGAGGACTTTGTGGCTCAGCTGACCCCGGAGGAGCTGGAATCCCTGACCCACGGGGACTTTGTCATGGACAGCCCCCTGGGCGCTAAGGGCAACGCCGCTGTCATGGGCGGCATCATCGAGAGCCTGCGGGAGAAGGGCGTGCCCCCCATCACCACCACCGACGGTCCTTCCGGCATCCGGCTGCAGTACTACTGCTCCCTGCTGCCCTGCGGCACCTGCCTGGCCTGCACCTGGGATCCCGCCCTGGTGGAGAGCCTCTACCAGGCCCACGGCCGTGAGATGGTCCAGAAAGGCAGCGACGTGCTGCTGGGGCCCGGGATGAACATCCACCGCAATCCCCTGTGCGGCCGGAATTTCGAGTACTTCGCCGAGGATCCCCTGCTGGCGGGCAAAACTGCCGGCGCGATGGTTCGGGGCATCCAGAAGAACGGCGTCTCCGCCTGCCCCAAGCACTTTGCCTGCAACAACCAGGAGACCAACCGGGAGTACAACGACTCCCAGGTGTCCCAGCGGGCTCTGCGGGAGATCTATCTGAAGGGCTTTGAGATCTGCATCAAGGAGGCCGCACCCCATCACATCATGACCAGCTACAACAAGATCAACGGGGTGTGGAGCCACTACAACTACGACCTGTGCACCACCATTCTCCGGGGCGAGTGGGGCTACGGCGGCTCGGTGATGACCGACTGGTGGGAGCGTCCCAGCGCCGACCCGGACTTTGAGAATGTGTGGGACAGCGCCTACCGTGTCCGGTCCCAGGTGGACGTGTTGATGCCCGGCGCTGTGGACCGGGAGGGCAGCCCGGATCCCTCCGTTTTAGAGTCCTACCACAAGGGAGGTCTGACCCTGGCGGAGCTTCAGCGGGGCGCAAAAAACGTACTGGGGAACATTATAAAGCGCCATTATCTACGAAGTATATCTGGGGAGGTGCAACCTTGAACGCCCGCGAAACTGCCCGCCAGGCTGTTAAGAGCTCGGTGGTGCTGCTGAAAAATGAAGGGGGAGTACTGCCACTGCCCCAGGGAGCGAAGGTCGCCCTGTTCGGATGGGCCCAGTGGGATGCGGTGCTCTCCGGCAACGGGTCCGGAGCTGCCCGGGGAGGTGTGTCTCCCAGTGTAGTAGATGCGCTGAAGGCTGTTGGCGTACAGCCGGAGGAGTCTCTCTCTGCCTGGTACCAGGATGAGTTCAAGGCCTATCATAAAGACAATCCCTCGGAGTTCGACTTTACAAAAATAAAGGATGCTGTCAATAGCGGTCTGATGTACGAGATTTTTGGCAAGTACATCCCCAATCCCCCGGAGTTTTCCCCTCCGCAAGAACTTCTTGATGAGGCTTCCAGGTGGACGGATACCGCCCTGTGGATTGTGGGTCGCAAGTCCGGTGGGGAGGAGTGCGATCGTCGCTTGGAAAATGACTACTACCTTTCCAATCAGGAAAAAGTCCTGTTGGAGGCCATTTGCGCCCATTTTCCTAAGGTAGCGGTGGTGTTGAATGGAAATGGTCTGATGGACCTTTCCTGGGTAGAAGAGCATTCGCAAATTCAGGCCTTGCTATTTTTGGGCGTTCCTGGGGAAGAGGGCCCTGCTGCCTTGGCAGAGCTGTTAGTCGGCAAGGCCAACCCATCCGGAAAGCTGAGTGTCACCATTGCCAAGCGGAGAAATGACTATCCCGCCTGGGAGGATTTTTCCTGGGACAAGGACCACCCGAAGCAGATCAAGACATATGAGGACTACGGCCTGACCCCACCCCTCGTGGACCGTGCCTTCGCTCACCGGCCCGTTACCGCCTACCGGGAGGATATCTACCTAGGCTACCGGTACTTCGACTCCTTCGGGGTTGAACCCCTGTACCCTTTCGGATTTGGGCTTTCCTACACCAGCTTCTCTCTGACCTGCGCCGGGGTGGCAAAGACCGCCCAGGGGCTGACTGTGAAATCCAAGATAAAAAACACCGGATTCCGCTCTGGTCGGGAGGTATCACAGGTGTATGTGTCTGCTCAGGTGGCTGCCCAGCCACACCCGTTCCAAGAGCTGAAAGCCTTTGCCAAAACGGGGGAGCTGGCTCCAGGGCAGACCGAGATCATTGCCATGACCATTCCCTGGAAAGAGCTGGCCTCTTTCCGGGAGGATCGGGCCGCTTGGGTCATAGAGGCGGGGACATACCTAGTGAAGCTGGGGAATTCCTCCGCCCACACCCAAACAGTGGCGGTGGTCCGAGTGGAAAAGGATATTCTGGTCCAACAGGTGGAAAATCGGCTGGTTCTGGATCCTGTTTTCCGAGAGAAGCTGCACCTTCTCGTCCGGGAGCCTGTTCTGGCAAAGGTCCCCCAGGGGTGTCCAGTGCTGGGTCTCTTCCCAGAGGATGTGCCAACGGTGAACATCCCTGCGGCTCCGGCGGTGGACTGCTCGGCCCTGACGGAAAATCAGCTGGCCTGCCTGTGCGTGGGCTACGGCTCAGGTCTGCCCTTCCCGGACTTTCAGGAGACAGAGCTGCCCTCCACCCTTCAAGAGGATGGCAGGCCTCTCACCGTTAACGACCACCCGGCGGGATACAATGGATATGTGTCCCCAGCTGTGCCGGAGCGGGGTATTCACTCGATGTTTTACAAGGACGGCCCCGCAGGGGTCGGCGGGGTCAGCTGGCCCGGGGAGATGCTGCTTGCCTGCTCCTTTGACGTGGATGCCCTGTACCAAATGGGGAACGCGGTGGGTGCTGAGTGCGAGGCCCAGCAGGTGGATGTGTGGCTTGCTCCTGCCTTAAACCTTCACCGCCACCCCTTAGGGGGACGTAACTTTGAGTATTACTCCGAAGATCCATTCCTGACGGGGGCGATGGGTTCGGCAGTGCTCCGGGGGGTTCAGGAAAACCACAAAGTGCTGGTGTGTGCTAAGCATTTTGCAGCCAACGAGCAAGAAACCTACCGGCGGGGCAGTGCTAAACTGGAAAACGGCATTCCTGCTTTCGACGCAGTGGACTCCCTTGTCTCGGAGCGCGCCCTACGGGAGCTGTACCTCAAGCCATTCCAGATGGCGGTGGAGGCCGGGCTTCACTGTGTGATGACCTCCTTCAACAAAGTTAATGGAACCTTTGCTGGGGGCAGCAAGGATTTGTGTACTCACATTCTTCGGGAAGAGTGGGGCTTTGACGGGGTTGTGGTCACCGACTGGGGCGATATGGACATTGTGGTAGATGGCGCAGAAGCCGTAGCTGCCGGCAACGATATCATTATGCCTGGTGGGCCCCCTGTGATTCAGCAGATTCTGAAGGGGAAGGAAGAGAGCCGTCTTACCCGCCAGAAATTAGAAATCGCCGTGGAACATTTGCTCTCCGTGTTGAGAAGGTTAGAACGGCTAGATAGACACGATACCATTTAATAGTTCTATTTGTTTTTATTTTGAAATTATTATGAAAAAATGGAGGAATCATTTATGGCGTGGAGAAAGAGTATTGTACCAAGCGATACCACTGTGCTGCCTGGAATGCAGATTTTGCCTGCAGATAAATCCCAGACCGGGATTGTCAACTATTTCCCGGATATTCCATATGTCCAGCGAGAGGAAGAGAGCCTTCTATTGCAGTTATTGCTGCCCTGCGGTCTTGCTCCTGGAACGCCTTCTGACCGGACATTTCCCCTGGTGGTATTTGTGCAAGGTGCCGCTTGGGGTGAGCAGGAGAAGTACCGTAACATACCTCAGTTGGTGCAGGTGGCCCGTGAAGGATTTGTAGTAGCTAGTGTGAAGCACCGAGCTGCCACTGTAGCGAAATTTCCTGCGTTCTTGCAGGATATTAAAGCAGCTATTCGTTTTTTGCGTGCCCATGCAAAAGAATATCATATTGACCCGGAGCAAGTAGCCATCTGGGGAGATTCTTCGGGGGGACATGCGGCTCAAATGGTGGGTGTTACTGGTGATATGGAACTATTCAAGACAGAGGAATACCGGGAGTATTCCGATGCTGTTCAAGTAGTGGTGGATTTTTACGGTCCCAGCGATATTAGTCAGGTGAACAACAAACCCCGTGACCCCTTTGTGGTGGCAGATAAATCCCGGATTCCTGAGGATATTTTATTTGGTGGCTGTGTAGCGGAGCACCCTGAGTTGGCAGAGCCCGGTAACCCACTTAACTACATCAAGGAGGGAACTCCGTTACCGCCTTTCTTGGTGGTTCACGGCGATGAAGACCCTGTCGTTCCATTTAATCAAAGTGTCCTCACTGTCCAAAAACTGCAAAAGACCGGACATGCGGTTCATTTTTGCAAGGTGACAGGAGCTGGTCACGGTGCATTTTTGTGGACAGATCAAGTTCTTGATGTGACTGTTCGTTTTTTAAAAGCCTGGTTGGCGCCGTAACAATACAAATTAAACAGGAAAGGCAGCTTAAATAAGAATTAGATAAAGAAAGCTGCATTTATTGCTTTACCCCTGCCCAAGCAATAATGAGACCATCAAGATCATGGATGAGTTCATTGAGATGGGCAATCTGGATTGCTGCGTGATCAACCGGGATACGTGCGCTTGACAGCCAAGCATCCTGACATCGAACTACTCGGAGCGGGCTATGATATGTAGACCGAGGACGGAAAGCGGTTACCCAAAATTAGGGCCCCCAATTTCGCTGGAAATTCCATCTAGCCCGAAGTGACGGAAAAACCGTATCTATTGCGCGCTTCAACACGGTCATCGCCCTGAAGGCGGATTCTCAAATAGAAGCCTATTCCGACCCGTCCCAAAATAGCTGTTCCAGCTCAGAAAAAAGTATGTTGTCTTTGGGGTGAAAAAGTAAAGACCGACGAAATATCTGTTGTTATAGAAGAAAGACTTAGTCGAAGGTGAGGCGGAAAGTGAAAAAACCATTAAGTCAAAAAAATACATTGTGGACGTGGAAGTTTATCGTCCTCATTTTGATCAACCTGACAAACGGAGCGGCGGGACAGATGACTTTCCCTTTGGTAGCCAGTTTCGCCCTGGACCTGGGTGCGGAATTGACGGTGGCCTCATCTATTGCGGGAATTATGTCCCTGATCGGGATGTTCATGTCCCCAGTAGCGGGGGTATTGTCCGACCGGATGAACCGCAAGCGGCTGCTAATGTGCACCGAGTTGCTCTACGCCCTGTTTTTGCTAGGCCATGCCTTCGCCACCACCATTCCATTTTTGGTGTTCCTGCGGGCGGGCACCGGTGTGTTCTTCACTATCAATTCCGTGTTGACCACCGCCTACGCCAGCGAGTTTATCCCCCGGGACCGTATGGGGGAGGGCTTGGGCTACTTTGGCCTAGTGATGCCCCTGGCACAGGCGGTGGGCCCGGCCCTAGGCCTGGCTCTGCGGGACGCTATGGGGTTCGGGGCGGCCTTTGTGGCAGCCTGCATTTCCACGATCCTGTCATTTGTGTGCGTCACTATCCTGCCCTATGACGCCAAGACACCTCAGGAGGGGGAAAAGAAGCACTCCCTGAAGCTCAACGACCTGTTTGCTGTAGAGTTTCTAAGCCTGATGTTGCTGGCCACCCTGTTCAGTTCCGCCAACGGTCTGGCCACCACTTACCTGGACATCTTGGCCACCGAGCGGGGTATCCCTAACATCTCCCTGTTCTTCACGGCCTACGCTGTGGCGCTGTTGATTGTAAAGCCCATCACCGGGCGGTTGCAGGATAAGAAAGGTCTGTACTTCGTGATGATCCCTGCGGTGGTATTCGCCGCCCTGGGCACCTTCCTGGTGGGCGTTGCTTACTCTTTAGCCATGATGGTGCTGGCAGCTGTCTGCCGGGCCCTGGGACAGGGGGCTGGAACTCCTTGCCTGCAGGCCCATACCGTTCGCACGCTGGACGCCTCAAAGGCGGGGGTGGCGGTGTCCACCATTGTGATCGGCCAGAATCTAGGAAACGCCCTGGCGCCTATCGGGGGCAGTTTTTTCGCGGAATCCTTCGGCTATGAAGGAATGTTCTGCGGCATGGGCGTGGCCACGCTGTTCATCGGGATGTTCCTTCTGGTGTGGAATTGTCTGCGGGAAAAGAAGGCAGGCCTGCAGTAATCAATAATAATATAATACTTATGTAGGGAACCCGAAGCCAAGGTGCTTCGGGTTCCCTGCATAAATGACAGCTTTCATTTTATCAAAGTTTTCCAAATTAAAAGTTTTTTTATTTTTGGGGTTCTGATGTAGTGAAGGGCAAATCGTGAAGAAAGCAGTGTACATTGCTATTGGAGTCACTCTGGATGGCCGGAAAGATGTCCTGGATGTGGACCGTGATGTCGTCGGTGGTCATCCCATTGGCGCACATGGACAGGATTTTCTCCTCAATTTCCTGACTGATGCTGGTCTGGTTCTTTTTCAGTGCCTGGGGCTCGAATTCTCCCCTTGAGATCTCGATGAACTGATACTTCCACATCCCCAAAGCTGGTGCGCAGCGTTTTAGAACTGTGGCCGTTTCAGCTGTTGTCCATGTTATTGTTCCGATAGTCGTATTTGCTGTAACCCAGCTCGTCTTCCAGCTCTGCCTCCAAGCCGTTCTCCATGAACTCGGCAATGGTCTCCTTGAACAGATTCTGAATGTCGTCCATGCTGCCAATGTTTGCCATCTGTAGCAGCTCACGAATCTTTTTCGACGGGCATTTTCTTACGGGGTGCGATTCTTTCTGGACATATGGTATATCTCCTGTGTGGTGCTTCTAGTCTACACTGTATGGGAGCTTTAAACAAAACTTGGGATAGTCTCGACTCTGGTATACCAGGCTCCTTTCGGTTATTCTGTTATTGGATAATCTGGTTATCAGAACTTTTCGATAATACTGGCAAGCAATGCTCCTGGATAGCCATTCAGCTTCCGGCGCTGCTTGTTGAGGGTATCTCCCAAGCCCCCATGAACGCAGAATTCCATTCTGCGGCTGCGCGTTCTGTGAACGCTTAGGAGCATGACCGGCTCACCGCTGGTCATGGTCCTTTTCTTGTTCTTTTTTCTGTTCCTCGTCCAGTTTCAGCAGTCGATCCACATTAGCCTTTGCCGCCAGCAACTCCCGCATTCCCTCACGGGAGCGCCGGTACTCTGCATAGATCTTTTTTTCCCTCCAGGAGCCGGGCATACTCGGCTTGCAACTCCTTAACTTGGGGTAGCTTCTTGACTCCCATATCATTAAAGGCGTTTTTGGCCGCCTGATGGAGCAGGATTTCCTCCTCATATTCCTGACGGAATTTATTGGAGTACCCGGCCTTGCGGTAGGCTACATAAGTCTCACGGGTCTTGGCATAGTTGATGATGTGGGCCCGCAGGACGGCGATCTCCGCCATGCGTTTCTCCGCTGCCTTGATTTTAGCAGATAACTCATTATGGCGGGCTGTGGCTGCCGCTGCCTTTTCCTCCAGCACCGCATACTCCAGCAGGTTATGCTCCGTGAGAAAATTCACGGTTTGTGCCATCTGTTTCAGATTAAAAACCTTGGCCCAACGCACATACCCGGCACCTTTTCCAGCCTGGAGCTTCGCCTGGATGTCAACCAGCAGATTGACCTTCGGCGGATACACAATCAATGATACGAACCGAAAGAGATTTGTAATTGTATGCAAATTGAGAGTTTAAATCATAGTATGGCGGAATATTTAGATATTGTAGATGAGAACGGGATCCCCACAGGCGAAACGGTAGAGCGCGAAACGGCGCATGCAAAGGGCATTCGGCACCGCACGGTACATTTGTGGCTCGTGCGTAAGAAAGACGGCAAATTGCAGGTTTTGCTGCAAAGACGCGCCAAGCACAAGGAGTCTTTTCCCGATCGGTACGATACGTCAAGCGCGGGTCATATTCCGGCAGGCAGTGATTACAGAGAGTCGGCAATTCGCGAGCTTTTCGAGGAGCTTGGCGTGCACGCGAAAGCGGAAGACCTTGTGTACTGCGGCACGCGCCGCGTGGTGTATGACGGCGAGTTTTGCGGCAAGCTGTTTCACGACCGTCAGGTCTCGAAGGTGTTCTACCTTTGGTTCAACGCAGATGAAAGCGCTTTTAACATCGACCCTGCCGAGGTAGACCGTGTTTTATGGATGAATTTAGATGCGTGCATCGACGGTGTGCGGCATAACACGTTTCCGCACTGCATCGAAATGGACGAGCTCGAAATTTTATGCAGCGGCTTAAAGGTCGATTTTGCATAAGTTTTTTACCGCGTAATGACCTGCACCGTGGTATCGGCATAGTCGGAAAGCAGGGAAAAATCCTCTTTCAGTCCGTCCGTAATGTAGACCGTGCCGTCCGCTGCAATGAAAATCGCTTCAAAGTCGCTGCTTTCTGTCCAGAGAGCAGCGGCTTTTTCTAAGCCCATCACAAAAAGCGAGGTGGAAAGCCCGTCGCACACCGCGCCGTCCTCGCCTATGACCGTCACGGCAAGCAGGCCGCTGTCTGCCGGACGTCCGGTCTTCGGATCCATAATGTGCCAATAGGTCTTGCCGTCCTGTTCAAAATAACGTTCGTATCCGCCGGATGTGACAACGGCTTTGTCGCGCACGGAGACCACCATCATGGGCTCTTTATTGTGAGGGTTTTTCACGGCAATTTGCCATGCGCCGCCGTCCGGCTTGCTGCCGATGGTCTGCACGTTGCCTCCGAGATTCAAAAGTGCGGAGGTGACGCCCTTTTCGCGCAGAAGTTCCGCTGCCTGTTGACCGGCATAGCCCTTTGCAATGCTGCCGAGGTCGATTTCCATGCCTGCTGGCAAGATCACTTCGCCGGTGACTTCATCGTACTGCACATTCGTGTAATCGACCAGCGGCAAAAGGGAGGTGAGCTCCTCCTCGCTCGGCACCTTGTAGCTGCCGGTTGTAAAGCCCCATGCGCGCACAATGGGGTAAACGGAAATATCCAGTGTGCCGTTTGTGCGGCTGCACATCGCAAGTGCCTTTCCCATCAGGTCGGCGGTGCTGCCCGTAACGGTACCAGAGCCGTTTTGGTTGATCTGCGCGATCTCGCTTGTGTCTTTCGTCACAGAAAGCTCGTCTTCAAGACTGTTTATCAGCGCCTCCGCGTCGTCAACGAGCGAAGCGCTGCCGTATACGGTAAATTCCATGGTGGTGTTCATGGCGTAGAATGTCTTTTTTTCGGCTTGTGGCGTGCGGGAACACCCCGCGCACAGTGCAAAAATCAGCACAAAACAGCCAAAAACGGATAAAACTTTCTGCATAGTGGTCTCCTTTTGAGAAAAAATCATAGAATATTAAAAATAGATGACAGATATTTAAAAAATGAATACCGTTTCCGGTTGACAACAAAGGAAATTTTTGGTAGCATACTGTGTGGAGGTTAGTGCCATCTAACTTTATATACACCGTAAGAGCAGAGAATGTAATCCTTCGCGTGAGGGATTGAAAGCCTTTTGCGGCGCATAAAGCTTGGGGTGCTTACACTGTTTTTTTTAGTGTAAGTTAGACGTATCTAACCCACGCGCAGCATTATACCACGAAAAAGCGCGCCTTTCAACCATTTTAAGAGATTTTATTGAAAGCTGTCCGTGGAAATATCCGAAGCGGCGGAGAAACCGCAAAAAATGAAGGAGGCAGCATGAGAAACATTTACAAAAAAGCAGCGTCTTTGCTTTTGGTGACAATGATCCTCTTATCCATGGTCGTGACCGGCGCAGTGGCAGAGGCAGCAGCACCGACAGAAGTGAAAAGCTGCGAAAAAAGCGGGCTTTATACAACCGTTTTGAATTTTGAATTCAGCGATACCACATGGCTGGATGCAGTGAACGGCGTTACCGTAAACGGTACAGCGTTCACAGGCCAGACGATCAGCAGCTTTTCAAACGATACCGGCATTTGGTGTGTCGGTAATGCAACGGGTGCATACGGCAGCTATAAAGCCTTACAGCTTGCCATTGAGAACGACGCTTCGTTCCCGCTGACCGTTGAAGTTACGGCTGCAGGCTACAACAAGCTGACGATGGAAGTCGTAAAGGCAACGGTCAGCTATAACGATGTCTACACCGCGACCGTAAAGATCTCGGAGACCGAGCCGACCACTCCCCCAACGGAGCCGACCAAGGAGCCGACGCCGGTAGAGGATACGGATCCGCCGACGAGCTTTACGGCAAGTTCTAATTTTGGAAGCGACTTCAATTTAACATTCAGCGGTGCGTATGATTGGTTGAATTCGATCACCGCTGTTCAAGTAAACGGCACTGCATGGGAAAAGGCATCGTCTTCCTTTGGTGTGAGCAGAAATAGCAATTATTATGTCAGACCCGGTAACGAATACGAAGACGGCTATCTTTACATCGGTGAAGGCTTTGATACAAATCCCGCGACCTGCATTATCACCGCAAAGGGATATAAGCCGTTAACGCTTACGTTGGATAAGTCAAACCACAAGGTCACCATCGGTGCAGTGGAAGAAACCACCTACAAGGCTTACGTAGCGAAGGCCGAAAACGGAAGCGTCTCTTTGAGCGCTTCCGAGGGCATCAAAAAGGGCGAGACAGTTACAGTTACCGTCACCCCGGATGTGGACTATGAGCTTGATACACTAACCGTAAAGACGGAAAGCAAAGAAGTGGAGACCAAAAAAGTTTCCGAAACTTCCTACACCTTCGCGATGCCGGCTGCAAACGTAACCGTTACGGCAAAGTTCAAGGCATCCGCACTGAAAGTTGTAGATATCGACAAGGTCACGCTTACGGAAGATACTTTCGGAAACGATTGGCATATCAACTTCTCCGAGCCGAGCGATTATGTGGAAAACGTTACCGGTTTTAAGGTGAATGGCATTTCTTGGGAAGAAAAGTCGTATAACATTTCCTCCGGCGGCGCATACAGAAAGTATGCGGATGATAACTACATCCAGATTGCGCAAAAGAGCTACTCGGCTTCCGAAAATGAAGTACCTGTCAGAAGCGGCGATGTCATCACCATTTCCGCAAAAGGCTATGAAGACCTGAACCTCAAGTTCGTTGTAGATACAAGCGGTAAGGCTTCTCTCGTTGCAGACGACGGCGAGGGCGATCCATATGAATTGCATGTAAAGATTGAGGGCTCGTTTGAAGCTGCTATCGTCGGCCAGAAAGATTATGACGGCGTTTCCGGCGCAAGCACGGGCGGTTCCACATCGAATAGCAACAGCAACGTTACCGTTTACGGTGCGCTGGTTGAAAAAGACAAAGAGCCGACCGACGACGATTGGCAAAAGCTCGATAATAACTCCGAAATCGATCTCAACGGCAGCAAGTGCAAGGTCAGCATCGTGCCGGATGTCGAAAGCGGCACCCCGGAAGACGCAGACAGTAGTATGAGCGGCGTTTACATGCCCATCAGCAGTGACCTTACGCTAAGCGGCACACCGAAGGACGCAGGTAAATACCTCGTCTCGGTTTCCATCGAAGACAAGCAGGGTAGAAAAGCGACCAGCAACACGCTGCCCTTTATGATCTACACCGGCGAAGAAACGCTCGCCGAGCAGATCAAGATCGAAAACCTCAAGCAGTATGCAAACGGCCTGTATGCTTGGGATATCATGGAGCCGTGGGCCATCAAGAACTTCGGCAGCAATGTGGACGGTGAAGAAGAAAGCGTTCGTGTACCGGCTGACCTCGAAGTCTGGTTCGGCTCGCATGAGAGCGGCACATACGGCTACCTCGGCTATGACCTTGCTTGGGACGAGGTAGAAGCGGGCAACATTCCGCAGACACTGTACATCCCGGCCGGCTGCAACTTGACGCTCACCAACATGGAAATTCTCAGCAGCGTGCGCATCGTCGTCGAAGACGGCGGCAAACTAACACTGGACGATTCCGTTGTGCAGGGCATCATCGATGTTCAGAGCGGCGGTACGTTCTCCATGAATTACAGTGCTTACAGCGGCGAATTCAAGACGGGCGCTTCCGTTTGCGGCCAGATCCGCCTTGCAGACGGCGCAATTTTGGAAAACGCAGCGATCTATTCCCATGCTAACTACCTTGCAAACGGCGATTTAACAGACCGCACCACGTCCGAGCCGGTCGTTGTCACAAACGGCAATGTGGCCGTCAAGGGGCAGGTCTTCATTGAAGGCGATGATGCCGGCAATGAGATTGGCCAGACCGCTCTGCAGGTCAACGGCACCCTGACGCTTGCAGACGGCGCAACGCTCGTTGCATACGGCGGCGGTGGTATGACCTATTTTGCAGGCGGCACTGCAATCAATTTGAACGGTACTATCACCGGCAATGGTAAGCTTGTTGCCATCGGCGGTGCACCGCTCTTCGGTGACGGTGGCACGGCAATTTCCGGCAGCAGCACCATCTCCACAAGCGAAACCTTCCTCCAGGGCGGCACGGCATTTACAAGCCGGGATGCAAAGCCCGGCAAGGCGCTGAACGGCGACATTACGCTCACAAGCCAGAGTCGCCATGTAAAAGACGGCACACTGGAAGAAACCGGTACGGACGATCCGCTCAAGGCGCTCTACTGGAATACCGGCATTGAGCTTATCCCGCCGCTCGATACGTTTACCACCGAGCAGCATACGGATGCCGTAACGGATACAACTGTGTGGAAGTTCGACGAGAACACCCACTGGAACCCGTGCGACGACGTGACCTGCAGCGTACATGTAAACGAAGCGGCACACACCTTCGTTTGGGTCAATGACGAAGCGGAAAGCGACATCAGCACTCGGAGCATAGAAGCCAGAACAAAGCACGAGGAGTGCACCGTTTGCGGCTATACGCGCAATGAAAACACACCCATCACGCCCGATCCGGTCGTGACTCCGGAGCCGTCTGCCAAACCTACGGCGGAACCGACCACGGCACCTACGACAGAGCCATCGGTTACCCCGGCACCCACAACGGAACCCACAGCAACACCGGCACCGACCACAGAGCCGACCACAACGCCTGCGCCTACGGCAGCGCCGAGCGCAGCGGCTACCGTTACCCCGGTTCCAAACAATAACAACGGATCAAATACCCCGAAAACCGGCAGCGATTACATTGCCGTCATCTTCAGTATTTCCCTCCTCACCGTTTCCGGCGCAGCCATTGCCGCACTTGTGCTTTTGAGTAAAAAGCGCGGTAAGCACGTCGCAAAGTAAACCCGTTTTCTACTAAACAGAAAATATTTTCTCCCTGATAAACACGCCCCGGTGGACAATTTCCAGTCCGCATGGGCGTGTTGCTCATTCTTTTACAGAAGCAAGACCGAAGAAGCACCTGACGCTGCTGCGCCTGTACTTGATGCGGAAGCACTTGCGAGCCTGCCTGCCGGCAAACCGTCAACCACAGCAAAAAAGCCGAAAACCCTTCGGTTTTCGTTGATAAGGCAGTAAGTCAAATTATCATTGCAGCTGAATCGGCAATGGGCGAATAACCGAGTTGCAAAGCCACGGGTTGACAACGAAAAGTTAAAAGAACTTAGCTGTCAGGCGTAGCAATGGCAAGGGAAATCACCGAGATCAGTCCACTACGGACTTTTTTCGGTGATTTTCTTATATCCGCACATTCCCTGTCGAATGTGCGGAATATAAAGACAGCCCCGATGCGTTCTGAAATGACCCCAAAAAAGTCTGGAAAGGGAGACACCGGAGAAATTCGGTGTTTTTCGCATTTTACAGGAAAATTGTGTAAAGTTTTCTTTACTTCTCTGAGTTAAAGTAGTATACTAATACGTATATATTCGAAAAGTGCGGCAGTTTGGCTTTTGGGGTATAGCAGGTATTTTACGGAGGAGTGTATAGGACTATGGAGAAAAAAACAAGCAATTTTTCCGGACAGCTCGGCTTTGTGCTGGCGGCGGCCGGCAGCGCGGTGGGCGTGGGCAATTTGTGGCGCTTTCCGTACCTTGCGGCAAAGGACGGCGGCGGACTGTTCCTCATCATTTATCTGGTGTTGGTGCTGACATTCGGCTTTACGCTGCTGACTTCCGACATTGCGATTGGCAGAAAGACGCAGAAAAGTGCCATCGGCGCATATGAGGAGATGCACCCGAAGTGGAAGTTCCTTGGTGTGCTGACGTTTTTGGTTCCGGTGCTCATCATGACGTATTACGCGGTCATCGGCGGCTGGATCACGAAGTACGCGTGCGTGTATCTGACAGGGCAGGCTTCGAGCGCGGCGCAGGACGACTACTTTACGTCGTTTATCACGTCGCCGGTGTCGCCTGTGGTGTTCGGCTTGCTGTTTATGGCGGTGACAGCGTTCATTGTGTATAAGGGCGTTGAGGGCGGCATTGAGAAGGTATCGAAATTCATGATGCCGGTGCTGCTGGTTCTTGTTGTTATTATTGCGATTTACTCGCTGACGTTAAAGCACGAGGACGCGGACGGCAACGTGCGCACGGGTTTACAGGGCTTCCTCTACTACATCACCCCGCACTTTGAGGGGCTGACCGTGGAGCGTTTTTTGCAGATTTTGCTCGATGCAATGAGCCAGCTGTTCTTCTCGCTGAGCGTTTCGATGGGCATTATGATCACCTACGGCTCGTATGTGAAGCCGGAGGTTAACCTCAACAAATCCGTTTCTCAGATCGAGTTTTTCGACACCGGCGTGGCGCTGCTTGCAGGCGTGATGATCATTCCGGCGGTATTTGTGTTCTCCGGCACGGACGGCATGGGCGTAGGCCCGAGCTTGATGTTTGTGTCTTTGCCTAAGGTGTTTGACGCGATGGGCCCGGCGGGCACGGTGGTCGGTGTGCTGTTCTTCATCTCCGCAATTTTTGCGACGCTGACCTCCTGCATTTCGGTTTTGGAGTCTATCGTTGCGAACTGTATGGAAATCTTCCACACGGACAGAAAGAAGACGACGTTTGTGCTGGCGCTGATTTACCTCGCGGCTTCCGCGGTGATCGCGCTCGGGTACAGCGTGTTCTACTTCAACGTGACGCTGCCGAACGGCTCGAGTGCGCAGCTTCTGGACATTATGGACTACGTCAGCAACAGCGTTATGATGCCGTTGATCGCGCTGCTTTCCACCATTTTGATCGGCTGGGTGAAATCGCCGAAATATGTGGCGGACGAGATGGAGCGCGGAGGGTATAAGTTCCGCCGCAAGCGTATGTATTACGTGATGATCCGCTACGTAGCGCCTGTGATGATGCTGGTGCTGTTCTTACAGTCTACGGGCTTGCTTTCGATGATATTTAAGTAAATTTATTGGTGAATTTCCGCGAGAGCGGTTTAAGGCAGTGCCGTGCGGAGTTTTGCGGCGCTGCTTTACTATTTTAAAAATGAAAGGTGATACTTATGAAATTTCCCGAAATGCTGACCGGTGTGCAGCACATCGGCGTGCCGACGAACGATTTGGAAAAGACCGTTGCGTTTTACGAGACCATCGGTTTTCAGCCGGTTTTAGAGACCGTAAACGAGGCGGCGAACGAGCGCGTGACGTTTTTGCAGCTCAAAAATTTAGTCATTGAGACGTATGAGAACCACGCGGCGGTGGGGAAGCCCGGCGCCATCGACCACATTGCGCTCGACACGACGGATGTTGAAGCGGCGTTCGCAGCGGCGAAGGAAGCGGGGCTTACGATGCTCGACGACGAGATTCACGGGCTGCCGTTTTGGGCGAACGGCGTGAAGTTTTTCACCGTGGAAGGTCCGAACGGTGAAAAAGTGGAGTTCTGTCAGAAATTGTAAGCGATAATTAGAATATAGAATTTCGGCGGCTGAACTGCGTTTTCGGATGCGGTTCGGCCGCCTTTTTTGCTGCCCGAAGGGGCCGGATTTCGGGGAGATACAAGCGTTGCAAGCAAAGTGCAAGTTTACTGCAAAAGATTTGCAAAAATCGAGACAGGGCAGGGTGAGTCTGGTATAATTGGGGCAGAAAGGGGCGGTGTGGCCGCCAAAGGAGTGTATGGAAATGAAAAAACTGATTTTAGTGACTTTGGTGCTTTGCATGGCGTTATCGGCATGCACGAAGGCGGAAGTGGGGAAAGCGCCGACTGCGGAGAGCGCGGCGGCTTCTTCCGTGGAAAGCACCGCGAGCGGCGGGAAGAGTGCGGCGAGTGAAGTCTCATTGCCGGAAAAGCCGAAGACGGCGGCGCATGTGACGAAGACGTTATCCTCCGGCGTTGTGGTGGACGCAGACGTGACTATGCCGGAATCGATGCAGAAAACGGAGCTGCCGGAGATGAAGGGCACGGGGCACGAGGTGGCGCACGAGGGGCTAAGCGAGGTGTTTTTCGGTGGGGCAGAGGTGGAATCGACCGTGACAGAAATAGCGGATAACGGTTATTTTTCTTCTAACACGATGCTCGAGCTTTGGCAAGTGGGAGACGCGGTGTTGTCGGCTGTGGGTGATTCGGCGGCGTACTCAAACGGACGGGCAACCACGGCGATGTACCTTTTTTCGGAATACGCGAGCTCTTTGCCGTTTGGCGACAACCGCGCTGTGTATTTGACGGGAAAGAACCTTGACTTTGCGACGATAGACGAAGTGAAAGCGAAGGTGCAGACGTATATTGACGCGCTTGGGGTTTCCGTTTTGGAGCCGACCTGCTACACGATGGACTATGACACGATGCGGGACGTGTATGACGGGCGCACGGCGCTTGAGACGTATGACGCGGACTTTGACTTTGTGATGGAGCCGACGAAGGAAGACGAGCAGTATGTGCTGGAATACCCGCTTGCGGTGAACGGCATGCCGTTTGGCAGCTTTGACGGCGGCAGTTACAGCGGGGACGCGTGGGCGACGGGGACCTCGGTGAAGGTGTTTTACGGCGCAGAGGGGCTGAATATGCTTGCGATGCCGTATGCGCTGGACGTGACGGACGCGGGCACGCCGCAGCCGGTGCTGACATTAGACGAAGCGATACAGAAACTGGAGGAAAAGTTTGACTCCATGATCGTGGAGGGCGAATGGCGCGTAGACGAAATTGAGATGGCGTACATTGCCGTGCCGATAGAGGGCACGAACGACGCGAGGCTGCTGCCGGTGTGGCGCTTTCAGACGGAGCACACGATGGAATACGCCGGAAAGGACGACCCGAGCCAAACGACGACGCTGACGGACAGGGGCGACATTTTGTTTAACGCGCTTGACGGCACGGAACTTTTGAAAAATAACGGTTCGATTTAGGAGGTGTTTTTGTGAAACGGTTTGCGGTGGTTTTACTTTCTGTGCTTTTGGTGCTGCTGCCCGGCTGCACGAAGCCGGTGACGGAAAGCGGTGTGCAGAGTACGGAAAGCGGAACGGCAGAAAGCACGGACGCTTCTTTGGCAGAGAAGACCGACGATTCTTCCGCACAAGCACAAAGCGGTCATGTCGAGAAAACCCTTTCCTCCGGCGTAAAAGTAGACGCAGATGTGTATGTTCCGGAGTCCATGCAGAAAAGTGCGTTGGCGGAAATGCGCGGACAGGGGCAGCTCATCGATTATGAAGAGCTGAAATCACTTTTTTGTTCCGGCAAAACCATAACAGAAGAGGGAGAAGAGCCTTGGGAAATGGTGACCCCGGGTGCCATGGAAGCTGTCGGAAAGTATGTAAGTACGCAGGACGGCGATTACTTACAGCGTATTTGCGGAAATACATTTTACTATATGACAGAGCGGGACATACAGGATATAGAAGACTTGACAATATATGAAACCGGAAAAAATCTGGATTTTGCTTCGATAGAAGAAACGGATAAAACCATTCGGGACATAGCGGAGAAGCTGAACATTGCGGTTGGGAAGGGTGTATGCTATACAATAGATACAAGTTCACAGCCGCATTATGTTTTTCAATATGAGATTTTGGTAAACGGAATGCCGCTCGCGATGTTTGATGGCGGCAGTTACAGCGGAGATGCTTATGTGCCGGGTACATATATGACCGCCGTGGTGGATGCGGATGGAATCCGCCATTATGACGTAAGCTATGTTCTGGAAGAACTGGAAAGCGGCGAATCAAAGAAAGTGCTGACGCTGGACGAGGCTTTGCAGGCGGTTGACGATAAGTATAACTCGGTTATCATGGAGGGCGAATATTTCATTGACGATATTCAAATGGCGTATACGCCTGTCCAGACGGAAGAAACCGGCATTGTGCGGCTGATTCCGGTTTGGTATTTTCAGACGACCCATCAGATTCTGGTGCCGAACCGATCCGGCACAGGGGAAGTGATGCTGCCGCAAAGCGGTTATATCCTTATCAATGCGCTGGACGGCACAGAGCTGCTGCACAGCAACGGAGATATATGAGGTGCGTATGCGTGTGTTTTGGAATGTTTTGAAAAATGACCTTGTGCGCACGGTGTGCTCGAAAGCGTTTGTGTTTGCCGCGTTGGGGCTGACGGTCGCGACGTTTTTGACCGGCATGGATGAGCTTTCTTATATGACGCCGGAAAATGACCTGATCTACATTTACGGGATCTTTCAGTACCTTGACTTTCAGCTTTTGTTTTTGCTGTTTGCGGCAATACCCGGGGCGGCGCTGTTCTGCGCGGACTGGGAAAACCGGTTCATTCGCTTTTCGGCGCAGCGGTGCTCGAAGCGCATATACGGCGTATCGAAAGGCATTGCGTGCTTTGTTTCGGCGGTGCTGGTGGTCGTCGTTTCCGAGTGGCTTGACCTCATGATCTTACGGCTTTGGGGCTTTCCGGCGGTGAACATGGAAAACAGAATCTTCATGGCGCTGGGCGCGTTTGACGAGATTGGGTATTCCGAGTGGGTATACCTTTATTTTGCGGCGATGATTTTCATTAAGGCGTGCTGCGCAGGAGCGTTTGCGGAATTTGCGCTGTGGCTTTCGACGAAGATCACGAACGTATTCGTGACGCTGGCGGCGCCGATGCTGGCGTACTACGTTTTGAATACACTGATGATGTGGCTGCGTATGCCGAGCAAATTTTACCCCGGTATGCTCTCTAAGGGACTTTCGGTGTTCGGAGGCGCAGGGACAACGACGCTTGTGACGTGCGGGATCTTTGCGGCGTTCGGCGCGGTGTTCCTTGTTTTATTTACGCGCTCGTGCAGAAGGAGACTTGAAAATGGGTAAGGTTTTCGCTTGCTTTTCGATCGCGCTGCACAACTTTAAAAAATGGGCGGTGAACCCGCGGCTGTACATTTTGCTGTTGATGGAGGTCTTGTATTTGCACTCGCGGCTTTCGCCGGTGGGCGAGCTGTGCGCGCGGACGGGATATAAGGTCACGCCGTATCTGCTGCCGTTTTTGCTGGACGAGGGCAGTGCGGTGATGATGCTGTTCCTCGGCGTGGTGCTGTTGTTCTGCGATGCGCCGTTTATTGAGGACGAGCAGCCGTATATTATGCTGCGTTCCGGGCGGCGGATATGGTTCATCGGGCAAATGCTGTATATCGTGGTGGCGTCTGTGCTGTATTTAATTGTGCTGTATTTCATAAGTGTTCTTGTGCTGCTGCCGCATATCGAATGGAGCGCGGAATGGGGCAAGCTGCTTTCTACGTTTTCGCAGACATCGGCAGCGGGGCAGAACGGCATCAGCATTCCGTTTGCACGCGTTATCACGGCGCGATTTGATCCGATCCCGGCGGTGTTGCGGTGTGTGGTGAACGGGAGCTTGGTCGCCACTGTGCTCGGTATGCTGATGTTCTTCGTGAACCTGAATATTTCCCGCACGGCGGGCGGCATCTGCGGTACGGCGCTCGTGCTGTGGAACATGGTGACGTATAAGACGGCGTACTGGTTTGTGAATGTCTCGCCGGTCTCATGGGTGAACCTTTCCCGTGTGGATTACGATGGCAGCTCGATATACCCGAGCCTTACGTATATTTTGTTGGCACTGTTGGCTTTGTTTGCGGCTTTATCGGCGGCTTCGTGGGTGACGCTGCGCAGGCGGAACATTGACGTGCTGAAATCGGTGTGAAAGGAGTCTTTATGGAAACTTGTATTGAAGTACAAAACGTGGTGAAGCGCTTTCGCGACCAAGTGGTTTTGAAGAACGTATCGATCTCGTTTGAAAAGGGGCAGATACACGGCATCGTAGGGCGCAACGGCTCCGGCAAAACGGTGCTTTTTAAGTGCATCTGCGGTCTGATGCACCCGGAGGAGGGTGTGATCCTCGTGAACGGCAAGCGTGTGGGACGTGACGTGGACATGCCGGAGGACATTGGAGCCATTATTGAAGCGCCGGGCTTTCTGCCGAATTACAGCGGGTACAAGAATCTGCGCTTTTTGGCGAACATACGGCGGAAGATCGGCAAGGAAGAGATTTTGAATGTGCTGAAGACGGTGGGGCTTGACCCCGAAAGCCGCAAGCATGTGGGAAAATACTCGCTCGGCATGCGGCAGCGCCTTGGTATTGCGCAGGCAATCATGGAAGACCCGGAAATCCTCATTTTGGACGAGCCGATGAACGGACTGGATAACGCCGGTGTGCAGGATATACGGGCACTGCTGTTGGAGCTCAAGGCACAAGGGAAGACGATTTTGCTCGCGAGCCATAACCACGAGGACATTGCGGCACTGTGCGATACGGTGCATGAAATGGACGGCGGGGTTTTATTGTAATGATATTCGATCTGTGGCCGAATGATCAAAAAAGGAAGCACGCGGTTTTGGTAGGCGTGCTTCCTTTTTGGTCATTCACTTTTCGGCGGCGAGGATCATTTTTTCGAGCTCTTTGGCGGCGACGCTCAGGGGTTGGCCTTTCCGTTTGATGACGACGACGTTTCTTTCCGGTATTTTCTCTTCCAAATCGATGCGACAGACATTTGACCATTTTTCCAAGAATTCTTCCGGCACGAACCCGATGCCGAGGTCGGCTTCGACCATGGGCAAAATTTGGTCGGCGGTGAACGCTTCGATATCCGGGTGGTACGGCAGGCCATGCGCGGCGAAGAACCCGGAATAGAACTCGAACGATTTGGTATCGGCGCCGAGCGAGATGAGCGGGAATTCTAAGAGCTCCTCAAGCTTTACTTGGCGGTTTGTGAGCGTTTCGAAAAACGGTGAACATACGGCATACTCGTGGATGGGCCGGACAGGTGTTTCGGTGAGCGAGGCGGACGGTGCGGTGGGGGTGGTGACGACGGCAATATCCGCTGTGCCCTCTTTTAACGCGGCGATAGCCTGCGGCGTGGAGTGGTTGCTGATGCGGATATGGATGCCGGGGTGGAGAAGGCGGAATTCTTTGAGCACGGGCAGCAGCAGGCAGCGCAGCGCGACCTCGCTTGCGGCGACGTACACGGTGCCGGTTTGCAGCGTGCGGCTCTCGGTGATCTCCGCTTCGCCGGCTTCGATATGCTCGAACGCGATGCGCACGTGGGCGTACAAGCGCTCGCCCTCCGGCGTCAATTTCATGCCGCGGTTTGTGCGCAGAAACAGTGGACACCCGAGTTCGCCTTCCAGGTTTTTGATGGCGCGCGTCATATTCGGCTGGTTATTTAAAAGCTGCTTTGCGGCCTGCGAGAGGTTACCGTATTTTGCAACGTAATAAAAAATTCGATAGTAATCATAACTGATGTACATGTTGGCCCTGTTCCCCTTGCTATATCATAACGATATTTTAGATATATAGATTATAGATTTTACACATGAATATAAGAGTATTATAATGGTAATGCTGTGGGAAGTCAAGATGATTTCGCGCAGATTTTGTGCTGAAAAGCGTAGATAAAAAGCGGCGTTTCAAGGTTTTGTGCGCCAAACGAAGAAGGTATAAAATGGAAGCGGTAGTTTTTGAAATCATTATGGGTATTTTCTTTGACGCAGGTATGCTGGCGATGGTGGTGCATGCAGCGCAGCACATCGGCGAGGATACCGGTCGCGTTCGCTTTACGGCGGCTGTATTTGCGATTGGTTTTTTCCTTGGGATGATTGCAAAATGCGTTGTGGGCGGCAGTTACATTGCGCTTGCCCTGTATGCGCTCGGCTTTGTGCTCTCGTACACGGCGGTCGTTTTCACTGTGCCGGAAAAGGAGCACGCCTATGAAGGTCGCTGAGCCGTTTCATCTGCACGGACAGATGTCCGACAGCTTCCGCGCGGCAGTGTTCATCATTCTCTCCGGCGGATTTCAGGACGCATATACCTACTTTTGTCGCGGCGAGGTTTTTGCCAACGCGCAGACGGGCAACATTGTTTTTTTGAGCACGGCGCTGTTCCAGAAGGACTGGCCGAACGTGGTGAAGTACCTTATCCCGGTGGTATCGTTTTTGATCGGTACAGCGGCCGCGGAGCTGATACACATTTGTTTTAAGACGTATGAGAAAATCCACTGGCGGCAGATCATTTTGTTCTGCGAGATTGTGTTTTTGCTTGTCGTCGGCTTTTTGCCGGCATACTTTGAACCGCTTGCGAACGCGATGGTCTCGTTTGTATGTGCCATGCAGGTGCAGACGTTCCACAAGGTGCGCGGCCACGCGTATGCAAGCACGATGTGCATCGGCAACATGCGCTCCGGCACCGAGGCACTGTGCGCGTATTTCAGAACGCGGGATAAAGAGATTTTGCAGAAATCGCTGACGTATTTCGGTGTTATTTTTGTGTTCGGCATCGGCGCCGGCCTTGGCAGCCTGATGAGTGGCCTGCTTGGGACAAAGGCCATTTGGTGTTGCTGTGTGTCTTTGCTCGTTAGTTTTGTAATGATGTTTGTCCCCGAAAAAAACGGATAACCCATCTTCTGCGTTTTCCCCTTGCAGAGAAGTTATAATCCCACCGTGCCATACGGGCCCTGAAAGCTCCCGTGTGGTGCGGTGGGATTTTTATAAGTAAAAATCTTGTTAGGTCGTGTATGATTTGGTAGGATGAAGTGAACCGAGGAAACGGTTCGGGGATTTGTCAAGCGGGGGATTGGAATCGAGCATAGCAAAAGAGCTGTCTCTAAAGAGACAGCTCTTTTTTGGTGGAAACGCGCGGGCTCGAACCGCGGACCTCCTGCGTGTGAAGCAGGCGTGCTATATAGTGTAGATAAGGAGCAACCGAAAGGCTGCTCTTTTTTCATATCTCAATTTCATATTTCTGACGGAAACCGGCAATGTTGCCGGTTTTTTTATATTTCCCCGGTTTCGGGAGTTTTAGGAGGCTCATTATGAGACAAATCAAAAAAATCGCAATTACAAACGAAAAGGGCGGCGTTGGCAAAACGATGACGGCAGTCAATCTCTCCGCGTGCTTGGCACAGCGCGGCTACCGTGTGCTGTTGATCGATGCAGACCCGCAGGGCTATGCTACGCTCAATTATGATGTGGCCGTATCTCCGTCCTTACTTGAGGTGCTGCGTGGGCAGGCGACTTGCACAGAGACCGTACAGACAACATGCTTTGGCGTAGATGTGCTGCCGTCTGACCGAACGCTGAGCATAATTGAAGAAGATTTGATTCGTCAGGAAATGAATGGTGCGCCTTATCTGAACACGTTGGAAAAAGCACTGGAAGATCTTGCGGATTATGATTTCGTCATCATCGACTGCCCTCCGCAGGGTGGCAGGCTGATGGATATTGTACACTATTATGCGGATGCGATCATCATGCCGATGTTTGCCGAAGACTATGGCATCCATGCGCTGACGCTCAAAGCGGAGGCTATCGCGGATATTCGCCGCACGATAAATCCGAATTTGAAAATTCTTGGCGGGCTTATTACGATGGATGAGCGGCGCGGTTTGCGTAGTGTATTCCGCGAAGTCCTTTTGGGACAGGATTTGCTGCCGATGTTCAACACGACGATCCGTCGTAATGTGGCACTGATCCGTGCGGTAAATGCACGTGAGCCGATTTGCGTTTTTGATAAGCGGAGCAACGGAAATATGGATTATCAGAATTTGACCGATGAGTTTCTCGGAAAGGTTGGTGCGTAAGCATGAAAAAGCTAAATTTAGGTAATATCAACGCCGGGTTAAATAGTTTGAAAGCAGCAACAGATAACGCCGCACAGAACGGCAGATTTGAGCTGATCGATACGGCGCTGATCGATTTTGCGGCGAAGAACTCTTACGCAGCCGATGACAATGAGGAATCCTACAAAGAGCTTGCGGCGAATATCGATGAAGTCGGTTTGCTCACACCGTTGGGCGTAATCGTAAACGGAAACCGTTACACACTGTTCTCCGGTGAACGTCGTTTTAGGGCAATCACTACGTATCTGCATTGGACGAAAGTGCCGTGCTATGTGTTTGAGACAAAATCTGTACGAAAGGCGCAACTGATGCTGCATCAGGCCAATGCAAGCCGCGAATACACACCGCAGCGCAAATTGCAGCTTTACGAAGAATATCGAGAACTGCTTGAAGAAATGAAAGAAGCCGGTGAGATAAAAGGCGGTATGCAGGAGCATCTTGCAAAGCTGATGGGCGTTTCTGAACGCTCTGTGCGCTATTATAAGCAAATGTCTGAGCAGCTTACACCGGAAGAAAAAGACGACGTGGCAGAGGGACGCTTAGACATTAAAGAAGCCCGTGAACGTGCTGTGGAGCGCGGACGGGAAACCGGCAATATTGCCGGTTCTGGCGAGAAAGAAGAAAAGAGTGAAAAGTCGGAAAAGTCGAAGCAGGACAAGCTTGAACAGGCAATTTTAAAAGTTCTCAAGCTTGCGGATAGGGAAGACCCGGAAAAAGTCACGGCTTTACTGAATCGGTATTTGAGAGGGTACATGGGATGAAATTCAGAAAGATCAATGTACATCCGCTGCGCGGTGCTGACCCAAGGCTCCGCGCAGTCGCAAATATCTTGACGGCAGACGGATATGCGATAAACGGCATCCGCGTCTATGAGAATAAAGGTAAAATGTATGTGCGCTTTCCGATTATCCATTCAGAAGCACGTGCGTGGAAAGCCGGGCGTGCAGCAAATTTTGCGTTTACGCCCTGTACACATGCTGCTCGCAGAGAAATTGAAGGAGCAATATTGGAAGCGTACAGAATGAAAACCGGCAATGTTGCCGGTTTTGAACAAAGGAGCGTGCAGTAATGATGTTAATTAGAACATCAACAGAAACATGGAACGCAGAATATACCGTACAAGGTAACAGAGACGCACAAATTGTGCGTATTAAATCGCGCTCAAGTATTACAGTTGTTATTGCAAAAATCATGGAAAATCTACCCTTAGTCGGCAAAACGATTACGTATTACATATCCGTGCCGAACTACGGCATAGCCCTCCCGGAAATCGAAAACTTGAATGAGTCAGCATGGATCGTTGATAAACTTCTCGTGCAAATATGCCGCGTGTGGATGCAGTTACGATCGCGCAAGTTCTGAGAGATGTTTTAAAAAACGAGGTGAAACAAAATAGCAACGAAATACAGAGTTTATAATGAGTTATCGGAGGAGGAGAAAGCCCAAATCACCACGGAGAAGCAATGGCGCAAGCGAGGATATTGTCCCATAGAGAACGAGGGCAAACTCATGTACTGCAATCGCTCTTGGTCTAAGGCGGTATATTTTCGAGCTAACCAAGTGCGGAGAATGTCCGAAATGGAGCTCGCATTGATCCGCCGCAGACAAAAAAAGAAAACCGGCAACATTGCCGGTTCTGAAATGAAGTGATAGAATGCCAAACGCTTATATAGAGCTGAT
>OMBG01000328.1_pt1 | contig 25745 bp, 18 predicted proteins | sample 1674251 | NCBI WGS metagenome assembly OMBG01 (sample SAMEA103958153, study PRJEB25191) | human gut metagenome | reverse complement strand
ACTGAGACTATACGCATTGCATGACTGTCGTATCACTCGAAATGTCGGATGAACCAGAAATAATGAGGCACCCCTTACAAATAATCACTATATTTGCAAAAAATAGTAATCAAAACAAGTATCATATTTTAAATACACTTTACTTTATCACACTAAAATTCACAACTGTTAAAATATCAACGATATGAAACACTTTTCTTTACTCAATCTTTTTTTGGTGTTTGCATTGCTATTAGGAGCTTTGCCAGCACAAGCACAAAGCAAGTCTTTTCGTGGTACCATTCGTGTAATTATTGCAGGACCTGCTTGCAGTGAAACATCTCCGTTAAAATCGTCAGACTTTCCGGAATTCAATATCTACTTTTCAAACAGTCCTGAATTATTGAACGATTCTATTTATGTAGCAAAAGGTCGGGATTGGAGTAGCGAACCCCAATTAAACAATGGTAAGGTTGTGAAATCGAGCTCAAGTTTTCCTCGTTCAGGTTATTATCGCAACGATGAAAATGACGATTATGGCGTATGGGCATATGGTACTACACTTCCCATTCGAGATTTAAATCTTAACTTTGGTGATAGACTTTACTATCGCTTCTATTCTCCTCAATTTATAAATCCAATTAAAGGAAGTGTGGTGTTAGAAGATTCTGAATATTCGTACCCTACTGTACGAATTGATGATTTGTTGCGTTGCAAGTGTGTAAAATTTACACCTCCCGTTGATCCTGAAGGCAAGGCGGTGAGAGCCTATTTGGCTCCCAATCGTAACACAGCAAGAAGTAGTACATATTACTCTGTGAACATGGTTAAATTGTTTAATAACTATAATCCTAATGGAGCTATACTATTTGCCCAACCTGGCACAAAAATAGAGTACGCCATTGAGCCACTAAGCAGACCAGAATTGGCTATGCGCACAGGGGATTTTATTGTGGGGAATAGTGAAATTCAAACCATTGAAACCGATTATCGCAAAGCTGTAAAGTGCCACCTATATGTTAACGACTCAAAAGGAAAACGTTGCAATGTAATGAGTGCACAAAGTATAGGAAGCTTCTATTACGAATCCTATCCTGGTACATGTGCTAAGGGATATGGTTGTTTAAATATGAATACTGGCAATCCTGGAGATTTAGACAATGGAACCATTTGTATGTATGCCTTCCCTGGTAAATTAGGTTACCAATTACAGAATCCTACCGTAGAAACAGATGACCCTGATTTTGTGATGCCTTATAATTCCTCAACAGGCTTTTTGATGACAAAACTGTATGTGGCAGAAAATGTAAAAGAACAGAATTTGGTGATGGGAGAAAGCAAGCCATTGAAGGTTACCATAACCTTAAAAAATGCAGCAAAGTATGCAGGTCAAATTACTACTACTTTCAGAGCTTTATACCTTTCCCCCTATTCATACAATACGGATCCTACATTTTATGAAACAGTTACGAACAGATTGGTTGAAAGTAAAACTGTGGGAAACGACTTAGTACTGACATCGCTTGTTAATAATGTAGAAGGTAAAGCAGTACAAAAGGTTGACCTCAATTTTAAATACCCTCAATATTATAACGAACAAAAAAATGACACCATTGCTACAGCACTTGCTTGTCATGGAGTGAACATTGACAACCATGCTACAGAATTGCAACTAACAGAAAAGAATTTTGCATACGACTTAAACAATAATCCACTCGATTTTGACAAAATAGCAACAATACGCTTTATCGTTCCTTGTAGGTATTTTAAATATGGTGATAGTTTGTTTGTAACTAACAATAAAGGACTGGACATTGCAATTCAGCATCGTGAATATTGTCCTAATTCTTCAAGTAATAGGAAACTTGTAAAGGCGGATACAATCGTTTGTTTGCTGCCTGGTTTAGAGGATAGCTACGCTTGGTTTGCCAAGAAAAGAAATGCTTCACGTCCTACGAATGAGGCTATTATCCCCATTGAATTTGATAACAATCGATATGCTGAAATATATCCCAATCTTCCAGGTTTCTCTATTAAACGTATGTTGGATATTGATGGCGTTCAACTTGTGTTTGCAGACAACAGGCAAAGAGAATTTATCTATCAAAGAGAGTTTGTACTAACAGTGGCACCTACTTGTGAGGGAGGTACTGAAGAGAAACAAGCATATATCGTTAAAAATATCTATCCAATTGAGGAGGGTAAAAACGATTATGAAATAAAGTATCGCCAATTAAAGTTTAACACAGCTCAACCCGATTCGGTGTATTGTTATCCTGGGTACATTTCTTTTAATTCTCATTTAACTTACGGAGCATGTCAGAAATACTATATATCTACAGATAGTCACTTGTGGTTTGGTGTAGGATATCCTTCTAAGATTATTTACGATTATAATGTTCAGCCTTCAGAAAATGACATTATGGTTTATCCCAATTTGAACAAAATGTTAAAACTTTGTATATAATGGTGAACCCTTACCTGATGGAGAGCTTATTGAAAAAGACTTTGAAATTTCATATAAATATAAAGACGAAAAAGAATCACCATCTGTATGGTGTAAATTATCGGACCTCTTATATGAAAGCGTGCCATTAGCTTCAGGACAATACACTATGTCTGGCGAAATAGGCGTAACATATCAAGATTCGACAACAGGTGATAAGAAAACAATAAACATACCTCTTAACAACCTTAAGTTCGAAGTGAAGGATGCTCCCCTAACAGTAGAACTCAACCCCGTTGCCAATGCGATAGACAATGTGAATGCTTCTCCATCTAACGTCACTGTTGTGCGTCGTTATACAATGGATGGACGCAGCATATCGATGCCGCAACGTGGTGTAAACCTCTTAAAGATGAGCGATGGCACCATTCGCAAAGTCATTGTAAAATAATAACATAAGCCCCTATACTTTTTTCGAGAGAAAGGGGAAGGCATTAAGGCTTACCTCTCCTCTCTGATTGAATGTTCAAAAAAAATGATTTTCAAACAATACTAAAATTCAAAGACTATGAAAAGGTTCTTTATTTTATTGGCAGCAGTAGGTTTGTCAATCTCTGCTTTTAGCAGTTCCGTAAGCAATGCTACAGTCCTTGTGCAAAACACCCCTACACCCAAAGTGGTTGTACCTAATGGTTATAAGCACTATACTTATGAAACAGATAAAAAAGGCGTGATTATGGATTACGACTTTATATTACCTGCAACAAATGCCGATGCCAAGGCTGCAGTAGCTCGTATGTGTGCAATTTTGAACGTAAACCAACAAAAGCTTCGTAGCAATGACTTAGAATCAGTTTTTGCAGCTTCTTATAGTAATTTGCTCCAAACCTATCAAGAGAACAACGAGGGAGAGTATGACCCCGAAGAATCCGTATGCTATCACAGAGATTCTAAAATAAAACCTGTGTGTCACACGGCTAACAACACACTATTTACTTGGAGTGTTGAAGACGAGATTAACTTTGGTGGACCGCACGGAATGCCTTATGAATATAGCATGACTTTCCGTCAAGGCGAAACGCAACCTTTAGGTTTGAAGGATGTATTTAAAGTAGCTTCTCTGCCCCGTGTGTTCCAACTTATTAGTAACAAATTGCGTGTAAAAATGGCACATACACCTGCTGGATATAGCAGAAAGGCTTATCTTGAAGATGAACCCGATGAAGACACACCTATTTGGACTTACGAAAAATACAACGGAAAATTCTATCCACGTTTGGCATTAACCCCACGCGGCATAAGCTTCACTTATCAGCCTTATCAAAAAGGGTCATTTGACGAAGGTACAGTTACCGTGTTGCTCACTTGGGCAGAAGTTAAGCCATTAGTTAATCGTACTTATGTGATGCAGAAATATTAGTACATTTCTTATGTAATATAATAAAGCCAGGTATGAGAATTTGAGAAATAAGTTTCTCCTCTCATACCTGGCTTTATTTTACCATCACATCATTTTTGAGACATAAACATCTATGAATTTATTTTATGCCTCAATAAATTGATACAGATCTTGAAGCTACTTTAAATCTCTGCCACCTCGTCTGTATTCTTTTTACGATGTGTTTCCCAAAACGCTTGGAACTCCTTACCCTCATAGCGTTCAAAACAAGTGGCTGCGGTTTTAGCTGTGCGAAAACCAACTTCTATCACCTGCTTTAAGTCTGTAATCTCGCCCGACTCAATGCGGCGTTTAAGTTCTGCCACACGATAACGCATGATGTATTCGTGAATGTCGTTATAGCCTTGAGAACGCAAGCTCTGCAAAGCCATGTGTCGGTTAAATCCTGCCAATCGGCACAGACGCTCACGATTAAAATTACAATCGAGATAAGGACTGTCATGTTGCATTACATATTCCATCATCTCGAAACGATGCAAGTTAGCCTCGTTAAAGTCGTCAACTTCCGACTGCGTAATTTCCTCGCGCGTAGGTGGTTTTTCTACCTGGCGGAAATCAGGATAAGAAATAGCCTCAACCGTTGGACGCAATATTCGAAAGAAGAGGAACATATTGACCAAGGTGAAAAGCAATATGTAAATGGTCAACAAAACAAGGTTGAACTCTATGGTTATCACCACAAAGAACAAACTAACAATGCCCAATGCCACTCCATACGCCATAAGGTCGCTGGGCAACTGCATGCTTCGCACCAAACGATGTGGCAAACGGAATATATTGACAATGTAATAGCCCGAAAGCAACAAACAAAGAATGCGTAACACGACATCACCCGATAACCAAAAATCTACGATATCGTTGATGGTATATACATTTGCCAAATTACTACCAGCCGCTGCACCAATGCTATAGATAAATATAAGCACCAAAGCAGGCACGGCATATCCCCACATACGTCCCCACTGCAAATAACCGGGCATGCAAAGTCCCAATGGATAAATGCTTTGCAAATAAGAACAGGCAAGCAAATAAATAAGGAGCACGGGATGAAGAATGCCCAATTGGGGAATTGCATCGTGCGTGGCTACAAAAAATAAGCCCGCGCAATACATCAAACAAATGAGCAACATAATCCATGCTTGCGATAAGAACTGCACACTGCGTCGCGACAAATAGAACAACACAAGACTCATCATAAGATGCGCCGCAGCAGCAAATTCTGTGGTTATTAATATAAGTGTATGCATAAAGATTGGATATTTTGTGGCAAAGTTAATGTATTTTTGGCAAAAGGCTTAAATTTGCATGCAAAACAAAGCATTTAATATGAACAAACAACTACCTCTTGAGGATTTCTTTCGCAATTCTGAACGCACGGGTTATCAACTCTCTCCCGATGGCACATACATATCTTACATGGCGCCCTACAAAGATCGCCTCAACGTATTTGTGCGTCGCATAGGCGAAACCGACGCACAAGCTACACGCATTACACACGAAACAGAACGTAGTGTGGCTGGCTATATGTGGGCTGACAACCAACGCCTACTATTTATGAAAGACACGGCTGGCGACGAAAACTATCAACTCTATGGAGTGCGCCGTGACGGTAGCGACGAACGTGCCTACACTGCATTTGAAGGTGTGAGAACCAGCCTGATAGATGACCTTGAAGAACAACAAGGTTATGTGCTTATTGGCATGAATCAACGCAATCCGGAAGTATTCGACCCCTACCGCCTTAACATAGAAACAGGCGAACTGACATTGTTAGCAGAAAATCCTGGCAACATTCAAGGATGGATGACCGACCACGACGGACGTCTGCGTGTGGCAACAGCCATTGTTGACGGGGTGAACACACAAATTCTTTATCGCGACACAGAAGAGGAGGAATTTCGCCCTGTGCTCACCACTAACTTCCGCGATGTAGTGAGTTTTATGGAATTTACACCCGATAACCGCGAGGTGTATGCTGCCACCAACCTAAATAGAGACAAAACGGTATTGGTGCGCATGAATCCTGCCACATGCGAGGAATTGGAACTGCTCTACGAAAACGAACTTTACGACATTTCAAGCATTAGCTACTCGCGCAAACGCAAAAAATTGCTCAGTGTTTATTGCACCGGGCACAAAGAACCCGTGCGCCACTTCTTTGATAAAGAAGAGGAGGCACTGCGAACTCGCATAAAAGCGCACTTTCCCGATCAACGCTATGGAATTGCTGACACCGATAAGGCTGAGCGCTACTACCTTGTGTATGTAGGTGGCGACCGTACACGCGGTGCCTATTGGTTCTATGATGCTGAAACCGACCAAGCTACGCCCATTGCGCAGTTAGCTCCTTGGATTAAACCCGAAGAGATGAATGCCATGTTGCCCATAAGTTACCAGACTCGCGATGGATTGCACATTGAAGCTTACCTTACATTGCCCAACGGACTCACACTGCAAGAGGCTAAAAATTTACCTATAGTGGTAAATCCACATGGAGGTCCTTGGGCACGCGACTGTTGGGGTTATTCGTCGGAAGTGCAGTTCTTAGCTAACCGTGGTTATGCTGTGTTCCAAATGAATTTCCGCGGCTCTACAGGTTATGGACGCCATTTTCTTGAAGCCAGTTACAAACAATGGGGACTAAAGATGCAAGACGACATTACGGATGGTGTAAATTGGCTCATTGAGCAAGGCATTGCTGATGCCAAACGTATTGCCATTTATGGCGGTAGCTATGGTGGTTATGCGGTTTTAGCAGGCTTAACACTCACCCCTACCCTATACGCTTGTGGTATTGACTATGTAGGTGTGAGCAATCTGTTTACATTTATGAATACCATTCCTCCGTATTGGCGCCCCATGCTCGAAATGATGTACGAACAAGTGGGACATCCCGAAACTGACAAGGAACAATTGGAAGCCACATCCCCTGCACTCCATGCTGACAAAATATGTGTACCCTTGTTTATTGCACAAGGTGCGAACGACCCTCGTGTTAATAAAGCCGAGAGTGACCAAATGGTGGATGCGCTGCGCCAACGTGGGGTTGAAGTAGAATATATGGTGAAAGACGATGAAGGACATGGATTTCATAATCAAGAAAACCGCTTCGACTTTTACCGCGCTATGGAAAGTTTCTTGAAACAACATTTATAAAAAATAGGTTCTAAGTAGGTGTTCATTTTAATTATAGACATGAGCACCTACTTAACCCAACAACACAAAATCGGTTCGATGAAATTCTGGGGATTGATCATAGGGGTACTGTTGCTATGCAATAACCTTTGGGCACAACAACCAAACACGAAACAAACCACTGCGGAGCAAACTACTGCGGAGCAAACTACGGCTGAGCAGCTATTCAATAAATTTAAAGCTGCTGCTCGCTTCGACTATAATTTTCCACGCGAAAAAGTATATTTGCATCTCGACAATTCAGCATACTTTGAAGGCGACACCATTTGGTATAAAGCCTATGTTGTACGTGCCTCCTCACTCAAGGCTACAACACTGAGCAAGGTGCTTTATGTAGAACTGCTTAATGCCGACGGACAAGAAGTGTTGAAACAAACTCTGCAAATTGACAGTCTTGGTACTGCCCAAGGTGCTTTATCATTGGCACTGCCAGTGCATGCCGGCTACCACGAAGTGCGTGCCTACACACGCGAGATGGTAAATTGGGGCACAGAGGCTTGTTTCTCGCGCGTAATTCCTGTATTTACGAGTAAGAATCCGCAACACAAACAAGCACAGACACTCAATAACGACATTACCCAACTCTCCATCCCCCAACCCGATGGTTACAATGCAGGCACATTAGGTAGTCCGCGTCCCTATGACATGAAACGACAAAGTGCTCGTTTGCTCGACTTTTATCCCGAAGGTGGAGCACGCGTTGAAGGGTGCGCACAACGCATAGCCTTTAAACTGACCGACGGACGCGGTTTGCCCGTGGATGACACCCTAAAAGTGTATGATAGCAATGGCAAACTTTGCACCACCGCTCTTGCCGAACACGAAGGTATGGGCGACTTTGTGTTGCCTCCCCATTTTAACCAAGGCTATGCTACATTGGCTTCGGCACCCACTGCCGATAAAAAATCAGTTGAAAGCAAAAAACATTATCCCCTACCCGATGCCACAGGGCAATATGCCATGCTAACAGATGTTGAGGCTGACGGACTGGTAGTGCAAGTGGCAAGCGGCAAGCACACACCCTTAGGACAACTATTGGGCTTGGCAGTGTTCAACCGCGAAAATGTGTGCTACTTCGACACACTCACCCTCGGCACTGCGCCCGAAGAACTCTTTATTGAACGCCGCGCCTTGCGTGGTGGTGTCAATCGCATAGAACTCTTCAATGCTGAGGGCATTAGTCAAGCTACACGCATGGTGTGGGTTCCCTTTGAGCATACCGATAGCATTCGTTTTGCACACATTGATGTAAAACAAAATGCTTTGGAATATGACGCTTACTCACCTGCTGTTTTATCCATTAAAGCACAAACAGCCACAGGCAAACCCTTAGCAGACTGCACCCTCTCGGTTGCCGTACGCGATGAAGCAGGCAACATTCTCTCTAATCGCGATGGGGGAATTGAGGGCTACATGCTCCTTGGCTCTGAAGTGCGTGGCTACATCCACCGCCCCGACCTCTACTTTGAACGCAACGACGCTGCACACCGACGCATGCTCGACTTGCTGCTTCGCGTACAAGGTTGGACTGCCAACACTTTTAACGTGATGTGTGGGGCCGAAAAATTTAATTTGCAACAGCCCATTGAGGAAAAACTTATTCTGCGGGGAACAATTTACAAAGACAACGAAAAACAAACTCCATTCTCAGACATCAATTTAGATGTACGTGCCTATGCCTACGAAAACGGAAACATTCTGCCTGGCAGCATTGAGGGACAAGCCACTACCGACCACGAAGGCAAATTTGCTTTTGAGTCGAACGTAAACTATGAAGGCGAATACCTCACACAGTTTACCATGCGTGGGGGCGATAAAAATAAAAAAAAGTGGAGCCGACTAACCATAGACCGCTGGTTCTCGCCCAAGCCTCGTCCTCTCTTTACTCCCGAATTAACTTTGAACCTCTATGATGGGTCTGACAACCAAACGCGAATTTTGCTCAATGCTCACCCCGAAGCACCGCGCACCTTTGAGTGGAAGGACACTTTGCAGAAAAACGTAATAAACATTACAAAAACTGCCGAGGTTGTGGCAAAAGCTAAGCAAAAGTACAAAGGATTCACGGGTAACCGCTATACTTGGAAAGGGGGTGAACGTACAGGAATGAGGAAGACTACAAAGTATTATGACGTGCAAAAAGAGTACGAACGCCTTAAGGACTTAGGTCGTGGGTCAAAAATCAGTATATTCGAGTTGCTAAGTCTGTTAGACGAGAAAGTCTCATTCGACCGCTACGACTTAATGGACAATAGCAGTTTAATTGAGAGGCTCAATGCCGAAGCAAACGAATTGAATAATAATTCTCCCAACGGCTCTGCTGCCAACAGCAATACAACCAATGGCAAAGCCAACGTGCAACAAAAGAAGGAAAGAATGGAAGATGTGGCACTCAGCACGGTGAATTACAAAGGTCATGAAATGAAGGTGTATATTGACAACTCCGCCTCTTTAGGACAGTTGAGCGACTGCGAGTACTACAAGTCTATAGCCTTGGCGCGCGACAACAAAAGCATCGACAACATTACGGGCAAGGAATATACAGTGAGCGAAAGTCTGTTTGAGTTATATCTCTACTCGCAACCCGATTCCTACCGAATGCGCAACCGCAAGGGGGTGGAATATCGCCATATTCAAGGTTTTAGCAGCCCCACTAAGTTCTTTGCTCCCAACTACCGCAAGTTTGCCCTACCCTCAGACAATGACACGCGTCGCACACTACATTGGGCACCACAAGTCACTACTAACTCGGACGGAGAAGCCCACATTATTTTCTTTACAAATTCCCGAAAAGATGGTACGCTCGATATCAGCGTGCGAGGCATCACTCCTGAGGGTATTCTAATAGAATGGAACTAAGGCGAATTTATCATGCAAAATTGCCATGCAGCAACAGACTAATAACTTACATTAATCTATTGCCGCATGGCAATTTTACATATTACGATATAAATTACTTAACTTCTACGTAGCTTGCTAAGCGCTTAGCTTTATCTCTCACTTCATCGAGATTTGCATCGAGGGGAGCATTGCATACAACCACACCCATACGGCGGTTTTTACGCGTTGTAGGCTTGCCAAAAATGCGAATATCAGCATCTTCTTCACAGGTGCGTTCAAGTCCGCTATATTGTGGTTGCTCGTTACTCTCGATAGGCGAAAGAATCACAGCACTAGCACCAATGCGCATCTGCTTAACACAGGGAATGGGTAAACCAAGCACTGCACGCAAATGGAGTTCGAATTCATTAAAGTTTTGTGTACCAGCCAAAGTCACCATACCTGTATCGTGCGGACGGGGTGAAAGCTCTGAAAAATACACGCCATTCTCATGGCTCAAGAAGAACTCAACGCCCCAAATGCCTGCACCCGTCAAGGCACGAGTAACCTTCTCTGCCATACGCTCAGCTTCAGCCAAATGTTCGGGTGCTATATGAGCTGGCTGAAAACTCTCGCGATAGTCACCACCCTTCTGCACATGACCAATGGGCGGACAGAATAAGGTAGGACCGTTTTTCTGCGTAACAGTGAGCAAGGTTATTTCGCTATCAAAGTGAATAAATTCTTCAATAATAACCTCCTGAATGTCGCCACGACTACCATCCATCGCATACTTCCAAGCATGCTGCAAGTCAGCCTCAGTCTTTACAAGCGACTGACCTTTGCCTGATGATGACATCAAAGGCTTCACAACACAGGGGAAACCAATTTCCTTTGAGTGCGACACCAACTCATCATACGACTTGGCATAAAAATATTTTGCCGTTTTTAGACCGAGTTCTTTAGCTGCCAAATCACGAATAGCCTTACGGTTCATTGTAATGTTTACGGCACGCGCAGAAGGCACCACCTGTATACCCTCTTGCTCAAATTCATAGAGGCGCTCCGTACGGATTGCTTCAATCTCGGGCACGATAAGGTCGGGATGATGTTTTTCTACCACACGTTCCAAGGCTTCGCCATCGAGCATAGAGAAAACCTCGAATTCGTCTGCCACCTGCATGGCAGGAGCACCTGCATAGGCATCGCAAGCAATCACATGCTGACCCAAGCGTTGGGCTGCAATGGTAAATTCTTTACCCAGTTCGCCTGAGCCAAGAAGCAATATCTTTTTCATTTTTAAGGAGAAAATAAGTTGTTGTGTGAAATAGAAAAAAGAAGGACAAAGCGTTTGAAACGCACGTCAAACGCTTCGCAGTTTCTTATTTTTAGGGCAAAGTTACACTTTATATGCTTATTATAATAATAAATGCGCAACAAATTTCTAAAAAATCTATACCACGAACTTACGATTCACTGTTTTGTGAAAGTGTTTTTTAAAAAGGACGTCAGTTCACTACATTCTTCTCAATAGCCTCGGCTATCGTGCTTGCCATAGTGCGTGCCAAATCTTCGTTGTGTGCTTCAGCATCATAAAAACGCGCAAATGCCATGACATAAGCAAGTTGTTTACTGTTAGGACTGCTTTTGTGAGGAGTAAAATGGGGCATAGGCTGTTAGGAGTTTGAATTTTTCAAAAAAGAAGGATTCAATGTTTTCAAATAAGATGTATCAAAGTGGCATAAAATGTTTGTTGTAGCACATTTTTTTCAACCACCTTTTGACTTTATAACGCACTAAATCGCATTTTATTTCATTACGCTCTAAAAAAAATACATTTTTCTCCCATTTTTTTATTATTCATTTTTCTTTTTGATTTTCAGCATATTTAGCTCACAATACTCACTTATTCAAAATAAAAAAATGCATTTTTGAACAAAAAAGTTTCGCTAAAAGTTTGGAGGTTCATAAAAAAGTAGTACCTTTGCACTCGCAAACGAGAAACAACGACACTCACAACGCCAAATGGCGCGATAGCTCAGATGGTTAGAGCGCATGATTCATAATCATGAGGTCGACAGTTCAATCCTGTCTCGCGCTACTTCAACAGACAATTACATTTTTGTAGTTGTCTGTTTTTTGTATTTATATTCTCGTTATGAATCAGAGAAGCATTTTAAAACGATGTATTGTATTGGGAAATAGTGATGTAAAAACTTGTAAGTATAATATTTCATACATTTGCAAAAAATAAAAATCATGAGAGGTATTTCATATTGTGCAATAGCTTACGCACATTCAATAGGATTCGATACTGCTATGCAGGTTGGAACATTTAATGGTTGTCCGCTATATATTTGCAAATTTCTTCATGCAAAAGAAGAACCTTGTACTGGATTTCCACAATACGTTATTGTAAAAAATAAAGAAGCTATTCCTCTTACGTTGGAAGAAACAATGATTATTTTAAGAGCAAGGCGCAAAATATAATTTTTTATTATTATCTTTGCAACAGAATTGGAAAAGGTGGTATGACTCCTAATGGCGAATGTATTGAGCGCCACTGGACATATCACCTTCATTTTTTTACTTCACCCGAATGTTGTAAGGTATTTCTATTCCATTTTTACAAATTTCTGTTTTGCAGAGCAAAACGTAAAATGTAATTTTTATTATTATCTTTGCAACAGAATTGGAAAAGGTGATATGATTCCTAATGTCGATATATTGAGCGACGCTGGACATATCACCTTCATTTTTTAACTTCACCCGAATGTTATAAGGTATTTCGATTCCATTTTTACAGACTTCTGTTTTGCAGAGCAAAATATACTTTTTTGCTTTGCTCTGCGTTCGGTTTGCACGACTTTGCTTCGCCAAGTTAGGCGGCACCTCAGCAGAACAAAGCAAAAAAATATACTTTTTTGCTTTGCTCTGCGTTCGGTTTGCACTAACTTTGCACAATAATTATATCATCACACTAAAATGACCATCATTAAGAAACTCGACTTGTACATACTCAAAAAGTTCTTGCTTATATTTGCTGGAGCGTTCTTTGTGGTACTCTTCGTTTTTATGATGCAATTTACTTGGCGATATGTAGACGAATTGATAGGTAAAGGACTTTCGCTCGACATATTGGCTAAGTTCTATTGGTACATGGCCATCACATTGGTGCAGCAAGCACTGCCATTGTCTATTCTGCTCACCTCGCTCATCACTTTTGGTAATATGGGTGAGTCGTTCGAATTGTTGGCAATGAAAGCAGCGGGCGTTCCGCTCATCCGCATTATGCAACCATTGGCACTGTTTGCCCTCTTTGCTACAGGAGCTTCGTTTTATTTTCAAAATGATGCATCGCCTAAAGCACAGATGGAACTGCGCACACTGCTATTTAGCATGAAAGAACAATCGCCTGCAGTAGAAATTCCAGAAGGCGTGTTCTATAATGGAGTGCCGAACATCAACATCTTTGTGCAACGCAAAAACACAGAGACGGGCATGCTCTATCAAACCATTATCTATAAAACCGATCAAGGATTTGACCATGCACAGATTGTATTGGCTGACTCTGCACGATTAGAGATTACACGTGACAAACTACACCTGAAACTCGATTTGTGGAACGGCGAACAATTTGAAAGTTTAGAGTCTACGGGCAGTAATAACATGATGGGCAATGGGGCACACGAACCTTTCGACCGCGAAACCTTCTTATACAAGACGTTATTGATTGATTTTGACAGCAACTTTAACTTAATGGATAAGAATATGCTTGCGGGCATGCCGTCTGCCAAAAATATGCGACAGATTGAGCAAAGTGTTGACTCTATGAATGCAGAACTCGACTCTGTGGGCAGACAATCATATAAAGAGGCAAGCGCCATCTATTACAAACGTCCACGATTGGAGGCAAAAGATAGTATTGCACTGCTAAAAATGTGGCAAGCACATGCAGCAAAAAAAGCGCTCAACTTCGACACGCTTACCTCAAAAGTTGGTGCCACACGCATGCAAATGGCTAAGCAACAGGCATTAGGCAATGCCAGAAGCATTGTTTCGGACCTCGATTGGAAGGGTACAAATACCGAATTAGAAGAGCGAAACATTCGTAATCACTGGGTAGAATGGCACAATAAGTTTACCTACTCATTGGCTTGCTTACTCTTCTTCTTTATCGGTGCGCCCCTCGGAGCCATTATTCGCAAAGGCGGTTTAGGTATGCCTACAGTCATTTCGGTGGCTATCTTTATTGTGTGGTACATTATTTATACTTCAGGTATGAAGATGGCACGCGATGGTTCGGTAAATATGGTATTGGGTATGTGGATTAGCTCCATTATCATTGCCCCATTTGGCGTGTTCTTTACATACAAAGCAAATAAAGACTCTGTGGTATTTAATACCGATGCTTATCGCAATTTCTTTAACCGCTTATTTGCCCTACGCACACATCGCCACATATACCGCAAGGAGGTGATTATTGACGATCCCCGACTCGATATATTGCCTGGTGAAATTGAGGCTTTAAAACAAAGTTGCATTCAATATGGCGAACGCAAGAAATTGCTTTTAGCGCCGAGCTATATCAACACGTTCTTCCGCTATACTCCCGACTTGGAAGTTGAGGAAATTAACGACCGAATGGAGGCTATTGTCGATGAACTTTCGAATAGCCGTAATCGTTTGGTGTTGGGCGAACTTAACCGAATGCCAATTATCTTTGTTTACCAACACACCACCCCATTCCACAGCAAAGCACTCAACATTGCTGCTGGTGTGATATTCCCCATCGGTTTGGTGTTGTGGATACGCATTTGGCGTTTCCGTTTGCGCCTATATCGCGATATGCGAACCATTATACGCACTTGCAACCATTTGCAAACACTGATTCAAGATGGTACGATGACCGAAGACGAGGATGCCGAAAGCACAAAGAAGGTATTAAATGGTAACAATTGGCACACCAACAAAAAATGGTTGATTGCCCTTATCATAGCACTCGCAGTCTGCGGAGGTGGTTATTGGGGTTGGAATGCTTGGAAACGATATCGCATAAAGCGGTATATACAAGAGCATGGTGAAATCACTCCGAACACTCCGAAAGATATGGAAAACAATGCCACCATTAACTTTGAAAATGCTGGCAGTGGTCCTACCCCCGTACGCCAACTTAAACTACCCGAAAAAGCCCCTGATGCAGGAGCACAATAAAAAATTCTATATTGCGAAAGCGCTTGTATCACAAAATAAATACAAGACGCACCAATAAGGAATTCTCGCTATAAGTTGAACAATAAAAACTACGCATACATAAAAATGAGCTCATTCAAACTCGCCTCTATTGAGGAAGCTATAGAAGATTTTAAGAAAGGTCAATTCGTAATTGTGGTTGACGATGAAGACCGCGAAAACGAAGGCGACCTTATCATGGCAGCCGAATTGGTTACACCTGAACACGTAAACTATATGTTGCGCAACGGACGTGGTGTGCTCTGCGCTCCTATTACCATTGACCGCTGCAACCAGTTGCAATTAGAACACCAAGTGCAGAGCAACACAAGTATGTTGGGCACCCCCTTTACTGTGACCATCGACCTACTCGAAGGTTGCACCACGGGTGTGAGTTGCCATGATCGTGCTGCTACTATTCGCGCTTTGGCAAATCCCGATAGCCGTCCCGAAAGTTTTGGTCGTCCTGGACATATCAATCCACTCTACGCACAAGATCGTGGTGTATTGGCACGTGCTGGACACACTGAAGCTGCCGTTGACTTGGCACGATTAGCAGGCATGCAACCCGCAGCTTGCCTTATCGAGATTTTGAACGAAGATGGCACAATGGCACGTATGCCACAGTTGCAAGAATTTGCCGAACACGAAGGTTTACACATCATTACCATCAAGGACTTAATTGCCTATCGTTTAAAAAACGAATGCTTGGTTGAACAGGGCGAAGAAGTTGATATGCCTACTGAATATGGTCACTTCCGCCTTATTCCTTTCCGCCAAAAAAGCAACGGACTTGAACACATCGCGCTGATAAAGGGCGAATGGACAGAAGATGAATCGGTATTAGTACGCGTACATTCTTCGTGCATGACAGGCGATATCTTTGGTTCTGAACGCTGCGATTGTGGCGAACAGTTACACAAAGCCATGCGCATGATTGAGGACGAAGGTAAGGGTGTTGTGCTCTACTTGAATCAAGAAGGTCGTGGCATCGGCTTAATGGCTAAGATTGCGGCATACAAATTGCAAGAAGAAGGCTATGACACCGTAGATGCTAACGTACACTTAGGTTACGACCCCGACGAACGCGACTATGGTGTGGGCGCACAAATTTTGGGCATGCTCAATGTTCACAAGATGCGTTTGCTCACCAACAACCCAGTGAAGCGTGTAGGGTTAGAGGCTTATGGCTTGGAAATCGTAGAGAATGTGCCCATCGAGATCACACCTAATAAGTATAACAAGCGTTACCTTGAAACCAAAAAGGAACGCATGGGACATACATTACACCTTTAACAATGGGTGTCATCATATACCCCCTAAAAAATAACGATTATGGAACAGAACATTTATGGCTACAACCCCAATGCTACCGATCGTGTACAAACATCTACACTCGGTTTCTCAGCATTGATGACCAAAGTATACGTATGGATGACGTTGGCACTTGTTACCACAGGGCTCACTTCATTCTATGTGGCAAACAATGAAAGCTTGTTATTTAGCATTGTCAGCAACCAAGGCATCTTTTGGGGATTGGCTATTGCAGAATTAGCTTTGGTGTGGATTCTTTCTGCCAACGTCATGCGCATGTCGTTTCCCCTGGCAGGACTGATGTTTCTTGCCTATTCCATTTTGAATGGCGTAACCTTCTCCGTGTTGTTCTTGGCATACACCGCCGAGAGCCTTACCACCACATTTATGGTAACAGCAGGAACCTTTGGCGCTATGTCGTTGGTTGGTTTGTTTATCAAGAAGGATCTTTCGAGCATCGGTCGCTTCCTTTTCATGGCGCTCATAGGCTTAATTATTGGCACACTTGTCAATATCTTTGTAGCAAGTAGCGCTTTAGAATGGGCATTAACCTATGCAGGCATTGCCATTTTCTGTGGACTCACCGCATACGACACACAGAAGATGAAAGAAATTTTGCAGCAAAACGAACAAGCAGGCGACACAAACCTGCTTAAGATTGCTTTGCTCTGCAGTCTTTCACTTTATCTCGACTTTATAAACTTGTTTATCTATTTACTCCGCATCTTCGGAGATCGCAAATAAAACAATAATTGAGGGTTAAGGGTTTGCCTTTGGTAAATCCTTAGCCCTCAGTTGCTATAATAACCACTAACATTACATTAAAATGCTTTCAACACTCGTAAACCGTTTGGCTCCATCAGCCACTCTTGCCATGTCGCAAAAGAGCGCAGAACTCAAAGCGCAGGGCGTTGACATTATCAACCTTTCAGTGGGCGAACCCGACTTCAACACTCCCGACCATATTAAGGAGGCAGCTAAAAAGGCTGTCGACGAAAACTACTCTCGCTACTCGCCCGTAGCAGGATACCCCGCTTTGCGCAAAGCTATCTGCGCCAAATTAAAGAATGAAAACGGACTCGACTACCTCCCCGAAGAGATTGTTTGCTCTAATGGTGCTAAGCAATGTGTATGCAATGCGGTAATGGCACTTGTTTCTCCGGGCGAAGAAGTCATTATCCCTGCCCCTTATTGGGTAAGCTACCCCCAAATGGTATTGATGGCTGATGGTAAACCCGTGTTTGTAGAAGCCAAGATTGAACAAGACTTCAAGATTACACCTGAGCAACTTGAAGCAGCCATCACTCCTAAAACACGTGCCATTATTCTTTGCTCACCGAGCAACCCTACAGGTTCTGTATATAGCAAGGAAGAACTCGAGGCTTTGGCAGTAGTATTGCGTAAGCACGAAGGTGTATATATTATTAGCGATGAAATCTACGAACACATCAACTATGTAGGTGCCCACGCTTCTATCGCAGCTTGCGAAGGTTTGAAGGATCGTACCATCGTTATCAACGGTGTGTCTAAGGCTTATGCCATGACTGGTTGGCGCATTGGTTTCTTGGCAGCTCCTCTCGCTATTGCCAAGGCTTGCAGCAAACTCCAAGGTCAATATACTAGTGGTCCTTGCTCAGTAAGTCAGGTAGCAGCTACCGAGGCTTTTGCAGGTCCACAGGAATGTGTTGAAGATATGCGTCAAGCTTTTGAACGTCGCAAAAATCTGATTGTGAAGTTGGCTAAGGAAATTCCGGGCTTCGAAGTAAACGACCCTCATGGTGCCTTCTACCTCTTCCCCAAATGCAGCTATTACTTTGGTAAAACTGATGGTGAGCGCACCATCAACAACTCAATGGACTTTGCCATTTACTTGCTCGAAGTAGGACACGTTGCTACTGTAGGTGGCGACGCCTTCGGTTCTCCCGAATGCTTCCGCATGAGCTATGCTACAAGCGATGAAAATATCGTAGAAGCCTTGCGCAGAATTAAAGAAGCTGTAAGCAAATTAAAGTAATTTTTCAAGTAATAAGTAATAGGTAATAAGCAATACAAACTATTGGCAACCAACCTATTACTTCATTACAACATAAAAGCCAAGTATGTGAGATGGGGTTATCCCAATCAGCATACTTGGCTTTTTTTATTTACACAATTACAATAATCTTATTTGATACTCAAGACTCTGCTTCTTAATCCCGAAACAGCCAACTGTGCATCACGTTCAGCCTCTAACTGACTGGTACGAGCACCATAGTAGAAAGAAAGTTCAAGGAGGTAATCGAGAAGCGAAATCTGACCTAATTCGAGCGAACGACGAAGCAAATGATCATTATTCATCTGCTGCATTTCCTTTTGCAACGCATTAGCAGATTGTTGCAACTGTTTAGCCGAAGCATATTGCTTAGCTACTTGGGCACGCTCCTGATAAACTACATCATCCACAGTTAAACGATTAGCAGCCAATTCAGCCTCAGCCTTACGAACCTTTTTGCGCGAATTACCCCAAAGTGGCAAAGTAAAACCAAGTGAAAGTCCACTATAGTTATTCTGCTTAATGTATTCGCCCTGAAAGCCCACCGTTAAAGCAGGGAGTCCCTCAGCCTTAGCCACCTTAATTTCAGCCTCACTTTGTGCCACAGCCGCCTGGGCCGTTTGCACAGCTAAAGACCCTTCTAATGCCGACTGAAAATCAGCTAATGGAGGAAGTGCTTTACCCTCTAAAGGATAAATCGTATCCGTAAAGGCAACCATTTCTCCCCCATTTAAACGCTGCAGATTCGCAAGGATTTGTTGTCGTTCGTTATTAGCACGTGCCAAATCCGCACGACTTACCGAAGCATTTAAGCGCACTTTATTTACCTCAAGTTGGTTAATATCGCCACGTTCAAACTTTTGTTGATAAAGACGTTCAATCTCCTCAGCTAAAGCTTGACGTTTAGCCAATTCACCACACAACTTGTTATAATATACCAAAGTCGTGAACTGTTCGTCCGCCTCAGTCAGTACCTGTTGCACCGCCTGACGATAGTCATTATAAGCCACCTGGTTATTAGCCTTTGCCAACATTCTGCGATGTCCTAACAACACATCCCAATCAAGGCTCTGCGTGAGCGACACATTGGTGCGGTTAGGCACCCCCTTTGGAGTTCCCACCAAATAGGCAACCTCTGCCTCAGGGTCGGGTAAGCTCAAATTAGAGCCATTCGCCAAAACAGAAGCTTGCATTTGTCTGTGTAGCGCCTTTAGCGTTGTGTTGTTTTGGGCAATCTGCACCATCCAACTCTCCCACCCCGACTTCATAACCGACTGCGCACAAAGAAGAGGCGCAGCAGCACAAATCATATAGAGAATAACGAGTATACGTTTCATTTTTTTGTTTTAACAGTTTTAATTGGCGCCATAATAGGCACAATAAAAAGATTGAGCAAAGTACTTGTGAGCAATCCACCCAACATCACCTGCGCCATAGGACTCTGGATTTCATTACCAGGCAAGTCGCTACCCAATGCCAATGGGATAAGTGCCAAACCAGAGCTTAAGACAGTCATCAATATAGGCAAAAGACGGTCGAGCGAACCACGCATAACCACCTCTTTACGCGACAAACCACGTTTAGCCAATTCGTTATAACGGTCTACCAAGAGCATACCCCCACGAGTAGCCATACCAAATAGCGAAATAAAACCAATGATGGCAGGAATACTTACCACGCCCCCTGTAAAGACGAGTGCTAAGACACCACCAATCAGCGCCAACGGTAAGTTTAAAAGCACAATCACAGCTTGATGCCACGAACGGAATTGCAAGAACAGTAGCAAAAGAATAACAATTACACTTACAACAGAAAGTCCAAGAAGCATACGCGAAGCCGAAGCCTCACTCTCAAACTGTCCGCCATATTCAATATGATAACCCTCGGGCAGTTTTACCTCTTTGTCAATGGCACTACGCATATCATTCACTACCGAACGCATATCACGTCCATCAGCGTTGGCAGAAACCACCAACTTGCGTTGTGCATTTTCACGACTAATTGTGTTAGGTCCAGCGGTAGAAACAATTTCTGCCATATCGGCAAGAGGCACCAAACGACCGTCGTTTGTGTCAATAAGGAGCGACTTAATATGGTCGATACTCTGCAAATCGTTGTCTGCCACACGCACCGTTAAGTCGAAAGTCTTAGCCCCATCTTGCACCTGACTTACCACCTCACCACCCACAGCAGCATTCACATATTCTGCAAACTGTGGCAAAGTTATGCCGTAACGCGCCAAGAGGGTACGACGTGGACGAATTACCAACTGCGGACGCTCAATTTGTTGTTCCACATTCAAGTCTGCCACACCTTCAATATCTTTTGTAGCTTGTTGAATTTGCAATCCAATTGAATGAAGTTGCGACAAGTCGGCACCAAACACCTTGATAGCAATGCCAGCTTTAGAACCCGAAAGCATGGCATCAATGCGGTGAGAGATAGGTTGCCCAATCTCAATATTCACACCTGGCAATGCACGCAAACGCTGACGGATGTCTGCCATAACCTCAGTTTTACTGCGTTTGTCAAGCACAAAAGGCACCTCCATCTCGCTTGTATTCACACCCAAAGCATGCTCATCGAGTTCGGCACGTCCCGTTTTTCGTGCCACAGCCTTCACCTCGGGCACTTGCAACAGCAAATCCTCGGCACGCTGTCCTATTTTGTTGCTTTCATCGAGCGACACCCCAGGCAATGTGCTCACGTTAATGGTAAACGACCCTTCGTTAAAAGACGGAAGGAAAGAGCGTCCCAATGTAAAGAACAGTCCGATGGTCAGAACCACTAACACAGCCGTTACACCCAATATACAACGAGAAGGTTTGCCCAAAGCCCAAGCCAATGCCTGTTCATAATGACGCTTCAAAGCACGCACCCATCGAGGTTCTGCATGTGATAAAGTCTGTGCCGAAGCATCCATCTTCGAAGGATCTTTAAGCAAATAATAGCAAAGCACAGGCGTAAGCGTAAGCGCCACAAGTGTTGAAGCAAAGAGCGACACAATGAAACTCACACCCAACGGTGCAAGCATACGTCCTTCTAATCCACTAAGAAAAAAGAGTGGCACAAAGCTCACCACAATAATCAGCGTAGAATTGAGAATAGGCATACGCACCTCTTTCGAGGCATTAAATATAACCTCACGCTTACGCAAACGCTCTGCCAACGGCTTACGAGCATTTTGTCGCAGACGTTTAAATACGTTTTCCACATCCACAATGGCATCGTCAACCAACGAGCCAATGGCAATCGCCATCCCCCCAATACTCATGGTGTTCACAGTCAGTCCCATAAGTTTTAGCACAAGCAGCGTGACGAGCAACGAAATAGGGATGGTAACCAACGATATCAACGTGGTACGTCCATTCATCAAGAAAATAAACAACACAAGCACCACAAAGATGCCTCCTTCTACCAACGATTTTTTGATATTCGAGATAGAAGAATCAATAAAATCTTGCTGACGATAGAGTTGCGTATTTACCTTCACATCTGCAGGCAAAGCACCTTTCAGTCCTGCCACAGCCGAGTCGAGTGCTTCGGTCAAGTCGAGCGTACTGGTGTTGGGTTGTTTTGTCACCGTAAGCAACACGGCAGGTTTCCCAGACACCGAGGCAACGCCCATCTTAGGGCTCTTTGCTCCCATCTGCACATCAGCCACATCAGCCAACACCACAGGCATCCCCGTAGCTGTTGTTTTCACCAATGCTTGTCCCATTTCTTCTGCACTGCGTGTACTCAACACACCGCGCACAATATATTCGTTTCCACTTTCATAGTGTACACCGCCCGAAGCATTTTGGTTCATTTGTCGAGTCGCATTCAGCACATCGCCCAACGACACCCCATAATGACGCATACGTTCGGGGTGAATGCGCACTTGATATTCCATCAAGTCGCCCCCCATCACCGTCACCTGAGCCACGCCTCCTGTCGAGAGCAAACGAGGTCGTATGGTCCAATCTGCCAAAGTGCGTAACGATCCAAGCGAAGTTGTATCGGCTGTTAAACCTATAAACATCACCTCGCCCAAGATGCTCGACTGCGGACCGAGTGTGGGTTGGCTCACTCCCTGCGGAAGCGTGCTACCAATGGTTGCTAATTTTTCAGAAACTATTTGACGGTCGCGATATATATCAGTGCCCCAATCAAACTCAACCCATACCACCGAAAAGCCCGTGGTAGACGAAGAGCGCACACGGCGTACATCTGTGGCACCATTTACAGCTGTTTCTACAGGAAAAGTCACAAGACGTTCCACCTCCTCGGCAGCCATTCCCTTAGCTTCGGTCATAACCACCACCGTGGGAGCATTGAGGTCGGGAAACACGTCCACCTCCATCTTCCAAGCCGTCCAACATCCCACTATCATCAGCAACAAGCTAAAGAACAGAATCACCGGACGATTATGAAGTGAAAAAGATATGATTTTGTTTAACATTGAATCGAATGTTTTTTAAGGTGTTTTATAAAGATGACTTATACGCAAAATTCTAACATCGAAATTTCTAAGTCACCCATATTTAATGCGAATGTCCCTCAGGAATCACACTGGCATTGGCAGCTAACCGTACTTGCGTAGCGCCACGTGTCACCACCTTTTCGCCAGCCTTTAATCCGTTCACAATCTCCACACGGGTCCCATCAGTAGCCCCTAATAGCACCTCTTGTCTACGGAAGCAACCCGCATGTTCTTCCACATACACAAAGTGCAAACCCTGTGCTTCTGTCACAGCCTCTGCCGGCACCGCCAACACGCCACTGCGACGGGCGCCCAACAAATAAATCTGTGCAAAACTACCAGGCACAATGCCACCTTCGTTGTTAAACTCAAAAGTAACGGGCACAAAAAAGTCGTTCGTTTCCGTAGCTTGTCCCTTCGACACCAATCTCCCCCCTAATTTTTGCAAACTATACACCTTGTCTCCATCGTCATAAGCCATTTTAAAGTTGGCAGACACAATGCCATTCAATTTCGCATAAAAGCGTTCAGGCACATCCGCACGCAGTTGCACACGGCGGCTTTGTGTAACCGTAGCTAAAGGCTGTCCTGCCGATACATAATCACCTGGCTTCACCAACAAATTCTTCACATAACCACCCATTGGGGCACAGATACTACGACTCTGCGCGGCACCTCCCAAACTTTGCGTCGTAACAACCGCTGTTTGGTAGCGCTGACGTGCATCGTCTAACTCACGTTGCGAAATAATTTTCTCGGCAGCCAATTTTTCAGCACGTTCAAACGCAGTTTTTGCAGCAGCCAATTCGGTTTGCGCCACAGCAGCAGGATTTCCATCCGCCATAGGTTTGCCATTTACCACAAACAGGGCTTGTCCACCTGACACCTGCATACCATCCGTCAAGGCGCTCCCTGCAAACCGCACAATGCCAGCCATCGTAGCCGTTACAGTCGCCTCACTTCCAGCTGCCGGCATAATGCGTCCACTCACCTCCGTCACCTCGCTAAAGTCTGAAGGCTGAATCGCTTCAACTGCCACATTTGCAGCCTTCAGTTGCGCCTCCGCCATTTCTATTTCGTCAGCATCATGATCATGGTCATGGTCATCAGCCTCGACATGCTCATTATGGTCTTCGTGTTTTTCGTCGGCATGCTCATGGTTGTGGCATGCCCCAAAGAGTGTAACCGCACCTACGGCTACACTTATCGCTAAGTATTTGATTTTCATTTAAAAAGATTGGAATGTTTGAATAAAAGAGAAATCAAGGGGGTTATAAAAGAACCACCCTATCAAAAAAAAATCAACATTCCATAGGCGGACCACGCCTTAAACAATGCTTCCCGCAGGAAGCCAATAAGCTGCCTTGCACAATAGGCAAGGGCAAACGCCACACGTCAAAATGAGGCAACAAAAATTCTGTGCCCCAAAAATCAGCCGATAAAAAAAGCCACGTTCCACCCTCGTCACCCACACCTTGCACCGCACGCACACCATTTTGCATCACAGACAACGTCTGCCAATAACACGCATGATGCCCATGTTCATGTCCGTGTGCGGTATGTGCATCGTTCGCCCGTCCGTCTTGATGACAAACCTCAGTCACCCAACAAGCCGCCCCACCCTCGTGATGATGATGGGGAAACAAACTGAGCAATAACAACAAGGTTACGGCTAACAGCACACCATATGTAGAACGCTTTTGTTTCAAAGTGGTGCAAAGATAAGACTTTTGTTTGGCAAACCAGTTGCATTTCAGTCCTAAACCATTTTTTATTATTATTTTTGCTTACGATTTAAGTAAATTCTACATGAGACTCTCCATCATCATCCCCGTATTTCGCACCGAAGCCACCCTGCTGCGCTGCGTCCACAGCATCACTCAACAACAGTTTACTGATTGGGAGATGTTGCTCATCGACGATGGTAGCGACGACAACGCTCCCCAAATGTGCGATGCGTTGGCACGCCAAGACTCGCGCATACAAGTTGTGCATCAAACCAATGCGGGCTTGGGGGCTGCACGCAACCGAGGGATGGAGTTGGCACAAGGTGAATATTGGCTTTTTGTAGACTCCGACGACTACCTCGCCCCCGACACCCTGCACCAACTTGTTGCAGTGATGGACCAACACACCGATTGGAGTTTCGCAGAATTTCCCGTCATGCGTGGGGCAGGTCATGCAACCCAAGAAAGCTTACTCACATTTCGCACACAAACCTTTACAAATGGTTGGGATTGGTGGTTCCATGCAAAAGGCTATAACCACTGTTACAGTTGGAACAAGTTGTTCCGCCGCAGTGCCTTCGATGGGGGCGTACGCTTCTCCAACAAAAAATTCGAAGACACCTTCATCATGCCCGCCTTGCTTGCCAACTGCCCAAAATTTGGCACAACCGATGTGGGGTTATACTATTATTGCTATAACCACACAGGCATCACTGCCACTGCTGGCACCCAACTTAGCGACTTGCTTGAGGGATATGTGCAAGCCATGAATCTCATCCATTGGCAATGCCCTCTCCACATCTCGCCTCGGGCTTTCAACGATTTCTGTGCCGAAATGCTCAATGTGCAAATCGACGTTTATGCCCGTTGTGGCAGTGGCAAACTTCTTTTGCCCACCTTCCGCGCCATGCACACTCCCAAAATGTTTTTACAACGCATCTTGGGCATGAAACGCTTTTGCAAATGGTTTAATATCGTACGCAAACTCTTAGGGGTGGTTCTAAAATTCTGATTTTAAATATCTAAAATTCTGATAGTCGCTTTGCACCCTCTCGCATGTGTCTTTTTGTCAGTTC
>OMBG01000325.1_pt1 | contig 25833 bp, 18 predicted proteins | sample 1674251 | NCBI WGS metagenome assembly OMBG01 (sample SAMEA103958153, study PRJEB25191) | human gut metagenome | reverse complement strand
AAAAAGCACCGCCAGAACTAAGTCTTTTCGATTAAGGGGGCTTACTTTTGAAAAAGTAACCCTCGAAGTCCTATTTTACGGGGCTTCGGGGAGGAATTTTATGTTCTTTGAAGTTTTACCGGACAGCAATATCATATAATATCGGACCATACAAGGTGACCGGATATAAAGGCAAATACCCGAAAAGTTTTGTCTTAAAGAAACTTGAAGTTGGCAACCGGAACATCAGAGACGATTATGTGAAGCATTGCCATTGGCGAGGAAAACGCATCCCATCTATCGAGCGAAGGCGTTACGCAGAACTCATGTTATTTTTTACTCCATGACAGAAAACGAACCAATCAGAACCGTATCAGACGGTATCACATTCCTATCCACTGGTAGATACTAAGAAGGTGTCAACTGGTGGATAGCTCATGAAAATAGGTGTAATAGACGAATTTTCATACGCAAATATATATATGTTAATTAATCAATAAGCAGTTCCGCAGGAATTATACATCTGCGTTCTTCATTTTCCGTTGTTGATTCTTTTTTCTTGATTAATGCTTCTTTTGCCATACTTACGGCTTTATCGGAAGTGTATGGCGAGCCACAGCTATACAAATCATCTTCTCTTGACTCCAAATCATTTCTTCTTGAGATTATTTCATCATCATCCAACTTTCCTGCCACTATGTCATACATTAAAGCCTCATATTTATTTCTTAAATTATGAGCTTGAGCTGCATATCTTCTATTTTCTGAGGCTTTATTGTCAAGCATACCATCACCGTAACGTAAGCTGAAATAAGATAGAAATAAGACTAACATAGATGATATATAATTCGCAACATCAATTTCAACGCTTCCAAACATTAGTGGTGGCAACGGAAGAATCGATGATAAAACACCTCCTGTGGTTAATACGGTAAACCAACATATATGCTTCTTCATCAGTTTCGACTTTTTGCAATATATATCAGCTTGCTTCTCTTGGATTTTGTGAGTCCATGTTACCTTTATATATCTGGATTCAATTCCTTTATATATTATTTTTATTTCCTCTGTCATTTGTCAAAAAAGCGTTTTCTCAATAATAATATATTGGTTTTACTTGATAGGAAGTTGCGCATTTTTTGTTTTGCTATTCCTATTCCTTTTCTTTGCTTATGAAGCTTGCGTAGATTTTCGACATCTCGCTTTTCAATATAGTAATCTATAAGAGCATCGTCACCATGAAGTTCTGCATTCCAAGGAGCTTTATCATATCGTTCATAATAGGCAACCCAATAAAGATGTTCCGCTAAATGTTTGAAAAATGTTGATAATTTGAAACCCTGAGGGTAGTATTCTTGGAAACGCTCTGGTAAGCCAAGACATAACATATTGTCTTTGTATATATGTAAGTCTTGCGGCAGCATTTTTTTCATTTTTGCTATCCTAATGATTTTTCCATCAGTGTTATACACGTATGGATATTCGTTTCTATCATGCATTCTCCAAAGTTGTACTTCTATTTCAAAAATAGATTTAATCGTAACATCATTAAATGTATGATTGATGGAGAAAAGACCTGTGATAACAGATCTTTTCTCATCATAAGACATCTGTGGAAAGTTGTTATTTAACCACTTTATTTCATCTTCTTGAAGTCGAACCATGGACGTACTGGGGTATCTGATATACTTTGTGAGCGATTTTCATTATTAGCTATTACCTTTGGGAACTCTTTTCCAAAGATCTTTCTCCATTCGCAAGAAGCCTCTATCTGCTTTCCATTATCATCATATTGTAGTGCCTTCTGGGCACGACTGTAAGCTGTATTTATATAACTGAAAATACTATCATCGCAATTATTGCGCATGTAATCGAAAAAGTCAAATACAATCTTGGAAAAACATTCGTCTCCTTTTCCCTTAGGATAGTAATCATTCAGGAAGTCAATAATATCATCTAAACGTTTACATGACTTATAGTTCATTGATGTGTTTTCATGTGCCCAAGTTTTCAGCATTTTGGCAAGATCTCTTGTTAAACCAGAAGTGTTATTGTTTGATTCGTTGAACTTATTTACTTCTGCTCTAGGATTAAATGATTCCCATTTGCCACCATTTTCGCTATTAGGAATAAGAAAAGACTTATCGTCTTGTTCTAAAGCAGGGAGTAATTCTATATTGTGATGGTTTTCCGAAAACTCGACTAGTACAACTTTGCCCCAAGCTTTTATTTTGTCTGTAGTGGTGTACTTTTCCTTTAGCACATCCTTCACTTCCTGTAATAGTGCAGCTTGACCATTACTATTATATTTGTCGTACTTATCATACACTTCTTGTGGTATTTTGAACAGAACATCCACATCTTGGTCAGATGTTAAGGGACGAACATTGGTTTTCGTTTTATATGAACCAAAGAGAAACTTCTTTTTGTCGTCATACTCTCCTGAATAGAAGTGACTAAAAAGCTTTTCACAAACTCCTGTATACTTAGTTTGTGCATCACTACTCTGAGTGGATGTTAACGTAATGTTGCTTATAAACTCCTGAAATTCTTTTTCCATAAAAATTACTGGCTCCTTAACCAGGGTATTAAATTAATTATAAAGAATGTAATGCAAATTCTGTGCCATTACGTTATACAAAAATAGCAAAATCTAAGAAAAATAGAGCCTAATACAACAAAAAAGCATTTTATAACTAAATTAAATGCCACAAAACACTTGTTTTTCTGGTTACAATCATTATCTTTGCATAATACGCAATATAAATGGTTGTATCTTACACAATAAAACAAAGATTGATCCGTTATATGTATTAAAGGTATAAAGCATGTAAAACCTAAGCAATATGGCAAAGGAAAAAGATTTTAATAGACTCAAAGTTGTACTGGCTGAAAAGAAGCGTACCAACAAATGGTTAGCAGAACAACTTGGCAAAGATCCTGCTACGGTGAGTAAGTGGTGCACTAACTCCGCCCAACCAGGATTAGAAACATTGTATCAAATAGCGTCATGTCTTGAAGTTGACGTGAAGGATCTACTCGTACCCAACAAGGAGGAAAACATAATTATTTATAGAAAATAAAACTCCAATTTGACCAAACCCGATAAAATTAGTTCCATTGTTTTGACTATTAAAGGATAAGCACAAGATGGACTAATATGGATATGGTCGTGTGGATTTATAAGCATAATTATGCATGATATGGCAAACGCGGACAATAACATAGCTTCTCAGAACGAAATAGTTCTTGGAGAAAACGAAATGGTATGCTCACTCACCAATCGTGTGGTGAAAGCGACTGATAAGGAAATGACATTGCAGTCGATGATAGCGATGATGACAGAAGAGTATGGCTTCGCCCCAGAAGACATGGAGCGTGACTATAAGGTGAAGTATGATGATGCGGAAAGCGGAAAGACAAAGACGCAGAAGGTGGATTTGGCTATCTTCAATGCTGGGCACGCTCATGATGCTGACGAACTCATCCGTTTCATTATCGTTGCCAAGGATGCCAAAGTAAAGTCCAACGACAAGAAGAATGGCGTAGAAGCTACTACAGAAAACATCTTATGTACCACGGACTGCGAGTTTGCCTGCTGGACCAATGGTGAAGACTTGCAATATGTACATGCTTTCGAAGACGCTTTTGGTCAGGTAACTTGTGAGGCTATTTCTGATTTTCCGGCAGAAGGTCAAACTCTTGAAGACCTTGAAGCACAAGGCGAGCGAGCTATACCACGCAAACCAGCCAATGAGTCGCTTGTCAAGACCTTCAAGCGTTGTCATGATTATATCTATGGCAACGAAGGTATGAAGAAGACTGCCTTTTGGGAACTTCTCAACCTTATCTTCTGCAAACTATATGATGAAAAACGTCGCTTCTCTGATGCAAGAGAAGGTATCAGCTACCGTCGTCGTTTTTGGGTGGGAGTAAAAGAACAAAACACGCCAGAAGGACAGCATGAAGTGGCTGAGCGTATCAAAGGTATTTTCGAGGATTTGAAGGATAGCAATATCTTCAAGGATGTGTTCGACGGTAATGAACAGATTATGCTTTCTGACCGTGGCCTTGCTTTCGTAGCAAGCGAACTGGCAAAATATTCTTTCCTTGATGCTACGGTTGACGTGAAGGGTACTGCCTACGAAACCATTGTAAGCAACACGCTGAAGCAGGAGGCAGGCCAGTTCTTTACGCCACGTAATATCATCAAATGTATGGTTGAGATGCTCGATCCCGACCAGAATTGCCGTGTGCTCGACCCAGCTTGTGGTTCGGGCGGTTTCCTTGTGATGGTGCTCGACCATGTACGTCATAAGATTGCCAAGAATTTCTATCCCGAACTGGATGACATTCATCTTGAAGCCAAACTAAACTCCGCAGAGGTGGATGATGCTGTGCGTGAGTATGCCGAGAAGATGATTTTCGGTTTCGATTTCGACCCAGACTTGAAGAAGGCTGCACGTATGAATATGGTGATGGCTGGTGACGGACATTCAAATATCTATAACATCAACTCGCTCGACTATCCTTATGGTAGTAAACCAGACGTTCCTCACATTGCCGAAGCTGTAAACGAAAGCATCAAGCATAGTGCTGATCGTGACTTCCATTTTGGCACTTCGGAAAACAATGCACATGGTAAGTTTGATATGGTATTTACAAACCCACCATTTGGCACAAAAGTAGAAGTAGATCAAGAGATTGCTGCACGTTACGAGCTGAACAGCAAAGCTCCAGAAGTGCTTTTCATAGAGGCTTGCTACAACTTCTTGAAACCCAGTGGCAAGATGGCTATCGTGTTGCCTGATGGCATTTTGGGCAATCCGAATACAGAGGGTGTACGTCTGTGGATTCTGCAACATTTCAAACTGCTTGCCAGCGTGGACTTGCCAGTAGAAACATTCTTGCCACAGGTAGGCGTACAGGCTTCTCTCCTCTTCCTACAAAAGAAGACTGACGCAGAAATGCTCGTGCCTATTGAGGACGAGGACTATGATGTCTTTATGGCAATAGTAGAGCAGGTAGGCAAAGACCGTCGTGGTGTTCCTGTTTACGAAAAAGACGATGACGGAGCAGAAATTCTGTTTGAACATTATAAGAAATGGCTCACTTACACTGATAACGGACGTGAGATAGTAAGACAACGTAGAGAGCGCATCAAGCACTTGGCAGACGATCTGCCGAAGGTGGCGAAGGCGTATAAGGAGTTTAAGGAGGAACATAAATGAAAACGGCAAGAGTAAATATACATGCAGTCAGAAGCATTAACTTTCGCACAGATGCAAGCTATCATCTGAGTGAGGGGCAGAATGTACAAAGATGCATTGCTGCTTCACCTTATCCGCTTACAACCATTAAGGAAGTATCAGAAGATATTTTTATAGGAAACCGTGCTAAACGAGTGTATGTCAAAGACAGTAATCATGGAATCCCATTTCTTAGCAGTTCTGATATACTTAAAGCGGATTTGGATAATGTAAAGCTCGCATCAAAGAAGTACACACCAGAAATTGAACGAATGAGCCTTAAGAAAGGCTGGACTCTTATATCACGTTCTGGTACTATTGGCAATTGTGCGTTCGCTAACGCGAAACATGCTCAGAAGCTCGCTTCTGAGCATGTTATTCGGCTTGTGCCGAATAACATCCTCAGAGGAGGCTTGGTATATGCATACCTCGCCTCCAAATATGGACATTCATTATTGACACAAGGAACATTCGGAGCTGTAATACAACATATTGAGCCAGCATTCGTAGGATCAATTGCTATTCCCTTATTCCCTGATTCTTTTCAGCAAGAAGTAGATAATCTGGTACAGGAAGCTGCGAGATTAAGGGAAGAAGCATCAGATGCGCTTGAATATGCGATTGGCTTTTTTAACACATTGTTTCCTGTTCCATTTAAAGACAATTGTTTGGGTAAAGTGTCATCTAAAGAGATAATGACCTCTATAAACAAAAGATTTGAAGCTTCTTTCCATATATCAGAAGGTAAAGATATAGACAAATATATAAAAGAGCATTATGAGTGGAAATCACTTGGTGAAGTATGCTCAAATATATCACGCCCAGATATATTTAAACGATACTATGTTAAGAATGGTATTACCTTTTTAGGTGGTGCTGACATATTTCTTGCTACACCAGATAGCGAGAAACGCTTGTCAAAAACAAAAACAGGAAACATAAGCCAATTAGCCATAAAAGAAGGAACAATACTTCTTCCACGCTCTGGAACTATTGGCAATGTAGCTTGGGCGCATGCCGGACATGCTCAGAAGCTTGCTTCTGAGCATGTCATTCGGCTTTTGCCGAATGACATGCTCAGAGCAGGCTATGTATATGCGTTTCTTGCGTCTAAATACGGTAAATTACTGATTCAAAGATACATCTTCGGTTCTGTAATCCAGCATGTAGAGCCCCCTCATCTAAAATTGATACCTGTTCCAATTATCGATCAAAAGACAATGGATGACATTCATGATAAAATAATGATATATAGTTCAGCAATGGGCAAAGCCATTGAATTTGAGCAAAAAGCCATTCACATGGTCGAACAAGAAATCGAGAAGTGGAATAAACATTAAAGGATTGCATTATGACTGAAGATACTTTTAAAGACCTATGTCTTTGTGGCGAGACCACTAAAGTACAGTTTAAGGAAGCGTTTACTTCGCAGAAGGAAATAGCAAAGGAAATGATAGCCTTTGCTAACTCTAAGGGCGGAGTAATCCTCTTTGGTGTGGAAGACAAAAGTGGTAAACTTGTAGGTCTGTCATACGATGAAATACAAGTTATCAGTCGTGAACTTGGTAATGCTGCCAATGAGCAAGTACGCCCAACAATCTATATAGATACAGAAGTTGTGCGTATTGGCGAAAAGCATTTCCTTATATGTTCTATCGAGGAAGGCAAGAACAAACCCTACAAAAACCTCAACGGAGAAATCTGGGTAAAGCAAGGAGCTGACAAGCGTCGTATCACAGAAAATATAGAAATTCTTGGTTTATTTCAAACTACAGGCAATTATCATCCCGAAGAAGATGGCGAAAGAGGTTCGTCTATGAATGACTTAGAGATAGCGTATGTGCGGGATTATTTCAAAAGAGTATACGACAGGGAGATAGAAGATTTTGATCAACCATTGGAGAGAATGCTCCGCTCATTAGGCATTTTGAAGAAGAATGGCGAGCTAACACGTGCTGGAGTGCTCTTCTTTGGTAAAACCCCACAACAGTATGAACGTTCGGTAGTTGTCAAAGCTGTCGTATTTGCCGGTAACGAACTTGGCGATACCAACTATATCGACAGCCGTGACATATCCGGCACTTTGCCAAGAATGTTCTATGAAGGCATGGCTTTTCTAAAGTCTTATCTGCATCATGAACAGAAAGGACAGAATTTTAATTCTGTTGGAATCCTCGAAATACCTGAGGTGGTGTTAGAAGAGTTACTTCAAAACGCCTTGGTGCACTTTGATCTGCTAAACCATGCCGCTATCCGATTGCTGATATTCAACGACCGCATAGAAATCATCAACCCTGGTTGTCTTTATGGTGGACTAACTGTAGATGATATAAAACTCGGTGTCTCTCGTCAACGTAACCCTCTGATGGCAGGTTTCGCAGCCAAGACGATGATTTATCGTGGTTTGGGATCAGGAATCGTTCGTGCAATGCGAGAGGACAATCACATTGACTTTGACAATGAAGTGTCTGCTAACCAATTTAAGGTTACGATTTGGAGAACTACCCAAAAGAGCGAATCCTCTACCCAAAAGAAGCCTTTAAAGGATAGTAATACTATCCAAAAGGACTCTGATACTATCCAAAAGAGCGATACAACTACCCAAAAGAAGCCTTTAAAGGATAGTAGCACTATCCAAAAGGGCTCTGATACTATCCAAAAGAATAATTCCACTATCCAAAAGAATTTGGATTCTTCAGAAGAAGAAGTACTAAAATTCTTAATAGAGAATCCAAAGGCAACCATTGGCGAAATGGTAGATGCAATAAGCAATTTATCTTTAGGTGGCGTGAAATTCGTTATCGGCAAACTACAGCAGAAAGGCCTACTCAAACGTGTTGGCGGAAGAAAGCACGGAGAATGGCAAGTACTCATATAATATGAAACAATATGTCACAGTTAAGGAAAGAAACAATAGAATGTCCACATTGCCACAAGGAAGGTGAATTTGACCTTTGGACATCGGTGAATGTGGATTTAGACCCAGAGCTCAGGGAAAAGATCTTCTCTGATGAGCTATTCTTGTACCATTGTCCTCACTGTGGCGAGGTTACTGGTATTCCTGCCGGTACGCTTTATCATGACATGGAACACAAGTTCATGCTCTTCTTCGAGTTCTTTAAGCCGGATGAATATGACTACATGCCAATGGAATTGCCAGAAACTCTTGGCATGGATAAGAACTACACGTTCCGTACGGTCTTTGACTTGCAACGCTTCAAAGAGAAGATTGTAATTTTGGAGCATGGTCTTGATGATGTTGCCATAGAACACCAAAAGTATATGATAAGCCATGTCATCATGCCTGAAATTGCCGAGAAAGGCTACGAGCTTTTCTTTGCAAAACTGGAAGAGCCAGACGAGGAGTTTCCTTTAGGTAAAATTTTCTTCTTCTATAACGACGAGGAAAAACAACAAACCATGGAAGTTCGATTTGCTATGGACAACTATTATGAGCACAAACTTGCCTGTGAACTTGACCCACGTATGACAATCAAAGGCTGCATGTGTGTGGACGAGGAATGGTTGTCAAAACAACTAAAGAAGGAATAACTATGGCAGATAATCTATATGACTTCGACAACAATGGCCTTGCCCGTGCATATAAAGATTGCAAATGGGCACTTTTTGACAGATGCGGGAACCAAGTTGGTGAATGGTACTCCTACATTGAAGAATGGGGTGAAGGTTTTTACAAAATAGAACAAGGCGCAAAGAAAAACATCATGCGCCCAGATGGTACTGTGGTTCTGAAGGCATGGCACAATAATGTCTTCAAGGTGAAGCATAGCTTCTTCCTATTCAGCAATACGATCCGCAAATCGAAGAATAATCCCAATACTCGCTACACCTACGGACTGGCACATGTAACTGGTGATGTTATATTCCCCATGATTTTCGATAGTGCAGAGTGGCTTAAAAAAGGCGATGGTATCTATGCGGAAATAAACAGCAAGCCCTATATACTCACGCTTGACGGTAGTGTGTATGACCCAGCACGTGACCATCTTCCACAAAAGATCAACATTGACTATAAAGAACTGTTTGAGAAATTTGCGAACTGGACATTACCAGGATTGCAGTTTTTTTACAGAGACACAGATGCTCCTGTCGTAATAGATACAACCTACCATGTAGGTGATGTTCTTCGAGCAGGTTTCTTTGTGGATGTCACCACCAAGTTGTACAGACCTGCCCACAAGACTCGTTTCCTTATCGCCAGCGCACATGCCGCTATGATGTGTGAAATTGAAGAGCTATGTCAAGAGAATCCAGATGTAAAGAAATGGAACCTGTGTACGCTCCACTTCAACAGCTATTTCAAAGTTATGGACGTGTATGAGAAGGACGGTGTAACCCAAGTGTTCCTACTCCACATCCCTGCAGCTGCCGCATTCTTCATCGGGCATGACGAGACAGCCATGAGTTTTGTAAATGAGGCAACTGGTCAGGAGACTTCACTTATTGACATGGCACGAAAGAGTCTTGACGAGAAGATGCAAATGGAAGTTCATCCACGTTCTCTTGATAAGGAATTCTGTGCTCGCATGGAGCATCCTATCGGATTAGACGACGACTTCTATCCTGTACCTCTAAATTCTGCTGATGAGCCAGAAGAAGGGCCTATAGCCAATTTAAGCAATATGATTCACAAGTTGGCTGATGATGCAGATATTAAGGACTTCATCAATGTAGAAGACAACTATCCTTATCATGGCGTTGAAGGCTCTGTTTGCGAGGGCTGTATTTATGCAAATGGCATTCAAGGTCACGGAGAAGGGTGTGGTAGACTCTTTATAAAGAGCTTCCGTGAGCGCTATCTTAAAGGCAGATGCGAATATCGCAAGACAGACATTATGAGTCCATCTCTTTTCGAAGAAATGGACAAATATCATAAAAAGAAAGAGAAAGACAAGACAGAAAAATCGACCGATACCTTTGCCCTAAGAGTTGTAAGGCGATTTATTGATGAGCATCTTGATGGTGACATAAACAAACTTATGCACACTGATCTTTACGCTTTTCAAGAGGACAATAATGGTGATATGGAGTTGACAAGAACAAATATTATTCGCTCGATTATGGCTCTTGTTTTTTCAGACTCTTGGCCAGACCTTACTGTTCAAAATATTGAGCAGTACAACTACTGTTGTTCAATGATGAATGAGGATGTCCGGCTGTCTGGTTCAAATATCGCAGACCAATATATGATGGGATTGCAAAAATTCAGTCCCTCAAAGGAATTAAATGAGCGTGCTATACGCACAAATCATTTGCTGCACACTATAGGAAACTTCTGGGTGTTGCCCAATAAACGAAACGACAAGGATACACTTAGCAACTATAAAGACACGACCCCTCATTATCGAGGATATATGGATAAGTATCTCAAAGCTATGTATGTAGCCATTAGCGGACACGGAAAAGTGGACATGCGTATGAAAGGTCTTCTTTACAAAAACCGTAAACTCATGAATGATTATCAAGGATTAGATGGATTCAAGCGACTTGTTCATAACCTAATGCTTGAGGAATACATGGATGAGCAGAGTATGCCTAAGGATATATTCCCTATGGTATGGAGCTATATGAAAGGATTGGATAGAGATACGTATCTGTCTGCAGTTGCAACATTCTGCGATTTTTGCGAATACGCAATACCCAAACGATCGCAACGCATTATCGAAAAACTTAGCATAATACTTAAATCAAATAGATAAAAAAACATAAATATGGCACAACTGAGGAAACCATTACATGACGATGGTCCAGTAAATGTTGGTGAACAACGTTTGCTTGACTTTCTGAGTGTGAAGTTGCCAAACAACTATATAGTCATTCCAAATCTCAATATATCTATAACCGGCCCTAACCGAGTGATGAAGTATTGGGAGTATGACTGTATTGTGGTAGCTCCACATGCTGTTTATCACATTGAGAATAAGGATTGGGCTGTTCATCTCGAAGGAGATGACTGGGCTTGGTTCCGTAGTGGACAAGAGGTAGCAAATCCTCATAAGACTGCGGGGTTGAAAAGCCGTATTCTCGCAAGCAAGATAAAGAATCAGCACCCGGACTGGCGTTTTGGGCAGATACTGACAGCTGTAACCCTAAGTAATCCTCAGCAGTCTAAGTTTGGTTTGGATCCTCAATGTGATTGCTACAAGCAGACATTCACATTGGGTGGCGAACTGATAGACTTCCTTACCAAACCTGAACTTGTAGGTCGTACTCCAGGAATGATTATGGATATTCAGTCACAGCTTGTTGACTTGCTCTCTGGTCAATCCGTAGAACGCAGACGAACAGAGCGTAAAGAGATCTTCAACTACCTGATAAGAGAAGTCCTTCAAGAGACAGAGGAGTTCACGGAATATCTCTGTGTACAGAAGATTATTGAAGCTGCTCAATATAAAGTGCGTGAATATCCTCTTGACGTTGCCGGAAAGAGTCCTGTAGAACTGCAGAAACTGAGTCTAACTGTTCAGAATGCAAGCTTCGCACAGGAAAAGATTGGTGTATCACCTTATATTGTCAAGACAGACTGCCGAATGAATGAGGAGCAGACTTATTACTATGAGATAAGCCGCTACCAAGATGAGAGTTCACTCAGAAGTAAACTCCGTCAGAAGACATTCAAACAGACAGATAAAATCAGTATCATCCTTGATGTAGCCAATGCGTTGAAAGCAGCGCATAAGGAACAAGTATATCATCGTAATGTCTGTCCAGAGAATATTTTCGTTTATGAAGGTGGTAAGGCAGCTTTGGCAAACTTTGGTATGGCATGGTTTATCGAACATTCAGACCTCAGCTTCACAGTTAAGCATGACTCCAATCTTAAATCGCCATATACAGCACCTGAGTTATTGGAGGGTGACGTATGTTCAGGAAGTGATATTTTCTCCCTTGGCGTTATCTTCTACGAACTGATGACAGGCAAGCTGCCTTTTGACAGTTGTCTTACATTTACTTCCGCATTAGGAGGTGTGCTTACAGAAGATCTCATGCCAAGCAAGGTATCTAAAGATCTTCCTGAATGGATGGACGAGGTTGTAAAGCACACAATCATTGCAGATCCATTCCAGCGTTGGCAGAAGGCAGATGAATTTATTGAGTTCATCAACAAATCAATGGGTGAAGAGCAGAAGAAAACCATTAAGGCACAGAACACCCAGCCTGACAACAATACTCCAGGTCAGACAAAGGTTGCATACCTAAAAGATATGAAGCCTGGTGTCAAGGTTACTCCTTCTATGACTCTTCATGAGATTCTTGGTAGAGGTGGTTTTGGACGTGTGTTCAAGGTGTGGCACGATATGCAGAGGCAGTATCTTGCCATCAAGATTTTTGAGCGTGATGCCTCCGTTGACAATGCCATTAACGAGTTTGAAGCATTAAAATCACTCCATCATCCTAACATTGTGGAGTTCAAGTTTAACGACCGCACTCAACAGGGACTGTTCTATACCTTGATGGAACTTCTTGAAGGGGAAAACCTGCAAGACTACACAAGAGGTGATCTCCGTCTTCCAGTTGATGAAGTCTATAAGATGGCAACACAGATTCTGAAAGCGCTCCGCTATATGCAAGAGGAGCAGAATCCTCCTGTATATCATAGAGATATTAAGCCAAGCAACATCATGTGGCATAAGCGCCAGATCTATAAGCTTATTGACTTCAATATCTCTACAACCACCGACGATAAGTCATTCGGTGGAACATTTCCTTATATGGCTCCTGACCTTATCGTGTCAGGAAACAAGATTGACTGGGATAAGTCGGCCGATACATTTGCGTTGGGTATCACTATATACGAGCTCTTTGCACATGCCTATCCATGGCCTGGAAGCAATATGCGCCCTAATATCCACATGCAGCCAACCGATATTCGCAGCTACAATGATAAGTTGACCGATGAGATTGCTGACTTTGTTATGAAGGCCATCATCACTGATAGACATAAGCGATTCACATCTGCCAAGGAGATGTTGGAGGCATTAGAGAAGATTGGTGTAAATGGTATTTTGAAGGACACTTCAACCATCATAAACACCTCTACGGTCAATGCAAATCCTGTGGATTATATCAATTCCCTATATAGCCAGAGTCGTCATGGTAATAGCGGTACACGCGCAGGAGCGAAATCACATGTTTTTGATGACTTGACCTATTCAAAGACTAAGTTGGATAAACAGCTTATTCAGGACATCAAGGATTTAAAATATAAGTTGATTATCATTACAGGTAATGCCGGTGATGGTAAAACAGCCTTTATCCATAGAATTGAAGATCAGGGAATCAACAAGGAATCATTCGATACCAATAATGGTTCACAGTTCTTTATTAACGGTGTACGTTTCGAGTCAAACTATGATGGCTCACAGGACGAGGATGACAAGGCCAACGATGATGTATTGGCACAGTTCCTTGCTCCCTTCAACAGTCTGAATGACTATACTCAGGCAAATGAAGGTCGTGTGATTGCTATCAACGAAGGTCGTCTTGTGGACTTCCTCTCTACTCGTCCAGAGCTCAGAGACCTTCAGGATAATATTGAGGAATATTTCTATCAAGAAGGTCATGCCGAACTTCTTCCAGGAGTTATGGTTATCAACCTTAACCTCCGTTCAGTAACAGCAAGAGATGGTAATTCTTCAAGCCTATTAGCTCAGCAGGTTAAGAAACTGACTCGTCCAGAGTTATGGTCTAAATGTGAGGGCTGTCCTATAGCTGACCGTTGCTATATTAAATATAATGTAGACACATTTCAGGACAGCAGTGCTGGTGACGAGGTTATCAATCGCTTGGAATGGCTTGTAAGAACCATCGTTTATAAGCGTGAGCTCCATATCACCATGCGTGACTTACGTTCTATGATTGCTTGGATGCTTACTCGTGACTACTCATGCGATGAGGTCAAGCAATTAGTTGAGTATGTTCAGACAGAGCAGTTACCAGAATATTATTGGCAGTACTACTACTTCAATGTAACAGCTCCAGTAGCATGGCCAGCAAAAGACTTCATGCTTCCTTCTCTCGATTCTAATGACAGATTGGTCAAATTGCTTCGTGAGACGGATGTGGCAGGCGTTGCTCTTCCAGCATACGACCGTGACCTTTACTATACCTCAAAGCGTCCTAATGATTATCTGATCTTTAGTGATCGTAAGCGTAGTCTTTTGAATGACTTCAACGAGAATAACATTCTCATTCCGGCTTATGAGGTAAAGTCAGATGTCATCAGGATGCAAGCAACAGGTCGCCATAAGAGCTATGTCCGTCATCAATATTTTGAGGGCAAGTTTGATTTCCGCAGACGTCTCCCATATCGTTATGCAAGTATGTTCGAGGAACAACTTCTTGTTGAAGACGAGAATGCTCTTAAACAAACGATGCAGGATCTGGCTTGTGCTATTTCCGCGAGTGAAGGCTGTGACAATGCAAACCTGACTGAAGGGTATCTGCTGTTAGCTAGTTCAAATGTCGGCGATCCTATCTCTAAGAGCTATCGTCGTTTCCCATTGGATGAATTCGAGTTGTTCGTGAATAAGACCGATCACCTGACTAAGTATATTGAGTATGAAAGTGACAGCCTTACTTTCCGTCATAAGAAAGATAAGTTCATCCAGTTGACAGTCAGTCTTGATCTCTACGAAATGCTTCAATATATTCGTGCAGGTTTCAGCCCTTCTGTCAATGACCTTCGAGGCCGATTCATTGAACTACAGATTTTTAAGAATCTATTAGAGGCAAAGACCTATACAGAAATTCTTGTAACCAAGAACAACAGAAAGTTTACTATAGTTCGCCTCGATGACAAGAAACATATTGTTATTGAACCTCTTAACGCATAAAGAATACGATTATGATACTGAAATTAAAGAAAGGTACCGTTGCATTCTTGAACAAAGAATTGCTTTACGTTGACTTCAAGTCGGTAAGACTGGATCGTGTTCTTACTAACTTGTTCATCAAAATGTATGCCGATGGACAACCTGTCCAGCTAGCATTCAGAAAAGAATATACCATTGACACCTTGAAATCCAATCTCAACACGCTTGAGGAGCAAGGTGTAATCAAAGGGGTGAAGGATAATCCTGATGGTGTTGAAGACTGGCTTCGTAGTTCACTTCTTGAATTGGTAAACCGAGGTAATGTCATCAAGGAGCACGTATCAACACTGAAACCACTCCACCTATTGAGTTTCCGAGTGCAGAACAGCAAGTACTGTCGTGATTATCGTGCTTCAGATCAGTTGTATCTGATGTTAAAGAGTAATCCTGAAGTCATGAAGGGATTGGTAAAGTATCTCAGCAAAGGTTGGGATAAGGCATCTGGCGAAATCAACACCCAGGAGGATCTTGATGTTGACACAACTGGTATTCTCCATATTACCAAGCCCCTGCGTGAGCGCAAGAGTATGAACAAGGATGTTGATGTCATTCCAAAACCACTCCTGGAGAAACAGGCAGCCCTGTTTACCGATGATGTTCGTCGATTGCTCCTCTATAAAGAAAAATTGCCAAGAGCAGTATTTATTGACTATCTGCGAATTCTCTGCGGTCTTCATCTGGCTCTTTATACAATGAAAGTCGTGTATCTGTTGCCAAAGATGGTTGATGCAGGTACTCGTAATGTTACAGACGACTGGTCAATGGTCGTTGATCTGACAGATAATCTTGACAGTATTGTCTCTCAGTATGCTTGCAAGGATATTGAGCGCATGGAGAATAGCTATGGCAAGTATATTCGTTCCACCTACATGGTCGATATTATCCAGAAAAGGAAACACTGTGATGTAGATGAAGCATTCCGCATTCTCAAGGAAGATAACAATAAGCAGGGAGAATACTATGAGAAGGAACTCAATGATATTGAGGACAGCCTTCCAGACAGCAACGAAAAGGAGTTTGACAAGAACGACTTCCATGAAATGCTGGAGTTCTTCCCCGAGAAAGACTACTTCGACATGTTTGTGCATGTACTCGAAAAATCTAATTTGGGAGCCAGTCAGTATAAGTACATTCATGATTTCGTTGATGCCGTCTGCATGAAGAATAGCTCTTCTATGTTGTTGGCTGACAGCCGTTCAAAGCGTCATCCTCGTAGAGGAGCTTTAGGCAGCAAGTTGCTCGAAACTTTAGTTCAGCTGTTAGTTCTTAAAGAGAGAGCTAATGGAGGTTATGAAACTCGTTCTCTCTCTATTGATGAGTTGGCAAGTGCCATCCGTGAGCGTTATGGACTCATCATCAACGGAATTGGAGAAGAGCGTTTTGCCGATGCTGACGTAGAGATGAATGCTGCATTTAGAGTAAACATGGATGCGTTCAAAAACAAACTTCGTCAGATTGGATTCTATACTGATATGAGTGATGCTTGTATCCTTCAAAAGATTCGACCACGTTATAAATTGGAAGACTAATGGAAAATATAAAAACTCTATATTACGAACGTTTCATTCAACATGTTGTTGAAGCGTATTCACAAAAGTTGAAGTCTGCCAAGCCAGGACACTGTATGAAAATTACAGGTCTGGCTATGAAGGAACTTCGTGTCTTACTTCCATTGCTTCGTCCTTTGAATAGTGGAATGGAAGTTTATATTCTTTCAGAAACAGAGAAAGGTGACGAGTACATCCATGCAACAAAGCTTATTGAGCTACGCAATAATCCAGATAAATCGGTACTGATTCTTGTACCTTCAAACAGCCGAACATCAGCAGAAGACTCTTATGGTGATGCAACATTCCAGAATCTATCGGTAGCTTAATTGCAGGATTCCTTTGTATATAAACTCATAAGTGAATTACCTGAGGAGAAGGAATATATTTGGACGCAGATGACAGACCTCTTTAAGGAGATTAAGCCTGCAAGAACAACTGTCATCAACTATCTTCTATACCTGGAGACGAAGCAGTATGCTGATGAAGCTTGGGGTAACGGATTATACCTCTTTGGTATGCTACCAGACAAGGATCTCATTAAGAATGAAGGTGCCATTAGAAGACGCTTCATGATCAATTTAGAGAAAGTTTCATCTGTAATGGCAGACTTCTCATTGACGGCAGCTGACAGAATTCTTAGTCTTCCTTTGGTAAGAAATACCGTTCAGAAGGATTTGATGGTATTCTTAACTTCTACTGACAACATCGAGGATGCAGTATCTCTCTTTGAGAACATTCATGATTATCATCCTGAGTTCAATTATGCAATATTGCCTTGGATAGACAAAGACAATGAGAGCAAGCCTGTAAAGGTCATGGTTGATATAACTTCTGGCAAGGATCCAAAGAAAGAACTTGTCCGTGATGCAGATACGGGTGCTCTGTTGCTTGCCATCCCGCAAGACAAGAAGGGCAAGGTGTCATTCACGATTACAACAGACCCTTCTCCCAAAGACAATCCTGACATCTTCTCATTTGAGATTGCATTGGTCAATATCGATGACTTTACTGAGGTCGGTGTTGTCAAGAAAACAAAGGTCGGTACAAACAAGCGTGCCTCTCGTAAACTATCATTGAACATAGCGTCTGGAATGTTTGAAGAAGGAGAATATATGCTTCGTGTCCGTGCCCTTGATGAGAACGGCATTGTTCTTGACACCTTAAAGGTGTTCGAGGAAGAACGTGTTCAGGCTGCATGGCTTGATGCGAAGGAACAGAATCCTAACCTTCAAATGGAGCAATACCGTCTGGAGCAGCATGTGGCATACTGTAACGAATCAGAGAGCTTCACAATTACCACTGACGAATATACAGGAGAAGGCGAAGTCGACAAACGTGGTAAGGTTAATAGCTATACTCAGGCAATTATCCATTATCGCAGTACACATCTCTCAAAGGAAGAAGATCTGGAACTCCCTAAAGGTGGTGCAGACAGAAGTCTCTGGATTGAAGGAACTTTGAATAACACCTATCAGTTTGACTTTGGTGCGGCTTATGCTTATCAGATTCAGTTGCCTAAGAAACTGATTCAGTTGGAAACCACATTCCTCAGTAACGATAATGAATTTGGTCATGTTGAAGCATTGCTCAGCGGCAATCCTACTGACACCAAGTTGCTGGATCCAACAGATACAGCTAAGCAATATCCTCTGTTCGTTGCAGCCAAGAATCTGAATATTCCTGATGAATTGACAGCATTGCGTCAGGAATTGTTATCTGTTATCCGTGAGTCAGCAGATAATGAGACAGGTCTTACATGTACTACAGACTTCACTGCTATTATAGGTCTTGTCAAAGGCTATCTTGCAGAATATGACTCTTGGCTGAGAAATATTCAGGAGACTGAATTGAGTGAGGAGCAGATTATTAGTTTGCAAAATCTTGATACAGTTCTTTTGACTGTAGAAATGCCAGATGGTAGCAATGTCAAAGTAAAACTCATTGCCCCACTACATCCATTACGACTGGCATGGATGATCAACTTGTATGAGCTGTATCAGGACTGGGAGGAGAAGACATTGGTGTGTCCCAAATATCGCAAGGCATGGTACAGGAAGCTGGATAAACTCTTCATGGGATTGCTTCCTATGGAGATTGCTCCTCTTGTTCTCAGCGAAAACTCATTACAGGAGGCATATCAGTATATTGGAGAAATCACATTCGGTTGGGGCGCATACGCACAACCATCATATGGTCGTGAAGAAGCATTTGCATCTGGCTACCGTCAGTTGAAGTCTTATACTGCCATGTTGCTTAATGTTGCCCGTGAGAAGCAGATTGATAGTGATGTGAGCAAGGAACTCGTTGTTCGTCATCTGTTCAACTATGGTTTGTCTCATCCATATACAGACAAACTTGTCATCAACCTTTTTAATGCCGGTGATGCAGCTGTATTTGCTCAGGCACTCATTGAACTTGAGAAATTTGGACTTGGTCTTGATTTGACATACGAGATACGTCTGTTCTCTGATGACAACATGCTTCAGTCAGGTGAAGCATTCAAGGAGTTGCTTGATCCTGAAGGCTATGGAAGGACTGCTGTAGAAGCTGAGGTGTTCTCACAGGCATCCGCAAACAGATTGTTCCCTAAACTTCGTTTCTCTCTGAATAAGGTTAGCGATTTTATTGATGACCACGATAAGTATCAGGCACACCTTTCATTTCTGGTTAATCCATTTGCCGTACATACAGAATTGGTTCGTCCTGACGAGTTAAGCCGTTCTTTCTACTTGAATGGAACTATCTGCAGGGATGTAGTGAACGCTGCCAAGGAGGGAAAGTCATTCGTTTGGAACAGATACTATTCAAATAAGACTCTCCCTAACCCAGTGTCTGAGTCTGCAAATATGGAGGTTAGTCTTTTTGCACGACTGCAAGAGGCAACAGGAAAGTTGCTCTCTTCAACGCTTAAGGAGTCAGTTCCAGCTACCACCCTTCGTTTGAAAGAAAATGATATGATGCTGTTGTCATTCATTCATGATAGTAGCGACTGGGTGATTACTTTCGACAAGAATATGGGACCAGAGTTCTATGACCTTCCTTGTCTCGGTGAAAATGATGTCCCTTACCTGTTGGATTACGTTCCCGGTGAGGATGCTACAGGTGTATCTTCATATCTGACCACCAAACCAACAAGCGAGATTGGCGCATTGATGATTCCTCTCTTCCATGAGTATGGTATCAACCTTGAGAGATACGAGAACTTCAAACAGATCTTGGAAGATGTCCGCTCTGTAAGTAGTTCTTTGATTATGCAGGTCAATGCGACATCACGCAAGGGATTTGAGGTCATTGGAACTACTCTCTGTAAACGCTTCTTAGAGAAGAAAGGCATCACTAAGGAATCATTCCTTATTCCTATCGATCTTCACAAAGAATTGTTCATCGACTTGGAAAACGAGAATAAAGAACGTGCTGACAACCTTGTGGTTAAGATTGATTCTGCTACAAAAGAAATACTCTTTACAGTCGTAGAAATCAAGTGTCGCAACGCTCATTACAATGCAGAAGAACTTCATGCGAAGATGGTTAATCAGATTGAGAACACAATCTTTGCACTCCGTTCACACTTTGAGATAGCTGTTGATGGTACAGACCGTCTTGACAGAGAACTCAAGGTACTGGAGTTAAAATCTTTCCTGGAGTTCTACATTCGCCGTGCAATGCGTTATGGTCAGCTTGATCCTGAGTTTGCTCACGATTATTTAGTATTCTTGAGCAAGTTGGCTGATGGATATACAATCAGATTCAAGCAACTGGGTGTTGTCTTTGACTTTACTCAGATGGAACGTCAGAAGAAACACTTCTATGGTGATGCCCTCATTTATTCAATGGGTGAACCTGTAATTGGTGAAATCCTCAATACTGAAGGTTCGCTGAAAACTGAGAAACTTGAAGCTATGGATAAGGAAATTATCAATTTCTTTGAGCCTACTTATTCAGCACCAAAGGCTCCTAACGCAGATGTTGTAATTCCTGTACAATCTGTGGCTGCACCAGATAATCCTGAACTTGATCCAGAGTACGAGGTGATTATCCCAAAGAAGCCAACAGCCAAGCCTGTAGTGGAGAAAACTTTAACAGAAGTTCCTGTCGAATCAGTTGTTTCACCTACAATTGATCAGCCTTCTGTGTCGTTTACACCTCAGCCAGAATCAGAGTCTGTTGCTCCAACTTCAGAGCCAGTCATTTCTCCTGCACCAGAATCTGTTGTAGAACCAACTCCTGAGCCAGAGCCTGTTGATCCCAACTATCAAGAACCATCATGTGATGTGATTATCGGAAAGAATAGCGATAGTCCTCAATTCGGTATTCTCGGTAAGATGAACAGTAACGGACGTGTCATTGGTCTAGACCTGAATGAATGTAACACCATCAGTTTGTTTGGTGTACAAGGTGCTGGAAAGAGTTATACGATCGGTTCTATCACAGAAATGGTACTTCGTCAATTCTCTAAGGTAAATCTGTTGCCAGCACCGATGGCCAGTGTTATTTTCCACTACAGTGACAGCATGGATTATGCTCCTGAATTTACATCAATGGTCTATCCAAATGATGAAGCTGGTCAGTTAGCAAAACTCAAAGCGGAATATGGTGCAGAGCCAGATAGCATCAAGGATGTTATCCTTCTTGCTCCTGAAAGTCAGGTTGAAACCCGAAAGGCAGAATACCCTGATATTGATGTTCATCCAATCGGATTTGATTCATCAGAATTAGCAGTCCGTGACTGGATGTTCTTGCTTGGTGCTATGGGTAATGACTCTACCTACATCAAAGAGTTGAAACAGATTATGAAGGCTTGTAGAAATGACATGAGTCTTGTCAATATCCGAAATGGTGTTGCTAACAGCAATCACATGAGTACTTCACAGCGTTCTCTTGCAGAGCAGAAACTTGATTTTGCAGAAGAATATATTACCGATGGCAACAAGCTGCAGCAATACCTGAAACCAGGACGCTTGATCATTGTTGATCTTCGTGATGAGTTCATCGAGAAGGACGAGGCTCTTGGCTTATTCGTCGTTATGCTCAATATCTTCTCTTCTGTCATGAAGGTTGATGGACGTGCATTCAACAAATTCATTGTCTTTGATGAAGCACATAAGTACATGAATAACAAGGAACTTGTAGGCTCTATTACTACAGCTATCCGTGAGATGCGCCATAAGGGTGTATCTATCATGATAGCAAGTCAGGATCCTATGAGTCTTCCAACAGAAATCATTGAATTGAGTTCTATCGTAGTCATGCATAGATTCAGTTCACCTGCTTGGGTGAAGCATGTACAGAAAGCTATTACTCCACTACAGACCCTTACAGCAACAGAGATGGCAGCTTTGGGGTCTGGTGAAGCATTTCTGTGGGCTAACAAGGCCTCGGATAAGGCTATTACTCAAAGACCAATAAAGATTAGTATTCGTCCACGTGTTACTAAGCATGGTGGTGATACAATTCAGGCAGTTAAGTAATGAAGATATTCCAATATACAAACAAAGGAAGTCGAGAAGAGAACCAGGATTTCGTTATCCACGGTTCCCTTCCCGATAACTCAGCTGTTTTCGTCGTTGCAGATGGCATGGGTGGTTATTCGGATGGAGCTACTGCATCAAAAGTAGTTTCAGAGGCTATATATGATTTCATTGAGATGAACTATCAGCAATACACTCCTGCAGAAATTCTAAAAGAGGCGATTTCATTTGCAAACGATGCGTTAATGTTGAAGCGAATGGCTATGGCAGCACAGAAGATGGGATGTGTTATCACTGTACTTTTTGTCACAGAAGGCAGTGCTTATCTCACCTGGCTTGGCGATAGCAGAATTTATATGTACCGAGATGGTCAAGAAGTTTATAGAACTGAAGACCATTCTGTCGTTAATGAACTTGCAAAGATCAAGACTTTGCGAGCATCAAGTTATGAGAAGTATTCCTCTATCGTGACAAAATCCATCATGGGCGAGGATCCGGTAGATGTTGCTCCAGTCAGAAAAATAGAGCTTGAGTCTGGGGATATTTTCGTCCTCTGTTCGGATGGCTTCCATAAGGAGATAGATATGACTAAGGCACTAAGCTATGATGACTCTAAGAAGGAAGAATTAGATGTCATTGCCGATACTATCTCAGACAACTTTTCTTTCATTAAGGTTGAAATATGATATTGAATAATGCGATTATTGAGGATCTAAAGGGAAAGTCTGGTCTCCTGTTTGACAAAGCAGGAGACTTCAGCATTTTATCTTCCCTCATTTTTGATGAAACTGGACGTACTATAGGCGTAACCACATTAAAGCGTTTGTTCTATTATATCAAGGATGATAGAAAGGCAAGCGAATATACATTGAACACAATAGCCCTCTATGTTGGGTATAAGTCATGGGAAGAGTATTCTGCATCAAAGAATCTTGTAAGTGATTGGGGATTTGACGATGATACACTTTATATTCATGCCCTTGAGTTGAACACAAAGATAACAATCCAATATCTTAATCGAAAGTTGACATTTGTGGTTGTTGAGCATGAAGGAACGAACTATCTGAAGGTTGTATTATGTGAAAACAGTAGCCTTCACGTTAATGATCTTCTTCTTGTTTACAGAATACGAAAAGGTGAAATGCTTGAAGCAGAGAAAGTGATCCGAGGCGAAAGCATTGGTAACTACAAAACTCATGGTGAGATATTGAACATCGAATTGTCTAATAGCTAAGAGTATGATAATATCAAAAGATAACTTCGTAACGGATAACATGACCAATACGGTTTGTTATTCCAGTCTTCTACATGGAGAGAGCAGCGGTTTGGATTCTCAGTTAAGAGTAAAGATGTATGCTGCATTGAAAGAGTCTGTTAAGACCTTGAAGCACTATGATCTGCGTAACACTCGGGACATCTGGTCAAGAGATTATATTCCAGTACAGCTAACAGAAAATCTCTTTCTGAATTACACCTATAGTCCGGATTATCTTAGCGACCAGAAAGCTTATATCACAAACTGGTTGCTACACAAAGTACATACTCGCAAGGCTGACAAGCTTAATCTTAATGTTGTTACAATCCCTCTTATTCTTGATGGAGGCAATGTGATCAAAGCTATAGACAAGTTTGGTAAGCCAACAATCATCATGTGTAGCAAAGTATTGAATGAGAACAATCTATCCAAAGAGGAGCTTACAGACTGGTGGAACCAATTCTTTGATAATCAGATTCGTCTTATTCTGATTGAATGGGAAGGAAAAGATGAAAACCCAATTGGACATGCCGATGGAATGGTTAGATATATCACTGAAGGAAAAGTTCTGATTACAAATTACTGTGATTTGGACGATGAAGAACGTCTGAGTGAGCCACTGAAAGAATACTTTGATATTGAACGCCTGCACTTTGGAGATATTGAAGGAATCAAAGGTACCAAGATGTGGAACCTCTTGAAATCGAAAAGTTGGGGATACATTAATTTTCTACAAGTTGGTAAACATATTATCGTTCCAAAATTAGATTGGGATGAACTCGACAAAGCAGCTGTGCAACAAATCCAGCAAGCCTTTGGAGCTTCTTATGAAGTAGAGCTTATAGATTGTGATATGACTCAAATTCTAGAGAATCCCGATGTGAACACTAATAGTGGCGGTGGTCTGAATTGTTTGACATGGACTTTGTTCAGCGCAGAATAATAATATACTCAAAATAAGAATATGGCTGTCTACACAAATGTATAGGCAGCCATATTTATAATTACTTTGTTGCAGTATTCAATAGTTTATTAATTATTGCTTAAAAAAGTTTTACCGGACAATATAAAGATATAGACAATGAAAAAGTTTATTTTAGTTGCACTTGCTGCATTGTTTGTATGCAGTGCTGCAGATGCTCAAATTCTACGAACAGACGAGTTGGAAAATTATGCAAAAGAAAAGTATGGAGAGAAATGGGTTGATGCTGCAACCAATCTCGGTACTCAGTTGACATTGGATAAGAACAATGCCATCACTTATACCCAGGTTATCCCTGCTGAAGGCAAGACCAAAGAAGTGTGATATAAAGGACCATAAGGTTCGTGTTACCTACACAGTACCATTCTATTCTGTCAATGTTGCCGTTGGTGGCGGTTGGATGGGTGCAATGGGAGGCACTATCCCTACCCGTTCGGATCAGAATTGGCCACTTGATAAATGTTATCCTTTTGCCAAGAAGGACTCTCACAAGAAGACTTCCTGCAAAGCACTTGTCATGGCTCATGCCTACTCAAATGTTGTAATGGACAAGATTGAGGAGTGCATCAAGAATGGCTTATCTGGTAATGAAAACGACAATTGGTAAATTGTAATGCTTTGAACATACATCAGAAGGATGACAGGGTAAAACACCTTGCCATCCTTTTTTGTTTTCACGACTCTATAATCATACTTTATGATATTTTAAGTTTCATACTCTTTATAATACTAATCCATTTCTGAATTTAGTTTGTATCTTTACAGTTGAAAGCCAAACAAGACATTGCATATAAGAATATGAAGAAGATTCTTTTTCTACACGGATTCTTCGCCACGGGGAGTTGTCCGATGGCGAGAGCCTTGAAAGAGGCGTTTGAGGGGACGGCGGTGGTGCTGACTCCCGACTTGCCATTGCATCCCAAGAAGGCGTTGAATGAAATACGTTCTATTATAGACAAAGAACAACCCGACTTGCTTTTGGGCAACAGTTGCGGAGCGTTCCTTGCCCAAATGCTGGCTCCTATAGTTGGCATCCCAGCCTTGCTGGGCAATCCGTATTTCATAATGACGGAGTTTCTGAAGGAGCGCATCGGCGAGCATGAATACAAGGCACCAAGAAGAGACGGCAATCAGCGATTGGTTATAGACGAGGCGCTGATTGAGGAGTTTGCGGAGTTGGAAGCCGTGCAGTTTGACCATTGCAACCCATATTATAAGGATCGTGTGTGGGGACTTTTTGGTGAGCAGGACACCCTGGCTCACTTCTCCCCTCTCTTCCTGGAGCATTACAGCCAAGCCTTCCATTTCCCAGGCGGTCATACGCCCACAGAGCAAGAGGTGAAGACCTGGTACGCTCCCCTTGCCCAGAAAATGTTGATGGAGTTTTCAGCAAACTTTTAATCGTTTCACAGAAATAGACAGATAATTATGGAGACATTCAATAATGTAATAAA
>OMBG01000311.1_pt1 | contig 26581 bp, 24 predicted proteins | sample 1674251 | NCBI WGS metagenome assembly OMBG01 (sample SAMEA103958153, study PRJEB25191) | human gut metagenome | reverse complement strand
TACGAGTAGGCCCTTGGAGAAGGGCCGCGCCGAAGGCGCAGGATAGAGTGCCTCGAAGAGGCACAACTCTACGCAACGGTATGAAAAATGATATGAGACGATCCGTCTTTCTTGCGTGTCATGAGGGCCGAAGTAGAGGGATCATTTTTGCAGAGCGGTAAACCGTGGGTGAGGGAAAGGCGAAAAAGGAAGCACCAAGGTGTCGTTTGAGTGAGGGCGCATGTGTGCATAGGGCGGCAGTGCAATAAAGACCCTCGGCTACGCTCGGGATGACGATACGGACGGGAGGATTGTCTCGCATGCATGCGGATCCCGCATAGATATATAGAAATTTGACAATATAATCGGGGGGGTACACTGTCGGTAGGAGTATCTAATGGTTGTGATAGAGAGTTGTCATCTATTTCTTTTTATTTTTCCGAGAGAGGGGAATATAGTATGAAGAAAGAAACGAAGAGACTCATTGCGGCGGGATTGATTGCTTTGCTAGGCGCAGGTGTTGCATATGCAGATGATACGCTTGATAGAACAGTGACTGCAAATTTTCCTGAAGAAACGGATGCATATAAGAATGATAAGACCGTAACAAATAAATTTATAAAGCTTACTGCAAAGGCTACTGCTGCTACTGCTACTGCTACGAATTGGTTGGGTGGGGCTGATGCTTATGAATACGGAACATTGAATCTTGGCGGCGATAATACTGAAAGTATTACAATAAATACTGAGAACATGTTTGCCAGTCAATCCAGCAATGTAGATGGAATTCTGGCGATTGCATTTACACCCCAGGAAAATGATCAAGCGAGTATCGTTAACGTAAAGACAAAAAAACTACAGATAGATGTAAAAGGTGCTGATACAGCAGGCATGGTAGCTGCACTTCGTGTTCAGAGCGGTTGGCAGAAAGAAAATGCACCAGCTAACGCTGCATCACTAACTGTAAAAGCAGATGAGATTGTCCTGAACTCATCTCAAATTGGTATATGTGCATTTTCAAACGGTCAAGTGAACATCAACGGCAATCTGACGGTCAATGCGAAGAATGCCCTTGATGTACGCGGTCGCTCCACGACGAACATCAATACAGACGGAAAACACTCCACCGTATTGAATGGGGATATCGTATTCGAAACCCCTGCAACACCGCAAAATTATCACAATAGTGGGAATATTATTGATGCCTATGTAAATGTGAACTTGACGGGCAAAGACTCTTCTTGGACGGGCAGCGCTTATCAGGAGTATAAAACGAATGATGCTGACAGTGAATACAAGCATGTCATCGAAATGGATGCCCAGCCATTTCAGGGCAATGTCACTGGATTCAAGCTCACTATGGCTGACGGTGCTTCGTGGAACATGACGGACGACAGCTTTGTCAATGATGTCAATGCTTCGAGTGACAGCGTGATCCATGTCGGACGCGATGTCAAGACGGCGAATATGCAGAACGTGACACTGAATGACGCTACGATTGACCTTGCGGGTGATCAGCAGACGGTCAATGTCACAAAGAAGCTCTCCGGCAACGGTACGATCGCGACGAACAGCCTCAATAATAAGCTCAAGGCAGAGAATGCGACGGATGCAAATATCACCATCAAAGGAGCCGGCAATATTGCGGATCTGATCGCCGGCGACAGCACGCTTGCGCAGAAGCTGGCTGGTGTAGCTGTCAATAAAGATGGCAAATCTATCGCAAAGAGCCTCAAGGCGGATGCCGGAGTGATCGCAGGGGAGTATTACGCACAGGTGGACGCAAACGGCCATGTCGTCAATGAAGTGAAATCCCAGAACCAGACGAACCTTTCCATCAGCAAGCTCGGTGCACTTTCTCTCATGACCTGGCGTCAGGAAAACAATGATATGAACAAGCGTCTTGGCGAGATCCGTGACAGCCAGGGCGAGCAGGGCATCTGGGCGCGCATGAGCCGCGGCGAAGCGAAGTACGGCTCGCAGGGCGTGAAGAACCAGTACAATTATTATCAGCTGGGCTATGACCACAAGATCGCGGATGACTGGATCTTGGGCGGTGCTTTCACCTATACCGATGGCGAAAACAATCTGGTCGGCGGCAGCGGTACGAATAAGAATACGGGCTTTGCTGTGTATGGCAGCAACCTGCGCGATGATGGCAGCTTCATCGATCTCATCGCCAAGTATGCTCACATGAAGAATGATTTCGATACCATCGGTGGCGTCGGTATCGGCGAGTACAGCACGAATGGGTATGCGCTGTCTGCGGAATATGGCAAGCGTTTCCAGCAGGATGGCTTCTGGATCGAACCGCAGGCTGAGCTGACCTATGGCAAGGTCTCTTCGGCAGATTTCACCACCTCGGAAGGGGCGAAGGTTCATCAGGACAGTCTGGACAGCCTTGTCGGCCGTCTCGGATTCTCGCTGGGCAAGGATGTCAAAGCGGGCAATGTCTATGTCCGCGCGTCTTACCTCTACGATTTCAAGGGCGATGTGGCTATGCGCATGAGCAATGGCGTGGCTTCTGATACCTATGATCAGGATCTCGGCGGCAGCTGGTGGGAATTCGGTGTCGGTACGAATCTGAATTTCGGTAAGGATATGCATTTCTACTTCGATGTGGAAAGAACGGAAGGCGGAAAGGTCGATACCCCGTGGCAGTGGAATGCGGGTGTGCGTCTTTCTTTCTAATGAAATAGGCGATGGTATGGAGGTCTCTCTCTCCATGCCTTGCATGTGATCATGATCTTTCTAAAAAAGCATCAGTCTTTATGGCTGGTGCTTTTTTGCAATCGGGCGATGCCCTCCCGTTTCGTTCTTGCCGTGGGATTTCATCCGTGTTTCTCTAGCTTTTTCATCCATTGTTGTATACAATAAAAGCAGTGAATGCCACTGCATTTCTAGGGAAACGCTGATTAAATCGCAGAGTCAGATTCTACAAGAATTTTTATACATGACTTCGTCATAGCCTTCCTTAAATAGCTCGCTATTCGCGTCAGGCTATTCCTCGTCATGTATAAAAATTCAAGAGTAAAATCTGACAACGATTTCATCCGTGTTTCCCTAGGCGCGGCGTTTTGATTTTATGATAAAAAGTCCGATCGTAGGAGTGATAGTATGACAAACAGGCACTGGCTGAAGCGCGAGGTGCCCGCATGGGTGAAAGAGAAGCTCATCAGTGAAGAAGAGGGGAAGGTGCTGCTGGCCCGGTACCGGAAGGGGAAACCGGGGCCGTACAAGGAGGCCTTCTTTGTGATGGCGCTGGTCTGCCTTTTGGGCGGGCTGGGATTTCTGGGAGCAGGTCTGTGGAGTGGGCTCACGCAGGATGAGCGGTTTCTGCTGGCGCTCGTTCCTTTGCTGGTCTCGCTTCTCTTCGTGGCAACCATGGTGCTGTTGGATCGGAGGATCCCTGATGATCCGGTCGCAGTGAAAGGGACAGCGATGCCCTTTGGCGCGTCGGGGGTGCTCGATGAGGTGTCAGACTCGGCAGGGAGTCTGGAAAGAGCGCAGCGCATCGGCAAAAAGGCTGAGCTATGGGGAGCGCTCATGGAGGAGGAGCATCTGGAGCCGGCGAAGACGTGGCATCACCGTATGCCTGTCTTCCTGCGCGAATCGGCTGCTGCATTCCACGGTGTGAGCATTCTCGCTGCTTTCTGGATGGTGGCGGATTCTTTCAAGCTGACGGATGATCTCTACGTGGGTCTTTCGCTTTGCGGTTTGCTGCTTTTGGTGCTGACGCTCGTGACAAGCTCGGCGGCGTCCGGCATCTTGTATATGATCGTGTCCGTGGGGGTCTTCTATACGGCGCCGGTGCGCGGCTGGCCGGAGTTCCTTTCATGGATCTACATGCTGACGGCGCTCGTGATGCTGGTGCATTTGCTGCGGGAGCATCGTGACCGCGCTGTCGTGTGCTTCTCCTGGGTCTGGGCGGTCGGCATTCTCCTTTTGATCTTCTGGTCGGCGGGAAATATGCTGTGGCAGACGCTTTTCTTTTCGCTTGCGGCGTCGCTTACATGGATGGCGGGAGGAGCTTTCCGCTCCTATGGCGTAGGCGCGGCAGCGCTCCGCTTCTTCGGTGGGATCGCGGTCTTTGCGGTGCTGCTCGAAGGCTCGTATGGGGCAGTCTGGGCAGATGTGTCGGGGAGCTACGCACTGTGGATCCTTTTCCTGCTCTTCCTTGTTGCGGATGCGGTGCTTATCGTGCGTATGGCGGTCAAGAAGGAGTGGCTCTCGATCCTTGCGGGGCTTACGCCTTTCATCATGGCGGTCTCGGCGATGATCGCGATCTTTGGATCCTCCGGGGCGCTCTCTGCGACGGTGGTCTCTATTTTCTGTGCGATCCTTTCGGTCGCCGTCATTGCCCGCGGCGTGCAGATGGATCGTCCGATGCAGTGCTGGGGCGGTGTCGCGCTTCTGGCAGCGGACGGCGTGATCCGCGTGATGGATTCCGCACTGTCGCTCTCTGAGCGTGGGCTTTTTTTCCTGATGGTTGGATTGCTCTCCGGCGCAGTCTGCTTGCTGTTGTACCTGCCTGCGAAGAGGAAACGAAAAGTGGTTTCCGCAGAGGAAGAAAAGGAGGACGACCATGCTGAATAAGAAGCTGTCTCTCATTCTCCTCGCGGCGGCGGCAGTCGTAGAGCTTACGAGCCTTGTCTGGATCCGCGGCGAATATCGCAGTACGATGATCGATGGGGCAGAGTATCAGGTCCCTGCGGCGATCGATTTCAAGGGGGATTTCTATGAAAGAAATTATCTTCCCGTGACAGTGCCTCTCACCGAAGCTCCGTGGCACGGGGAGAAAGCACCGGAGAAGGGAGAGGAGATCTATCTCGCGCTCACCCGAAATGCCGATGGTATGATGGAGATCACCGGGGCGCAGGATACCCGTCCCGGTGGGGACTACCTCATCACTCGCGTACTGTCGTATATCGACGGCATGGTGCATTTCCATTTCCCTGCCGACAGGATGTACATGTCGCCTGAGCAGCTCGCCAAGCTCTCGATCGTCGAGCTCTCCGAACGCGTACAGGTGAAGAATGAGCAAAAGAAGACCACGGAGACTCATAGGAAAAATGAGCTCTCGGCACTGATCCATATCAAGGATGGCCGCGCAGTCATTGCGAAGGTCCTCGCCAATGGTTCGCCCGTCGAGCAGACCTTCACCACGGTCGGGAAAAATATCAATGTGACCTATGCGAAAAGCGCTAAAGAAAGAGATCAGTATAGTACGAGAATCAATAAAGAAGAGAAAACGCAGTGAGACTAAGAGACTGGGAGACATCAGATATCAGACTTCAGACTTTAGATTCATGCTTTCGGACTTGTCGGGCGCTCGGTCTATCGTCTTCTCGCCTTCGAGTCTCATTTACGATCAATACCAAGGAGGTCATCTATGTACATCATCCTTATGCGTCACGGCGAAGCAGAGCCGGAGACAGAAGATATCGCCAATAAAAATCGTTCCCTGACGCCGAAGGGTATGCGTCAGGCACGAAAAAGTGCGCGCATCCTCAGCAAATTTCTGAAGGACAATCCCATCCGTATCTTTACAAGCCCCTACCAGCGCACGCGCCAGACGGCGGGGATCCTCGCCGAAGAGTGCTTTGCCGAGGAGATCCATACCGCCGAAGAGCTTCTCTCCTCGAACTGGCAGATGGTGCTGAATCATCTGATCTCTGACGGCAGTCCCATCGCGCTCGTATCCCACCATCCCTTCCTGCAGTCCTACCTGCTCTCCTCCTGTAGTGCGGCAGTGAAATTTGACCTCGCCGGTATCGCTGTCATCGATTACGACCTCCGCTGGCGGCAGGGGAAACTCGTCGGCTACTTTACACCGTCGCTGAAACTGATGAAGAAAGAATAATTGGGGATCAGAATATCTATTCTCTCCCGCGTGTCATTTCGAGCGAAAGCGAGAAATCTTTTTCGTTCACGGTGAAATACTGTATGCGTGCGAACGAAAACGGGAAGCCTGATATGCCAAGAATGTGGGATACGGTGTTTCATGCAAACGGATCAGCAGAGCTGGTGAGGAAGAGGATTGCAACAAAGATCCCTCGGCTACGCTCGGGATGACGATACGGGGGGAGGGATAGCCTCACCAAGGCGCGGGATAGAGTACTTCGCAGAGGCACAATTCGCCGTAGCGGATGAAAGCCCATGTGAGATAATCCCCCGCGAGTAGGCCCTTGGAGAAGGGCCGCGCCAAAGGCGCAGGATGGAGTGCCTTGAAGAGGCACAATTTGCCGCAGCAGCATGAAAGCCAAAGTGATATAATCGCGTCATCTCACATCACCGCTATTTGCAGAATACCGATTTTCCAACAATTCTCCTCTCTCGCCACGCAGAAATCCGAAAGCTGGCGCTTTCGTCTATCCCGGCCTTTGGCCGCGCCCTTCTCCAAGGGAGAATGCGTCTGATTGTAGTCGCATATCGTAGGGAGCGGCATGAAAAACGATGCGAGCTGATCCACTGACTGATGATCGCCCACTGTAAGCAGCTAACTATTTCCAAGGAGGTACCTATGAAAAAACTACTCACCATCGCGGGCTCTGACTCCTCCGGCGGCGCCGGTATCCAAGCAGACCTGAAGACCTTTGCCGCCCTCGGCACCTACGGCATGAGCTGCATCTGTGCCCTGACAGCGCAGAATACGAAGGGGGTCAGCATGGTCGTGAATACTCCGATCTCCTTGGTCAAAGCCCAGCTCGAAGCCATCTACGATGACATAGCACCTGACGCCGTCAAGACAGGCATGCTCGGGACAGCTGCTATCGTGGATACGGTTTCTGATTTCCTGGGAAATCACCGTAGTGCGCCGCTCGTCGTCGATCCCGTCATGGTCGCCACCAGCGGAGACAAACTGCTCGAGGACGATGCCATCGCACTCTATAAAGAAAAGCTCATCCCCATGGCGGCACTCATCACGCCGAACATCCCCGAAGCCGAGGTCCTCTCCGGCATATCTATCACGAGCGAGCAGGACCGCCGAAAAGCCGCCGAAATACTTATGACCTTCGGCTGCGAAGCCGTCCTCATCAAGGGCGGACATCACATCATGGACGCCGATGACCTTCTCTATGACGGCAAAGACTTCATCGCCTACCCCGGAGAGCGCATCGACACGAAAAATACCCACGGCACAGGCTGCACACTTTCAAGCGCCATCGCGGCAAGCCTTGCCAAAGGTCTTCCTCTCGAAGGCGCAATAGAGGCTGCCAAGGACTACCTCACCGGCGCCATCGCGCGTGCGAAGACAGACTCCGTCGGATACGGCCATGGCCCCGTCCATCATTTCTGGTTTTATGGAGATACGTGGGGGAGAATGAAATGAGCTATCCCTTCTTTGCCTACATGTCGCGCCTGAAATACATCGCCCGCTGGGGTCTCATGCGCAGCACCATCCCCGAGAATGACGCCGAGCACACTCTCCAGACTGCCATGATCGCCCACGCCCTCGCCCTCATCCGGCACGACATCTTCCATGAGCCGACAGATCCCGAGCACTGCGCCATGCTCGCCCTCTACCATGATGCCAGCGAAGTCTTCACCGGCGACCTTCCGACACCTGTGAAATATTTCACCCCCGGCCTCCACGAAAAGTATGAGGAGATCGAGACAGAAGCCAGGAAGAAACTCCTCGCGACACTCCCCGAAGAACTGCAGGAAAGCTACGCATCCTATCTCGTCACCCTTGAGCAGGATCCCCTCTGGCCCCTTGCCAAAGCCGCCGATACCCTCTCCGCCTTCCTCAAATGCGCCGAAGAAGTCCGCGATGGGAATCCGGAATTTCAAGAAGCCTATCGCACGACACGAAAAAAACTCGAGGACCTTCATATGAAAGAAGTCGACTGGTTTCTCGCTCGTTTCGCCAAGAGCTTCGAGAAGACGCTGGATCAACTGAATCAGAAGCAGTAAGAGCAGCCCCTTGTGGGCGGCTCTTTTTTGTTGTGGGAGACTAGGAGACTAGGAGACTAGGAGACTAGGAGACTGGGAGACTAGGAGACTAGGAGACTGGAAGACGATAGACTTGGAGACTGTGGCAAACGAGTGGGAGACATCAGAGGTCAGACTGAGAGAGGACACGTTGGTGCGTCATCTGGAAATCTGAAGTCTAAAGTCTTTACTTTTAATGTCTCCCTGCCTCTGCGTCTAACATCTTCAAGTCTAACGTCTCCAAGTCTCTTAGTCTCAAGGTCTCCGCACTCTCAAGCATGCGTTATTGTCATGGATGTATCGATTTCTATAGAGATTTGTAAAAATATGCTTTAACACTTTACTAACGGGGGGGTAATGTTATCCTAATGTCATGAAAAGGAGTTTATTTTTACTTTTATCATGGTAATATCCGGGAGGGATAGGTATGAAGAAAGAAACAAAGAAACTCATTGCCGCTGGTATCGTGATGGCTCTCAGCTGTGGCGCGTGGGGAAGCGTGTCGGCAGAAGGAAACGGTGTTATTAATGCTGGAGGGCACACGGGAGAGTCTTTTGTTTGGAAAAACGTGAATGAACCATATGCGGTGGAGGCGGATCCCTCAAAGTCTATTTCAATTACAGCTAAAACTATTGATATTGAGTCGACTTCCAACAAGAATCAGAACGTATGGGTGGCTGATTCTTGGGCCGGGGGAAAATTAACATTAGGTGATAGTAAGACAGAGTCCATTAGCATTAAAGGGGCTAATTCCTATACAGGATTGAAGGGGCAGGTCATCGGATTAATGTCTAATGGTCAAGGAAGTACAGTTACAGTAACTGCTAAGGCTCTTGACATTTCGGTAACCGGTGAACGTGCCATAGCTATCAATGTAGGAAATAATACACAGAATGATGGAGTTACTCATCCGATTTCACCTGATGCGGCAAAGATGACAATCAATGCAGATCGCATTCACATATCCAGTAATGATACAGGGTTAGGGATATTTTCTAATGGTCAATTGACTATGAATGGGGATGTCACTATTGATGCGCCAACAGATGCATTGGGTGTTCGTGGTTTTTCTACAACGAATATCAATGCGGATGGTACGCATAAAACGGTCATCAATGGGGACATTAACTTCGGTACGCCCAATGAAGGGGAAGGAAACGGGCATAACAGCGGCAATAAGATTGATGCTACATTGAATATCAATTTCGCTGGTGAAGGTTCTCAGTGGACAGGGAGAGCGTATCAGGAGTTTGGGAAAACTACATCGGTAGAATTGTCTAATGCACCAACGTATTATGGTAATGCTACAGGTCTGACTTTGAACTTCTCTGATGGGGCGCAGTGGAATGTGACGGGAGATAGCTTTGCAAATCATGTCAGTGCAGAAAATGGCGCTGCGATCAATGTGACCGAAGGTGTCAATAAAGTCAATATCGATACCATTAGATTGACAGATAGTACAGTTAACCTGCAGGGCAGCAATCAAAACGTAAATGTCAATAAATATGATGGCAATGGTACAGTAACAACATCATCGTTACAGAATAAGCTGACGATCGGTGACAAAGCAACAAATGCTACGCTCAAAGTCGAAGGCTCTGGCGAGATCGGAGACCAGATCCTAGCGGGCAAAGCCACACTGGAAGACCTCGCTGGCACGGCTAAAAAAGTGGATGGTAAAATAGCTTCCGATGTGGTGGAGACACAGGATGGTATCATCGCCGGCAAGATGTCTGCCAAGGTAGGTGCTGATGGCAAGATCGATGCTTCGACGGTCAAGAGAGACATTCAGCAGCATAACCAGGCAGTCAGCAGCATGGCGAACCTTTCCCTCATGACCTGGCGTCAGGAAAACAACGACATGAATAAACGTCTCGGTGAAGTACGCGCGAGCGAAGGCAGCCATGGCATCTGGGCTCGTATGGCGCGCGGCCAGTCTAAGTATGGACAGCAGGGCATCAAGAACCAGTACAACTACTACCAGCTCGGTTACGACAGCAAGATTTCCGATGACTGGATCCTGGGCGGTGCCTTCACCTATACCGACGGGGACAGCAGCTATACCAATGGCAGCGGTACGAATAAGCACACCGGCTTTGCCGTATACGGTAGCAACCTTCGAGAGGACGGCAGCTTCATCGACCTCATTGCGAAGTATGCACACATGAAGAATGACTTCGACGTGAATGGCGGCGTAGGCAGCGGCGACTACAGCACGAATGGCCTCTCCTTCTCCGCGGAATACGGCAAGCGTTTCCATCAGGAAGGCTACTGGATCGAACCGCAGGCGGAACTGACCTACGGCAGAGTCTCCTCGGCAGACTTCACGACGAAGAATGGGGCATCCGTCCATCAGGACAGCATGGACAGCCTCGTCGGACGTCTCGGCTTCTCGCTCGGCAAGGATATCAAGCAGGGCAATGTATACGTCCGCGCGTCCTACCTCTATGATTTCAAGGGCGAAACTTGGGTGCAAATGACCAGTGGGGTAGTTGGTAGTGATCGCGCACCAGTTTACAAGACCGACCTCGGCGGCGGCTGGTGGGAATTCGGCGTCGGCACGAATCTTGACCTTGGCCATGATACCCATTTCTATCTGGATGTAGAAACCACCGCAGGCGGTGATGTCGATACGCCGTGGCAGTGGAATGCAGGCGTTCGCTACTCCTTCTAAAGAAAGAGCGGATGCGCCGGTAATTATTAAATAGCAAAAAAGAGCCTACTGAGGATGTTTTCTTCAGTAGGCTTTTTTGTATAGAGACATCAGACGTCAGACTGAGAGAGGACACGTTGGTGCGTAATCTGAAGTCTGAAGTCTAAAGTCTTCGAGTCTTACTAAGCATCAAATGTTTATACTTAGTTTAACAGAATGCGTTGCCTGCAGATGGAAGACGAGGGGAACAGCGTGTTATAATAACAATATACATGAGTAAAAAGCGATTTAAAGGTCTGAAGTCTCCAAGTCTAATGTCTTTTAGTCTCTCGGTCTGACGTTCTGATATCTGACATCTAACGTCTAACATCTCAAATGCCAAAGGAGCAATCATACATGAAAATACTTGTTACCGGCGGAGCCGGATTCATCGGTTCCCACTTGATGCGGACACTCGAAGCAGCAGGCCATGAAGCCATCGCACTGGACAATCTCTCCACCGGTCTTCGTGAGAACCTGCTCCCGCATATGAAGCTCATCGTCATGGATGTCCATGACAAGGCGGTCGAAGACGTTTTCAAAAAGGAACACTTCGATGTCGTCGTGCATCTCGCGGCGCAGACCCTCGTCTCCGACTCCATGACTGATCCTGAGCACGACATGCATGAGAACATCGCCGGCACGGTCCGTATCCTCGAGTGCTGCCGGAAATACAGTGTCAAGCGTATCATCTTCTCCTCCTCCGCAGCGACCTATGGGGATGTGGCCGATAGCGCGCTCCCGATCTCTGAGACCCTGCCGCAGCAGCCGCTTTCCTTTTACGGCCTCACCAAAAAGACAGCCGAAAATTATCTCGAGCTTTACCGACTCGCTTACGGCATAGACTATGTCATTCTCCGCTTTGCCAATGTCTACGGTGAACGCCAAGGCGACGGCGGAGAAGGCGGCGTCATCAGCATCTTTGCGAAACGCATGGCTGAAGGGAAGGGCATCACCATTTTCGGTGATGGAGATCAGACCCGCGACTTCGTTTACGCTGGTGATATCGCAGACGGCATCCTTGATGCGCTTACGACTGAAGCGGCCAATACCGCCTACAACCTCAGTACTTCCGGGGAGACCAGCCTGAAAGAATTGGTCGCTATCCTCTCTAAAGTCTCCGGCAAAGAGATCGCCCCCGCCTATGATAAACCCAGAGAGGGCGACATTTACCGTTCCTCCCTGAACAACGCCAAAGCCAAATGCAACCTTCACTGGGAGCCTAAAATCTCCCTCGAAGAAGGCCTTCGGCGTACCTATGAAGACTTTGCGAAAAGAGAAGGCAAATAGTAAGCCGTCGGCGGTATGAAAGCAAATGTCAGACAGTCCCCAGTGAGTAGGCCCTTGGAGAAGGGCCGCACCAAAGGCGCAGGATAGAGTGCCTCAAAGAGGCACAATTCGCCGTAGTGGCATGAAAGCCCATGTGAGATAATCGTCATCTCATATCACCGCCATTTGCAGAATACCGATTTTCCAACAATTCCTTTCTCCCGCCAAGCAGAAATTCGAAAGCTGACGCTTTCGTCTATCCCGGCCTTTGGCCGCGCCCTTCTCCAAGGGCGAACGCGACTGACGATAGTCGCATATCGTCGGGGACGGGTGAGCATGATAACAGAGCAGGATACAATCCTACAGGCTGTATGAAAGCCTATGTGAGATAATCTCCAACGAGTAGGCCCTTCTCCAAGGGCGAACGCGACTGACGATAGTCGCATATAGTCGGGGACGGGTTAGCATGACAACAGAGCAGGATAAGATCCTACAGGCTGTATGAAAGCCCATATGCGATAATCCCCAGCGAGTAGGCCCTTGGAGAAGGGCCGCGCCAAAGGCGCAGGATAGAGTGCCTCGGAGAGGCACAAATCTACGCAGCGGTAAGAAAGACGATATGAGACGATCCGTCTTTCTTGCGTGTCATGAGGGCCGAAGTGGAGGGATCCTTCTTGCAGACCAGTAGATCGTGAGTGAGAGAAAGGCGAAAAGGAAGCACCAAGGTGTCGTTTGAGAGAGGGCGCATGCGTGCATAATGCGGCAGTGCAATAAAGATCCCTCGGCTGCGCTCGGGATGACGATACGGGGGAGCGGATGGGCTCAAATGGGTGTCACGCAGCCTTTTTTTATTGGGCGATGCCCGAAAGTGGCGTTTAGTCTCCCAGTCATTAGTTCCTAGTCACTGTTTCTAAAGTACCGCAGCACCTGATCGGTGTGATCGGCCTGGATGATGAGGATCGCGCGGTCACCCGCGGAGAGGACGGTGCGTCCATCCGGGATGAGGATCTCTTCGCCGCGGACGAGTGCGCCGACGAGGCATTCCTTGGGGAGACGCGCTTCCATGAGTGAGCGGCCGCAGGCGGGAGCGCCTGTCTGCAGGATGACCTCGGCGGCCTGGACGCGGGCGCCCTCGAGGTAGGAGATCGAGACGACGCTGCCCTTTCGGATGTAGCTCAGGACTTCACCGGCAGCGAGGATGTGAGTGGAGAGCGCGATGTCGATGCCGACCTGCTGCATGAGGAGGGCATACTCGCTCCTTACGACGCGCACGATGGTCTGCCGCGCGCCGAGGTGCTTGGCGAGGAGCGCCATCATCATATTCAGCCGTTCGTCCTTGGTGAGACAGATGACGGTGTCTGCCTCGCCGATGCCTTCGGCGGTGAGGAGATCCATGTCTGTGCCGTCACCGGCAAGGACTAGACCTTTCCGGAGCTTTTGCGCCATGATTTCACAGCGCTTTCTGTCCTTGTCGATGACCTTGACAGAGAGCCCCTGCGCCTCGAGCATGGGGGCGAGCGCCTGCCCGATGCGGCCCGCGCCGATGATGACGACCTTTTTCGCCTTTCGCTGCACGCGAAGGTTCGCACGGGATTCCATTTCGGAAAGGGATGCCGGTGTCCCGAGGAAATATACATTGTCCATCGGGAGCAGGCAGTCGTCGCCGTGCGGGATCAGGATGTCATGGTCCCGCTGCACCATGGCGATCAGAAGTGAAGGCGGGAGGGAGAGCGCATGAAGCGGGATATGGATCAGCGGCGAAGTGGTGGAGAGCTTCGTCTCGAGCAGGCGCACCCGCCCGCCGGCAAAGTCCTCGATGTTTAGCGCGTGCGGTGTCCGGAGCAGCTGGAAAATTTCACGCGCCGTGATGAGCTCCGGCGAGAGGATGAGGTCGATGTCGAAATTTTCATGCAGGTAGGACGCCGGCTCGGATAAATACTTCATCTCGCGGATGCGCGCGATGGTGTGAGGGATGCCGTTCTGCTTTGCAAGGATGGAGGCAATGATATTGCTTTCGTCAGAGGCTGTCGCGGCGACCAGAAAATCACTCTTCCGGATGTCGGGGTCCCGCATGATAGACGGACTTGTGCCGTCGGCATGGATGGTCAGGATGTCGAGCTCATCTCGGATGGATTCGAGAATGGCTTCGTTCTCATCGACCAAGATCACGTCATAAGATTCATTCGCGAGCAGCTTCGCGATGGTCAGCCCGAGGTGGCTGGCTCCGATGATGGTAATACGCATGGGAAATCCTTCTTAAAATGAAAAATGGAAATGGTAGTGGCGGCTTCGCCGTAGTATAAAGAAAGGCGATGCCCGTTTGAGACGTCAGATGTCTTCCAGTCTCTCAGTCTTCCGGTTTCCTAATCCCTAATCCCTAGTCACTAGTCACCAGTCCCTAGCTCTCATTTCCAAAGCTTCACCACGTCGATGACGGGCTCTTCGTAGGGGTGGGCTTCACGGATCGCGGAAAGGACATCAGAGAGGTGGGCATCATCGACGCGGCACTGGAGGATGTATTCATCCGTTTCCGTCGTTTCTCCGACGGCGCCGTCGTAAGGGTGTGCGCCGGGGAGGCTGGTCCAGGAGGAGTGTACCTGCCACCAGGACATGCAGCCTGCATAATTTCCGATCCGTCCGCCGCCGGCTTTGGTAATGACTTCGCGGATGGTATCGACAGATTCTAAGGGGATATAGACTTGGATTTTGTACATAGTAAGATCTTCTTTCATAAAAAGGTTCAGCAGGGGGGCGGCGCATCATTATCATAAAGCGCCGTAGAGTTTTAAGGAAACACTGATTCAATCGTTGTCAGATTTTACTCTTGAATTTTTATGCATAGCAAGGAATAACCTGACGCGAATAGCGAGCTATTTAAGGAAGGCTATGACGAAGCTATGCATAAAAATTCTTGTAGAAGCTGACTCTGCGATTTAATCAGCGTTTCCTTAAGTTGAAACTTCAGAACCTGTTAATGATTTCGTCCCCATTGTACGCGGCGCGATGAGGAATGGCAAGAGTGGACTTCACAAAAATGTAGGAAAAAACGTATAATAAGGGTAAGTGCAAAGAAGGAGGCAAAACCATGCCCAAGAACACACCCATGCGAAGAAAAGACCGAAAGGTGACGGACGAAGATGCCATCCGTTTCATCCTGATGAATCAGGAGGTCCTCCATCTCGGACTTTCTGACAGCGATCGGATCTACGTGGTGCCGGTGAATTATGCCTTCACCTATGAAGATGGGCATCTGGCACTCTATTTCCACGGCGCCAAAGCAGGACTGAAGTATGATATCCTGCAAGAAAAGCCGGACGTCGGCTTCTGCATCGACGGTGATCAGATGGTGATCCCCGATGAAAAAGACGCGGGCCGCTTCACCACGCACTACAAGTCCGTCATCGGAAGCGGGCGTGTATCCATGATCCAAGAAAGGGAAGAGGCGAAGAAGGCTCTCACTCTTTTTATGAAACACTATTCGCCGCGAGACTGGGACATCAGCGATGCCATGGCTGAAAGGGCGGCGATCTTCCGTCTGGACGCAGAAGAATTTCAAGTGAAGGTCAATCGTTGACCGGGCTTTAGTCCCTAATCCCTAGTCACCAGTCCCTCACAAAAGGAGCCCATCATGAATCTATCAGAACAAGTCACAAAGAATAATCTGTATAAAACCTTCGAGCCCTACATCGACCCCGCCGTCACGATGAAGGAGCGTCTCGCTGGTCATGTACGCCTCACCGCACATGCGAGCGAAGAAGCCAAGCAGGCGCTCGCCAAGTGGAAGGTCATCAAGCTGAAGGAACGGCTGTTTTAAGAAAATTCATGGCAAAGGAGAACCATCATGGACACCCATCTCGATCCGACATCCATCGCCCTCTTGAATCTGCTCACGGAGAAGCAGAAGGACTATGCGCTGACCCTGTATGCGAACCGTGAGAAGAAGGTATCGACCGCTTACATCCTATGGGTGGTCTTTGGCGTGTACTATTTCTACCTCGGGTATCCGGTGAAGAATATCCTTCTCTGGATCCTCTGCGGCTGCTTCATCGGCATTATCTGGTGGATCATCGACCTTTTCCGCATCTCCGGTATGGTGAAGCGGAAGAATCAAGAGATCCTGAAGATCTGTATCGCGGAAGCCCAGCAGCTCTACCCGAGCCCCGTGCCGCCCGTGCATTTTGAAAAGTAGACCTCATCGCAAAAGGCCGCCCTGTAAGCAGGGCGGCCTTTTTAGAAAGCACTGATTAAGGAAACGCTGATTAAATCGCAGAGTCAGATTCCACAAGAATTTTTATACATGACTTCGTCATAGCCTTCCTTAAATAGCTCGCTATTCGCGTCAGGCTATTCCTCGTCATGTATAAAAATTCAAGAGTAAAATCTGACAACGATTTAATCAGTGTTTCCTTAAATAGAATGGGATCGGATACGCTGCGAGAGAAGATAAACGCAATACTGATTCAGGCTTGTGCCTTCTTCTTTCGCACGTTCTGTTAAATCTCGATGCAGGGATTTCGGGAGACGTAATTTGAATTGGCCGGAGAATGTTTCAGCGCTGGCAGGTTCAGGGATGGGATAGCCATCTTCCAAAGCGGCAGACAACCATGCTTTTTTCGCATCTTTCAGATTTGCCAATGCTTCGTCCATAGTTTTACCGCAGGTCAGGCAGCCGGGGAGTTCGGGAAGAGCAGCGGTATAGCCGCCCTCTTCGGTATCTTCTATCAGTTCGATCTTGTAGGGACGTTTCATGAAATAGGACAGGTCTTTCATTTTGTATGCATCTCCTTTTCAATGATATCTTTTACCATACGGACATAGATTTTCTTGATGGGTATATGTGCAGGAATCGTGAGCGGAGCGCAGCCTGGTTTTCGAAATGTGTGGTGGCTGCTTCCTCCACGCGGGTTGTTATCCGTGTATCCATAGCGGATAAGAATTTTCTTGAGCTCTTCGAAACGCATGTCATCGGGGATGGTGTACAAGTGTTTGATCAGTTTATCCCATTGAGACATAGAATCACCTCACTCATATTATAGAGTGGTGTCATATATGGTGTCAATTATTTTCTCACGCAAAAGGCCGCCCCGTAAGCAGGGCGGCCTTTTGCGGTCAATCACGATGTCAACTGTAGTATAGCACGTTCTTTGGCTGGTGACTAGAGACTAGGGGGCGCGAGTGACTTGTGACTGGTGCCAAAGGACTAGGAGACTAGGGACTAGGGATTAAGAGACTAGGAGACCTCAGACGTTCTCGTATCGTCATTTCGAGCGAAGCGAGAAATCTTTCTTGCAGTCCGATAAACGACGCACCTCTCCGCATTTCCCTGCTCTCTTTCATGCCGCCTGTGCCCTATCCGCCCCTTCGGGGCATCTTCCCCTAGAGGGGAAGGCTACGATACGAGAATACCCTATATTCTAAAACTCCGCGACGCTTAGATCCTTCGACTCAGTTCTCATGCTTCAGATAAGCCATTTTCTAACATACGACGTTTTTCTCCGCTCAGGATGACGAAAAGCGCCGCACCACCCCTTCTGAACCCTCTGAACCTATAGAACCTGCTCCCCTCTTTCGCAAACGATCAAGGGGCTGAGCCTGAGCCCTTTCCCCTCATTTCTCACTGTTCATTCGAGATATGCATCTTATCGAAGGCGAGGAAGGCGAGCGAAGTGATGATCGCTACGACGGTCGCCAGACCCATGCCCTTCAGTTGCACCGGCCCAAGGACGATGGTCGCACCGGAGAGGCCGGAGATCATCGTGACTGCGGTCAGGATCAGATTTCTGGACTTCGTATAGTCCACATGCTTTTCGATCAGCATGCGGATACCGGAAGCTGCAATGAAGCCGAAGAGGAGAATGCAGACGCCGCCCATGACCGGAGTCGGGATGCCGTGGATGAGCGCGGCGATCTTTCCGATGAAGGAGAAGAGGATGGCAAAGCAGGCAGCACCGCCGATGACCCAGGTGCTGTAGACACCCGTCATCGCCATGACGCCCATGTTTTCACCATACGTGGTATTCGGCGTAGAGCCGACGAAGCCGGAGATCATATTCGACAGGCCGTCTGCAAAGAGCGAGCGGTGAAGTCCCGGGTCTTTGATGAGGTCGTGTCCGACGATATCGCTCGTGACGAAGAGATGGCCGATATGTTCGGCGAGGACCACGAAGAGCGCCGGAAGGATCATCATGATGGCAGAGAGATTGAAATGCGGCGCATAGAAGGTCGGCAGGGCGAACCATGGCATCTCCTCTACATGCGTGAAGTCTACGACACCCATGAAGACGGAGAGAATATAGCCGGCGATGACACCGATGAGGATCGGGATGATGGAGATGAATCCGCGCCCAAGAACGGTCGCAAGGATGGTGACGATCAAGGTGAACATGGAGATCGTGATGGAAGTCGCTGCGCTCATGCCCTGCGGCTCACCGATGAAGCCGGACATGGTCATGGCGAGCGGTGCCAGCTCGAGCCCGATGATTGCGACGATCGCGCCCATGGCAGCCGGCGGGAAGAGGACATCGATCCAGCCGACGCCGATCTTCTTCACGAGGAGCGCGATGATCATGAAGCAGAGACCGAAGGCGATGAAGCCGCCCTGGGCATCCGCATACGTCATGCCCGCCGTCGCCGTCACCGCCAGCACCGGCGAGATGAAGGCGAAGGACGAGCCGAGGTAGGCAGGGAGCTTCCATTTGCAGATGGTGAGGTAGAGGAGCGTCCCGATGCCGTTCATGAAAAGGCAGGTCGCGGGGTCTACGTTCAAGAGGAAGGGCACCAGCACCGTGGAGCCAAACATGGCGAAGAGGTGCTGCAGCGAGAGGGGGATGGTAGGGAGGAGCGGGAGCCGCTCCTCGACTTCGATGATTCTTTTGCTCATAAGATTCTCCTTTTGGGGAAATAGTGACTAGTGACTAGTGACTGGGGATTAGGGAAATCAGACGGGGAGACTTCTTGCCTTCATGTATCCCCTTTCCCACTTTGGGAACATACGGAAGCGGGATAAGTGGGGTGCGAGTTCTGGGGAAACGCTGATTCAGTCTGACAACGATTGAATCAGTGTTTTCCTAGAAAAAAGGAGGCTTTCGAAAAAACGAAAGAGCCTCCTTCCTTTGCCTGACTGTGAATTTTTACCTGTCATATTTTATTCTTTTTGGGAAAGAAAAGCAAGTGTGGAGCGTCAGGAGGGAAATTCACGGACTGAAAAGTAGACGCAATATTGCGTCTACTTTTCAGTCCGTGATTCATATACAGAGTCATGCGTGCGTGGTATAATAATCATGAAAGAGCCGATACATACAGGATAAAAACCTGATTATACATTTCATAATGGGTGATTTCAAAAGATGGATGCGCTGAAAAATAGACGTAATATTGCGTCTGATTTTCAGCGAAGAGGAGTGTCACGATGGAATTCAAACGACAGAAATACATGGATGCGCTGGTGGAGCGCATGCACAATGGCATGATCAAAGTGGTGACCGGGATTCGCAGAAGTGGGAAGTCTTATCTTCTCTTCAATCTCTTTGCCCGTTACCTGATGCAGCAGGGAACGGCGATGGATCATATCCTCACCATGCAGCTCGACCGATGGGATATGCGGCGCTACCGAGATCCCGACATGCTCCTCTCTTGGATTCACGAGCGCATGACGGATGAAGGGGACTACTATATCCTTCTCGATGAAGTACAGTTTCTCGATCACTTTGAGGAAGTGCTGAATTCCCTCCTGTATGAGTCACATGTGGACGTGTACGTGACAGGGAGCAATTCGAAATTTCTCTCCAACGACATACTGACCGCCTTCCGCGGGCGCGGGGACGAGATCCATGTCTACCCGCTGGCCTTTTCGGAATTCATGGAGCAGTACGACGGGGATATGTACCACGGTTGGGCTGACTACGCGACCTATGGCGGTCTTCCGCAGGTCGCGTCTATGAAGACAGAGCAGCAAAAGATCACCTACCTGCAGAGCCTCTTCAAGGAAACGTATCTGAAGGACATCCTGGAACGGCATAAGCTCAAATATCCGGAGGGGATGGAAGACCTGGTGAATGTGCTCGCCTCCTCTATCGGTACGCTGATGAATCCGACCAAGATTCTGGCGACCTTCCAGAGCCGCTTCCATTCGAAACTCAGCCTGAATACCATTCGCCAGTACATCGATTTCCTTGAAGAAGCCTTTCTGATACAGAAGGCCGTCCGCTACGATGTGAAAGGCAGAAAATATATCGACACGCCAGTGAAGTACTACTTCGAGGATGTGGGACTCCGAAATGCGCGGCTTGATTTCCGACAGGTAGAGGAAACGCACCTGATGGAGAATATCATTTACAATGAACTGCGCTGCCGCGGCTACCTGGTGGACGTTGGCGTAGTGAATCGGAGAATACTCGATGAAGAGAGTGGGCGGATGCTGAGCCGTCAGCTCGAAGTGGACTTCATCGCGAGTCTGGGAAATAAGCGATACTACATCCAGTCCGCCTTCCACTTGCCGGATGAGGAGAAGCTTCGTCAGGAGAAGGCCTCTCTCCTCGCCCTTTCAGATGGGTTCAAGAAGATCATCCTCGTCAAGGATGTCATGCGCCCGCGCCGCGGTGATGACGGGATCCTCATTATGAGCGTCTTTGACTTCCTCCTCTATCCTCATGGGCTGGATGAGGTGTTTGCGTAGGGCGGAGGTTGCGGCGCAACGATGCACAATAAAAGCGATGAGATTTTCGTCTCATCGCTTTTATTGTGCATCATGCAGCGCTCGCTAATGCTTGCTTCTTAGAACTGGAACTGAAGACCGATCTCGAAGTTGCGGCCGGGGGCGGAGTACCAAGAGCCGTACGGACTATCGCAATATGAGGTCACGTCTGTGTAGAACTGGTCAAAGATGTTGTTCAAACGGCCAAATACGGTGATTTCGGGGCGAATCTGATAGTTGGTAGCCAAGTTCCAAACCCAGTAATTGGCATAGTTGCGCATTTCAGGATAGCGCTTGTTGCCATAGCGGTTCATGACACCTCTGCCGTAGAGGGAGGCTGTGAGTTTGTCGGATTGATAATTGACACCGATATCCAATGTGCTTTCTGGAAGTTGTCCATCCAGATTGATGTTGAGGTTATCTTTTGCACGGTTGATGTGGAGATAAGAATAACCGAGGCTGGTACTCCAGTGTTCATTGAATTGCTTGTTCAAGGAAATATTAAATCCTGTGGAATCTGTTTTTCCCGTATTGCGATATTCACCGGCAAAGGTAATTGGATCGGTCTTGACCCAAGCAATCTGATTTTTGGCATGTTGGCGGAAAATGCTGAAGGAGCTGGAAAGGCTGTCGCTGAATTTGTGGTTTACGCCCCATTCAAAGGTATAGCCTTCTTCCGGATCAAGATTTGGATTGCCGTTATCAGCGGAATATAACTGATAGAGGTTTGGCGCTACAAAGAACTGCTTATAGCTGAAATAGTAATTGGTGTTTTCACTTTGCTTGTAGCCTAACGTCAGGCTTGGGGAGGTATGACTTCCAAATTCGGAGTTGTGGTCAAAGCGGATTCCCGGGGTGACATTCCACTTTTCGTTCAGGTCGATCTTATCCTGCAGATAGAAAGCGGTATTGTTGATGTGAATACCATCGGGGACCTGTTCTGTCGAAGCATTATAGAAAGGATCATTGTGGTATTTTGTGATTTCATCTCTATACCAATCCACGCCGCCAGTGATTGTTTGTTTCTCAGTCGTATATGTCAGCTGATCGGAAACGCCGATCGTCTTCATTCCCATTGTCCATGCCTGTCCGGATCCATTCCCAGATTTGTTGTAGTTATCTTGGAAATCGATCTTTGTGCGATAGACAGAGAATTGGTTGGATAAGCGGTCATTGATCTGTGCTTTGTACTGGAGATTGATGTAGTCGTTATCCTTCTTGCCTTTATCTCTCTTGGTATCATTACTGCCAGATTCAGGACGGGCATAGTCGGATTTATATTTTTCATAGTTTAAGGAAATGTCGGAGTTATTTCCCAGATCGTAGCCCAGTTTCACTTTGTAGTGCTCAGAATTGAAGTGATTGATGACTTTGCGGCCCCAGCCATCTTTATAGTCTCCCATCATCTCTTTGCCGGCTTCAGCGGTCCAGAAAACCTTGCCTTCTTTGCCTTCGTTATAGATGTTGTAGTTTTCCGCGTCGTTATTGCCGAAAGATGTTTTTAGCGTAGTATGGATAGCATTGTCAGCAGGTTTTTTAGTGATTACATTGATAACGCCGCCTTGTGCATCGGAACCATACAGGGTGGAGGCAGAGCCTTTCAGGACTTCGATGTGATCAATGGAGTCCATATTGATCATTTCGCCAAGATTAGCGGCAGTCCCTGTAATGCCGTTGATGTTTCTCCTGACGCCATCAACGAGTACAACAACGTTGGACGAGCCATTGATATAAATGGAGTTTGTCTGGTATACTTGTGCGTTCCCGCCGTGGTTGCTGAGGAAAACGCCGGGGACGGTACTAACTGCCTGAGAAACATCGCTGTAATGTTTCTGTGCGATCTCATCTGCAGTCACGACTGCTACATCCGCATTGGCGTCAATCTTCTTCTCCGGGGTACGGCTCGCAGTAACTACCACCTCATCTAACGAATAAAAATTCGGGGGGGTGCTTTCTGCCTGCACGCTAAAAGCGCCTGTGGTAAGCACAAGAGCTGCCAAAGACGCTGTCAAAGTTTTCTGATTCATTTTACTTCCTCCTCTATCCCGTATGGATGGAAACTTGAAAACAACCTGCGCCGTCTGCTTCCAGTATACATCGCACCATCCGCAGCGGATCAGTTGTCTTCATCAAAGAGGGCAGTTCTTCTGGCTCGGCGTCCTCGCCTGTCCTCGTCTTCCCGGTTTCCCAGTGACATCGTGAGGAGGGCTCAGCCTTACAGCGGCGGGACCGCGACGGATTTGCACCGTCTTCTCTTTTCACTTTCAAAGATTTTTTGAAAGACCTTCTTTGATTCAATATAAAAATGCTGTATGTATTATACAGCATTCACGCAGGAAAGGGAAATGAAATTTTAATGATTGAGGATTCAGGGTTCAGGGTTCAGGTGGCGGCTTCGCCGAGATCCTTCGACTCAGGTCGCAGCTGTTCTGGCATTCGTTATCTCACATACGACGTTTCTCGCCGCTCAGGATGACGAAACGGGGCGATGCCCGAAGGCTGGAGGATAGAAGTCAGATGTCTGGCGTCTGATATCTGATGTCTCCTAGTCTCCTAGTCTAATCCCTAGCCACTCATCCCCAGTCACCATTTCTTGAACTTCATCGCTTCGCCTTTCGCAAGGGTGTCGCACATTTCGTTGTACTTTGTCCCGACATGGCCTTTGACCCATTCGAAGGTGAGGCGGTGGGGCGTCATGACGCGGTCCAGAGCTTTCCAGAGGTCCTGATTGGAGACGGGGGTCTTGGCGGCGGTGAGCCAGCCGTTGCGTTTCCAGTTGTAGAGCCAGCGGTTGGTGATGGCTTTCTGGAGGTACTTGCTGTCGGTGTGGAAGGTGATGGTGCGGCGGATGCCGTCATCCAGGAGCTTCAGCGCTTCGTAGGCAGCACGGAGCTCCATGCGGTTGTTCGTAGAAGCGGGTTCGCCGCCGGAGAGGGTGAGGAGCTCGCTGCCCTCGGCAGTGAGGAAGACGGCGGCAAATCCGCCGGGCCCATTGGGGTTCACGAGGCAGGAGCCGTCGGTGTAGATGATGAGTGTCTCGGGAAGGATGATGCGCTTGGTCTTGCCGTCGTAGGAGATGCAGCTGATGTCCATGGGTTCGGCGTAGGCGGGGTATTTCTTCTCGAGTGTTTCGATCGTTGGCGCGGGCTTTCTGGGGATGGCCGCATGGGCCGCGGCTTTCGGCGGCGGGGCGATGGGCTTGCCGTACCAGGCCTCCGCTTCGGCTTCGGTGGCGAAGCCTTTGTAGATGGCTCCGGGGAATCCGGTGACTTCTTTCTGGCAGTCGCTCCAGCTGTAGTAGACGCCCGCATGGTGTCCGCGCTTGACGACGTAGTATTTCTTGGGCATGGGGTTCCTTTCGGGGGAAATGGAGAGCGGGGGCAAGGGGGGTGCCGCGCCCTTTTTCGTTTCATGAAAATGCGGCGCTCTGTGAAGGGGGCGCCGCTCGATGATCTCTTATTCTATACAGATGCTGCCGTCTTCGACCATTTTCCAGAAGCAGTAGAGGGTGGCTTTCGTATCAGCGAGGCTGTCGTGCCAGCCTTCCTCGGAGTAGCCGTAGTATTTCGCGCAGGTGATGAGTTTCTGGTATTTATATTTTCCCGGATAGCGGGTACTCGGCTCGCCATAGGTCTTGGCGAAAGGCTTCATGAGGTCCATGTAGCGGACTTTGGAACGGCTCGGGATGTAGATGCCGTTTTGAATGAGCATCTTCTGGTCGTAGGGGAGGTTGTAGCCGGAGATGATCTTGGCGGCGTGGAGGATCTTCTCGATGTCTGATTTCCTCTCGCTGATGAGGGGCTTGCCTGCGACCATGGCAGGGGAGATGTGATTCACCGCTTCGGCGCCGGGCCAGCAGGTGGCGCGGGCAGGGCGGAAATATTCGTTCATCACGATCTCGCCCAGTCCGTTTACGATGGAGAGCTGCAGGATCTCGGCTGATGGGCCGAAGCCGGTGGTCTCGGTGTCTAGGACGAGGATATCTTCTTTCTTGATCATAGTAAGACGCTTTCATTGATAATCATGGGATGCATGGCGGGGCAGGAATGGGGCGTGCTGCGCGCACGCGATCCAAAAGGCGCGATCACCGGTTCTCATTTTTGAGGAGCCGTCAGACGGCTCAGGCAAGAGGGTGCGATACTGGGTCTCTATTCTTCCCACGAGATCTCTTTTTTGTAGGCGCCGCCGTCAGCGATGTCTTGCTTTCTGCTGTGGCGGAGCTTGCGGTTCAGGGCGGTGCGGATCTTTTTCTTGTCGCCTTTTTTGCCGGTGAGGCTTTCTGTCTCGTGGTCTTCGTCCCACTGCTTTTCGAATTTTTCTTTGCCGTACATTTTACGGGCGTACTGGTTCAGCCGGCTTTCCGGGGTCACTTTCTGCGGTCGTTTCATAGTGCTTCCTTCCCTTTAGAGATATGTCCCTATGGTATCATTATTGGGCGATGAATGCTAGGGGCAATGTGGTCAGGTCGCGGGGCGCGCCTTGAAGCTTGAAAGCAGGGATTAGACTAGGAGACTGAGAGACTAGGAGACATCAGATATCAGATATCTGGCGCCATACATCAGCCATCTGACTTCTATCCTCCTGCTTTCGAGCATCGCTTCATATATTTGCGGCGAAGCCGCCACCTAAACCCTTAGAACCCTTAGAACCCTTAGAACCCTTAGAACCCTTAGAACCCATTGAACCCGTTGAACCTTTTCCCGCTATTGTCGCTTTCTTGTCAGCCTGTTATACTACAAATACCACAAAGTTTTGAAAAGGAGAGTAACTATGAAATTTCTGTTTAACCATCAAAATTTCAACGTGCTTGATCTCGAAAAAAGCATTGCCTTTTATGAAGAAGCGCTGGGACTTACGGTGAACCGTACTTATAAAGCTTCTGACGGCTCCTTTATCCTGACGTACATGGGAGACATGGCGACGGGCTTCCAGCTCGAGCTCACCTGGCTGCGTGATCGCAAGGAAGCCTACGATCTGGGGGACAATGAATTCCATCTGGCTTTCGAGGTGGATAATATGCAGGAATCCTATCAGAAACACAAGGCGATGGGCTGCGTGTGCTATGAGAACAAGGATATGGGCATCTACTTCATCAATGATCCGGACGGATACTGGATCGAGATCATCCCGGGAGGACATTGATGGATCCGATATTTAGCAGAACTGCCCGCATCATAGATGAGAAGGGCATCGAGTGCCTCCAGGCCAAGACAGTCGCGGTCTTTGGCATCGGAGGTGTCGGCTCTTATGCGGCAGAAGCACTCGTGAGAGCGGGCGTGGGACACCTCATTTTTATCGATAAGGATGAAGTCGATATCACAAATCTGAACCGCCAGCTGGTCGCTGATTTAACGACCGTCGGAAAAAATAAGGCAGAAGTCATGGTATCACGTGCGCACCTCGTGAATCCGGCCTGTGATGCGAAGGCCATGCCCATTTTCTATCGCCCCGGCGACGAGGACTTCATCAGAGATCTCCACGCCGACTACATCATCGATGCCATCGATGATGTACCGGCGAAGATCTCTATCGCAGAAGTCTGCTGGAAGCTGAAGATACCGGTGATCTCTTCCATGGGAACGGGCAATCGCCTGCGGCCGGAGATGCTGCAGATCGCTGACATCAATAAGACCTCTGTCTGCCATCTTGCCCGCAAAATGAGAAAGGAGCTGAAGGAACGCCGTGTGAGAAAGCTCACGGTCGTCTACTCGAAAGAGCTCCCGCACAAGCCCGTCGGCGAAGGCCATGCCCCCGGTTCCATTTCCTTCGTCCCGCCTGTTTCCGGCATGATGATGGCAGGCTACGTCGTGCGCGCCCTGCTGAAGGAAAACGGGATCGGGTAAAGGGGGCATAGGCTTCCCGTTCGCCATGGATCATGTATTCTTTGAGATCGGGACATATCTGGCGCTTGCCAAAGCTTTCGCGCCGCGCCAGCCCATTGCACGGTTGGATCCTCATCCTTAAGGAAACACTGATTAAATCGTTGTCTGATTTCATTCTTGGATTTTTATACA
>OMBG01000266.1_pt1 | contig 28436 bp, 29 predicted proteins | sample 1674251 | NCBI WGS metagenome assembly OMBG01 (sample SAMEA103958153, study PRJEB25191) | human gut metagenome | reverse complement strand
TCGATATTTGCCCTTTTCGGGCCTATCAGAGAAACTTTCGGCTCTTTCATGGCTATTTCTCGAAAGATGTTCACCAGCGGAGCCGATTGCTATGTTTCACTCAGAATGACCACACTGGTCATGCTGGATTCAAAATATGCCCCTTTTTTAAAGTGGGCTCAGTAAAATACATTTTGTGGTTACACCTGCTTACTTTTATTAAGGTGGTTGCCGGAAATGGGTATGCGTTCCGACGATACCATATGGTTCAAAGCATCTATTTTATAAGTGAGGCAGGAGAGCACGCTGCGTTCTAAACTTCAAATCAAAACCAACCATAACCTTCTAAACCTTCACATTAGCGAGATTCCACTCCTTCTCGATGGCATCTGGCAGAGAGCCACTGCGGCCGGTGTCCACCTTGCGGCAGAACAGAGTGGCAGAAGATGCGATGGCGCTGGCATCGCTCTCCACCAGAAATTTGGGCGGGCGAGCCACGTTCCAGATGATGAATCGTAGATTTGAGTCGACCACCCGCTCCTTGAACGGCGAGTTCATGATAACAGTCTGAAAATACAGCTCCTCACCAATCTTGCAATGCTTCAGCCGCTGCTGCATGTCGCGGGCAATATCGCTGTGCAGACACCAGTCGACCACATCAGCGGGAAGCGACAGATACACACTGCCGCAGTACATCGGGTATGGCGGCACCGGCTGCATGGTGCGCGTGATGCGCTGTACCCATTCGTATGCCAGTTCCATCATTTTGCCGAAAGGACGGCGGATGTCGGTGTATTCGGCAAGCGAACGGATGCGCACCAACTCGTAGTGGTCGCCCCACCAGTTAGGGCGCGGATACGGATACGTCTCCATATAAATATAGTTACCCGGCTCTATCAGTTCGTCGAAGCGGTCTGGGCGAGAGGCGTAATAGTCCTGTCCGGTCACGAGATGGTAGTAGTCGTAACCCGCGCCCGACTGCCGCGCCTCTTCCATCAGCGTGAGGAAGGCCTGCAGATGCGCATACGCTCCCCAATGGATGGTGTAGCGTTTCATGACCCGCGCCCTGCTGTCGATGTCCTCAGCCTTCAGTGCCGACTTGCGGTCGATATGTATGTAAATACCCCATTCGGGAGGGGTAATACCGATAATTCTATTGATTTGCGCTGCATCCTTATATGCAGTCATTATGAGACAGTGTTTCATATTCTGTTCAGAAGTTTATTGATTAACGGAATGCCTCGCGCAGCTTCAGCAGCAGGTGCTTCAGCGGGCGGAGCATCTTGACGTATGCCGCCACGACATACATATTCTGCACGTACATGGCAATGCGCACGTCGGGCGAGCAGTAGCGCCACAGACGGCGGTCGCTCCGGCGCACGATGTCGAGGTTCTCCTTGTAATGCTTGCGCTGAATGTCGTGCTTCACCATGTCGATGAGGTTGCCGCCGGCTCGCTTCAGCATCGCAATGTCGGCAGCCTCGCAGAAGTCGTCGCCCTTGTCGCGGCAGAAGTCGTAGATTATCTGAAACGACCGCAGCGACTGCTGATACTTCGACTCAGAGAACCCCGAGTTGCAGTAGCTGTCGGCGTTGGCAAACTCATAGTGATACAACTCTCTGGGCAGATGGCAAACGGCGGTGGCATAATACACCACACGCGGCGTCTGCTGATAATCCTCGCCCATATTGACGCCCTCCTCGGGGTAAATCTTATGCTTCTGCTGAAGGGAGGTGCGTATCAGTGCGCCCCATATATTCACAGAGATGTCGCGCTTAACAATCGCCAGCGCCATATCACGGGCACTCATAAAGTCAGGGCGGCACATCTTCAGACTGTATTTCGCATGGTGCATTATCCCATCGAAATACACGAAGTCCGCCCCCGTCTCCCTCTGTTTCTCCACGCACAGCTCCACGGCGTTTCGCTCCACCCAGTCATCGCTGTCCACGTGCATTAGAAACTCGCCCGTGGCGACCTCGATGGCGGTGATGCGAGCCGCCGACAGTCCGCGGTTCCGCTCGTGGCGTATGATTCTCACCATGGGGCTGCGCTCGGGGTGGCGTGCCACCACGCTGCGCAGAATCCCGATGCTGCCGTCAGGCGAGCAGTCGTCCACGAAGATATACTCTATGTCGCCATAGGTCTGCTCCAGCAGGCTCACGGCACATCGCTCTATGTATTTCTCTACCCCATATACGGGGACCAGTATTGATACTCTCATTAAATCAGGATTTTATTTTTGAAAGGATTGGTTATTTCCTACCGAATGGTATCGGCACCATCCGCCACATACATATCTGTCGCCCATGGTAAAGCTGTCTTGCGTAAACTTTGGCTTTCTTCCGAACAGGCGGTCGAAGAACCGCTTGGCCTTACGGCGATAGATTGGCTGCGGGTCTTTGAAGTCGAACAGCCAGTCGGCATAGTCAATCAGTTGGCGCTTTATTGCCAGCAGATAGATGTTGAATTTCGGCACGAGGCAGCGGAACTCGCGTCGGCCGATGCTGCGCCGGGCAGTCAGGTCGTTAATATCAAATCTTGCCATGGCTATGCAACTTTTGATATTAACGACACTTGCGATAACGCTCTACTGCCTACAGCCCTATCCAGCCATCGGGAAAGATGTCGGGTACGGGATGATTGTTTATCCAGCGTTTGGGATATATGATAATACTCCCCCCATTAGCATTTTTGTTCAGACGTGCTCCCCAATATGAGAAGGTGCTGTTGGCAATGATGTTCGCCTTGCAGTGCGACATGAGATACATGTCAATCCAGCTGTCGATGCCAGAATTGCCGCTGACATAGGTAGCGTTTTCGATGCCGAGATTCTCCTTCACCCACTCAAGGTCGTTTGAGAAAACGAAGAAGTGCGGGTTGCTCATCTTCTGCTTTATTATACCGATGGCCTCGTTGTAGTATTCCAGCGTGCAGATGCCGCCGTAGGTGTCGCGAAACTGCGGCAGCAGATAGTCGCCACGGCGCACATGCAGGGCAACAGAATTTGTGGCTTCCATCAGTCGGATATATTCACGGTTGGATTCGGTGAGCAGCGGTTCCTGAAACTCCAGCTTTTCCACGTTGTCGAGAAAGAAACGCTTGTCTTGCCACCAGCCGTCATAGTAGATGCCGCGCTCAGTGAAATTACTGTCGGTGATGCGTGCCGACGGCATGAAGCGATGCACGGCACGGCAGCACAGCGTAATGAAATCGCTCCATCGCGTACTTGCGGGCAAATCCACCTTGAAGGCAGTCTGCAGCTCCAGTCCGTTGTGGGCTGTCAGCCATTTCCTGTTATAGTTGCCATAGACGGTGTGTCCGGGGCATTTCTCTTTTAGGTACTGGGTCATCAGGTAATAAAACACCTGATTGCCAAGTCCTGATTTGAATGATACTATTTTCATAGATTCTATATTTTTCGTCTTATAATTCGCTCCACGAAGAGCGGGGCATCTGTAAGCCGTCGCGCTCCAGCCCCGCCTTTACTCTCTGCAATGCATCGTCGGTGAGTTCGGCGTTTGTCATCACTCTGACATCGCTGTAAGTAGTGACAAACAGTCTGTCGAGCTGTTGCGAGGTCATGCGTTTTTCGGCCGGATACATTTTCTGTTCGTGGCGCATTATCTGTTCCTTGCTAAAGCGCACTCCTATGACGCGAGCCGGAGTGCCTACTGCCACAGCATAGGGCGGCAGCTCGTTGTTTACTAAACTACAAGCACCAATTACCCCCCCCGATTGATTTTACAACCATTGATGAGAGTAACGTTTGCACCCAGCCAGCAGTCATCGCCCACTGATATTTCGGCACTCCTGTCGTTGGCGTGATAGCTGCAAGCCATCATCATAGGCAAGCCCACTGTAGGGGTATGATTGTCGGTTGATACGGTAAGGCGGCTTGACGCTATGCAATACTTTCCCATCGTAAACTTACCCTTATATATAATGAAGTTAGAGCCCCCCAGTATCTGCGAGAAATCACCGATGAACACCCGTGCCGGGCGCGACACTGCGCACGGCAGTTCAACCAACGCATTGCGGCCGATACTTCCCAACCGACGATACAGCCGCTTGGTCTTAAACCTTTTAATAAATTCTGTTATTATCATTTTTATGCTTATTGATTATTCGTTGTTTGCAGGAACGTATTCGCCTGTCTGCTGAAACTCTCTAGCTATGGTCCAGAACTCCTCGCCGGTGCGCTGCGGACTGTGATACTTGCGCACGGCATCTATGCCGGCACGGGCAATGGATTCATATTCCGCCGGATTGTCGGCAAGGCCGCGGAGGATGTGAGGCAGTTGCGACCAGTCGCGGTATTCCACGCACGACTCGCCATCCTTAACGGCAATGTTTTCCAGAGCTATCGGCGTGCCTATCACCAGCAGTCCGTTGGCAAGAGCATCGAGCACCTTGCCCTTTGTGCCCGAGCCGTAACTGATGGGCGAGAGTTGCACGTCATATTCTGCAATGCTCTCTACATAGTCATCCACCCACGTCACGATGTTGCACTCATAGCCCAACGCCTCGAAGCGCATACTCACGCTCTCCCATTTCTTGCCAAGAAAGGTGAGCGTGAAACGGCTGCGGTAGGCTTCATCAAGCAGCGACATGCCGCAGAGCAAATCCTCAATCCCATCCTGCATATACATATCGTTGCTGCCAGCCAGCAGCAGGCGTATTTTCTTTCCGCCAAAGTCAATGGCGGGGTTTGCCACGGTCTTGTAGTGCGGATGGCGCACAAAGAATGCTTTTCTCTGCGGGGCAAACGAGTGCATGAGGTGAAGGTCGTCGATGCCTACAAAGTGGTGAAGCACGTCAGTATGCTCCTTCACCGACATTTCATAGCTCAGCGACTTATGGGCGAAATAAACCATCGAAAAGGCTTTCAGCACATTGCGGTGGCTCGACGGCAGCAGAAGGCTGCGCAGTTGGCTGTTACCGATGCAATCCACATCCGAACAGATATGACGGTAATCCTTCAGTATGTTGACCGCCGAGAACATCTCGCCCGGATATTCCCACACAAGGTCGGGGTGCAGCTCATCCACCTCACGCAATGCCTTAGCGTCGGGTGCATAGAGCGACAGCAGACGGAGCGGCGAGAGATAGCGGAACAGCTGCGACAGTAGTCGCGAACCGTTAATGAGGCGTGCCCATCTGCCGGGCTTTATCAGCCGTATGTCCGCCTGCAGCTCTTTCTCCATCCTGCGCATGTCAGCATCACCGATGTTGTTGAGATTGATGGTGAAGATGGTGAGCTCCACATCCTTTGGGCGGTGTTTTATCAGAAAATATTCCAGTGCCGATATGCCGCGCACGTTTTCGGGCATAGGCGTGAAAAGTGTAATCAGTGCAACTATCATTCTTATGTTTGTAATGTATGTTTAGAAATCTTTCTATCTATCCTTGGACGTTGTTTCAGCTGTTCCACCTCGCCGCTGCGGAGCATTGCTTGCGACCGCCGGTCGATGTGGATATAGAAATATGCGTTCTCTGCATCAAGCGCATTCACCAGTCCGGCCAGCTGCCGGGGATTGGTGTGACATTGAATAAGATAGGCGTGGATCATGCGGAAAGAGTTTTTACCTTGCGTGATTGTAGTTTAAACTGACCGAAACGATAGAACACCACGACAAGCATTCCATAGAGCGGAAACGACATGAAGCCAGTGGCTGTCTCCATCATTCCCAGGCCAGCGAGGAAGAGGATGACAAACTTGTCAGGATAGAACCGGCGCAACTTGCGCAGCATCTCCATATACAGATAAAGGTAGGCGAATACGCCCAGGATGCCGCGCTCGGGCAGAATCTTCAGCCACGAACTCTCGGAGCCGAGGATGTCTGACCAGTTTCCTTGTTTGCTCATCACGCTGAGCGCCCCTAGTCCGTTGCCGAAGATGGGGTTTTGAGCAAACATCTGCAATCCTACCTCAAACTGGCGATCACGAAGTTCAACCGTGCTGCCACCTCCCTCGGCTGCAAGTTTTTCATCGAAAAGCGCCTGCAGCGACAAGAACTGATTGGGCATGTAGATAGCAACCACTGCGATGACAACGCCGAAAAGGATAATATAGCGGATGCGAAACAGTTCTCTCGCATCAATGGCAGCCAAGGGGAAAAGCATCAAGCCAAGCATGCCAGTCTTACTATTTGCCAGCATGGTTCCGACAACCGCCAGACCTATGGCAAGGAACAGCATTCTCATGTTGAGCTTGAAATATTCCTTGTATTTATAGGCAAACAGATAGAGCAGCATCATGAATACGCAGCCGCAACTCATGGCAATGTGAATATTGAACGTAGAAAAGCATCGCGCAGCACCATAGCGCAAGCCGCCCTCCTCGCTCCAGCGCATGAATGGGGGCACATAATACATCTTGCCTTCAATCAATTCCTTGTTAGGCACGTTCATCCACACATAGTCGAGCCAAGGATTGTCGTGCGTGGCCGACTCGTAAATGCCCAGTGCCACGATGGGAATCATCACCATCACGCCCACTTTCAGCAGATAGCGCAGGTCGTCCATCGACCGCACGGCAAGCTGAAACAGATAGACAATGATGAAGGTCTCGATGAAATACTTGATTGTGCCCGTGAGCACTTGCGTGAACGGCACTATCGAGAATAATATCGACATGCCGTAGCTGACGAGGTAGAATTTGAACGAGCCGTGGAACACGTATTGTCCGTTGCGATTGAGCCTGGCAGGCTTCAATAAGTAATAGAATGCCAGCAGCATAATATCGACAGCTAGCACCAGCGATACGGCAGGCGAGGTGTATTTCAGGCAGACACATTCGTTGATAAGCAGCTGTATGGGCATCCATGCGATGACGGTGCGTTGCCAGTTGCGATAGGCGCAGTAGGTCAGCGCAAGAAAAATCAGTAAATATAGTATCATAATTATTGTTTATCGGAGAGCTTCCTTTAGTTTTGAAACAGACGTTTTGCGCAGCGTGACGAGCCGTGCGTTAACCTCAGCCCAGTCGATGTCGTTTGCGGGCATATCTGCGGGCGAGGTGACCAGACGGTCCTCCAGTCCGAACAGGCTGAGCAGACTATGGAAACGCGAGAGACCGCGCCCTTCATTGCCCACCACCACAAACGGGCGGTTGAATATGATAGAGAATACGCAGGCGTGGAACGAGTCGGTCACCACCATGCGGGCATCCATAAATCCACGCAGCCACTGCTCTACAGGCGGCTGGATGCGTTCTTCGACAGGAGCCGTGGAGTCCTCAAAACGCGAATTAACGCGGAAAGGCTTCAGCGCATACTGTTCAATCACGCGCTCCACCACAGCCTGCTTCTCCTTCGTTTCGTCGAGCACATAGGTGAGCAGTGTGCCGGAGCTGACGGGCACATGTGCATTCTCCACAATCTTTTCGTAAGCCTCGCGCGGCAAGAGAAGCGTCGGGTCGACTACATTGTCGGCTTCAATGCCAAGGTATTTGCGACAAAGATCAACTCCCGATGCTTCGCGCACGCTGACATAGTCGAACAGGCTGATGAGGTTGCGACACTGTTCCGTGAGTTTGGGAGACATCTCCCACTGGTCAGTGCCGAAAGAAGCGGCATAAGCCACTCGTTTGATATTCCACTTGCGGGCAAATGCGAGATACGTGTTTGCTTCGTTGCCGATGTTGTATGCAGGCCTCCAAATCTGGTCACTGCCTACCACAAAACCATCCCAATCGCCCTCCTGCAAATCCTCATACCGCTTGACTTCCACCTTGGGGATATATCGTTCTACAAACGGGCGGGTATGCTGCACCGTGAGGGGGAATGTCTTGGTGAGATAGCGTTCGTGCAGCAGGCGTACATTCTTGCCTCTCAACTTATCTAAAATGCGTAATGGCAGCACCTTCGGTATACGATACCAGCGTAGTTTCCATTCCACTGGTCTGTATATCACTTTTGGGTCATGACCCAAATGTGTCAATACTTGCGTCATGGCATAAGCCTGCAGCATCCCCCCGTAATTGGAGTATCCAGCACAGGTTATTATTCCTATCTTCATTGTGTATAAATTATTGCATTCTGTTTTGTTGTTGCCGCCCAAGGAGTCAAACCTTGTTCACGTCTGTGAGCCGCTGCGGCAGGGGGAGGGTTTCCGTTAAGCCGGCGGTCACCACGCCGTGCCCGCTGGCTTGAGGTACTGCACTTCTCGCTATTACTACCGAAAAAACAGTCGGATATAATCATAGACTGCTAATCCTGTTAAACCACTAGCATGAAGCTCTGAAACATCAATTTCTGCTCCAAAACTATGCACAAAAACTACAAGTATGGCGAGAGGGAATCGCAACATATTGATACTCTCCGAGTACCCCCCCCTAATCAGTTTATATGACATTTATTATTTATCTTCGAAACCTAAATCCTTGAGCACTCTTCTTGTGAATAGCTTTCTGCCTCTCATATTGAGGAAGAATGAATCAAAGTATAAGGATGCATCTTGGAAGTCAGAATCTAATGTATAATCCAAGAATGGTATATTATGCTCATTACATGCATTCACGAAGTCTGTTACGAGGAACTTGCGAACATCAGCAGGAAACAAGTCAGAAAGATAATGAGACATAGGAACACAGATGAAGACTGGCTTTAAACCACGTTCAAGGCAATAATTTACCATAGTTTGATTTAATATAATGGCTTCATTATAGTATGTTGTCCATTTATCAGAAAGAGTATCATTTAAGGACTCCAATTTAAATTCTTTCAACCAACCACTAATCCACTTTTTAGCATTTTCTTTTAACTCCATATCCATCAATGGTTGCTCTATGATTTGATACCTATTATCAGGAGAACAATCCTTAATCAGATATTTTATAGCTCTTATATTATATAATAAAGGTAACTTGACGTATCTTCCTATTTTTTTAGAATTAGGAAGTTGAGAAGCTTGATAATAATCTAAAATCTGGAAGAATTTAGAATAATACTCAACACCCCAATAGTCTTCTCTTTCCTTTAAATAAGTAGAAATAGCTGTAAAAGGCATAATTGGAATCAATACCGAACCTCCCTTTTTAAGATAACTATAGAAATATTTCAATATTTCAAAGTCCATGTCTTGACCTTGCGATCCTGTTGCCCAAGATTGTCCTTTTACATTTTCATAAAAAAAAGCGAAATGTGCAGGATTGCTTCCAAGATTGACTATATCATAATTTCTTTGAATGTTATCTCGATAACCAGAATTTGAAACAAACTGCTGACATGCAAGATATTTGTTTTTCCACCAGTTCGTCTTTTTAACAAGTTTATTTGCTACCAAAAATGCAGCAGCAGCAACCATTATTAAGGCGCCTATTATGCCTAAAATAAAAAATAGCTCCAATGAAATTGACAATGAAGCAAGCCATATAAATACAGCGATAATAAATAATATTTTTGCTTTTCTTCTCATAATTCTAATAACCAGGACAATTTAAGGATTCAGGATGAAATTTATAATCAATATTAAGATCATATATGGCATTCATTTCCTGTGGAGACAATTCAAAATTAAAGATATCTGTATTATCTTTGATATGATTAGGATTAAATGACCGGAAGATTGGGATTACATTCTGCTGTACATGCCATCTCATAATAACCTGCGTAATTGTAACGTTATGATTTAAAGCGATGTCTTTCAATGTCTGATTTTCTCTGACAAATGGCAACATTAAACAGTTCGCAGAATATGCTTCCAATTGGATATGATTGTCCACACACATCTTTTTAAATTCCGGTACAGTTCTAAATGGATGGTATTCCACTTGAACAACATGAGGAAGTTCTAATCTAGAAGCAAGCAATTGTTTTATATGTCTTTCCCGCAAATTAGCAATTCCTATAGCTTTAACTTTTCCTTTTTTGTATATATCAACAACCTGAGCCCAATTATCAAGCCAATAATCAGGTAAAGGCCAATGAAGCATCCACAAATCCACATAATCTAAACGAAACGACTTTAATGAGATATCTATTTCGTTTTCCATATTTTTTAATCGCTGCTGACCATTACCAACCTTTGTAGTAATAAAAATATCTTCTCTTTTACAAACGCCATTTTTAATCATCCTATTAAAAATATCCCCTAAAAGAGATTCGTTTGCATAATCTCTTCCTGTATCAAAACCTACTGTTTTAAGAGATTCTCCAAACAAGATTGAATCCTCCAGTTTTTTATGAAGGACTTTTTGGTTGCCACGTAAATCACAAATTGATGTACCCATCATTATTCGTGGCATGTGAATACCATTATTTAATTCGATGTATTGCATATTGAATTTTTCCTATTAATTTATTTTGTAATTGTTTTGGCAAACCCAGATAAAAGATGATGATAATTGTTAAAGGAAAAGCTAAGGCGTAATATAAGCAAAAACCGACAAAATTATCTTCAAATAAAGTATTTAAATAATAGCAAACTACTACAGCTAATGCACTTACTATCAAACATCTCAAATAAACTATCTTCAAATGTTCAAGTATAGAAAATTCAGCCAACTTCATCTTCAATATTATAATTTCGGCAATATTGGCAAAAATTCCCCATAGGAAAATTATCCATAATACAAAAACAGGTGTTGCCCCCAATTTTAATGCTATCAAAGATACAGGCAAAGGTAGTAATCCTAATCCACCTGCATATAAATTCAGCGCCTTAATATCACCTGTTGCATGAGTTGCCATAATAACAGGTCTCGCAATAGCACGAATTATTGTTAGTGCCAATATAATCAAAGTAAACTCTACTGTATCTTTAGGAACCTCCTTTAGCCATAATGACAACAAAACGTTTAACTTGAACATGACAGGCATCATAAAAACCAATAAAAGAAAAAAAGAATATATAGAAGCGTTATTAATAAGCTTCACCATGGAATCATAGTCCTTCCTTGCATAACTTTTCACAATTTCAGGATTTACAGCAGTCATAAAGTTGCCTGTAAACTGAGAAAATGCACCTTGTACCTGATACGCAACTGCTCTAGCAGCATTTACTACCGGTCCAAAGAATATGTTCAATAAAATATTGATTCCTTGACCTTGAGTAATTACACACAACGCTCCTATTACATCCCATCCTGCAAATGAAAAAATCTGTTTATATTGAGTTTTATCCTTCACAAAACGCCAATGAGACTCTTCATATTTCTTCAAGCAATAAAATCTGTATAAGAAAATTATCAAAACCTGAACTAAAAATACTATTATACCATACAATATCAGCATATCTACATGACGTACAGTCATTAATAGAAATACTATTCCTAGCTTCAATACAACTTCTAAGATACTGATATATGCATATATAGACATTTCTTCATGCGCAATAATGTCGGAAGTATAAGGGATTTGCGTAAATTGCAGCATGGTAGTAACTATTGACAACTGATATATAACGTTTACCGCAATTATTCTATCTTCAGGAAATACAAGATGGGTATTAACAAACCACAATCCAATAGTTTCTGCAATAACAAAAACAATAAGAGATATACCAATATGAGACACTAATGCAACATTGAAAATATCCCTTAGACGTTCCTTATCACCAATACCTAATTCATAGGATATAAATCTTGACGTTCCAGAGCTAATAGATCCATTTAGAAATCCTAACATTGTAACAACACCTCCAACAACATTGTACAAACCATAGTCAGAAGCACCTAATACCTCAAGAACAACTCGAGATGTATAGAGAGCTACCAACATGGTAAGTGCCATGCGGAAATAGAGAAGTACCGTATTTTTTGCTATACGTTTATTATCTGCCATTACCTTTCTCCTATACTAATGGTCCAAACAACGTATTCCATCTTACCAATCTGTCAATCAAGAAAACACCATCCCATGGCATTTCGAAGTTGAGCATGCGTCCAATCTTAGGCAAACGAGACACACCTTTGGCTGTTGCCTTGTTTGCAAAGTCGATAGCACGATCCATAGGCGCTTCGATGCCGATAGTCTGGATATAATCTTCAACCACCTCGAGTGCCTGATTGATATTATCCACCTCATGCACCATCAGAGCACGAGAATAGACAGGCTTACAGAGTTCACACTCTGTTTCATCTGACAATAAGATAGACCAGCTCATGGTACTGCTACCCCATACCTTACCCTTAAAGTCATAGACTCCACGGATAGAATGAATGGCACTTATCTGTTCTGGCGAAACCGTTGGCTTAGGAATCTGTATCTCAGTCTTCGGGAATGCCTCTGCAAGGATCTCACAGAAACGCTCTGGTGAAACCTCTCCACCTTTTTCTATATATAGGTTATGAGGAGATGCACATCCTGCCTGGTCAAAGATTGACACATCAACAGATACTCTACGAGCCAATTTCTTTGCATCCTGCTCTGAAGCCAAAGCTTCTTTTGCAATTACAGCATAAGACAATTTAGGTCCGAAGACAACTGTCTCACAATCAATTGATGAAGGATAGCCTGCTACAGTTTCAACGGCTTCCTTACCTCCCCATGCAATACGAACCTTTGAAGACTTTGACATCAACTCACCAAGTTTTACTGCATGACGTGAGAAATAAACTACTCCTACAGTCTTTACCAAATCATCACCCTTAATAGTATATCCCTCAGATGTGGTGTATTCCAATCCTTCGAATGCAGACATCAATGTAGCAAATACGCCACCATCTTTTGCTGCAACCTTAATTAGGTTAGTATTCTTAGTAAGCATACACTGAACTAAGGCAAACATACCTAAAATCTGTACATTACCAGCCATCCAATGACAGCAAAGTCCTCTGGCATTTGCCTTCATCAAATGCTTATCGCTATCATGGCAAGGAAGGAAAGTATCTGCATATCTCAAATTGCCACGAAGTCCATCCAAAGCCACTTGTCTGAGATGGCGTTCATCACACCATTGAGACAGGAACAACAAACCCTTATCTTTCAGGAAACGGAATTTAGTATCAGAGAGCCATGTCTTAGCAGCCAAACCAATCAAACCAATGATTGCCTCAATAGGTTGGGAGCGTAACCACTCGTTTTGTGCATTCAAGCCATCAATAACAGACTGCATCTGAACGATACCATCTCCTTCTGCAATATCACCTTTATAATATTGTACTTCAAGATGGTTATCTTCTTCACCCATTTTTGCAGTTTTTGCATTGAAGGTAAGTTTGGCAGAAAGAATATCACCACAACCACGAACCTCTGCTTTCTTCATACGTCCGGTAATACGGAATCTCGTGCCAGGGCGACCATATGGACATGGTTCTTTCTCAATGATACCCATATCATCGGTGAGAACCACATTACCTGGATATGAATGTGGTATAGGAGTAACAAATTCCATCATACCTTCCTTACCTGCCGGTAGAACTTCACGGGTTACAACATCACGTACCAAAACATTTACATAAGATGATGTATGCTTGCAACCACATGGACAATCTGGATAGTTCAGTCCCATCTGCTCAGTAAAGCCATAGATATCAATTATATCTGTTGGCTCGATCCCAAAACCATCAGCTAGTTGCTGATTGAACAGACTCTTCTCAACCTTCTCTGCCTCCAACTTCTTCCATCCACCTATATGGATTATCTTTGAGCCCTTAGGGAGTTGAATCTTTTCACCTTTGGCAAGAATAGCCTTCAACACGTTAGAATACATTATGTAGGTGAAGCCGAAAACTACAACAGGCTGATCGGATGGTATTGAAGTCAGATACTCCTTGATAGCATCAATATCAAAATAAGAAACTCCATTCTTCGCTTTAAGGAAGAATCCCGACTTAGAAGCAAAATTCAAGTACCCTGTGATAGCTGCAAAACGAGCACCCAAGAGGCTACGGAACTCTGAACGAGGATCAATGTCCATCACAAGGAAAGGCTTGCGATCTTTACCAATAAACTCCTGCATCACCTTAACCATAGCTTTAGCCTGACGCTTGCTAGTAATCTTGTCAACAACAATTGTTGATGGAGTTCCTGATGTAGCGGAAGACTGAAGACGCAATTTGATGTCTTCCTTTGGTACTGATGCCAAACCATAGCCAAGGTTCTTGAATACGCTTACTGCAACAGGTGGAATCTGCTTAATATCGTTCAATACTGCATGTGGGTCAAAGCCCTTACGATTACAAAACTGACGATACATATCGTTGTGTTCGTAATGGAAAATAAGTTCCTCCTGCAATGCCTTCAAGAATAAATCTTCTGTTTGAGGACTATCTGAATAAACTGGTTCAGTAAACAACTGATCCATAAAATTAGTTTTCTCTTCGTTCATACTATTTCTTTTTAAGACTCAAGCGCTGTATCTTGCCTGAGGTCGTTTTTGGAATGACGTTAATTCGTTCTATCTCAATAGGCAGTTTATAAACCTCTAGTTGAGGGCGCAACTGCTGCATAATATCTTCATCACTTAAATTGTCATCTGCAACAATGAATGCTTTGACAACTTCTCCTAATACTATACCTGGGTCGGGAATGCCTATACAAGCGCTCTCTTTGATACCAGGAATGGTATTCAGAATATCTTCAACCTCCATAGGCGATACTTTCTTTCCACCTACGTTGATCATTTCCTTAATTCTACTCTTTAAATAGACGTTACCTTCTGCATCCATTGTTCCGCAGTCGCCTGTACGGAAATATCCTTCATAGAAGTCCGATGCAAATCTTTCAGGAGTCTCATTCCAGTAGCTACAGGTAACATGTTCTCCTTTCACACACACTTCTCCCTCTTCACCTAAAGCTGCAGGAGCACCTTTTGATGTAAATATCTTAATTTCAACATTTGGCGAAGCCTTACCTATAGACAACAAATTATCTTTGTATGTATGAAATTCCATAAAAGCACTGCGAGAAGCCTCTGTAGAACCATAATGCATACAAATTCTTGTATTTGGGAGCAAAGACATAAGCTGTTCCTTATCCTCAACTGGCATAAAAGAACTTCCTATTTCTATAAATTTGAGTTGGTCGGCAAACTTTCCGATATATTTGCCACTCATTTTCTTTATGAATCCCCAGCTGGCAGGAACCATCGCAAACATAGTAACTTGGCACCGAGCCATTTCCTTAAAGAATTTCTTCACATTGGCAAAAGTGCCAAGCATCACCACAGTAGCACCCTTAGAAAGTGAACATCTGAGACGACCTAAGCCAAAGGAATGGCTAACAGGCAAAGCCAATAATTCCACGTCAGAGCTGGTATTACCAATAAAAGCATTGATGTTGCGAACTGCAGCTGAGAGATTATTGTACGACAAGGCGACTCCCTTCGGAGCGCCTGTCGTACCTGTAGTAAAGAGGATATCAGCTACCTGACTCTGATCTGGAGATACATATGAAGCTTTAGAAGTTCCATTTACAACATCAGTAAAAGGAAGCGTTTCTTTCTTCACATTATGAAGTGAGCCCATCACACAGACAGGAGTGGTAGATTTATCTATATACTCAAATCTAGTCTGATTGGTATCAGGATCAATAGGCACACATATGCCGCCTGCTATATGTACTCCAAAATATGCATAAACAAACTCTATATTGCCTGCTGCTGACAGAATAACTCTATCACCTTTATTAAGATGATAATCGTTCTTAAGCTTTTCTGCAACACATAGACAATAATCCCATAATTGGGAATAAGTTATTTCAGTATCCCCAGAAATAAGAGCTACTTTGTTTGGGGTTTTCTGAACATGGTCAAATATCTGTTCCTCAATAGTCTTCATCTTACAATTTTGATTCTACAGCTTTAATAATGTCGTTTACATCTTCGATGTCCATCATCTCCTCTGGTTCGAACTCAACATCAAATTCATCCTGAACACTCTGAAGGATATTGAGCTGACCAAGAGAATCCCATGTAGGGAAATCACCTACTGTTGACTCAAGAGTAATCTCTTCTGGCTTCACTTCGAGTACATTAGCAATAATCTCAATAACTTTGTCTTTTGTTTCCATTTTCTAATTCTTTTTTTATTGTTATTACTATAATTGAGGAATTATCCTTATTTCACACCACCATCGACACGAATTATTTGTCCGTTGATAAAAGAGGCATCATCACTCGCCAAGAATACGACAGTCTTGGCTATCTCAGATGGATTACCCAAACGATGCATCAATGAAGATTGTTCCATTGATTCTTTAGCCTTAGCGCCCATCTTCTCAGCGAAGTCTGTCTCTGTAAGCCCTGGGGCAACTGCATTAACTCTTACCTTACCAGCCAATTCCTTAGAGAGAACCTTGGTTAAGAGAATCATACTTGCCTTGGTAGCTCCATAGACAGCATTGCCAGCTTCACCATCGATACCAGCAATAGAAGCCATGTTTACAATAGCACCATGAGCCGACTTGCTCAATAAGCCACATAGTAACTGGGTTATGAGCATCTGAGAGAAATAGTTCACTTGGAATACATCATGCACGTCCTGCATCTTTGTAAAAGGCAAGATGGCAAGATGAGGAACGCCTGCATTATTCACCAACACATCTACAGGTTGCTTCATTGCCTTAATTTCCTTACAACCTGCCTTTACTGCAGCTTCATCTGCCATATCAAAATATATAGGAGTGATAGTAATACCATTCTCTTCTGCGATAGCATTTAGAGTAGCCTTAGTCTCCTCTTTCTCATTACGCATACAAGCAATTATATTTGCTCCCTCAGAAGCGAACTGCTTCAATATTTCAAGACCTAATCCTCGATTAGCACCTGTTATAACAACTGTTCTATTTTCAAATCTTTTCATTTTGATTATTCATCTACAATTTTTAACACTACATTTTCCAATATACATCTCTATGTGTTACCTGAGCTGGGAATCCTCCAACTACGCAACGAGCAGGGAACGATGCATTAACTAAGGTACCTGCACTAATGATAGTTCCATCACCAATCTTGACACCAGACATAACTGTGACACTTTGTGTTAACCAACAATGATCACCTATGATTATTGGTAATGCATTACGATAGCCATTAATAGATATTAAATGTCCACCATTATTATCACGAAGGGTAACATCACGGCCTATAGCCACCTCTTTACCTATAACTATTTTACTTTGACAAATAATAGTTGTATTCATATTTGTACTTGGTCCCCCCTTTGACTCAAGAACAGCATCCTTAAAAATTTCAATATCACTACCATAACCAAAAGCATAATCTCCACCTGTAATCAATTGTGCTCCATCTTGCATCCTTATACGAGTTTCTAATTTAGAACCTTTAAATACAGATCGACCAAAAGTCAATGAGCCCCCTAAAAGAATAGATGCTTTTTTGCTTATTTCAAAAACACAATAAGGGGTTGTATAGATTACTTTGCGCTCTAAAATATTAGAATGAACTGCAGGATGAAGGAAGTTTAATTTTATAAACTGCCATAAAGGTTTTATGCGACATTGAGAATATCTTTTCTCTGCCAGAATAACCCTTAAAACATTCTTAAATTTTGTTTTGAAAGAAAGTTTTTCTTCACCTGCCATATCATCAACAACATGAAAGAAATTCTCTCGTTTTATTCTATCAAAGAATTCATCTCTTGAAACACTCGATTTTGGTAATGGTTTTAACAAAGCAGGATTACCAGGAAGAATCTCCTCAAAAGGAACAGAAATACTCTTTAGCTTTTTCTTCACCTCGCTAAAATAATCTTGCCCCTTCTCTGAGTTTATCAAAATAATTGATGTACCAGTATCATCATCTAGTTCATTTTTCTTATGTGTCCAATAATCACCAATAGTAATATCTCCATATCGAGGGAAGTCTTTAAACTTACATTCATAGCAGGAAGGTCTAGAAAGACAGTTTAAACGCATTGAAGCCTTCATAAACTTATCTACTTCATAAGTTCCATAATAAGTTTTTCCATTTGCAAAGACTGTTTTGTGCGTTAACTTTCTCCAACCCAATTCTTTATTTTTAGCTTTGATATATACAATCTTTGAACCATATTCTTCTTCCAAGGCATCAAGATATTTTCTATAAGCCATAGGAGAATTGATATATCTACAAATTAAATCTACGGTGATAAGGTTCTCATATTCTTTTCGCAAAAAACCTTTGAGTGCAGCTATTTGACATGGTAATCCACATATCAAAACTTTCTCTCCTTTTCGTAGTAGATCTTTTATTTCCTTATACATTCCTTCAGAATTACTCTGCAAGTATTTAGAACTACGCAATTTAGGGAGATCCTCTTTTTTGTTAGAAATGAAAAATTTTACTCCAAAATTATCGTCATATATAGCGCCACCTACATAGCCACCGTTTTTATACATACTTTCAGCTAAAGCTGTAAACATGCCTCCTGAAGTAGAATCAAATCTAACTTCTAGGTTTTTATGTATACCCGCAAAGCATTCTGGCTTTTCAAAGTCATTCTTCTTCAATTCATCTGCATGAATAACAGGACAAACCTTCTCACATAAACCGCAGTCAACACACTTTTCCTTGTCAACCTCAGGATACCAGAATCCTTCATTGTCGGTTTTGAATGTTATTGCTTCATGAGCACATACGTCACCACAAGCGTTGCATCCACAACAATCTTCTTTTCTTTTTATATCTATCATAAAATGTTATTGTATCGCTAATAATCGGATTAAAGTAAGCATCCAACCCCTATGGCAATATAGCCCTGCCCCCAGTGTTTACTGGTGGTAAAGCATATTTCCAAGAATTGAACCTTTTCGATTTTTATCTATGATTAACATAAGAGACATCGATAGCATGCGCTCTATAAATTCTGTCTCTGCCATAAGACTCTATTTGTATAAATCTACATTGATATCGAATGGAGAATCGAAGTCCTTCAGCATTGCATGCTTCGTATCTTTCTCTGAAAGATTGGCATGCTCGGTTGGAATTTTCCAATCGATACCGAGAGTGTTGTCGAGGATGCTGATACCTCCATCAGCCTCTGGATGATAGAACTCATCACATTTGTATTGAAAGACTGCTGTTTCAGAGAGGACAGCGAAACCATGGGCAAAGCCTCTTGGAATGAAGAACTGGAGATGATTGTCTTCTGTCAGTTCTACTGCTACATGCTTGCCATAGGTTGGTGAGCCTTTACGAATATCTACTGCAACATCAAGCACTCTACCCTTTACGCAGCGCACCAACTTGCTTTGAGTATAAGGTGGGCGCTGGAAGTGCAGACCTCGCATCACACCATAGCTGCTCATTGACTCGTTGTCTTGGCAGAAGTGAACACTGTGTCCCAGGATTGGGGCAACCTTTTCTTCAAACTCTCGCTCGCTGAAACTCTCGAAAAAGTAGCCACGAGCATCACGGAAGAGGCGTGGCTCTATAATGAGAACGCCTTCAATATTTGTTTTTACGATATTCATCGGAATTAATATTCTAAATTCTTTTTTAATGTTTGATCTTTCTCTTCAAGTATTGAAAGGAGATACTTGCCATAGTCATTCTTCAGCATAGGCTGTGCATTCTCTCTCAACTGTTCTGCGGTAATCCAACCTTGTCGATATGCTATACCTTCCAAGCAAGCAACCTTCAGACCCTGACGTTTCTCTAAGACCTCGATAAAGGTAGATGCCTCTGAAAGGGAATCATGGGTACCGGTATCAAGCCAGGCAAATCCTCTTGCCATGGTCTGTACCTTCAGCTGCTTATCCTTCAAGAACTCCTGGTTTACTGTTGTGATTTCCAACTCGCCACGAGCAGAAGGCTTGATATGCTTGGCTACATCTACCACCTTGTTAGGATAGAAGTACAAGCCTACCACTGCATAGTTGCTCTTTGGATGTTCAGGCTTCTCTTCAATGCTCAAGCAATTGCCTTGCTCATCAAACTCAGCCACTCCATATCGCTCCGGATCGCTGACACGATAACCGAAGACGGTTGCCTTGTTGTTCTGTTCTGCATCTGCAACTGCCTGATGCAGCATCTGATTTAATCCTGCACCATAGAAGATATTATCGCCTAATACAAGACAAGCAGAATCATTACCAATGAATTTCTCTCCAATAATGAAGGCTTGGGCTAAGCCATCTGGTGATGGCTGCTCTGCATACTCGAACTTCACACCTAACTGGCTTCCATCGCCTAAAAGGCGCTTGAAGCCTGGCAAATCAAATGGTGTTGAAATAATGAGTATCTCACGGATACCTGCCAACATCAATACTGATATTGGGTAATATATCATCGGTTTATCGAAGATTGGAATCAGTTGCTTGCTGATACCCTTCGTGATAGGATACAAACGTGTACCGCTTCCACCTGCTAATACTATTCCTTTCATCGCCTTAATGTTAAATGATTAGTATTTGTTGTTTACTTGTATAAATCTACATTGATGTCGAATGGACTATCAAAGTCTTTCAGCATAGCATGTTTTGTATCTTTCTCTGAGAGATTAGCATGCTCTGTAGGAATCTTCCAATCAATACCGAGGGCATCATCGAGAATAGAAATACCACCATCAGCCTCTGGATGATAGAAGTTATCACACTTGTATTGGAAGACTGCTGTTTCTGAGAGGACAGAGAAACCATGGGCAAAGCCCTTTGGAATGAAGAACTGGCGATGATTGTCTTCTGTCAGTTCTACTGCAACATGCTTACCATAGGTTGGTGAACCTTTACGAATATCTACAGCGACATCAAGTACTCTACCCTTTACGCAGCGTACCAGCTTGCTCTGGGTATATGGTGGGCACTGAAAGTGCAGGCCACGCATCACGCCATAGCTACTCATTGACTCGTTGTCTTGGCAGAAGTGAACACTGTGTCCCAGGATTGGGGCTACCTTTTCTTCAAACTCTCGCTCGCTGAAACTCTCGAAGAAGTAGCCACGAGCATCACGGAAAAGGCGTGGCTCTATAATGAGAACGCCATCTATAGATGTTTTAATTATATTCATGATTCTAACTTAAGTTCTTACATAAGATTTTTCGAAAACCTACCCGTCCTTCCTTACCGTTAAGGAAGGCTCCACCTTTCTCACCAAGCCTCTCTTCCCTCAGGGACGAGAGGATGTAGCTGGCTACGCTATAGCCTCCGCCAGAGTTTTGGTATCGGCAGCGGAGCCTTTGCCCACAAGGGGCTGCCGATGATAGTTTAACGCAATAGAATTGCGATTGTTTGTCGGCTGGCGCATCATAGTAATCTACCACTATCACGTAATCGTTTCTTCATTCCTTGCAATGCAGATTCTGCCCAAAGCTTATAGTCACTCTTCATCGCATTCTTTTCCTCGTCCAAGAAATTCGAATGCTCGATTTGAAACTCGACATACTTCTCAGCTGAATGCTTTGCATTATCAAGTTCAGCCTCTGATACCTTAGCGATTGTCATCCGCTCACCTATAATGGCACAAATATAGCCTTCGACAAAGGCTGTTATGTAATCTTGATTATTTCGATGAATCATAATAAACAAAATAGAATTAACTCTTAGATTGCTTAATCACTGAGCCCACTTTAAAAAGGGGTATATTTTGAATCCAGCATAACCAGTGTGGTCATTCAGAGTGAAACATAGCAATCGGCTCCGCTGGTGAACATCTTTCGAGAATTAGCCATGAAAGAGCCGAAAGTTTCTCTGATAGGCCCGAAAAGGGCAAATATCGATCTTTGAAATGTTGAAATCTGGAATATTACCATCCTTCTGAGGTTCATCCACATACATCTGCTATATGCATGCATACGATGTTTGAGCAAGCCCCTATCTTTGGTAGGCACCATCTGCATAAAGGTCTTCAATGGCAGAATTCGTGACGCGTTCGCTGTTTTCCACCGCCTCTTGAAGAAAATGGCAGTCTGCAAATACAGCTGTTTCCACCAGAACGGAAGTGATGATGCTAGGCTTGCCTTCCTCTACTGTCTCTGTGATGTTGGTCACATAGCCTTGCACCTTCTGGTCGATCTTGGTTGTCACGAGGCTATAGAACTGGTTCGGTAATTTACCAGCTATTTTTTACAATAATGTGACAATTTGTCTGCACTACGAATTTTGGCGGCATTTTTGCAGAATGAACAATATGCTTGGTATCTATCGTACCAAATCTTAGCATAGGAAGGAGGTGTAAAGCATTGACATACTCAAAAGAACAATTAGACCAGATTTTTGCCAAAGGCAAAGAGATTCCAGGGAAAGACCCTGCTCGCTATCGCAAGGACGCATGCGGTAATGAGATTTATCGACAGAGCTACGGTAAGGAGTCGCCCATGGGTTGGGAGGTTGACCACAAAAACCCAAAAGACAATGGTGGTACCAATAGTATGAGGAATCTACAGCCACTTCAGAGCAGTGAAAACTCAAGCAAAGGCGCCAAGTACCCTTACAAGAAGAAGTAAGACTATTCTTTTATTTTGCCAGCCATCCTGCCGAATGGCTGGCTTTTTTTGCTTTGAATCATGTAATATCCTTTTGGTTACACAAACAGGCGTGACCCATTACTTACCACCTCTCGATGTTTGTTATTATCACTTCCATAAGTCGGGTTCCTTTTTCTTATGTTGTTAATCTATCATACCCACTTTTTCAAGATATTCTCAGCCATACCCTTACAATCCTCCTTCGATGATCTCCATTTGCGAATCCATTCGATTGGTGCATGCGGTTCAAACTCCTTGGCATATTCCTCTACAGCCTCAACTGTCTTTCCCCATGTCCTTGTGGCAGTCACGGCAATATCAGGCTGCATCTTGTGGAAATATGCAATATTCCTATCAAGTTCAGCTCGGTTGTCACCCCATGTGCAGATGCACACTTTTTTGCCGTTCACCATGAAAGTGGCGCGGTAGTCGCTCTTGTTCCAGTGTAGGGTGTCTATCGGTTCTGGCAGCATCGTTGCCAGTTCCATAAACGTGGTGCTCTTCCCTACATTTGCACCACCGTATAGTGCTATAATCTTATCCATAAATGTTAAAATGTTAATTTGTTAACGCGTAACTCATCAAATCCCTGAAACCAGAAACTTAATGGTTCACTTGCGTTCAGCTCCTTGACACATACCTTGCCAACCTTACAGAAGGCTTTCAATTGTCGTTCACTACCCATCTGTTTCCATCAGAGCAGCACAAAGTGGTTTGCAATCAGCACCTGCATGCCGAATGCGGTGGGTCTGCCACCATCTCTTTAGAAGTTATAACAGAAATCTATCAAATATAGCCAATATCAGATTTCATTCTGTCTCAGGACACACTTTCACCTGCAAAGGTGCAAAATATTTATAAGACTACCAACTTTTTTATGAACAAAATCTTATCCCGAACTGGGGTATTTTTACGCTAAATCAGAAAACAATAAATCATCTTCTCCTTCAAAAACAAGAGACTCCAAATTGTTTATCATTAGCATCTTTTGAAAGTTATCCTCAAAAGAATTAGATGGCATATCTTTAATCGTATTTTTATATGTGGATATCATACATTCCTTTGCATCCTTCTTAGATTTTCCAGAAAGAAAATCTTTCAAGCCCTGAAGAGCACATTTCAAGAATAACTCTTCGTCAGTTCCTATCATCCATGAGTCTGAGTAACCTACGAAGAATTTAATTCCAATTCTTATTAACTCATCTTTTAAATCTAGACCTGAATAACAAGCTAAAGCGTAAAGTCCTTTGTTGGCAAAATTATAGTTTGTTGTATGGATAGAGATGACTTCTTCGTTATTTTCGTTGATAATCTCACCATTTATGCCATGAGAGACAATAACACAAAGAGAGTTACTCTCCATCTTTCCACAAACTTTATCTGCATTTAAGTTAGGTGGACATACGCTCTCAAATGTTATCTTGTTATCCAAACAAGCTTGTTTCGCTTCATCTGAGCAAGACTCGAAAAAATGATGTAATTCCGTATTACAATCATTGTTGTATGCAATCAAAACACTACTCATTAGCCTCCGAGTTTTCAGTAAATTGATAGATATAGAACTGATTCACCATCTTTTCAAATGATTTCCCAATCGTGGATTGTTTGCGAAGTTCTTCCAATATTTTTTGCCATGTAATCGTTTGGTCAAAAGTCCTAAAAGCAATCTTGTCAGAACATTCGGGATGATTAATGAGCCATTGCTCTAAGATACAATCAAATCTAGTAACCCAATTTTTCTGTATCTTGTCAATCAGCCCAAACGTCACGTCAATGTCTTGGCTGCGATCTAAAAAAAAGAAATTCTCTTCGTTCATCATATCAATAACCGACTGAGCTGGAAATGAGGTTACAGGATTAGCTGACATCATTATCACATATAGTAAAGATGTTTTTTTTCGTATTTCTTTCAGAATGTCTATCCCTTTGGTAGGTAAACCACTAAAGTTCCAGTCAAGAAATACAATCATCCTACTATTTATGTTTTCTAGAACAAAATCTAAGCCCTCTTGCGGATTCTTAAAGACATGACTATAATCAGCATTTTTATAATGCTTTCTGATATTCTGAACGATAGGTTCATTTACGTCTAGATTATCATCAATAAATACTACTTTGAAATCCATACTTTAATGTTTAAAGGGTATAACAATTTTTACCGTAGTCCCAATCTCACCAAATTCACTGTCCTCAATAGACACAGTTCCCTTCAAAGATTCTACTCTGGTCTTAACAATGTATAAGCCAACACCAGCCCCGCCTTTATCTTGAGTGGTAGTATAGTATAGGGCAAATACTTGCTCTCTGCGTTCTACAGGGATTCCAACCCCAGTATCCGAAACCTTAATGACAAGATTATTGGAGAGTGCTTCATAGGACACCTTTAGGATCTTGGTTTTGGCATTTGCCATTGCCTTAATCGAATTGTCAATCAGATTTTGAAGGATGTCTCTAAAGAACTGCTTATTAATTGTCAACTTGAGTTGAACAGGGAAAGAACTATCAACCTTGATGTTTTCTTGATCAAATATATGGCTGTAGTCATTCAAAATTTCTTCGAAAATCTCCTTTAAAACAATTTCTTCAGGATTCAGATTGGACTGCGAGTAACTCAGCATAAAGTCAATCACCCGGTTCAGCACCTTGTATTTTTGGAACATTTCTTTTGCGTATAATTTGAAAAGTTCTTCTTCTTCTGGATCAGGGTAATAACGATAGAAAAATTCAATTCTATCCTTCATCTGATTTAAAGTGGTACGAACGGCATGTGCAATCTGTATGGCATAGTCTTGCAGTGACATGATGCTCATATAGATATTCTCTTTACGCGTAAAGTCCTCTTCTACCTTCTTCTGTTCCTTGATTGCATTTTTTACTGACTGCCCAGTCTTTTTTGCTTGTTTGATAAGAATATCAACCGTGGGCTTTAAACTGGAGTTCTGCTGTGCAAAGTCGGAAATCGTAGTGATGAATTGGTTTATATTTTCAGATGCAGAATTTAGCTCAGTAGAAACTTCTTCTTTCTGTTTCTTACGCATGGTCTCTTTATAGGCTTGTAATGCATTTAGCTGAAGTACGATAAAGTCCTTGAATTTACGATAAGCCTCATTATCAACAAAATCTTGTCTGTTGGTAGCATCAATAATATTTGGGTTTCCATCACGAGTCAATTCGATGGAGCCAAGAAATTCACGCGTACTTATTCTGTTGAAAATATCTTGCCACACACGCTTGTCAATTCCTAAGATATCTCTTTTTTTATCTTGATCCTTGTTTGCCTCGGCAAATGGTGTGGTGATGATGCCATCTCTATAGACTTTGAAACCATCTATCGAATCGTTGGGGTATGCTTTGCGATATTTGGCACGAGCAGGTCCATCAAAGAAATATACTCTCATTTTGATTCCACCAAAGTCTTTATCTATGGGTATATTTCGAGATTTAAAAGAACTACTTTTTTTATCAAAAAATATACTTTCCTGAGTGTTGTTCTTTTCGTTAAAATCGATTGTAAATGAAGCTGTCGCTATATCTGTCTCCTCAATTGTATGAATTGCATTTTGATTGATTCCGAATTCATCGGCTACCACACGAACTTGAAATTCATCATTTTTATTAACAAAAGGAGATCTGATCTTCGATATCTGACGAATGAGTTGTTCTATTTCGCTTTTGGTCCAATACTCTCTGATAGCCGAGATAACCAACTTTGTACCCGATTCTGAGAGTTTGTCTGCGGGAGAATATTGGTAATCGTTTTCAATATCAGTAAACAGCAGTATGTCATTGGTATCATTATGTTCGTAGAAAGACCAATCAATTACAACATTCAGCCATTCCTTTTCACCCGCTGTTTTGGTAATAATGCGAGTCTTGTCACCTAGCTTATCAACAGCAAACCGTCCAATTCCTTTTTCGCCTACGCATCTTCGGTGAAAAGGTTCTGGAGAATAGGGATTTTTACGTTTAGATGACGTTCCAATAACCATCCATTTGTCCCTGATATCTTCAAAAGACATGCCACAGCCATCGTCGATAATTTCTATGACAGCATTTTGTTTGTCAGCCCCCACATTTGTGAATCGAACAGTAACCTGACATGCATTGGCATCATAGCAATTTTTCACCAATTCGAATAGAGCCGTGACTCTATCTGTAATGAGCTCACGACCTATCAAGCGAAAAGTCGAAACATCAAATCGCCATTTTAAGGTTTGATTTTTATCTTTCATTTGGCGTATTTCTAATATGTTGAATAATACTTTCTGCAATTACTTCCCCAAGTCTGGGAGGTACAGCATTCCCGATGTATCTAGAGGCTACACCAATAGATATTGAATCCTCGTTGTCAAAGAAGGCATAAGAACGAGGGAAGGTTTGCAACAGTGCCGCTTCTCTAACAGAAATAGCCCTATCTTGGTCGGGATGACCGAATCTTCCATTTCCCAAACCCGTACATTGCGTGGTCATGGTAGGACTAGGCTTGTCCCATCGCATTCTTCCATATACACTACCAAAACTTTTTCCACCCTTTCTTTTATGACATTCCAAAACCAGCTCTGATGGCCAGTCTTTCCAACTACCTCCTGCTGGAGTCGCCTTGATGCGCTGCAAATTCTTTTCTGATAGGAAACAACATCTGTGTAGGGAGTCAGTGGAGCTAGCCTCGCCAGCTTTTAAAGGAGGCAAGTTTCCAATAGTATCTCGTACTGTTTTATAATTATCGGGGGTACAAGTTTCCTTAATCAAATCTATAGGACCTAGCCGAGATGCCAATAAAACCAACCTCTTTCGCGTCTGAGGAATACCATAATCTGGGCAATATACTACATGATACGAAACGTTATATTTTGCTTCTTTTAGCGTATGTACAAAATCGCCAAAAACATCTTTCTCATTAAAAGTAAGAAGGGATGGTACATTTTCCATTGTTATAATATCTGGCTGAACTTCCTTCACCAATCTACCGAATTCGTATAGTAAATCATACTTATTCGGATCTTTCTCTTTGTTTTTGAATGCATAAGAAGAAAACGGCTGACATGGTGCACAACCAGCCAACACCTTGATGGATTTCTTTGAATAGTATTTGTTTATATCTATTCCATGAACCTCCTTGATATCCTTATAATTGAATTTGGCTTCGTTGTTAGTTTCATATGCATATTTACAAGTTGCATCTAAATCAAATCCAGCAAGAATGGAAAAGCCCTTAGATTTCATTCCAAAACTCAACCCACCAATACCACAAAACAAATCAACCACCTCTATTTTTGGCAGTTTTCCTCTTCGTTTATGTGATTTAATTTCTTTCATTGTTCGTAATTAAATTAATGACTCCACTTTAAAAAGTGTGTTAAATTTGAATTAAATATATGCCTTGGAAAGTTTTTACGCTATCCTTGGCGTTAACTAACTTTGGCGGCAAGTTGGCAAACGACCAGTTTATACAGCGTCAAAAATGCCTCTTATTGCCTAAATATAGTCCCAAAGTTGGGCGATTCGGTCTTTGAACTATTTTGTTGCCATCTGGAGTAAATCACCGTTAGAACGTAACTACTGATTTTCAGTAGTTAGCACATCCAATAATTTTTCAAAAAAAGCATATTATTAATTGGTATTGCCAAAGCTGCCATTTAGGCAGCCTTGACATTCTCCGTATATCACCATTACATCGTACCCACTATATTATAGCGTCAGAAGCATTCCTCAATGCAAGCTAAAGTAACTTTTGCTCTTCTATTACCAACTTACTCAATACCGGCATGAGCTTTTCTATCTTGCGGCACTTCACCTTATTATAATAGAAGTCTATATCATCGAGGAGGTCATAAGCCTGGTCTTCTGGCATATCACCACCATAACCGCCAGCGACTATCGTTATGGCGGCAAGCTTACGAGCATCTAAGTGGATACGGAAATCGTACATGCTTCGAAGGATTACAGGAAGGGTATTGTATATGACGTTACAATAGTGAAGCAGGTCTTTGAAATCTTCTGATTCAGTTAAGTATGCTTCGAGCATCTCTTCCTGATATTGGCGGAGAAGCAATAAGTACTTTTCCTTGCCTACCTTACCTTTGATATTTTGGGTCATAACCCAGAACAG
>OMBG01000258.1_pt1 | contig 28742 bp, 25 predicted proteins | sample 1674251 | NCBI WGS metagenome assembly OMBG01 (sample SAMEA103958153, study PRJEB25191) | human gut metagenome | reverse complement strand
CGTCTTGATATCCGTCGCACCAGCGCCATCAAGAACGGCGAGGACGTGCTTGGCTATCAGACAAAAGTAAAGGTTGTGAAAAACAAGGTTGCGCCGCCGTTCCGTGAGGTCGAATTTGACATCATGTACGGGCAGGGCATCTCGAAGGTCGGCGACCTGCTTGACCTTGCCGAAAGGCTTGAAATCGTGCAGAAGAGCGGCGCGTGGTTCTCGTATAACGGCACGCGTATCGGTCAGGGCCGCGACAACGCGAAGAACTTCCTGCGCGACAACCCGGATATTTTTGAGGAAATTTCCGAGCTCGTCCGTCAGAACGCGGATAAGCTCTACACAAAGTCCATCAAGGGCGGCAGTGCGCCGAAGCCCGTTGAAAAGGCCGAGGAGGAAGAATCCCCCGAGCAGGCGGAGAACACCCGTAAGAACGTGCAGGCGGACATCGACATCACGGTCGATGACGACGAATAATGAAGATCACGGACATCGCCCCGCGCCGCCACAGGCTTTCACAACTTTATATTGACGGCGAAGCGGCGGTGAAGGTGGACACGGAAACGCTTTTGCGCCGCGGCATTGCCATCGGCGACGAGCTCGACGACGAGGAACTGCACGCGCTTTTGCAGGCCTCCGCAAAGCACCGCGCCGAGGAAAAGGCGCTGTATCTTTTGGAGCACCGCGCCCACTCCAAAAAAGAGCTGGAAAATAAGATCACCCGCGCGGAATTTGACCGCGAGGCCGCCCGAAGCGCCGTGGAGCACATGGAAGAGCTGGGCTTACTAAATGACGAGGACTACGCCCGCCGCCTTGCAAACGAGCTTTTCACACGCAAAAAATTCGGCGCGCGCCGCGTAAAGCAGGAGCTGCGCCAAAAGGGCATTGACGACGCGCTCATCGCCGCGGTGATGGACGAGTTTTCCACAGAACGTTCGGAAACAGAGGAAAACATCCGCGCCATTTTGGAGCGAAAGTATCCCATGGCGCGCGAAGACGAAAAAGTGCGCCGCCGCGCCGTAGCCGCCTTGCAGCGCTACGGCTACGGCTTTGACGAGATCTTCTCTGTCTTAAATTCAGAAGAATGACCGTAAAACGGCGCTGCTTTGGTTGCAGGGCCGTTTTGTGTTCCGGGGGTGAAGCTGTGAAAAAGTCGGTTTGCATCGGAATTCTCTGCGTGTTGGTTTTCGGTGTTTCGCTCGGCGTGGGACTGAAATTGGGCTTTATGCAGACGAACGCCGAACGATACGCGGAATTATGGAAAATCAAGCTACCGCAGGGCATGACGGAGGTTTATTCGGCACATTCCAAAGATATGGCGCTCGGCGACGGTGTGCGGTACACGGCTTTTGAGGCGGAAAAAGCGGACACGTTTTCGACTTTTGTGCAGGAAAATGTTGAATTTCCGCAGGATGAGCTTGAAACGACTTTGAAGCAGATCGGTGTGCCGGAAGAAAGCATGCCGCCGTTTGAAGAAAATTTAAGCGGCAAAATTCTGGAAAAAGAGGACGGCAGCAGGTTGTATATACTGGTATCGACGCAGGAAAAACGAGTGTATTTTGTACAGATCACGGTTTAAAATCAACAGGAGAGCTTTTATGTTTTGAAATCGGGATGCCGGGGTGCATGATATACTTACGAATGTCATCAACCGCAGGACGCACAGAATATTGTGCGGATTTTAAGCGGGAATTTACACTGAGCTCCTATGAGCAGTTCTTTAAGGACGCGGACTATACGGATGCGGAATACATCTGGTGCCCGGGCAAAGTGCCGTGCGTGGTGGCTGTGCTACACAAAAAAGCATGATTTCCGGGCGGCAAGCGTGTTTTTGCGCGTATAATTGTATGATTTTTGTGAACGGGCGGCATTTCGATTGAAAAGCCGCTCGTTTTCTGCTAAAATAGGTAGCGGCAGAACAGAAATTATATAAGGGCATGTCTAAGGCTTGGATATGCACCGAGAAAGGGTTATATACATGGCAATTAAAGTGGGAATGGTCAGCCTTGGCTGTGCCAAAAACCAGGTGGACGGCGAAATGCTGATGGCGAACCTGAAAAACGCGGGCTTTGAGCTGTGCGATGACGCTGCGCTTGCGGACGTTGCAATCGTGAACACCTGCGGCTTTATCGACAGCGCGAAGCAGGAATCCATCGATGAAATTCTGGAGCTTACGACGCTGAAAAAAGAGGGCCGCATCAAGAAGATTGTGGTGACGGGATGTCTTGCGGAGCGCTACCGCGAGGAAATTCACAAAGAGCTGCCCGAGGTGGACGGCGTGTTCGGCATCGGCGCGAACGCGGACATTGCGGCGTGCATTGAAAGTGCAATGAATGATTTTACGGAGAGCTTTCCCGAAAAGAGCAAAATGCCGCTGTGCGGCGAGCGCGAGCTTTCGACCCCGAGCTATTTTGCGTACATCAAGATTGCAGAGGGCTGCGACAACAAATGTACTTACTGCGCGATTCCGATGATCCGCGGCGGCTACCGCAGCCGCACGATGGAGAGCATCGAGGAAGAAGCGCGCGGTCTCGTTGAAAACGGCGCGAAGGAGCTCATCCTCATTGCGCAGGACACGACCCGCTACGGCATTGACCTGTACGGCGAATATTCCCTTGCAAAGCTGATGCGCCGCCTGTGCAAAATTGATGGCCTCAAGTGGCTGCGCGTGCTCTATTGTTACCCGGACGCTTTGACGGATGAGCTTTTGGAGACGATGGCGGAGGAAGAGAAGATTGTGAAGTATATCGATCTGCCGCTGCAGCACGCTTCCGCACGCGTTTTAAAGCGCATGAACCGCACCGGAGACCGTGAGAGCCTGACGGCGCTGATGAAGAAGATCCGCGAGAAGATTCCGGGCGTGACGCTGCGCACAACGCTTATTACGGGTTTCCCGGGCGAGACGGAGGAGGAATTCACCGAGCTTGCGGAATTTGTGAAAGACATTGAATTTGAGCGCCTCGGCTGCTTTGCCTACTCGCAGGAGGAGGGCACGCCGGCGGCTTTGATTCCCGACCAGATCGACGACGAGGTGAAGAACCACCGCGCGGAGATCATCATGGAATCACAGATGAACATTATGGACCGCCTTGGCGAAAAGCAGGTTGGGGGGGACATCACCGTGTTGACGGAGGGCTTTGACCGCTACGCCGAATGCTGGTTCGGCCGCAGCGCCATGGACGCGCCGGACATTGACGGCAAGGTGTTTTTCTCTGCGGAAACGAAGCCGTACTACGGTGAAATGGTAACGGTGCACGTGGACGAGGCCATTGACGGCGACCTGTTCGGTACGCGCGTCTAGACGGGAGAACCGCTATGAATTTACCGAATAAACTGACGATACTGCGCATCATCTTAGTACCGTTTTTTGTGCTTTTCATGCTGCTTTCCGGCGACATATTCCCGCACCACAATTTAGTGGCGCTGGCAATTTTCGGCATTGCGTCGTACACCGACCACTTGGACGGCAAAATCGCGCGGCGCGATCACCTCATCACAAATTTCGGCAAGCTGATGGACCCCTTGGCCGATAAGATCATGGTGATGTCGGCGCTTGTCTGCTTTGTGGCGAACGGCATGACAAACACGGTATTTGTGCTCCTTATTATGGTCCGCGAATTTGCTGTGACGTCCATCCGCCTTATTGCGGTGGAGCAGGGCAGGGTGATTCCGGCGAACAACTGGGGCAAGGCGAAAACCGTGTCGCAGATCGTCGCAATCTGCATCGTGCTGTTGACGCAGTATATTCTCGACCTTGGCGCATACGGCATTTTGGCTTTGCCGACGGAGACGCTTTCTCCGATATTTACATGGGTGAATTTTGTCGTGATGGCGATTGCAACCTTGCTCGCCGTTGTTTCCGGCATCATTTACGCCAAAGACGCAAAAGATTTATTTACAGAGCTGTGATTTGAATTTCGCGCTTACATTACCCCTTTGGAAGGACCTTAGCATTCCCTATGAAAATTACCGTTATCGGCTGCGGCCGTTGGGGCACGTTTATCGCGTGGTACCTCGATAAGATCGGCCACAGTGTTTCCCTTTACGGGCGGAAAAGCTCTGCCCATATGCAAAAGCTCATCGAGACCCGCACAAACGGGCTTGTAGAGCTGCCCGAAACCTTACATTTGACAAATTCTTTGGACGCTGTGAAAGACAGCGACGTGATTGTAATCTCCGTCAACTCGCAGGGCCTGCGCGGCCTGATGCGCGAGCTTCAGCCGTTTGAGCTGAAAAATAAAATTTTCGTGCTGTGCATGAAAGGCGTGGAGATTGAAACCGGCATGCGGCTTTCCCAGGTGTGTGCCGCGGAGTGTGACAGCTCAAACGCGGTCGCCGTTTGGGTTGGACCCGGCCATGTACAGGAGTTTGCGGCCGGTGTGCCGAACTGCATGGTCATTGACAGCGACAGCGAAGACGCAAAAAAGACGCTGGTGGAATCATTCGGCAGCGACCTCATTCGCTTTTACTACGGACAGGACCTCATCGGCAATGAGATCGGTGCGGCGGCGAAGAATGTCGTCGGCATTGCTGCCGGTATGCTGGACGGCCTCGGGCTTTCGACGTTAAAAGGCGCTTTGATGGCGCGCGGCACGCGTGAGATTGCGCGGTTGATTGACGCTTTAGGCGGCAACGAGCTTTCGGCTTACGGGCTTTGTCACCTCGGCGACTACGAAGCGACGCTGTTTTCGCCGTATTCGCACAACCGCATGTTCGGCGAGAAGTTTGTGAAAAACGAGCCGTACACCGATTTGGCGGAGGGCTATTACGCCGTGGACGCGCTTTTGCGCCTTGGCAAGATGGTTTCGGCCGATTTGCCGATTTGCCGCGCGGTATACAATGTGTTGTATAAAGGCGAAAATGCACACGATGAAGTCAACGCTTTGTTTACAAGGAGTATAAAAAATGAGTTTTGAGCTTCAAGGCAGCGGGACGTATGAAGATGTCGTTTTGCAGGCGAAGGCACTCATTGAAGACGAGCCGGAGCTTGTGCCGAACATGGCAAACCTTTCGGCACTGTTGAATCTAACACTGAAAAACATCAACTGGGTGGGCTTTTACACGGTGCAGCCGGACGGCAATTTGCTGTTGGGGCCGTTTCAGGGTAAACCGGCGTGCATCCGCATCAAAGCGGGGCGCGGTGTGTGCGGCACAGCGCTTGCGGAGAAGAAAACGCTGCGCGTAGCGGACGTGCACGCGTTCCCGGGGCATATTGCCTGCGACAGCGCGAGCCGTGCGGAGATTGTGGTGCCGGTGATGAAAGACGGAAAAGTCTATGCTGTTTTGGATGTGGACAGCCCGTTTGAAAATCGCTTTACCGCAGGAGATGAGGCATTTTTAGAGAAAATCGCCGCGCTTTTGGCGGAAAAATTTTGAATCAATAAGCGGATGACCGCTTAAAAATAAGGGTACATACCCGAAAAATCAAAGAGAGGAAGCGTTTTTATGACGAATGAAGTGATTCAGAACATTTTGACCCGCTGCAGTGTCCGCGCGTATGACGACCGCCCGGTGGAGAGAGAAAAGATCGACACGCTTTTGCAGTGCGCTGTGCATGCACCGAGCGCGATGAACCGCCAGACATGGCATTTTTCTGCTGTTTTAAATCGCGAGAAAATCGCGAAGCTGACGGCGGCTGTGGGCAAGGCGCTCGGCAACGAGAAGTACGACATGTATAAGCCCGCCGCGCTTATCATTCCGTCGAACGAGCTGATCGGCGACACGGGTATCACTTCCTGGGACAACGCCTGCGCGCTTGAAAATATCTTCCTCGCGGCGCATTCCATGGGGCTTGGTACGGTGTGGATCAACCAGCTTTCCGACACGTGCGATGTGCCTGAGGTACGCGCCGTTTTGACGGAGTTCGGTGTGCCGGAGAACCACAAGGTATTCGGCATTGCGGCCATCGGTTATGCGGCAGCAGAAACGCCTGTGAAGGAGAAGAAATTCCCCGTTACGTATGTGGAGTAAAGAAGAGTAAAGTGAAAGCGCCTGCAAGGTCTGACCCTGCGGGCGCTTTTTAGTGGCTAAAACGTCTGCCTTTGTCGTTCCGTTTACCGAGCAGCTTTCCGGCGGCGGAATTTTCGATGAACCACGCGCGAAAAGCTTTGCGTACGGTAGGATTGAAATATACGCGCCGGGAAACGGGTGCGGCTATCTCCTGAGATGTCAAATTAAAATCCTATTTCGTACTTTTATTTTTGTAACCGCTTGAAAAATGGGAGAAAAGGTGTTAGAATGGGCGTATGCGTGTTTAGAGCGCGGTTTAAGAATAGGCGTTATAGGGTATCAAAGGGGGAGAACGTTTGGAAAAAACAAAAAACGGGATCACGGAAGGTGTTATTTGGAAACAGCTTTTGCTTTTCTTCTTTCCGATCTTGATCGGCACTTTTTTTCAGCAGTTGTATAACACGGTTGACACGATCATTGTCGGTCAGTTTGTCGGCACCGAGGCGTTGGCGGCTGTGGGCACGACGGGCACGGTCATCAACCTGCTTGTAGGCTTTTTTGTCGGCGTAGCTTCCGGCGCGACGGTCATTATTTCGCAATATTTCGGCGCAAACGACCGCGAAAATCTTTCTAAATCTGTCCACACGTCCATGGCGCTGGCGGTGGCGGGCGGCGTTGTCATTATGGTCTTCGGCATTGTGACGGCGCGCCCGACAATGCTGGCGATGGGTGTGCCGGACGACATCATGGATGACGCGGTTTTGTACATGAACGTATATTATCTTGGCATCATCGGCAACCTGATTTATAATATCGGCACAGGTGTTCTGCGCGCCATCGGCGACAGCCGTATGCCGCTGTACGTTTTGATTGTGTGCTGCCTTGCAAACGTGGTACTCGATTTATTGTTCGTGGTGGTGTTTCACTGGGGTGTGTTCGGTGTAGCGTTTGCGACGATTCTATCGCAGCTGATCAGCGCCGTGCTTTTGATGATCCGCCTGATGGGCACGCAGGAAGCATACCGTGTGGAGCTGCGCAAAATTCGCTTTCACAAGGACATTCTAAAGAATGTGGTCCGCATCGGCTTGCCGGCCGGCTTGCAGTCTGTGATGTATTCATTCTCGAATATCCTCATTCAGGCGAGCATCAACAGCTTTGGCACGACAGCTATCGCGGCTTGGGCGGCCATCGGCAAGATTGACGGCTTTATCTGGATGGTGATGAACGCGTTTGGCATTGCGGTGACGACATTTGCCGGGCAGAACTTCGGCGCACGCCAGTATGACCGCATGAAGCGCTGCACGCGTGTGGGGCTTGGCATGTGCCTTGGCACGATCATCGCGCTTTCCGCGCTGCTGTTTATTTTCCGCTATCAGCTTTTGATGTTCTTTACGGGCGATGCGGAGGTTGTGAATATCGGTGCGCAGTTCTATTTGGTATTGGCGCCGTCCTACTTTACGTTTGTTTTTATCGAGATTTTGTCCGGCGCGATTCGCGGTGCCGGCGAGGCTTTGCAGCCGATGCTCATCACCTGCATCGGCGTATGCGGTCTGCGCGTAGTGTGGATATTGCTTGTGGTTCCATATTGGCACACGATGCAGATGGTCGCGATGAACTACCCGGTATCATGGGTCATCACGGCGGTGATCTTCGTTATTTATTATTTGCGAGGCAAGTGGCTTGACCGCTGCATCAAACGCGAGCACGACCCGCAGCATGGCACTGCGACGGAAGCGTAAAGCAAAAAGCATCTCGGCTTAGCCGAGATGCTTTTTTTACAGATCAAACTCCATGATGCCGCAGTTTGAAAGCTTGAAGGCGGCGTAGTCGGTGTTTTTGACATCTAAGAAATAGGTGCGGATCATGCGGCAGATGCCGCCGTGGCAGACGAGGAGCGTGGTGGGGCCGTTTTCGGCTTTCAGCTTGTTTAAAAGCGGGTAGAGCCGACCGGCTAAGTCCAGCATGGATTCGCCGCCGGGGTAGCGTACGGCGAACTCGCGCTTATTTGCGTTGAACGCTTCGCCGTCCCAGTCGGTATTTTCGTAGATGCCGTAGTTTTGCTCGATGAGCCGCTGTTCGGTCTCGATGGTATCTATGTCAATCTCGTCTGCGATGAGCCTTGCGGTGTGTTGGGCGCGCAGGAGCGGGGAGGCGATGATGCGCTTGATGCCTTTATCTTGGAGGCTGCGCCCGGCTTCTTTTGCCTGCGCGATGCCTTTTTCGGTGAGGTCGATATTCGTGAGGCCGCAGACGCGGTGCGCAGCGTTCATAGGTGTTTCGCCGTGGCGTGTGACGTACAGTTTCATCTTACAACTCCCTTTACGCTTTTTCCGCGATGCTGTAAAGCAGCTTTTCGGTGTCTTCCCAACCGAGGCAGGGGTCTGTGATGGATTTACCGTGGATCATCTCCGGGCAAATCTTCTGCGCGCCCTCGAAGAGGTAGCTTTCAATCATGACGCCCTTGACGAGCTTGTGTATGGCGGGGTCGTAAGAACGGCTGTGCAGCACCTCGCTGACGATGCGGATCTGCTCTTTGAACTTTTTGCCGGAATTCGAGTGGTTGACATCCACGACGCAGGCGGGATTTTCGAGCCCGCTTTCTTCGTAGAGGGAAGCGAGACGTTTTAAATCCTCGTAGTGGTAGTTCGGGATAGTTGTGCCGTATTTATCAACGCCGCCGCGCAAAATAGCGTGGGCGAGCGGGTTGCCGGTGGTGGTGACGTCGCACCCGCGATAGATGAAGTTGTGCGCGCTTTGGGCGGCTTTGATGGAGTTCATCATGACGGCAAGATCGCCAGAGGTGGGGTTTTTCATGCCGGCGGGGATATCCATGGAGCTTGCAGTCAGACGGTGCTGCTGGTTTTCGACCGAGCGCGCGCCGATGGCTTCATAGGACAGAAGGTCATCCAAATAGCTGCGGTTTTCGGGGTACAGCATTTCGTCTGCGCATGTGAGGCCGGTCTCTTCAATGGCGCGCATGTGCATTTTGCGGATGGCAATGATGCCGCCGAGCAGGTCAGGGGCTTTATCGGGGTCCGGCTGGTGCAGCATGCCCTTATAGCCCTCGCCCGTGGTGCGGGGCTTATTGGTGTAGATGCGTGGAATCAGAATGAGGCGGTCTTTTACCTGCTCGTTCACACGGGCAAGGCGGCGGGTGTATTCGCAGACGCTTTCTTCGTTATCCGCCGAGCAGGGGCCGACGATGACGAGAAATTTATCGGACTCTCCGCGGAACACGGCGGCAATCTCTTTATCGCGCGCGGCTTTGATTTCTTTGATGTGCTCCGGGACGGGAAATTCGGCTTTGAGGGCCGCCGGGTTCGGCAGCTCTTTGTTAATGGTCATGGACATAGGGGTGCTCCTTTGATTACTCGAGTTCTGTATTTTGCGATAAATAGCGGGCGATGGCTTCGTCGCTGTACGAGAGCAGATGCCCGTAACGCACGGCGATTTGGCGGCGGTTTTCGTCCGTATAGTTGTTTTCGGCGATGAGGGTTTGTTTATCATGTTGGATGCTCAAAAATTCTTTAAGGTCACGGTCTTCGCGGTAGAAAACGACATTTTGCTTGCCGCGGTTCAACGAGACCGGGAAAAGGTCGGTGATGAGCGGTTCTTTTAAATAATACGCTTTGCAGCCGTACTTTCGGGCGACTGCTTCACACGCGGGGAGAAAATCTGCGCCGAGTGCGTTTTGAAGTTCGTCTTCTGTGAACGGGTGGCTGAGCGCGATGCGCTTTACGCCGGCACGGACAACCTCGCAGAATGCCTCGCACACGCCGAGTGCGAAGGAATAAGCATCGATTTGTTTGGACATGGTAAATATTCTCCTTAACGCCAGCCGCCCGAAATGACGAGCGTTTCACCGGTGATGTACGGGCTTTCGGCTAAAAATCTGACGCCTGCGGCGACCTCTGCCGGGGTGCCTGCGCGCCCGAGGGGAATCTCCTCGCACAGCGCTTTTTTCTCGTCTTCGGACAAATGGGCGTTCATTTTGGTATCGATATAGCCGGGTGCGACGGCATTGACGGTGATGTTCGACGGGGCGAGCTCCAAGGCCAGTGCGCGGGTGAGCCCGAGCATACCGGCCTTGGCGGCGGAATATGCGACTTCCATTGCCGCGCCGCTCACGCCCCAAATGGACGAGACATTGACGATAGCGCCGGATTTTTGGCGGATCATGGAGCGGGACGCGCATTGAGAGAGGTAAACGGCGGAGGACAGATTCGTGTCGCACAAAGTTTTCCACTGTGCGGGCGTCATGGTGTCGAAAAAATCGACGAGCGAGATGCCGGCGGCGTTGACGAGAACGTCAATATGCCCGAGTTTTTTTTCGGTGTCCGCCCATACGTGTTCACATGCGGCGGGGTCGGAAAGGTCGCCGCAGACGGGATAGGCTTCGATGCCGTTTGATTTGAAAGTTTCGGCAAGTTGATTTACATTTTCAATGTGCTTTGCGCCGTGGAGCGCGAGGGCGTAACCTGCGGCGGCGAATTCTTTTGCGATGGCAGCGCCGATCTCACCCGACGCGCCGGTGACTAATACTGTTTTCATTGCATATTCCCCGTGATGTACATTAAAACGGAAAGCGCCGCAAGCGGTGCGGTTTCTGTTCTTAAAATGCGTGGGCCGAGCGTGGCGGGTGTAGCGCCGTATTGTTTAGCGAGCTGCACTTCGGCAGCGTCAAAGCCGCCCTCCGGGCCGATGAAGACGGAAACTTCGGCCTCATCGGGGGAGACGAGCGCGCCGAGCGCTTCGCCTCCGCCTTCGTAGAATAAAATCTTTTTGCCGGGTGCGGTTTTGAGCGCGGACTCCAAATCGGTCATTTTACCGATTTCCGGGATGATGCCGCGGCCGCTCTGCTTTGCGGCTTCAAGCGCGATGCGCTGCAAACGCTCTTGTTTTTTTGAAACGGATTTTGCATCCGGCCGGGAAACGCTGCGGGAAGTCAAAACGGGCACAATCTTCGTGACGCCGAGCTCCACGGCTTTTTGCGTGATGAGCTCCAGTTTATCGGCCTTCGGCATACCGGGGTACAGCGTGACGCGCAGGGTGGGCTCGCTTCTGTTTTTAAACTTATCGGTAAGGCGCACCATGACGGTATCGCCCGTGATGCTTTCAATTTCGCCTGTGTAGTCGGTGCCGGCACTGTCCGAAAGCGTGAGGGTGTCGCCCGTGTGCATGCGCAGGGAGCGGGCAATGTGGCGGCCGTCTTCACCGTCTATGACGGCAGAGCCTACGGACGCGGCTTCGTCAAACTGCACGGCAGATGTAAAAAATCTCGGCATATCGGTTCTCCTTATGGAACCACGTATACGCGTGGTTTTGTCTTTTCTATGATACCACGTTTAGGTAGAAAAGCGCAAGGTGTGAAGCACCTTAAAATGCGGACTTTTTCAAAAGCAGTCATTGCGTAAACGCCGCGAAAATGCTATACTTAACTATGTATACTTCTAAAGAGGAGAATCACGCTTGGAACAGAGTAAAATTCGCAATTTCAGCATCATTGCACATATTGACCACGGCAAAAGCACGCTTGCCGACCGCATTTTGGAGCAGACCGAGGCGGTCGCGAAGCGCGACATGGAAGACCAGATCCTCGACAACATGGATCTGGAGCGCGAGCGCGGCATCACCATCAAGGCGCATGCTGTGACGCTCGTTTACCGCGCGAACGACGGCGAGGCATATACGTTCAACCTTATCGATACCCCGGGTCACGTGGACTTTAACTACGAGGTTTCCCGCTCACTTGCGGCCTGTGAGGGCGCGGTGCTGGTGGTGGACGCTTCTCAGGGCATTGAGGCGCAGACGCTTGCAAACACGTACCTTGCGGTGGACGCAGGCCTTGAGGTCGTACCGGTATTGAACAAGATCGATCTGATTTCCGCGGACCCGGACAAGGTTGCGGCGGAGATTGAGGACGTCATCGGTATTCCGGCAGAGGACGCGCCGCGCATCAGCGCGAAAACGGGCCTCAACATCAAAGCCGTTATGGAGAAAATCGTGACGGATATTCCCGCACCGCAGGGCGACCCGGACATGCCGCTGCGCGCACTGATTTTCGACTCCTACTATGACGCATACCGCGGCGTTATCGCGTATGTGCGTATTAAAGAGGGAACGGTGCACCCCGGCGACACCATCCGCATGATGGCGGTGGGCAGTGAGTTCACCGTGGTGGAGTGCGGCATTCTGCGCGCGACGTCTTTGGAGCCCGCAAAGAGCCTTTCCGCGGGCGAAGTCGGCTACATTACGGCATCGATCAAAAACGTGCGCGAGGCGCGCGTGGGCGACACCATTACGCTGGCGGACAGACCGGCGGCAGAGCCGCTGCCCGGTTACCGTGCGGTGCAGCCGATGGTTTTCTGTGGCGTGTACCCGGCAGACGGTGCACACTATGCAGACCTTAGAGATGCGCTCGAAAAATTGCAGCTGAACGACGCGGCGCTAACGTTTGAGCCGGAGACCTCCGTGGCGCTCGGCTTCGGCTTCCGCTGTGGCTTTTTGGGACTGCTGCACATGGAGATCATTCAAGAGCGTCTGGAGAGAGAATATAACCTTGACCTCATCACAACCGCGCCGAGTGTTGTGTACCACATTACAAAGACGGACGGCACAAAGCTGTCCATCGATAACCCGACGAATTACCCTGATCCCTCGCACATTGCGCTGGCGGAGGAGCCGATTACGAACGCGCACATTTACTCCCCGACAGAATTTGTGGGTAACATCATGGAGCTTTGTCAGGACAGACGCGGTATTTTCAAGGATATGAAATACATTGACACCGACCGTGTGGATATTCACTATGAGCTGCCGCTCAATGAAATTATCTACGATTTCTTCGACGCGCTGAAATCCCGCACGCGCGGCTATGCGTCGTTTGACTATGAGCTCATCGGCTACCGCAAGAGCGAGCTTGTGAAGCTGGATATTATGCTGAACGGCGAAGTGGTGGACGCGCTTTCGTTTATCATCCACGCGGAAAAGGCGTACCCGCGCGCCCGCAAGATGGTGGAAAAACTGAAGGAGAAAATTCCGCGCCAGCTGTTTGAGGTGCCGGTGCAGGCGTGCATCGGCGGCAAAATCATCGCGCGTGAGACCGTTAAAGCGATGCGCAAGGACGTTTTGGCGAAGTGCTACGGCGGTGACATCACCCGTAAAAAGAAGCTGCTGGAAAAACAGAAGGAAGGCAAGAAGCGCATGCGTCAGCTGGGCACGGTAGAAGTACCGCAGGAGGCGTTTATGGCGGTTCTGAAGCTTGATGAATAAACCGGTTTCGCTGTATATCCACATTCCGTTTTGCAAAAGCAAGTGCCCGTATTGCGATTTCTACTCCGCGCGGCCGGAAGAAGACGACGTATTTGACCGCTATTTGGCGGCGCTGTGTGCGCGGCTTGCAGTGTACGGTGAAAAATACGGCGAACGGCTGTTGCATACGGTATATTTTGGCGGCGGTACGCCGAGTGTGTTCGGTGCGAAAAGACTGTGCCGCGTGCTCGAAAAAGTGAAAGAGCAGTTTAATGTTGCCGAAAACGCGGAAATCACGACGGAGTGCAACCCGGCGGATGTAGACGTTTCATTTTTTGAAACGCTGAAACGCGGCGGATTCAACCGTATTTCAATGGGTATGCAGTCCGCAAACGAGGCGGAATTGAAAATTCTCGGCCGCAGGCACACGGCGGAAACCGTGCGGGAAGCGGTGAAAGCGGCGAGAGAAGCGGGCATCGACAATGTTTCGGTCGATTTGATGCTCGGCCTGCCGAACTCAAGCTTGGAGACACTGAAAAACTCAATCGATTTTTGCGCGGCACTCGAGGCCGACCATGTTTCCGCGTATATTTTAAAGATAGAGCCCGGTACGCCGTTTGCAAAGCAAGAGCTTAATCTGCCCGATGAGGACGGCACGGCAGACCAGTATTTGTTTGCCGTAAACGAGCTTGAAAAGCGCGGGTACGACCAGTATGAGATCAGCAATTTTGCGCGGCCGGGCAAAGAGAGCCGACACAATTTGCAGTATTGGCGGTGCGGGGAATATTTGGGGCTCGGTCCCGCGGCGCACTCCTTTATGGAGGGCAGGCGATTTTATTTCCCACGCGATTTAGAAGGCTTTTTAAACGGCAATGCGCCCGCAGACGACGGCGCGGGCGGCGGTTTTTCGGAATTTGCGATGCTGTCGCTTCGGCTGACCGAGGGGCTGCAAAGAAAGATTTGCGAGACACGATTTGAAAACGGCGGTGCGCTGTTTGACGGGGTTCTGGAAGGTTGTAAGCACTTGCCGAAAAATCTGATACATGCAGATTACGAGCGAATTTCGCTGACCGCGGAGGGCTTTTTGGTCTCCAATGCGATTTTGGCGGAAATTTTGCCGGGATAAAGAAAATTCTCCTTTGGCTGTAGAGCCGAGGGAGAATTTTTTCTATGCTTATTTACTTTTCTTTTCCCTGAAAATCAAGCGAAAAATCAGGCGGACGAGCGGGCCACAGTAAAACATTTGCCACAGCACGGCACACGGGAAGTTCATGCCCCATGTCTGAATAAACGTACCGAAGGTGTGGGTGTCTTTAAAAAGCATGGTCGCGATAAGGCTCATGATGGGGCACATGATGCAGCAAATGCAGATGGAAACGGCATAGGTGATGAACTGCGGGCGGTCTGTAGGTTTCATGAACGAAAACGCGAGGCGCTTTGCAAGCTTGCCGACGACGAAGAATTCCAGAATAAACGCAATCGGCGCCATAATGGGCAGTTCATGCAGGGCAAGCAGAAAGGTTTCGCTTGTGACACCGCCGGTGTTCAGCGCGACATTGTAGACAATCATGCCGTAGACCATGATAATAGCCATGATAGCGGTGAAAACGGCGTCCTGTACTTTGTTTTTGGGCATAAAAATTCCTCCTGAATGATAAACTGAAAGCGGCACTTTGATAAAGAGCCTGCCAATGTGTTGTTCGTTATCATTCGGGAGGAATGTGCGTTTCCAATATAAACCATTTAACGGTTTCTATTATACAGGATTTTCGCTCGCTTCATAATAGTTCAAAACGGAGAAAACCGAGGGAGCTGCGGCAAGAATTTTACGAAAAATGTTTACTTCGTTTTTTCGCGCAGTAGTGCGATGTAACTTTCGTAGCAGTCGCAGTTCTCGAGGAGGAATGAATTCGGCAGCTTCAGGAGTTCTTCGGTGATGTAGGTTTATTCGATCGATTTTAAGGATTCCGCCATGTCGATTTTGGCGATTTTCTTGCGCATGACGAGGTCGGTGATGACGGTGAACAGCACGACCATGACAACGGTCAAAAGGAAGCTGACGGGTGCGATGACAGCTTTGAAAGAGACCATATCGACGCGGATCTGCATGAGCACAAATGTGTGCAGCAGAACGCCGAGCGGCAGGCCGACGACGATGCCCATCATGGACAAAATGATATTTTCACGGAACACATACGCGCCGGTTTCCCCGGAATGGAAGCCGAGCACCTTGATGGTGGCAATTTCCCTGACGCGTTCGGTCAGATTGATGTTGCCGAGGTTAAACAGGACGATGAACGCGAGTGCGCCGGCGGAAATGAGCACGAGCGCGACGACATAGTTTAGGCTCTGCATCATTTGGTCGATCATATTGCGCGTATCGGTGACGACGGAAACGGAGGATACGCCGTCCGTTTTGGAGAGTGCGGCGGAAAGCGCATATTCGTCTGCGCTGTCGTTTACGCGCAGCAGGAGCGTTTTCGGCTCGTAGCCCTTATCGGCGACCATGGCGTACGTTTCGCCCGTCATGTAGAGGTAATTTTGCACGTAGTTTTCAACTAAACCCGCGACCTTGAGCTCGGCTTTTTCCGTGTCCGAAACGGAGACGGTGACGGTATCGCCGGTTTTGATATCGGTGAGCTCGGCGAGTTTTTCGGTGAGCAGCACTTCGCCTTTGCCGGGGTAGGGTACGGTCTCGCCGTCGATATGCAGATCGAAAATGTCGGTGATGGCGGGGTCGTCGGACGCGACGATGTAAGCGGATTTTGTGATGCTGTCGCCTGTGACGTCACCGGAGGTCATCTGCACGGCGGTGGCGGCGTCAAGTTCCGATTTGTGGTCGCTTTCGACTTCGTTGATTTTATCTTCGGTCAGCGTATCGGAGAATTGGGCGCTGACATCGTACTTTTGAATATCATCAAACTGAAAGTTTGCAATGTTCGCGACGGAATCATGGATACCGAAGCCGGTGAGCACCAGCGCGGTGCAGCCGGCAATGCCGAGAATCATCATGATCATGCGCTTTTTAAAGCGGAAAATGTTGCGCAGGGAGACCTTGTGCAGGAATTTCAGGCGCTTCCACAGCGGCGTGATGCGCTCGAGGAAAATGCGTTTGCCGGCGGCCGGGGTCTTTGGGCGGATGAGGTTTGCGGGCATGTTCTGCATCTCGATGCGCAGGGCTAAATATGTGGTGCCCGCCGAGCATAAAAGCGACGCCGCAAGCGCGATGACAAACAGCACGGGGTCATACAGTATGACGAAACCCGGAATGCTATACAGCATGCCGTAGGCTGTCCAGATGACGAACGGGAAAACATAGCCGCCCGCAAAATAGCCGATGACACAGCCGAGTGCGGCGGCGCTTCCGGAATAGAGCAGATATTTTGCGAGGATGGAGCCGCGGCTGTATCCGAGCGCGCGGAGCGTGCCGATCTGTGTGCGTTCGTCGTCGATCATACGGGTCATGGTGGTGGAGCAGACGAGCGCCGCGATGAGGAAGAAGAAAATGGGGAAGAGCCCCGAGAGCTTTTCGACGATGGTGGAGTCGCTTTCAAACGAGACATAGCCGGCGTTTGTGTCGCGCGTTAAAACGTAGAGCTCCGGCTTCTTTAAATCGGCGAGCTCTTGTTTGGCGTCAGCGATTTTCTGTTCGGCGTCGGAAATTTGCTCGTCAAATTCTTTTTTGCCGTCCTCGTAGTCTTTAAGGCCGTCTTCGTATTCGGCTTTGCCGTCGGCGAGCTCTTTTACGCCGTCGTTGTACGAAGCGAGGCCCTCGTTGTATTCTTTGATGCCGCTTTGAAACGTGATGAGCGAAGCATACGCTTCGTCAAGCTTTGCGGTTTGCGTTTTTCTCTGATATTCAAGTTGTGCTATGCCGTCGGTGTAATCGTTTTGGCCGACATCGAGCAACGTGCGCATTTGCGAGAGAGCGGTTTCGGCTTCATCGAGCTGCTTGCCGGTCTCTGTGAGCTGCGCTTCCTGCGCGGTGAGGGCGGCATCCTGTTCGTTTAATACGGCTTCGGCATCGTCGAGCTGCGTCTGATTTTGATTCAAAGCGGCGCGCTGCATATCGAGCGCCGTTTGCTGCGCTTCGGCTTCTGCCGGGTCGAGCATATCTTTTACGGCATCAAGCTGCGTCTGCGCTTCGTCGAGTGCGGCAAAGCCCGCCGTGAGCTGCGCTTTTTTCTCGTTTAAGTCGGCGCGTGCGGCGTCGATTTGTGTGCGGGCGTCCTTTGCGGCGGCAAGACCCGCTTCATACTGCTCTTTGCCGGATGTGAATTCGGCATATTTTTCAGTGTAGAGCTTTTCGTTTTCCTGTAGCTGCGCGTAACCGGCGTCGATCTGCGCCTGGCTCTCCGCAAGGGCATCCTCTAATTGCTGCTTGCCGCTGTAATATGCGTCAAAGCCGCTTTGCAGGGCGTTTTCCCACGAAGTGAAGCCGGGCTGAATCTGCTCTGCGCCTGTATCCAACTGTGCTTTGGCATCGTCCAATTGCTTTTTCGCGTCGGCAAGCTCCGTTTCGCCGGAGGTGATGGTCTCTTTTGCATCGTCAAGCTGTGCCTTGGCGTCGGCAAGCTCTGTTTCGGCTTCGGCTTTTTTGTCGTTCAGTTCGTTCTCGGCGTCTGAAATTTCGGCTTCGCCGTCGGACGTGAGACGATCAAAACGCGCGTTGACGGAAGCGGTGGCGGCGGCTTCGACAGTATCGGAGAACGTATCGATGTAATCGTCGTAGGCGTCGCTGTATAGCGGGAATTCATCGGTGCAGGTAACGTATAATTCTGTGTAATACTCGAAATCGAAGCCGTCCTCCGGGATGAGAACGAAGCCCTGCAGCGTGCCGTCGCCAAGCGACGTGGTGCCGCGCAGCGTGTGGATGTACAGCGGAGAATCTGCAAGGCCGACCACGGTGTAGGTGCTGTATTTGAAGTTTTTCTTCGTATCTTCGTCGTTGGAGTCGGAAATTTCGATCGTTTGTCCAATCATGCCTTCCGAAAAGCGACTGGAATCTATAAGGCACTCACTGCCGTTTTCAGGCATACGTCCGGCAGTGAGCACAGGCTCGTTGATGTTATCTGTCAGCATATGTGCACGGTAAACGCGCTCTTTGTTGTCGTGCTGCCAGATGAAATCGGCATTCACACTGCCTGCGGCGGCAACCACACCGTCGGCTTTCTGCACGGCGGCAACGTCATCCGCATCAAAGCCGATGGTGGAGATGAGGCGAAGATCGTAGAGTTTCGTATTTTTCACATAGGCGGTCTCGGTGGCGGACATGATGGGACGGGTATCTCGCAGACCCGTGAGAAACGCCACACCCAGCATAATGATGAGCAGGATAGCGATATACCGCCCAAGGCTGCCCGAAATGCTGCGCCGCGTGTTTTTTCTGAGTGCTTTTGTCATGCGTTTTCCGGCTCCCTTCGCGTTACCATTCAATCTGTTCCACGGGCGTGATGTGCTCGTTCATGCGAACGGAGTAAATGTGGCCGCTTTTTACGCGGATGATGCGGTCTGCCATGGCGGCAAGCGCCGCATTGTGCGTGATGATGACGACGGTCATGCCGTCGCGGCGGCAGGTATCCTGCAAAAGCTTTAAAATAGATTTGCCGGTCTCGTAATCGAGTGCGCCGGTGGGCTCGTCGCACAGAAGGAGCTTCGGTTTTTTGGCAAGTGCGCGGGCAATGGAAACACGCTGCTGTTCACCGCCCGAGAGCTGTGCGGGAAAGTTCTGCATGCGGTCATGGAGACCGACGGCGCGGAGCACGTCTTCGGCGGGGATGGCATCGGTGCACAGCTGTGCCGCAATTTCCACGTTTTCGAGCGCCGTTAAATTCGGGATGAGGTTATAAAACTGGAAGACAAAGCCGATGTCATAGCGTCGATAGTTTTCAAGCTGGGTGCGGTTAAAGTGGCTGATGTCGCGTCCGTCCATGCGGACGGTGCCTTTAGACAGCGTATCCATGCCGCCGAGGATATTTAAAAGCGTCGTTTTTCCCGCGCCGGATTCACCGACGATGACGCAGAATTCGCCCTTTTGAATTTCAAAGCTTGCATCGGTTAAGGCGTGCACCTCTACGTCGCCGGTTTTATAAATTTTCGATACATTTTCAAATTCTACAAATGCGCCCATCGTACCGTCTCCTTATACTGCGTTGTTTTCTATATTAAAGTATAACAGAAGCGAGGGAAAAAGTCATGGACAGAATATGAAAATTCAGTTGATTTTTAGAGGGGATTTTCGACTTTTGCGGGCGAATGCGGCTTTGCGGAGACCGACCGGCGCATCCGCAAGGCGTTTACGAAAATGGTGCTCAATAAAAAAACAAATCAAATTTCCGTGCGGGAAATTTGTGAGGCGACGGGCATCAACCGCTCTTCGTTTTACCTGCACTATGCGGACATACCCGCGCTGATAACAGCGATCGTAGGGGAGAAATGGACGGAGTCCGTAGAGCGGATACACGAAGAGATGCACGGCGACCCGAATATCTTCTCCGAAGCATATGTGGCGGCGACGCTGCGCGAGGCAAAGCGCGACAGGGCGTTTTACCGGGCATATTTTGAGAAATTCGGCACGGCAGAAGTGGAAAAAGGCTATCAGACGCTGTTTGAAAACGTCTTCAAGCCTTTTTTTCGGCGGCTCGGCATCGAGAGCGAGCACTGCATGGAATATCATTTTGAATTTGTGAAAGCAGGGTACTTTGCCGTGACACGCAAATGGCTTTTGTACGGCTGCCCGGAAACGCCGGAAGAAATGGCGAAGATCATAAAAAGAAGTATGGCGGCGATACCCGATGACCTGCCGCCGGTCCCGGACGAATTATTTATTTGAAAAGCTCGGGGTGCATGCGCACATAGTGGAATAAATATTGCTGCGCGATGCCGGCGTTTTCACCGAAATCTGCGGGGGAAAGCCTCGGCAAAAGCGATACGGCGCGCTTCATCCACACGTCCATCGGGAAGCACTCCGTGCGGTGCAGACCGTAGAGCAAAGCGCAGTCTGCGACTTTTGGGCCGACGCCTGAAATCGTCTGCAATTTCGCTTTGGCATCGGGAAGAGGCATTTTGCGCACGGCTTCTAAATCGATCTCGCCGGAAGCGATGCGCTTTGCGGCATCAATGAGATATTTCGCGCGAAAGCCCGCGCGCAGCGGAGCGAGGTCTTCCGGCGTGCAGGAGGCCAATTTTTTCGGTGTCGGGAATGCGTAGCGGGTCTCGTTATGATAAAGAAACGGCTTGCCGAAATGCAGACACAATCGCTCTATAATGCCCTTGATGCGCGGAATGTTGTTGTTCTGCGAGATGATGAACGAGCACAGCGCCTCAAACGGCTCTTGCTTTAAAATGCGGATGCCGCCCGCGAATTCGGCGGCTTCTTTCAGCGCGGGGTGCAGGGCGGAAAGTACTTCGCGGGACTTTTTGTAATCTGTGTTAAAATCGAAATAATCAAACCAAATGTCACGAAATTCCTGCTCGGTGCAGTCTAAAACGAGGTCGTTATTTTCATCTTGATAGACGGTCAGCCCGCGGGAAAATGCCACACCGCGCCATGCGGGAATGTTGTTTTCGAGCGTGACGGGATAAAAGCGGAACGACTGCCCGCAGTCGAGCGTTTGGGCGAGGTTTAAAACGCCATCGGGCGGGGTGAAGCGCATCAACGGTTTTTGCCTTCCGTTTTGGTGGTGACGGTGGGCTCTCGGCTCGTCAGATACGTGATGGCACGCTCAATGGCATCGCGGGAATTGCCCCAGTCGCCGCCCGCATTGCGGTAATCGAACATGCGGCAGAAATGGGTGGTGTCGGCCTTGACGGTATCGAGATAGTTTTTTGCAAGGCGCTTGGTTTCTGCCGCAAACGGCTGAAAGTTTTTACGCGGCATTTTCTGCGCAGCAGTCAAAATGAAGCTGTAATGCGGCAGGCAGATGTGCGTCTGCTCGCTGTACAGTGTGCGGAACTCCGGCTCACTCTGCCAGAGCTTGATAACCGTGGCGCTGAGGTGCTGCATGTTTTTCTCAACGTTTTCGCAGACAAAGCAGCTGTGCGCACGGCGATCTGCGGCGGCGAGAATTTTTTTCGGCGCGAGCTTGTCGTCCTCGGGCAGGATATCTTTGCCGGCTTCGTCTAAGAGACTTTCGAGAATAAGGGCGACGGACAGGCGGCTGCCGCGCTGTAAGATCTGCTCAAAATGTTGGTGGCAGAAGCCGAGACGGTTCGTTTCCACGCGCACGTCGGGCTCCATCATGGCCGCGCCGGTAATGTAGGTGGCCATGCGGTCCTCGAGCATGTCGCGCATGCGGCAGAACGGGCAGCCGTCCTTCGGCTCGAAAATTTCACTGATCGGTATAGAGCAAATGTCTTCACGCATTTTGGGTTCCTCTTTTCTTAATAGTTGTATACAGTGCATGTTTATCCGAAAAATGTCTTTTGTTTTAATTGCCGTGGCTTACGGTTTGTGCGGCCCCGCTTTTTTGTGGGACACGTCTAAAAAGTGCGCAGCTTTCCGGTGTCTTTCTGCTCGCTATTTTCATTTTACACGATTTTAGGTGAAAAAACAACCGTGTAAAGCCTGCCGCCTTGCTTTTTTTCACAAAATGTGCTTAAACGGAAAATCTCGCCGCCCAGGATTTCGCCTAAATCGTTCTAATTTGGGATTAAAACGCTGTTTTTCGCAAAAACACCATATATAGGGACATTTTTTCGGGCAAACACAAGGCTTTTCACGCAAATTTTACACACGGTTTATAGTGAGTATTCTGTGAAAAAACGGTAAAAAGCGGCATTTTCGACGGAATAGTTTACATAATATTTTACATTGTGAAAAGCTGTGGAAAGTAAAAAGAGCACCGAAAGCGGGTTTTTAACACTTTCCACAGAGTTTTCCACAGCTTAAACGGAAAACGCTGTGGAAAGCTCGCTATGTGTATACTTCTGCCGTGCATATTACAGATTGTATAAATGTAAAGGCCGGCCCATATACAGCAAGATGTGAGAAGATATGCAGCCCAAATGAATAATTATGCCGAGCAAAATGAACACGCAAAAGTACCGTCAAAATGACGAAAAGAGCGCGGCGAAAAAACTGCCCAAAAACACGGCGGTTTTAGGCGCAAAAACCGCCTGCAAAAACCGCGCTAAATTGCGCGTTTCGGTTGCAATGGCAAATATAAGTATGCTATAATCTACTATATACTGCGATAGTATTGCGAATTTCGGCCGCAGACGTGTTCTGAAGCCGCGGAAAGGAATAGGTTTGTTCATGGAAAACGAGAGAGAAAGAGATGTCATAGCAGGGCGCAATGCCGTTACGGAGGCGCTTAAAGCGGGCAGACCCATCGACAGCATCCTTGTGCGGCGCGGGGAGAAAAACGGTTCGGTATCGTCCATTCTCCGCATGGCAAAGCAGGCGGGCATCCCTGTAAAGGAAGTGGATTCCCGTAAGCTGGACGGCATGTGCGGCGGCGAAAACCACCAGGGTGTCATCGCCATGGCGGCGGTGCACGCGTTCTCCGAGGTGGAGGATATTTTTGCGCTGGCGGAAAGCCGAAACGAGCCGCCGTTTATCCTTGTGTGCGACGAGATTGCGGACCCGCATAACCTCGGTGCGATTCTCAGAACGGCGGAATGCGCGGGCGCACACGGCGTTGTCATCCCGAAGCGCCGCAGCGTTGGCCTTACGGCGGCGGTCGGCAAGGCTTCTGCGGGCGCGGTGGAATACGTCCCCGTGGCGCGTGTGACGAATATTGCGGTATTTCTTGAGGAGATCAAAGCGCGCGGCGTTTGGGTATACGCCGCGGATATGGACGGCACGGATTGGTGTCAAACCGATTTCTCCGGCCCGGCAGCGCTTGTTGTCGGCTCCGAAGGCTTCGGCGTGTCCAGACTTGTGAAAGAAAAATCGGATTTTATCGTTTCTCTGCCGATGAAGGGCAGAATCAATTCGCTGAACGCTTCGGTGGCCTGCGGCGTGCTTTGCTATGAGATTGCGCGGCAGCGCGCGGGCATCAAGGCCAAGGGCTGAGGCGAAAAAGAAAGGACCCAAAACCATGAACGATGAGAACAAATTCTCGGTGGACGAGATATTGGAAGCGGAGCGCAAGGCGAAAGCCAACGGCGCGCCGGAAGAGCCGGAGAAAACAACGCCCGGGGTGACGGAAGAACCCGACGCTGTGACGGAGCCTGAAACGGAGCAGCCCGTAGAGGAAGCCTCGGCAGAGGTAGCACAGCCCGCGCCGGAAGCGGAACCGCAGCCGGTGGAGGTGCAAGAAGACTCCCCGTGGGATACTTACGAGGAGGAAGAAGAGCCCGGAAAGAAAAAGAAGAACAAAAAAGAGAAGAAAGAGAAAAAAGGTTTTTGGGCGCGCCGCCGCGAAAAGAAGCAGAAAGAGGTTTTTAACGAAGCCGAAGACATGTACTACGGCATCCAGTTAAAACCGATTGACGAATACACCCGCGGGTTTGATGCCACAGGGGAGATTTCCACGCAGGACGAGGGCTATCGCAAGCTGTTTGACGAGAACACCGCGGAGCTTGACGACGAAGTGGCAAAGGACTTTGAGCGCCTGCAGAAAGAGCGTCGCCGTCGTGTGGCCGAGGCCGTAGAGACGGCCGGTGTGGATCTTTCCGCTGTGGAAGACGAGCTGGGCATTGTGGCCCCGGTGCCGGTCTCCGTTGCGATGAATGACCCGAACGCTGTGGTGCCGGAAAATAAAAAGACGAAGGACAAGGTGCAGAATTTCCAGACGGCGATGCTGCAGGACGCGCAGACGCACACGATGGAGATTAAGCTTGACCTTGAAAATGAGACGTTCGGTTTGCAGCAGGCAAAGGTGGTGCCGGAGGTGAGCGAGGATTCCGTGCGCCGCATTCTGGAATCTGTGCAGGCGGAAAACGCGGCAAAGCAGGCTGCACAGGTGCAAAATGCCGAGCAGCAGGCTGCGGCAGCGCCGAAAACGGAAAAAAGTGACGCGCCCGAGATGGCGTTTAAAGATATTTCAAGCAATGGCCCGGAGCCGGAGGAAGAACCGCAGGCGGAAGAAGGCATGGACATTGCTTCCGGCGAGCAGCTGCCCGAAGCACAAGCGCCGAAAGCGGAAAATGTGCAGGCTGCGGAAAGCGCCGAGAACGCCGGCGAAGAAGCGGCAGAGCCTGCGCAGCAGAAGATCTCCGTGCCGGTAACGGACGTGACACAGTACAGAAAGCGCGACTTGCCGGTGCACATCATCAACGCGGATGTTTTGCAAAGTGCACTGCTGAGCGAAGCACGCGTGTATTCCGACGACGAGAACGTCAGTGCGGCCGGTGCGCACCGCTTTAAAATTCGCTTTGCGGAAAAGCCGGACGAAGCGCCCGAAAACACGGAAGCCGCCGAAAACAGCGACGAGCTCATCGACGATTACACCGGCCCGGCAGACGCAAAGAGCGTGGCGCACGACCTGCGCGCGACGATGCGCGAGCTGACAATCCGTATGCTTGCAACGGGCGTGAGCACGGCAGTGCTCATTTTGGCGTCGCTCATTGCGGAATCCGGCTTCAATGCCAATAACACGGAGACCGCCGGTGCAGTGGGCTACACCATCTTATCGCTTGTGCTGCTGCTAGTGGCCATCGGCTTCTGCGCGAAAACGATTTTAAACGGTCTGAAGGCACTGTTTGAGTTCCGCGCGAATTCGGATTCTGCCGCTGCGGTAGCTTGTGTGGCGGTTTTTGTGCAGACGCTCTGCACGCTGTTTGCGCCGGCTGCGCTCAGCATGGGTAAAATCCACCTTTACGCCGGTATTGCGGCGGGTATTCTGTTCCTGAATACCGTCGGCAAACTGACGATGCTGCGCCGCATCCACTCGAATTTCCGCTTTGTGTCTTCCCGCGAGCAGAAATATGCGGTGCGCGTATTTGACGATTACAACACGTCTTTAAAAATGGCGGGTTCCTCCGTCATTTCGCAGCCTGCAATCGCGTATCAGCAGAAAGCGGGCTTCTTAAAGCGCTTCTTACAAATTTCCTATGAGCCGGACCCGGCAGAGACCTCTTCGCAGGTTTTGGCGCCGGTGGGCCTCATTTCCTCGCTGCTTCTGTGCGTGGTGGCGCTTGTCATCACGAAAGATGCGTCCCTTGCCATTACGGCTTTGGCGGCTTCCTGCTGCGTGTGTGTAGCGGTGATGAACATGCTGGCCGTAAACCTGCCGGTGAGTCGTCTTTCCCACCGTCTGCGCCGCCGCGGCGCGATGGTCTCCGGCTATGAAGGTATCAAGCGCATGAGCGCTGTAAATGCCGTTCTGGTTGATTCCACAGAGCTTTTCCCGCGCGGCACGGTCGTTTTGAACGGGGTGAAGCCGTTTAAGCAGGAGGGCCTTGAAGAAGCCGTTTTGGCTGCCGGCACGTTGGTGCAGCAGCTCGGCGGCCCGCTTTGCGGCGTGTTCGAGCAGGTATTCAGTGAGCATGAGGGCGAGCTTCCGGAGGTCGAAAAGGCCGCGTTTGAGGCCGGAAACGGCGTTGTGGGCACGGTGGACGGCAAAGAGGTGCTCATCGGCTCCCGTACGCTTTTGACTGCGCACGGTGTGGAAGCGCCGGAGCAAAATGTGGAGAGTCAGTACACGACGGGCAGCCGACAGATCTTGTACATTGCAATGGGCGGCGAGCTTTACGCCATGTTCATCCTGACCTATAACGCAGACCGTAAGAAGAAAGCGGAGCTGCAGAACATGGAAATGAACGGCGTTTCGCTCATTCTGCGTTCGGCAGACCCGAACCTTACGCCGCAGTTCATTTCGCGCCTGTTCGGCATTGACGCCACGGCGGTGAATGTCATCGGCGCGGGCCAAGACGGCCCGGCAGACCACCTTGTGAACGACACTGCGGACCGCGTGGACGCCTATGCCGCCACAAAGGGTCGTGTGGAATCCATGATGAGCCTTGTTTCCACGTGCATTGATGAAAAGAAGAACATCAGCTTCATCGTCGCCATGCAGAACGCGGCGGTCGTCATCGGCTTTGTGCTTGTGGCGTTCCTCACGTTCGTTGCGGGCGTGGAGCAGATTTCCGCATTTGCGCTCGTCATCTACGAGCTGTTCTGGGTGCTCGCCACCGTGTTGGTACCGAAGTTCAGAAATAAAGTAAAATAAGGTTCGAAATTGAAAATCTCTCTCGGCGCAGCCGAGAGAGATTTTTTACGTTATTGTGCAATTTTAATGCGGATACTGCCGCTGCGGGTCTCGATTTCACAGGTTCCCTCGCCACTGTCGAATGGAACGTCCACTTTATTGTTCCTACTTGTAATATAGAAATTCTTACCGGTATTCAGTGTGCCTATGATACTGCCGCTTCTGCTTTCAAATAAAAGTGATTCGGAATCACAGCTTTCCAAATGAATGTTACTGCTTATAGTTCCTATCTCCATGCTATTTGAAGAAACGGCACGTGTAAGATCAATTTCGCCGCTAATAGTGTCAACATGTAAAACGGCAGAGCTTGTGTTTTCGAGACTAACTTTACCGCTTGCCGTGTCGACTTCTATGGTATTTGAGGACTTGACATGTGTAAGGTGTACTTCACCGCTCGCCGTACCGATCTGCAAGGTTGTGCATTTTATATTTTCTGAGCTTACCTTACCGCTTGCAGTGTGAATTTCTAATTCTGTGGCTTCAAGGTTTATAAACTGTACTTTACCACTTGTAGTTTCAGCGTGAGTTTTTTTAGAAGATTGGACATTTTCAAGCGTTATGTCGCCGCTCGTGCTACACAGTTCAATCGTGCTGCATTTTGCGTTTTTTAGGGCAATATCGCCGCTTGTTGTTTCTATGGAGAGCAAACTGCACTCGGCACAGCAAGCGATGTCACCACTTGTACTTTGCAAAGAGGCTGTGTCAAATGCATAACCAGCCGGAATAGCAATGTCACCACTTGTTGTTTCAACTTCAAGTGATTTATATGTACCCTGCGGCAAATAAACGCGTACAGTTGCATGACGCTGAGCTTTTGAAAATTTATATCTGGAAAACAAGGTTCGTCTGTCCGCACATTCAATGTGTAACACATTATTTTCGGTCGTCACAGAGTAGCATATTTTTTCGCTTTCCATACATTCTACGCGGCATGTGCCATTTTCGGAAGGTAAAAGCTTAAAATCTGCGGTGTAGTCACAGTTAGCGATTATACCGCAAATGCTGCTCTCTGCCGTATAGGTGCGCAGAGTGTCGCCGAAGGTGGATTTTTCCGTGAAATTCGCGGTCTTTACGGGCAAAAGCTCTGTTTTGGCCTGTTGGATGAGCTCATCTAAGGAGCCTGCGGCGGCAACGGCTTCTTCTTCCGTGAGGCCGTCTTCCATGCGGTCATCGATCATCTCGCTGCAAAACTCCAAAAGCTTTTCTACGCCCTCCGGCAAAAGCCCGGTGAGCCCTGCACGCAGTGCCGTCAAAAATTCTTCTTTACGCATTGTTTTTGTCCTCCCTTGTCACAAATTCGTAGATGGAAACGATCTCGTTCCACTCGGCTTTGAAATATTCAAGCCGCTTTTGTCCCTGTTCCGTGATGTGGTAATACTTGCGCAGCCGGCCGTTGTGCTCGGCAGAATGCACCGAGAGCAGCTGTGCGGCCTCCAATCTTCGCAGAATGGGGTATAGGGTCGATTCGGAAAGCTCCACATACGGCTTCATGTCCTTGATGATCTTGTAGCCGTAGGAGTCTTCCTGCTTGATCGCCGCGAGCACGCACACATCGAGCAGCCCGCGTTTGAGCTGAATGTCCATTTTGCATCCCCTTTCCGAGATATCTCTCTTTGCACAATACTATACAACGCATAGTAATGCTTGTCAAGGAGGAAATCTGCATTTTTACAAAAAAATCCCGCCGAAAGATCGGCGGGATCCAGAAGATATAGGCGGGTAAATCAAATGCGGGATTCGGAGGTGCTTTTTTTGTTCTGTTCCTGTACGTCTTTTTTGTTGAGGTACAGGAAATAAATGACATTTAAGACGATGCCGACCGTGGTCGCGATGGGCGCGGCCGGTTCAGCGTTTCACCGATGTCAGATCATAACTAACTTTGGTAATGATTAGAACGTAAAAAGAAAATGTCAAGGTTTCAAAGAAAAATCGGCACGGTGTACCTGCCTTTGGCGTAAACTGGTTTAAGATACACCTGCGGGTGTGCCTTGGGAACGGAAAGGGGGTGGTGGCATTCGTATCGTTTCGCCGCCCGTGCCGCTGACGTTTTGCTTTGAGACCGTGGGGCATTTGATGGATGCGGTGGAGCGTGCCGTGCACACGCTCCATGTTCTTTCTTCGGCGCTGGGGCGGATCGGCAGCCGGTTTTTCCTGTGCGTGACGGTGCGGTTTTCAGAGCGCATCGCGGCGCGCAGCCTGTTTACGGAGTATGGGGAGTACGTCGGCGCGGGTGCGCTGACGGCGGCTTATATAGCAGAGCGGGCGGAAACGTTCATTCCGAACGCCGCTGCCCGCATGACCAGGTATTTTTAAAGGCTCGTCGGTTTTGCCGACGAGCCTTTAACAGTTAAAGTCCCAATGCTGTTACGACTTTATTTACAGTGTCCTTATCCGCGC
>OMBG01000244.1_pt1 | contig 29874 bp, 22 predicted proteins | sample 1674251 | NCBI WGS metagenome assembly OMBG01 (sample SAMEA103958153, study PRJEB25191) | human gut metagenome | reverse complement strand
GGACTATCTTCTGGAACTGCTTAGGGGCGCTAAAATTTGATGCGGTTGCCCTGACAAAAACGCCGTTTTTTACAGATTGTCACTAAAATTCATTATCTTTACAAGTTATTAAGCGGACAATACAGACTATGCCATATACTTTCATAGACCTTTTTGCAGGGTGTGGTGGCTTAAGCGAGGGTTTTTACCGTCAAGGTTTTAGGGCCCTTGCTCACGTAGAAATTGACCACTACGCCTGTGAAACACTCCGGACCCGTATGAGACATTATGGGTATAGGCATGCTGATGAAGAGGTCATAGAACACGACATTACTTCGGAAGACATAATTGAACGGATAGAGCATGCAACTCATGGACGGCCGGTTGATGTAATCATTGGAGGTCCACCTTGTCAGGCATATTCAACTGCAGGTCGTGTGCGTGACGGCGAAGGGATGGCTAGAGATCCCCGAAACTATCTGTTTGAGAGTTACGTACGCATTCTGGAGCATTTTGAGCCCAAGTTTTTTGTGTTTGAGAACGTAACAGGACTTCTTTCTGCCCGGGTGGATGGTGGATTGATCTTCCCGAGAGTCATTCATGCTTTAGGGAATCGTTACAAAGTAATCGATGACCCGGCTATTTTGGTTCATAATACTGCCGACTATGGCGTGCCACAAATCAGGAAGCGCGTTATTATCATGGGAGTACGTGACGATATAGATGAAAAGGAAGCCATAGATTTATACCATGCTGTAAGAAAGACTCATTATGACCCTGAGATGCCAGAGGATCAGAGGCGTGGACTTCAACGTTTTGTGGATGTACATGACGCCCTTTCAGATCTTCCGCCCGTTGAGCCAGGACAAGATGCATCTACAGACGCTTTCGATTATCCGTGTAATAATGCTTTCCTTAGAAGAATCGGTCAGCCCGGTATTCATCCTCTGATGGATCATCTTGCAAGAAACCACAACGAAATGGATAGAGAGCGTTTCCGCGTCATGATAGAGCATCACTGGAGTTTTGGTGAGATGCGGCGTCAGCGCCCTGACCTTGAGCATGAACACGCTCGCGTCTTCGACAATAGTTACGTGGTTCAATGGTGGGATTTACCCAGCAAAACAATTCTAGCTCATATTCACAAGGATGGTTTTCAGTTCATCCATCCGGATTATAACCAAGCGAGAACTTTTACAGTTCGTGAAGCGGCTCGCATACAGTCATTCCCTGATGATTTCGTTTTTGCTGGATCAAGAGGAGAGAAGTATAAACAAATAGGGAATGCTGTGCCAGTGTTGTTTGCAGAGGCTCTGGCCAAGGCAATCAAACATAACCTTAGAGATTTAGACAGATGATATTTACACCAGATAGATTGAACGACCGTGTTTACAAAGATCAGTTTATTGAGCTGATCTCTATATACGTTCGTTTAGTTGAGTGTTTTGCTGAAAAAGAACAATCACCTATTCCATATACTGCAAAAACTGATGCGGCTGTTTTCGCCGAAATGCAGTTGATGGGTGTTGTAGACTCCACGACTTCTGTTGAACAGCTTCGCATAGTTCTGGGCTACGAATTGTTCCAGAGATTCCAGAACGCAGTTTCTTTCTTTATTGAGCATAGGCGTGATATGGGAACTCTGCTAGACAAGCTTAGTAACTCAAGGAGAAAAACGCTTCAAGAAAAGGAGCTCGAGACAAATAAGCCCAACCTCGTTGACTTCTTTGCAGGCGCTGGTGGTCTTAGCTATGGTTTTATCCGTGCAGGTTTTAGAGTAGCATTCGCCAACGATTTTGAGGAAGTTTGTATCAGAACATATAAATACAATCACCCTGAGCTCCCGTCCAACAAAGTCCTCGAAGCAGATATTCGAGGTATAGTGGACAATATTGATGATTATGTTCATGAGCCTATTGACATTGTTGTTGGAGGCCCGCCTTGTCAGGGCTTTAGCTCAGCGAATAAACAAAGAATAATTGATGATCCTCGCAACGAGCTTTACAAATACTATATCAAGGCTATAAAGAAAATTCTCCCCAAGTTTGTCGTCATGGAGAATGTTCATGGAATGTTATCCGTCGCAAATCAGGTGGTCGAAGATTACGAGTCTATTCATGAAGAACGTAACGGTAAGACTTACACATATTCCGTATCGTATCGACTTTTGCATTCGGCTGATTTCTCCGTGGCACAAGCGCGAGAAAGGTTGATATTCATTGCAATTCGTAGCGATATTGCGAATGCCCAACACATAACGCCAAATGGGCTATTTGAAGAGATAGCTCGTGCAAATGAAGGTAAAAGGCAGTATATGTTAAGGGATGCACTGGACTTCATTCCACCCTTACAAGCTCCTAGAATTAAGAATCAGAACGAGATAGATTCCGATGAGTGTGGAAAGAAAATTGCGATTAATCCATTCCGCGGTGATGATAGCCCGTATCTTAAATTGATCAACGGAGGACGGCAGGTTCCTTTCTTATTCAATCATAAGGCTCGTTACGTGAACGATATTAATTACGATATCTATCGCTTACTGGAACCAGGCGATGATGCCGCAGATGAGAAGATTGCCGATATCATGCCGTATAAGCATAGGCTGCATTGTTTTAAAGATAAATACTATAAGTTGATTCCTAACAAGCCTTCCCGTACAATTACTGCTCACTTGAGGATGGATTGTCATTCTCATATTCATCCTTTCCAGATTCGGGCAATCACACCCAGGGAGGCGGCTCGCTGTCAGTCTTTCCCTGATGATTACCTTTTCCTTGGCCCTTATCTGAAAACATATATGCAGATAGGAAATGCAGTACCATGCATTATGGCCCAAGGCATTGCTGAAGTAATAAAGAGATACATATGAAAACTCAACGCATCTTAATCAAACAGTTGACCGCGGCCGAAGCCGGTACAACTAACACAAATGAAACGTACATTCGTTGTCCGAATAACTTTGACCACGTCTCATTCTTTCAGCAGAATGGGACTGTTGAAGGTACTGTCAAGGTGATTAAGTTTCAGGCTAAGGACCTAACGAATGGCCCTTCTTTTGGGTCATTGGTTAACCTGCGCTTTGCTTTCTACATCAATAATACAAATCAGGAAAAGCGCATTCCTGGCTTGACGCCTATATTCAGGTCCAGGAATGTTGTTGAAGGCGATTTCGTTAAGATTGTGAGTACAACCGAGAACGGTGAGACATCTTTCACTATACAGTTCTTTAAACCAAACGAGTTTAAAATGCTGGGAACATCAACATGTTATGAGGAGCTCGTCGCTGTTGACAGTACAACTAGCATTTCGATTCCCGATGCCGTGTACAATGAGTATTGGGAGTTGCTCAGAGAGAATCACAATCTTGTGTTGACAGGAGCCCCTGGAACCGGAAAAACACATCTTGCAAAGGCAATTGCTCAACAGCTTGGTGCAGAGACTCAATTCGTTCAATTCCATCCGTCCTATGACTATACTGATTTTGTCGAGGGGCTACGTCCAAACATTAAAGACGATGATTCCGAAGAATCTGATGGTGTTGAGTTTATTCGTAAAGACGGAATTTTTAAGAGGTTCTGTAAACAAGCCATTCTATATTCTACGCAAGCAGGTAGCGATGATCCAGAGGAGGACGTTACGGCAGGTTCTTTTGAAGATATATTGAACACGATTAAAGATGATATTAAGCGAGGTGTTCTTGATGCGTATTCTCCTACCGGGCACTTGTCGGTGAACAGTGATAATCGTATTCAATACAATCGCGAAAAGACCAAGAAGACGATACTTGAAGCGAATGTAGAGCTATTGTTCAATTACTATGTCGAACACTCGACATATGACATTGCATCGACAACGAAGGAAGAACTTCAGTCTCTAATTGAACAATTGACCGCCGAGAGGCGTCGAACAACTAGAACTATGGATTTCACAGAATACAAATGGACTTTGTCAGAGTTGTTAGAGAGGAAGAAAGAGATGAATGAACGCTCGTTTGTGCGCAACGATGCTCCTTTGAATAAGCCTTTTGTGTTTATTATTGACGAGATCAATCGTGGTGAGCTGTCAAAGATTTTTGGTGAATTATTCTTCGCAATTGACCCAGGTTATAGAGGAGAAAAAGGGCTTGTAAGCACTCAATATCAAGAGCTTATCACAGATAATAACGATATTTTCAAACGCGGTTTCTATGTCCCGGAGAATGTCTATATCATTGGAACCATGAACGATATAGACCGTAGTGTTGAGAGTATGGATTTCGCTATTCGCCGTCGTTTCGCGTGGAGGGAAGTGTCTGCGGAACAGAGTGCTGAGAATATGGGATTGAGTGATGAGGTTAAAGCTCGTATGAATAAGGTAAACCAAGCTATCCATGATTGTGATTTAACACCTGCATATTATATCGGAGGAGCCTATTTCTTGAAGCTAAAAGGTGACGACTATGAGTCCCTATGGAATAATCATATCAAGGGTCTCGTAGATGAGTACTTCCGCGGAAATCCAGATGGCTCCAACTACGTTAAGAAAATCCATAAGGCGCTTGTCGAAGAGTAGCGATGATTTACACCTCGGACAACAATACAGGCAACTGCATCATCGAAAGCGAAGATCTCGGTAATCTCCAACAGATTGCCGGGCATCGGATATCTGACCTGATGTCGGAGGCCGGCAATGAGCTTTGGTTGTTCCCGAGGGAGAAGGACCGCTATGGGGATAAAATTGATAAGGAGATCGTTTTCACACTTGATGGCGATAGACTGACCACTGGAAATATCATGGGGTTCATCGGTTGCGGCGGAACGGAAGTTACCATTCATTCCAGATTCTCCGCAAGGTATGAGGATGACTACTTCATGCAGTACTTGCTGCAGAAAGTGTTCGCCATCAACATTTTTGATCTCAATCACAGACGATCCAATGAGAGTGCTCTGGACATGGCTGTCCTGATGTTTCCGTACTTCCTTCAAAAAGCATTGCTGCAGGGGTTGTATCGAGAGTATCGTCGTATCGAGTATAACGATGACCGGGTGCGTGGTGCCATTGATTTCAACAGACACATTAAGATGAATTATCCTTTCCGTAACGGAAAGGTGGCCTGCACAACCAAAGAATACCGCTACGACAACTCAATCACACAGTTGGTTCGCCATACGATTGAGTACATCAAGACGCTCAAGCATTCATCATATATTCTTTTTGCAAATAATGATATCAAGTCATATGTTCAGACCATCGTAGATGCCACGCCTACATATCGTAAGGGTGATTTGGTCAAGATAATGGCTCAGAATGTGCGGCCGAAGATTCATCCTTATTATTCAGAGTATCGTCCTTTGCAAAGGCTTTGTTTGCAGATTCTTCGTCACGAGCGAATTAGCATGGGCCGGGAATCTGAAAAGGTCCATGGAGTGCTGTTTGACGGGGCTTGGCTTTGGGAGGAATACCTGAGTCTAACTATGGCCAAAGCTGGTTTCTCTCACCCTCAGAATAAGGAAAAGAAGGGAGGCATTCAAGTCTATAGCAATAGAAGAGGTATTCTGCGCTATCCCGACTATATGCATCCGCTCATCATAGCTGATGCGAAGTATAAACGTCTCTACCATGATGATGAGAACCCGCTTGAAGTGGGCGTGCCGCGAGATGACCTCAATCAAATGATCTCTTACCTTCATATCACACAAAGGAATATTGGCGCTTTCATTTGTCCTCGCGACATAATGGAATTCCCGAGTGAAAACGGTGAGCCGGTTCCTGAAGATAGGTGGAATTTGATCTACCATAGACTGGGTGTTCTGAACGGTCTTGGTGGTGAGATTCATGTTATCAGTGTAAACATACCGCAGCACTGCCCGGACTTCAAGAGTTTTTACACCAGGATGGAAAGCATTGAGGCATCCCTTGAGTGGAAGCTCAATAGAGTGATCTCTGGTGAGGATGAGTCGAAAGAGTTTACCTATGCATAGTGTTCCTGGGTAGTTCTATGGCAAGACATATTATTATTACTATCTTGACGGTTATAAATACTGGATAATGGACGAATTTCCAGAACAGTGTTACCTGATTAACCGTGAAAGAGTAAATGAATAACAACATATTAGTACGATGACACGTCGAGAAAGCCGTGGCCTTGTGGTCCTTGTAATAACGCTGGTCGCTTTGATCTCCGGATGTATCATTGCTTATAAGAATCCGGATTCCTGGCACGGATTGGCGATGCTGGTCATCGGCTTTGTCGGCTGCTATCTCTGCTACAAGCGCTGGAAGATTGCCACGGAGGCAACCGCTGCCGAGAAGGAAGCCATTGAAAAGCAGGACGAAGAGACCCGCCTCAACATCGCCATGTGGCTGATGGTGGCCTTTTGCATAGCAGCATTCCTGGAAGTGGTGGCCGTCGGTGTCGGCCTTGTCCTGAACGCCAGTATCGGTGGTGAGCTGGGACATACGATTATCCACTACGCCGTGATTATCGGCGGCATTTTTGCTGCGCTGTGGTTGAGTTTTATGCTGTTCTTTGCCTGATTCCCGGCGTTCTTACATCCAAACCAACTCCTTCAACACTGGCCACGCCTCCACCTTCTTCTTGTAGGTGATCCTCGAAGCTGTGGAAGGCAGTTCCACCGGCCGGATGGGCTGGGTCACATTGCAATAGCGATTAAAGTATTTTACAATGGTACTGGTGCCGTTGAGTACGATGTATGGATGGTGGGATGCTCGTTGAGGAAAGCCTGAATGTCATTACCTTTAAGCGTGCTCTCGGAAAAAGAAGCGTCCGAACTGTCCCGACGGACACCACTCTCGATGCAGTCCCAGAGAGCAATGCCACGGCCGGTGATGAATTCCTTCCTGGAGAGGACGAGTTCTTCCTGTGTCGGGTTGAAAACGTCCATCATAATCTTCCAGAACGGATTCATCGGGGAATCATAGTAGGCCTGCGCCTTGATGGACGTGTCTCCAGCCATTGTACCCAGAATGAGGACTCTCGGATCATTGCCGACCCATGGCGCAAGGCCTTCCTTGTGAAAAACGTCCGACGGCTGCTCATTGGGAATCTCTCCGTCATAACAGAAGCACTTCACCAGGTCATCAAGATTGTCCACAATCTCGTCAAAGAGTTTGTACATCAGCTCCGGCCCCACCATCTCCGGGATATAAACGATGACGCGCTTGCCGGCGCCGGCCATCCAGCCGGCTTCGGTGTGGGCGCTGCGGCCGCAAGGGAGTACGAGGACGCAGGTGTCGGCGGCCTGGAGGGCCTCCAAATCGGCCGAAAATTGACGTTTGGCCAGTGGATGGTGCAATCCGTCGGCGTACTGCTCGAAGGTCCAATTCGGGGCGTTTTCGTCGATGTCAGTCCAATGGAAGCCGACGCCGCCGTGCGGCGGATTCCGGAAATCATAGATAGCCAGGCCTTCTTTCTTGAGGCGTTTGACAACAGTTTCGTCGTATGGGTTTCTCCAGCTGGAGGCGACGTAGATGTGTGCCATAATACATGTTATTAGTAACTACAAAGATAGGTTCTTCCGCAATTTAGTTGAAGCATAGGTCGCTGAAGACCATTTTTCGTTTGAGCAGGTCAAGAGATGCTCGCCCAAACATTACTCGCTTTACAGCTTTTAGTTTGTTCACGAAGCCTTCAACGATGCCATTTGAGGTGTCCAAAGTGATAGCATTCCTCACGGCTTTCAGATCCATCCTGATTCCATAGGCAAACGACCGCAATTCCTTAATAGGAGACTTTCCGTAGCTATCCAGCCATGAGTCCAGTTCATCAATATCGTTTCCCATTATAGTCGCATAGAAAGAGGACGCTGCATTGTATATATCCCTGAACCACCCATATGACATCATCTTCTCTACAAGTGCAACCTCCACATGAACCATCCTCTCTTTTCGAATGGACTTGTCGACAATATGTGCGATCTGGCGTATTGGCAGCAGAGGCTCTCTGCCGCAATTTGGACGTTGTTTCATCTTCTCGACCTCTTGTCCGGAACGGTGTCCATGATGACCGTCAGACAGGTAACTATAGTGGTCGTAGAAAGGAGTCAAGGAACCCGGAAAGCCTTTTCCCTTGATTTCCATGAAGATTTTACGGAGATCCTTACCATGCCGATACTCTTCTTCCACATATGTGTCGTAAAGATAATAAGGCAATCGCTCCTTGCCGGCCCTTTTCGGAAGAGTGTCGCGGCCCATATATTTCCTTACGGTCTGTCTGGCAATATCCAGCTTCTTGGATATCTGGGCGATGTTGAGTCCCCCGGTCTGTAACTCTTTGACTTCTTTGAACATGACTTGTCGAGAATCGACCTCTGGAGTTTCTTGAACTTCTTCAGGGCGCACGGCGCTTCTATATTCACCGTAATGAGAACCGATGACTTTAGTAACACAATCCGACATATTCATGTTCAAATGGAACCTGTCGGCCACCTCTGTGATATTCCGCCCCGTCGCGGCAATGGCTGCGGTATAGTCTGTAGATCTATCGCGGCTGACGACCTCCACTTGGACATGCTCATCCAGCCATGCTTGAAAGCTTTTTACATCCCTGTCACCGAGAAGGTCTATGACAGACCCGGTTTCAAGGCTGACGATAATACTGCCGTATGTGACGCCTTTGCGAAAGGCCCAATCATCTACGCCAATCTCCTTTACTTCGCATCGCTCTGGAACCGACATGCGGTGGATATCTCGGAGTATGGTGTCTCCGCCGAGGGGCACTCCTGTCGCCGATAACAACTTCCGGGCTGATTCTGAGGAGCATTTCAAGCCATGCTGGGTTACAGCCATCTCACAACGCCTCGTCCGCCGTCGGTATCTGAACACCTCATCCCCCGGTTGTTCGGCGAAAGTCTTTTTCCGACAATCCGGATTGTGACAAAAGAACTTGCGCGCCTCAAACGTGATGATAACCGGATGGCCAAGAATCGAAAGATCTGCAATAGTCCTGTGATAACGGCTATGAACGCTACGACTCACATGGCCGCAATATGGACAGACCCCATGAGGAAGATTACATCGTGCGTATACATGATAGGTGCTCATATCTTCGAGCTCCACTTGTTCAACAGACAGGTCACTTGGAGAATAAAGGGCCGATAAGTCGGCTTTCGCAGAGGTTGATGTTAGGCATTGCCGTAAAAATGTTGTAATTTTGCTTTTGTCAGGTGCTTTACACATCATCTATAACTTTATATTGTGGTAAGCATAAAGTTACGAAAAAATTATGTAGATACCTAATAATCAATTAGTTAAATTGCACTAAAACTACGGTTTTTTGATATTTAGCTAATTGATTTTTCGCGTCTATACCAGGTTCCTTTGCTAACAGTACAAACTCCGTCTTTCAACTAAATTGCGGAAGAACCACTTTTTTCAGGGAAAGACAATCACGTACATTTTCTGTCCAAAAACAATAGGGGACCGGTCTTCCATGTATGAAATAGCCATGCGTACCTAAAGCGCCATTCGCTTGACAACCAACGAGTTGGTGTTCCAGGTATGAATATATTCACACACCTAAGAGTCAGTGCCCCCGGTACAGGGCGTTCTATTGGCGTTCCGGACTTCCAGGTGCGAGAAACCATTCGCACCTGAAACGGCATTTACTTGATTGCTAACGAGTTGATATTCCAGGTATGAATATATTCGCGCACCTGAGCGTTACGGCATATTATGGTATGGCGAGCCTTAGATCCGCACAATATTATGTCTGGTTGGTTTTGAAGGCGCTATATACCATTAACAGATACAGTTACCTTAGTGAGTTTTTTTTGTATGCCTGCAAACGCTTGGATGTCGGCACGATACGGAGGAAGATAGTCAACTTATATATATTTCCTTTAATTTATAGAGAGAACATACACACACCAACTCTTGCCGGTTCTTCACGGCACTTGCCAATCGTGAAAACCCTTGCATATTCAAGATATTTTCACAAACTTTACGCTGCCGGATGGGATTATGTTTCCAATCCGGGGAAAGGCTGCGATATGGCATCCCCGTGCCAAGCTGATTTTTGTAAAACGAACAACGGTGCTCCAAGATTCCAAAGCTTTTTGCAAGGAGCTGAAGTTTCTTTGGAAGACACCTGACAAATTCATTACAACTATGAGACGTAAAATGTTTTTTGCGGCGGCGCTCTGCTGCATTGTTTCCGCGGTGATGGTTTCCTGCGGGAAGGACAATCCTGACACTCCCGAACCGGAACCGACACCCGATCCGGAACCGGAAGTTCCTGTTACACCAAAAGATACCGTTGTCTATGCGGTCGGACAGGAAGCGGTTCCAGGGAAGGGTTACTATTATGCGACAATCTGGAAGGACGGCAAGAGGATCCTCCTCTCCGACGGGAGTTATGACGCTTTCTGCAACGGAGCCTATGCTGACGGCGAGACTATCTACATCGCGGGCTGCGAGGCGACAGGTGACCTTGTGGATGACGGTTACTATGAGCCTTATCACCAGAATGTCGGCGTGATCTGGAAATTCAAGGCAGGTGAGGAAGACAAGGCGGAAAAGACCGTCATCAGCGACGGGAAATATTCCACATCCCCGATTGCGGTGACTGTCGCTGACGGGAAGGTCTATGCCGCGGGATTCGACTCTCCTGACTATGACAGGCGGGCCATCCTTTGGACAGACGGTCAGCCTCAATACCTTACGGACGGTAAGACTGACGCGTTGGCGTACTGCATCTATTCCGATGGCAAGGATGTATATGTCGGTGGATATGTGCAGCCGGCCAGCAACAAGCAGGGTGGCATTGCCACCATCTGGAAAAACGGTGTGGCTCAGAGCCTTACAAGCGGCAACACGGTAGCGAAGATGAACGCCATCTGCATCGATGGCGGGAAGGTCTATGCGGCCGGATCCGAGAAAGAGTCAGGCGGAAGATGGAAAGGCGTCCTTTGGATTGACGGCGTCGCACAGGATTTCACCGACTATGCCGGAACCGAAGTCACGGGCCTCTACGTCAAGGACGGGGAATATGTCATCGAAGGGAATATGGCCAAGGACATCTGCCCTTACATCTGGACATCAGCAGGCGCACAGAAAGTCGCCGAAACGACTCTCTGCCAAGGCGTTGGTCTCGCTGTCGCAGGAAATGACATCTATGTGGCCGGTAACGAAAACGCCGGCTATGACTCTGAATACAACCAGATCAACATCGCCTACCTCTGGAAGAACGGTGTCGAGCAGGAGCTTGAGGTCGAGTACAAAAACGACTTCTCCCTCTGGGGTGTCATCTGCGCCTATGTTGAAAAGAAGTAATCTTTCTGAATATCCCAACTCAGGCTGGCCGGGGGAACTTCTTCGGCCAGTTTTTATTTTAGGGAACTATGTAGGCTGGAAGTATCCAGCTCACCATTCCATTGCCACGGCCAGTTTAGGTTACTATATAGGAGATTGAATCGGGACCTTCATTGAAAAGGAGATCCATACTCGCCTCGGCCAGTCCTATTTAGGTTTGGTTACTATATGTTTTTTTTGTTTTATAGTACTGATGTTTAAGTAATTGCGGCCTGTCGATATCCGATGCGATAATTTGTATGTCAAGGGCTTAATTTTCATCGTAGTCATACAATAAACTAACAGACAAGGAAAGGAAGAAAATTTCGGGCCTATTCATCGGGTGAAAAAAGTGGCTTTCTGCACCCGACCCCAATTTGTAATGACTTTTCGGGTGTCAAACGCTCCTTTTTTCACCCGGAACAACAGCCACTTGGATCTGAGTCGATTATACCACACGCCAAGGTTGGTGAATGAGAATCAGGAATGTTGCTTCTTGCCTCTTAGTTCATTTGGCACACCAGAAGAGCACTTCCTATACCATACGGTGTGTCCCGGTATATTTGATAAACAGGAAGGCATTCGGCCGTATATTTTTCTGTTCTATAAAGCAAACGGAGATCATTTTTCCAAGTATGAAAAATCATACGTACCTAAAACAGCATCCCTCTGACAAATAGATAGTTAGTGTTCTAGGTGCGAGTATATTCACACACCTGTGAGTCGGCGGCCTCGGTGCAAGGCGTTCTATTTGTGTTCAGAACTTCCAGGTGCGAGAAACCAGTGTGAATATGTTCTCGCACCTAAGCGTTATGGGCATATTATGGAATGGTCCGCAAAGCCACAAAGCCACAGTATATTATGCATAGCTAATCTTAAAGGCACTATATGCCATTAACGACACTGTTATCTTTGTGAATTTGGCTGCTGGCAATCATCTGGACGTTGGTACGATAAGTGGAAAGATAAGTCAACAGATGTATAATTTCCCAAGGAGAATGGATGTGTAGTCCAGTTGAACGAACGCTCCTTCACAGGCGTTAACTTGTGTAAATCACGCTTTTAGAAGGACAATGCTCCCTTCACGAGCGTATTCCTGTCATATTCACGCTTTTGGAGGACGTGAGTTTAATTTAGGAAATGATATATGAGCTTGACTGACATTCCACATTATGGAGCTGAGACTCAGACACACACACGAATATTACTTTCAACGGCGATTATGCAACACAGCAATGCACAATTTGTTCATTAGCCACAACTTGGCAAAAAGGCAAATTGCATGGCGAAAAGCCACTAATATCCTCATATCCGACTCAGGGAAAGACTTACTCAAAATTTCAAAGCGAGTCCTAAACCGTAATTCTGTACACCAAGGTTAATTTCAATATTTCTCTCGGCAAACCCATTAGCGGAATTGAAACTCCTTATGGATTTCTTTATCATAGACGAACCCACTAAATCCAGAGGAAGCCCCAATAGAACCAATCCAGCACAGATACCATATACAGTACCGTCTTCATCAAGACCTCCACCTACGGCAGAACCGACAAGCCATCCTAAAGCGAATCCAGCACCAACATTAAGGTTAATGTTGACGGTCAATAAGGTCGTCGATTAATGACTTGCCGCTTTAGGCAGTCAACTGGGTATGGCTTGCCCTTTTAAGACAAAGGATCGCCTTTTTCAAAATGGCGGCATACGATTATGCCTTTATGCCAGTGTGGAACTGATTCGTATGCCAGCTAAGGTTTCCAGAGCCATAGGTGGCATATTCATTAGTGTTGCACTGCGTCAGGAGCGATGTTTGTATGCCGCCATATTCATAAAACGAGTGGTATTGATAATGGTGCATATCCGAAAGATAACATAACTACGCATTATGCTGAAGTCACACCGTTTGCAGGTAATATGAAGTTTTATCAAACTATTGACGAATATAACGAATATAATAGAGGCAACAATTTGTTTAACCAACTAAAACTACTATCTTTATGGCTGTTAATGGACAGAATTTATTGTCAAGTGCACTGGACTTGCCCAAGAGTATGTGGAAGCGCTTGCGCAACAAAAGAAGTAATATGACAAGCAAGGATTACAGGGATTTCGCGGTGGAGCAGATGGGGCTGCTTGAGGGGATTTGCACGAAGCCGATGATGGGAGAGTTTCTGCTGTACTGGCAGGGGAAATATTTCGGAGGAATCTACGACAATAGGGTTCTGGTCAAGAAGACCAAGACCAACGAGAGATTCGGGATGCCGGAGGCGATTCCTTACGAGGGGGCCAAGGCGATGTATCAAGTCAACATCGACAACCGGGAGGAAGTGGCGGAGGTCATCAAGGCTACCTGCGAGGGACTGAAATAGACCGCTGCACAAAAATTGCTGACGGAAAGTTTAACGATTATATTATTAACGAATATTCAGGAATATGTTGGAGATAGGTACAAAGGCACCGGAGTTCGTTGGTGTGGATGAGAATGGCAACGAGGTAAGCCTCAATGATTTCAAGGGAAAGAAGCTTGTGCTTTACTTCTACCCGAAGGACAGCACTCCGGGATGCACGGCGGAGGCTTGCGACCTGCGGGACAACTACCATCGGTATCTTGCGCTTGGGTATCAGGTGCTTGGTGTCAGCAAGGACTCACAGGCCTCGCACCGGAAATTCATAGAGAAATATTCTCTGCCGTTTCATCTGGTGAGCGATCCGGAATGCGCCATTCTGAAAGCTTACGAGGCTTGGGGGCTCAAGAAACTCTACGGAAAGGAGTCATACGGGACATTGAGGACTACTTATGTGATCGATGAGGACGGAATCATCATCGATGCCATCGGAAAAGTCAACACCAAGGATCATACTACGCAGATTCTCGGTTCGGAGAAATAGCCTACATCACCTCAACGCCGGCAAAGGAGCATTCGGCGATGAGGTGGATGGTGTGGGAGCCGGTCTGCTGACAGAAACGGTCGGCGGTCTTGTTGTTCACGCCCCCGAAGGCGGAATTGGAACGGACATCGACATTGACATCTTTCGGGACGTATATTCCCACTCCGGCGAAACTGGCCTTTACATGAATCTGGACATCATCACTGATGATGGCGTTGCGGAGATCAAGCCGGACAGAGCCGAAGGAGGCTTCTATGTCAGCACCGTCAAACTCCTCAGCCTCGACACGATGATTCTGCTCGCCAAAAGCCGATGAGATCTTCAGGATATTCCTTCCATCGCGGGAGATGATCGAGCAACCTCCTCTGGAGTCGTGGCAGTTCCAACTCTCCGGACGGCCGCTCTTGGAAAAAATCAACATAATGCCGAAAGCGATGAATATGATCGCGAGGCACAGTTTCCAGAACACCGACCAGTCAATATAGCCTTGCGCTTGAAGCAGCAGTATCGCTCCGAGGGCTATGCCGCTGAAAGATCCCCAGTTAGGATGGGCGATCAGGTGTGCGGTGCAAGGCAGAATAATAAGGAGTGTCCACCAGCCACGGAAGAATATGTCGAAGCCGATCACTCCGGTGACGTTCAGAATCCACAGCACGCCTATGGCGGCTATGGAGAATCCCAAAAACAGTTTCGCTAACTTTTTCATACATTAAAATTAGAAGCTGTTTTGAATTGTTTGTTTGAAGGTTTGAAAGTGAAAAACTTCAGTTTCGACCGCTTCTTCCAAGGAAGATAGCGGTGCTATCTGACTGAAGAAGCGGGAAGAAAATGAAGATTTTTCACCTCAAAGAACATTTCAAACAATTCAAAACAGCTTCTTAATAATTCTTATCTGAATCACAGTGGCAAAGGTACTACGGAAAACTCTTGTGGCCATGGGTGTGACAAGGACAAAATGCACATAGTAATTATCTAATGTTCAAGAACATAACAGTCAAGACTATGGACAATGAGGTACTTCGACAAGCTCAGTGAGCGGATAAGAATATATTTCTGTTACGTGAAAGATGAATATTCCGTTACCTTCGTTCAGATAATTCCTCACGAAACGCTTTCAGCACGATGTGACCTGGAAACACTTGCGTTTGGTCTTCGGCTGAAAAACTCGTACTTGGAGTGAGGACTTTTTCAGGCGAAACCTCATCTCGGCTATCTCAGAGGCATTTGACCGTGAAGGAGTTCTGTAAAAATCAGTGGTGACAAGCAAATCCAGTTAGTTCTGAGTCCAGCAGTCACTCGCCAAACAATCAGAACGTGGCGATGAACTCGTCGATGGAGGTGCCGTCCGGGAGGGCGGAGACGACACGGGCCTTGAGGCGCTGCTTGCCTTTCGTGACGGAGGTCGGGGATATTCCCATCATGGCAGCCATCTGCTTGCCGGAGAAACCGAAGCGGAGCAAGACGGCGATGCGCAGCTCCGCGGCGGTAAGCCCCGGAAAAGAAGACTTGAGTCTCTCCGTGAAACGGTTGCATACATCATCCAGAATCTTCTCCAGCCTTCCCCACTCGGCATCGGACAGATAGCGCGGGTTCTGCTGGAGCGACATCACCAGCTTGTCCTTGAACATCAGCACCGAACGCAACTCGCTGCGCTCCGACTCGCTCTCGTGAAGCAATGTCTTGCTCTCCCCTATCTCGCTGTCTTTCCGCTCGATGGCCTCATCACGGTTCCTCAGACGCCTCCTGAACATACGTACGATCAAGTACAACGCCACAATCAGGGACAACACCGCAGCCACAGCAGTGCCTAAAATACGGCTTCTCGACGAACGGATGTCCGCCTTCCCGGCCTCTACACTGTTCTCGATGATCCTGTCGTTCTGCTGAGACGCTTCCAACTGGCTCTTGATCTCATTATGGATGGTCAGATACTTGACTGCATTCTCTTTATCATCAAGCAGGTCACGATAGACAATGTAAGAAAGCTGTGAACCTGAAAGCTTCGCTATCAGATCCGAAGCCTCCATCTCCTTTGCGGCATAGAACAAAGCCGAATCAGGAATATTCATTTTACGGAAAGCATCCGCAAGGACAGCGTAACGCACACGGGCCTTTCTTTTTCCTTCCCTGAAAAGCCTTTCCTGCGCGCGGACAGCGGTCGAGGCGCATTCCAAAGCCTTATCGAATTGACCGTTACGGCTGTAGCACGCTCCGAGATTGTAAAGAGCACGGGCATAGTCATTATCATCTCCCTTGGAGATCTCCGCCGCGCGGTCGGCATATTCAATGGCCTCCGAATAGTCCTTGTTCTCGTCTCCAAGGAACAACGCACGGTGCGACAGATTGATCAGTGCCGTCACCTGAAACGCCAGCGAGCCCGCCTTCTCAGCCTCCTCCAGACCTTTCTCCAGATAAGGCAAAGATGCGTCATACCACTTGCGGTCATTAAGCACGACAGCGTAGCGCAGATTGATCATCGCCGCAAGCATATGATTGCCAGAACCTTTAACCTCTTTTGTGGCGAGAAGCAGATCATTGGCCCAATCCGCCTGGTTCCCCGATTTGTTGTCCTCGCGGACGACCGCCCTAAGATAATACGCCTGCGCCTTACGGTCCCGGTTGCCATATTTCAGGAAATAATCAACCCCGACATTCATCATCCCCTCGTCAATCCCCGGCTTGTAGGCGTTGTACTCCGCGAATGTCCTCAACAGGCAGTAGGACGCATAGAGATAGCGGCCGGAGGACTCCAAATATGAAGCGGAATCCAGAATGATCAAAGAACTGTCAGGGCGGGAGTCCAATAGACTCTCAGCCCGACTCAAATCCTCGGGGAGTCTGGCTCCACGGCCGCACGAAGAGGCCACACAAGCACAGACAATGAATATAATCGCAGGAAACTTTCTCACCATAACTTTCACAGGCATGCGGTCATCCGCTGGTTAGTCCAATCGGCGTTTGCCTGAACACAAAGTTAAGTAAATTTCCGAAAAATATCCGGTTTACATCTTCTAAGAAGCTGTTTTGAATTGTTTGTTTGAAGGTTTGAGAATGAAAAACTTCAGTTTCGACCGCTTCTTCCAAGGAAGATAGCGGTGCTATCTGACTGAAGAAGCGGGAAGAAAATGAAGATTTTTCACCTCAAAGAACATTTCAAACAATTCAAAACAGCTTCTAAATGTTGAACAGTGAATATTCTATTTCCCGCCAAGGCCCTTGCCGCCGCCGATTCGGGAGGCTTCGTCGATGCTGCCGACTTTGCGGGCGCGGGTCTGCCGGGCTTTGCCGAAGCGCCAGGTAAGGCCGATGTGAGCGACCTGGGAGTAATATTTCTGACCTATGAACGAGCTGTTCACATCACCGAGCACGGTGCTGGAGCGGAAGCCAAGGCAATCAAGGTTGGTGCAGGAACTGCGGAGGACATCGTCCAGATTGAGCGTGAGGACAAGACGGTTGTCAAGCATCGTCTTCTTCACTCCGATATTCATAGAATAGAGATCGTGCAGTTTGAAGTAGCCGTATGCCATCGGCGAGCGGTAGAAACCGTCCAGCTGCACTTTCCAGTCTTTCGGGAGGATGAATGTGAAGCAGGTGTAGCAGGAAAGGGTGAATGAATCGTTGCTTTCCCGGTCGGCTGTCTTGGCGGATGAATATAGTCCGGTGGTGCTGAATGTCCAGGCAAGCCACTTGGCCAGAGGCAGTTCCGTCACATTGAAAGTCAGCGCGGTCATATTCTGTCTGCCGTAGTTGGTCCAGATCAGAAGCTGGTCGCCGTTCTCCTTGAGCTCAGGAAGCTGCGAGAACATTCCGCCGGTGTGACTGAACGACGCGGCGAGCGAGAAGTGCTGGCCGAATCCGGCGCTGAGCGAAGCCTTGTCTGAATATGCAGGGCGCAGATCCGGGTCGCCGACATTGTAGGTGTGCGCATCGATGTAGTTCTCAACCGGGTTCAGGGCCATATAGCTAGGGCGTTGGATTCTCCTTGTGTAGGAAAGCGCGAACCTAAGGCTGGCGGACGGGTTGAATCCCACGAACGCTGTCGGGAACAGGTCAAAGTAGCTGCGACGGCTCTCGTCCCCGGCCGAGATCCAATCCCCGAACGAGTTGGTATATTCACCCCTCAATCCGGCCTTGGCGGTCCATTTCGGGCCGAACTGCGCGGCAAGGGACAGGTAGGCGGCGCCGATGTTCTCACGGTACTTGAAACGGGTCTCGGCATCACTGGCTGAAGGGCCGGTCTCGGTCCTCAGGGTCGTGTTGCCAGTCTTGGAAAGAGCCCACTTCGCTCCGGCCTCCAACCTTGCGAAGTTGAACACGGTCCCCTCATAGTCAGCTTTCGCGGACCAGATGTTCACCTTGTTGTCGGAGTCGATGTACCTTGTGGAAGGGATCCACTCCGAAGCGCCCATATTCCTCGTAAAGGTCTTCTGGTCGTTTCCTGTCCAGTCGGCATTGTGGTAATAGTCCATATTGACGGTGATCTCGGAATTGGTCGCCTCGTTGAATATGTGGGTGAAGTTCAGATTGCCGTTGGTCTGGCGGCTCTTGTCCTCGTTCCACGTCGCGGACTCGGCACGCTCAAGTTCCTTGTCACCAAGCGTCTGCGTGGTGACATTGTGGTCTCTGTCGGACTTCATCACGTTGCGGGAGCTCGGCATATTCACGATGAATCCCAAGGTGTTTTTCTTGTCGATGAACCAGTCGTTGCCGAAACGCACCTGCCAATTGCGGTACCTGTCCTTCTGGAGGGACTGGGCAAGAATCCGGAACGGAACCCCGTCCCGCGTCAGCTTGTTGTCGATGTTCATATCTATGTCCATATCATAGATTCCCTGATAGGCAGAGACGAATGTGTTTGTCTTGGCCGTCCTGTAGCTTAGGCTTCCGTTGACGTTCTCCCTCATAAGGAAGCGGCCGGTCTCTCCGAAGTACATTCCTCCGTCATCGGTTCCGATCTCGCCGTTGAGCCCGGACAAGGCTCTGAGTGTCCTCGGACATATTCAAAGGCTCGATCTCATTCAGGCCGGTAACGACATTCACATTTTTGTAACTATCCTTGTAACCGATAAGCGAAGCCTTTATAATATATTCACCGGGCGCGGCCTGAAGGGAATACGCTCCCTTGTCATCGCAAGTGGCGCCGGCGGCCAGCGTACTGTCCGGTCTCATAAGGGCGACTGTAGTCCATCCGAGAGGCTCGCCGGTGGCCTTGTCCAGCACCGTACCTTTTATCTCGGAAACATTCTGGCGGGCGGCGGAGGCGTTTGCTCCACCGATGACCAGCATCGCAGCAATCAGCAATAATCTAAATATTCTCATTTTCTTCTTCAATTTTTCACGGTGCAAAGTTACGGCGGGAATCCATAATATATCACATCCAAGGCGGACAGATAAAATCACCAAATAATTGAATATCTGAATATTGAATATGGACAATATGGACAAACGCAATCACCGCCCCTGCTTTGTGGTCTCTTGCCAGACATAACAGACCTCACAAGAGGCGGAACCTTATGAACAATGAAATATTCATTCTGTGAATATTTTTTCCCATTCGTCCCTATTGCACATTTTTCAAAATTTTCCGAAATTGTGTACACTTTAACTAAGTTAACAACACAACAACTTATGACCCGGAGAAAACTTCTCATCTGGACCCTATGCCTGCTATCATTATGGCAGGCCGGAACATCAAGCCCTTTGCTCGCCGGCCCGGCGTACCCGGGACTCATCACTGTGAAACAAAGCGACGGCAGTGAAATCAGAGTCCGTGTGCACGGAGACGAGTTCCGCAATTATGTAACCTCGGAGGAAGGCTACACCCTCGCTGCGGACGCGGACGGAGACTGGGCTTTCGCAAAACTTGACGCCAACGGACTTCTGGTCCCGACATCCGTCAAGGCCAAGAATGCCAGCCGTTTGACCGACTCGGAACGCAAGATTCTTGGCACCTCACTGCGGAAAAACCTACGACCGCTGCGGATGACCGGCCTGCAAATGAGACTAAAGGCCGCGCGGACATATTCATTGGCAACCCGCGCCGCGGATGCCGGGGATTGCATTCCTCCGCTTCTGGGAGGCACCACTTGGAAGCCGGTCGGGAACAAGAAAGTGCTGGTGCTCCTCGCTGAATATCCTGACCTTCCTTTCACTAACGGAAGCAATGAGGCGTTCGACAACTTATTGAATTCCAAGAACTACACAAAAGGTGGGGCGACCGGAAGCGTCTGGCAGTACTACTATGACAACTCCAACGGACAGTTCAATCCGGAGTTCACGGTGGCCGGGCCGTACAGACTCTCCAAGAACAGGGCATATTACAAGGACAGACCGGAGGAGATGGTCGCCGAAGTAGCCCGTCTTGCCGACAATGATTTGGATTTCAGCCAGTTCGCGGAGAACGGGGTGGCGCACGACATATTCGTGTTCTATTCCGGGGGAGCGGAAAGCACCGGTGACCCGAACGGAATCTGGCCGCACAGGAGCGGGCTGAAGAACCTGACGCTTGACGGGGTCACGATTCCGGGCTACGCTTGCAGCTCCGAGCTGGAGCCAGGATCTGCGGGAAACAACACACTCGCCGCCATCGGATCGTTCTGCCACGAGTTCGGGCATATTCTCGGATGGCCGGACCTCTACGACACGGTAAACGGCAACGACACGAAATGCGACCTGCCGGGCTGCTTCTCGCTTATGGCCTACGGAACCTACAACAACAGCAGCCGCACTCCCCCGGCGCTCAGCATCCTCGAAAGGTGGATGATGGGTTGGTCGGAACCGGAAATTCTGGAGACGAGCGGGGAATATTCATTGCCGGCGATCACGGAAGGCAAGGGCTACCTCGTCAAGACCGAGGCTGACGAGGACTATTTCCTGCTGGAATGCCGAGGCGCGGGAAAGAACGAGTGGGACAAGAAGGAATATCTCGACTCCTACGGACAGGGCTCCGACTGGGGGCTTCTGATCTATCACGTCCGGAACGAGTACAACAGCTGGATGGGCAACGCCGTGAACATCGTCCACGGGAACGAGCACTACAAGATATTATATTCTAATCCTGCCTCCAGGAACAACTACCTGCCGCAGTATATTCCGGCGCATTGTTTCTTCCCGGGCGGGAAAAATGTGACCTCCATCCACAGCGACAGCCAGTCTAACTTTCTGGCCGTCAACGGCAAGAAGACAATGGTCGAGATCCCTTCGATCAGGCTGGACGCGGCGGATGGTTCCGTGAAATTATCTGTGACAGAGCGCAATGGCAACATCACGGATGTCAAGTCAAGCATATTCCAGCACGACATCATCCTGAGCTGGAAAGACGACCTCTCCTCCGGCTGGACTGTCGAATGGAAGGCCGAGGGTGAAGAGACGGAGTCAATCACCGGGCTCACATCCTCCGAGGTGCATATTCCTCTGCTGAAGGATGCCCAGGACTATGCGATCACCATCACGGGCAACAAGAACAGCAAGACTTCCCTGACCTTGAAGACCGGGAAATCCGGATCCGGCTTCCCGAGAATCCAACTCTCAAAGGCCAACCCGACATCGGAGGACAAGGTTCTGATGATGCTGGTTGACTGCGGCGAGATGGGCGGCATCCAATGGACTGTGGACGGAGCCAAGGCGGACGGCTACACCAATCTGCGCAAGGGTGAGCATTACGTGCAGGCCGTCCTGACAAAGACGGACGGGACCGTTGAATATTTCGCCAGGTACATAAATGTCATCCTATAATATTCATAGACAATGAAAATCGCATTCAGAATATTCACCACGCTTATTTTCTGCCTCCTCCTTTCCGCCTGCAACGGCAACAAGGAAGACAACAACCTCCGGGAGGAATTCTCAGTCGCGGAGGATTTGGGAATATACAAGGACGGCGCTCCGGTGCTCACTTTCCTCAAAAACAAGCACCAATACTACTGCAACCCGTCAGAGGGCATCCTGAGGATAATCGACAACGAGGGGACACGTGATGTCACGGTGAAACTCAGCGGAGTGCCTTCCACATCCGGGACAGTCAGCGGGACCGTCTCCGGGAATATGGGAATCACAGGATTCAGTTTCAGCGAGCTGCGGATCCTCAAGATAGACAGCAGGACGGCCTGGCTCTGGTCGGACAAGGACAAGGCCGGATTCATCCTGCCGTCAGCCGGACTGCAAACCACAAAAGCCAACTAATAATCTCAATAATAAGAACGTATGAAAAGATTCTTTGTGTTCTTGTTTATGCTTCTGGCGACGTTCTCACTTGCGTCAGCCCAGACCATAGACATCAAAGGTACCGTCATCGACGAGAACGGAGAACCCGTCATCGGCGCGTCGGTGATGATCAAGGGAACCTTGAAAGGCGACATCACGGACGTGAGCGGCCGTTTCAGCCTTGGCGGAGTCAAAACGACAGACAAACTGGCCGTGTCCTGCATCGGAATGATTCCGGTGGAGGTCGATCCGCAGGCGGAGATGAGGATCACCCTGAAAACCGACCACGAGCAGCTCGACGAGGTTCTCGTCGTGGCTTTCGGCCAGCAGACCAAATCCTCCTTCACAGGATCCGCGGCGGTCGTGAAGAGCGAGACTCTTGAGAAGAAGCAGCTCACGAATGTGATGAGCGGACTTCAGGGACAGGTGGCCGGTCTCCAGATGATCAACAATTCCGGCTCCCCTACCGCCACACCTTCAATGGCGATCCGAGGATTCAGTTCCATCAACGCCGGGACATCCCCGCTGATCATTGTGGACGGATCTCCTTATGACGGAGGGTGGAACAACCTGAACCCTAACGACGTGGAGAACATCACCGTCCTCAAGGACGCCGCCTCCAACGCACTTTACGGTGCGCGAGGAGCCAACGGAGTCGTGATGATCACCACCAAGAAAGGCAAGTCTGAGAAGGCCACGATCACATTTGACAGCCGCTGGAGCGTCAACAGCCGCGCGACCATCGACTACGACTATGTCAAGGATCCGGCCCAGTACTATGAGATGCACTGGTCAGCCCTCTACAACTATTATATGCGTGACCGTGGAATGACTCCTTACGAGGCTCACAGGCAGGCCAACGCCAACCTCGGCGGAGCGACCGCCGACGGCGGACTTGGTTACCTCACCTACACCGTTCCTGACGGGGAATATCTCATCGGAACGAACGGGAGGATGAATCCGCACGCCACAAAGGGTAGAAGGATTTACTACAACGGAAAGGTCTATACGGCAGCCCCTGACAGCTGGCTTGACGAGGCGTTCAGGCACAGCCTCCGCCAGGAATACAACCTCAATCTCACCGGAGGCACCGAGAAACTCAGTTTCTACGGTTCCATCGGCTATCTTGACAATCAAGGTATCGTCTATAACTCCGACTTCGAGAGGGCTACCGTCCGACTCAAGGCCGACTACCAGGCCAAGGACTGGCTCAAGGTGGGTGCGAATATGAACTACGCCCACAGCACCTCGGACGATGTCGGTGACGGCTCCGGCACTTCCCTGTTCGGAATCACGAACACTATGGCGCCGATCTACCCGGTTTACCTGCGTGACGGGGACGGGAACATTATGACAGACGAGAACGGAAAGATGTACGACTACGGTTCCGGTGAGCTCGGAGGTCTCAACCGTCCTGTCCTCTCCAGGAACAATCCTCTGCAGGAGAACGCCCTGAACACCGACAGGACTATCGGCAACAATCTGACCCTCACGGGTTATGCCGACGTCACCCCGCTCGACGGCCTGAAGATCACCGTCAACGGCACGGTCACAAGCGGAGAGTCACACTACACGTCCACCCAGCAGGGATTCTACGGCTATGGCAAGACCGCCTACCCAAGCGGCTACATCTACAAGTACAACAGCCTTGTCTATGCCCTGAACTTCCAGCAGATCGTTAACTATACCAAGCAGTTTGGCCGACACAACGTCTCTGTGATGGCCGGACACGAGAACTACGACTACCGCAGCGAATGGATGAGCGGAGACCGCGAGGGTCTCTTCTCCTATTTCGACGCGCAGGAGCTCAGCGCGGCCATCAAGATCAAGGAGAACGCCGGTTCCTCCAGCAGGTACAACACCGAAGGATGGTTCAGCAGGGCTATGTACAACCTGGACGAGAAATATTTCCTCTCGGCTTCCTACCGCCGCGACGCTTCCTCACGCTTCCATCCGGACCACAGATGGGGCAATTTCTATTCGTTCGGAGGAGCCTGGATCGCCAGCAAGGAGGATTGGTTCAAGGTTTCCTGGATTGATATGCTGAAGGTAAAGGCATCCTGGGGGCAGCAGGGTAACGATGCCATCGGCGACTACCGCTACACCGACACCTACACAATCAACTACTTCAACGGAGAGCCTTCCCTGGCCCTCAGCACCGTCGGCAACAAGGACATCACCTGGGAGACCAACAGCAACTTCAACGCAGGTTTGGAATTCGACATATTCAAAAGCCGCGTCACCGGTAGCGTCGAGTTCTTCAGCCGCAAGACCACCGATATGCTTTGCTTCGTCTATGTTCCGCTCTCAGGCGGCTACGGCGGATCCTACGACAATGTCGGGAATATGCTCAACAACGGTGTCGAGCTGGATCTGAATCTGAACCTCATCCGCAAGAAGGACTTCAGCTGGAACGTAAGCCTTAACGCGACGCACTACAAGAACAAGATCACGATGCTGAACGAGGACAACAAGGGATTCGTCCTGGACGGCCACGCCGGCTACGTCAACGGAAACTACTTCCACGGAGAGGGACTTCCGCTGCACACCCTTTATATGAAGAAATATGCCGGTGTCAACGAGAAAGGCCAGTCCCAGTGGTATATGAAGGACAGCGAGACCGGAGAGCTGACAAAGACCACAACCTACAGCTACGGCACGGACTTCAACTGCGGTGACGCCGACCCAGATCTCTACGGAGGCCTCGGCACGACCATCACGTTCAAGGGATTCGACTTCTCGGTCAATCTCAACTACAGCATAGGAGGCAAGGCCGCCGACTACGGCTACGCCGCCTTGATGCGCAACCCTAACGTGCAGAACACCGGCAACAGTTTCCACAAGGACCTGCTGAAGGCCTGGTCCGAGACCAACACGGACTCCGACATCCCACGCTTCCAGTTCGCCATCCAGGATGTGGACGACAGTGCCAGCTCGATGTCCGACCGGTTCATCACGGACGCGTCCACTCTCACTCTCCAGAACATAAACCTGGGCTACACCCTTCCGGAGAAGCTCGTGAAGAAGATCGGAATGAGCAAGATCCGTGTCTATGCCGCCGGAGAGAACCTCTACTACTGGAGCAAGCGCAAGGGCTTCGACCCACGCGGAAGCTTCTGGGGCACGACATCCACATCCACCTACGCTCCTGTGCGGATGATAACGGGAGGAATCACGTTACAGTTCTAATTTAATGGAGACAATGAATATGAAAAAGAATATGATCAGACTGCTGGGTGCCCTCTACGCCGTGTCCTCTCTCGTCCTCGCCACCGGTTGCATCGAGGAGACATTGCCGAAGACAGAGGCGACACCTGAAACCATAGAGAAGTCCACCTCCTCGATGGAATATATGCTCAACGGCCTCTCGTCCTATTTCGTGGCCTACGACACCTGGGGATCCTCCGGCAACACCAACGACTGGGGCTATCCTTGCCAGCTGTATATGCGTGAGGTGATGGGAGAGGATTTCCCTGTCTATGACGCCAGCTACGACTACTGGAGCCACATCGAGAGTGGATCAGGACTGCGTTACGCCGCCTATTACTCCTGGTTCTACTACTATAAGTTCATCAAGAACACCAACAACGTCATCGCCCTTGTTCCGGATCCGGCCAACGCCGAAACCAAGGCCGTTTACTGTCTCGGACAGGCTCTCGGACTCCGCGCGATGCTCTATATGGAACTCTCGACCTGCTTCGAGTACCGCACAACCCAGGTCGAAAGCCTGAACGCCGACGCCCAGTCGATGGGGGTTGTCGGGCTGACCGTCCCGATCGTCGATGAGAACACCTCCAAGACGGATCTGAACAACAATCCACGTGTTCCTTTCTACACGATGTACCGTTTCATAATGACGGATCTCAACCGTGCGGAGACCTACCTCGAAGGCTACGAGCAAGCCACCAAGGCCCACGCCAACCGCGCGGTTGTCTATGGCCTGAAAGCCCGTCTGTGGCTCGATATGGCAAGCCGTTTCGACAGGGAACCGGACGCTCTGGCCAAGCAGATGAGCGCGGAAGGATCCTCCGACGGCTACGATGACATCGGAATCAACTCCGCTATGGACTGCTACGCCAAGGCCGCTGAATATGCCCGCAAAGCCATCGGTGGCGGCAACACACCTCTCACCGAGGATCAGTGGATGAACTCCAAGACCGGCTTCAACACACCTCAATCCTCCTGGATGCTCGGTACTTACGTCACTTCCAAGGAAGAGATCAACACCGGTTACTACTACAACTCGTTCGTCGCGCAGATCGCGTCAGAGCCTACTTGGGGTATGCCTCGTTACGGAAGCGCTTTCCGTCTCATAAGCAAGTCCCTGTACGACAAGATCTCCGACAGCGACTGGCGCAAGAACAGCTGGATTTCCCCTGACGACGCCGGCAAGACCGAGATTCCGGAGAAGTACAGAACCGAGCTCAAGGGCGACGCCTGGTCAAGGCTTCCAGCCTACGCCAACCTTAAGTTCCGTGCCGGAAGCGGTTCCATCAGCACCATCGAGACCGGACTCATCGCGTCCCTCCCGATAATGAGGGTCGAGGAGATGTACTTCATCCGTTTCGAGGCGATCGCCCACACGGAAGGAGTGGCTGCCGCCGCGAAAGAGATGGCCGATTTCCTGAACACATATCGCTACACGGACGGTTCCTACAACTGCGAGGCCACGGATCTTGACTCATTCATCACCGAACTGATGGTGCAGAGGCGCATCGAGTTCTGGGGCGAGGGCATCAACTTTTTCGCCTACAAGCGCCTTGGCCTGCCGATCACCAGAAGCTACGACGGCACGAACTGGCTCTCCTCGCAGCGTCTGAACACAAAGGCCGGCTACACCGCACCTTGGATGAACTATGTGCTTCCTGAATATGAGAGGGACAACAACCAGGGCGTGATCCTGAACCCGGACCCGTCAGGAACCATAATCGCGGAATAAGCATCAACTAAGAATTTATGAATATGAAGAATATCAAATACATCCTTTTCACCGCCGCGGCTGGCCTGTGCCTGACTCTGGCATCCTGTTCGGAGGACAAATACGAACCGGGGCCGGAACCCGCCAACGATTGTATGGAGGCATATTTCCTCTCCAGCAATTCCTCTGAATATATTCTTGGCTCCGAGAGCACCAGCGTCACCCTTGAGGTCGGAAGGCTCAAGGCAGACAACGCCGCCAGCATCCCTGTGATCGTGGAGGCGAAGGACGAGGCGTTCAAAGTTCCTTCCACAGTGGAGTTCCAGGCCGGAGAGGCCACGGCCGAACTGACCGTAACCTTCGAAGGCATTGAAATCCAGAAGGAAAAGAAATTCACCATCCGTCTTGCCGATGAATATGTCAACCCTTACACAGTCCACGACGGCTCGGACGTGTTCTCGGCCACCGTGCTCGTGTCCAGCTGGAAGAAAGTCGTCAGCAACGCCCAGTTCTGGTTCTCGTCCATTCTTAAAGTGTCCACATTCTCGGACATCTACTGGCTTGAGGGCCTGAACCGTTTCCGCATCGAGAATTTCCTCGGAACCGGAATCGACCTCAGCTACACGATCCTGAATCCGGACTTCAAGGCCGATGACCTGAACACTTGGCAGGGCGAGTTCAGCCCTCTGGACTACTACGCCGAGGAACCGTCCGATGACGGGCTCAAGTACTGGAGCCTCCGTGACGCGGACGGGAACTGGTTCGAATGGACTCCGGAAGGGGCGGCCAGCAAGGTGACCGGTCTCTCCGTTTACAGGACAACGACATATTCAAACATCATTATGGACGGAACCACGGAGCCGACAGGCTTCCTTACCTGCTACGTCAACTGCGAGGACTCCTCCTACGATGGATGGGAATATATCTATATGTACTGGGATCCGACCGATGTCACCGCTCCCGGCAAATAATTCATAATCTTAAGATTGAACGAAATGAACAGAATATATTCATCAAAGATGGGCAGGCTCGCGGGCATATTCCTGCTTTCCGCTCTCTGCGCCCTCACATCCTGCAAGGATGACGAGAAGGTCCTGACACCGCTTCCAGCCCCGGAAGCCGGTCTTTATCAGGCTACGGTCAGTTCGCTGACATTCTATTGGGACAAGGTGGCCAACGCCACACAGTACGCCTATGAGCTTCTGGATCCGGAAGGTGATAAAGTCACCGGAGGTGTCACAGAAGGCACAGTGGCCGTCCTGACCGGTCTCAAGGACAACACAGACTACAAGTTCACCGTCTGGGCGTACGGCCCTTTCGAGGGAGACTACAGCAAGTCCCCTGTGGCTGAGATCAGCGGGACTACCCCGGCGATCGTCCAACTGGCGACCCCGAAGCTGACCGTCCTTGTAAATGGTGGCGCGGTGGCGACTTGGGATGAAGTACCTAACGCCACACATTACGTCCTGACAATCTCCATTAACGGAGGGAAAGAAAGTTCATGGGACATCACGGGAACCGAGATAATGATTGGAAACCTTTCGACAGGTACCTACACCGTTACACTAAAGGCCGTCAGCGACGACGAGGCGTTCAGTGACTCAGAGCTTGCGACAGCTACTTTTGTAATAGAGAAAAAGGAGGCTTGGAGAGTGGACGGGACATTCGATGACGGAGCCGGCAACAATTGGCCGGTCACGATGATTGCCTGGGACAACGGCACTTACACATTAAAGGACTGGTACAACGTCGAAGGCTACGACCTGGAGTTCTCCGTCAACGATGACACTTCCATCAGCATCCTCAATTACTACGAGCCGTACCTGCCTAACATCTGGGTAGAGGCCGGCATCGAGGAGGACAACGGATGGATCCAGCTTTACACGGCGACAAGCGGAAGTGACTACTACTCGCAATTCAACGGCGACAAGAGCAAAGGCGGATCCGTATGGTTCTACAGCTACAAGACCGAGGGCTATCCGGAGTTCACATGGACCGGTGACGGCGGCAGTCTGATCGATGATCTTGTCGGAACATATAGCCAAAATTCAACCGGGAGCCAGATCTTTGATGGCAGCAATTGGGTTGACTTCACCTCGACAAACGATGTAGTGATCGAGAAAATCGATGACAACACCGTTTCGGTGACCGGTCTGCTGTACGAGGACAACACGTTGAAAGCCTCAGTTGACGCCGAGGCCAAGACATTGACCTTTGAGCCTCAGACCTGGCTTGACTGGTACGTGTTCTGCGTCTATGACAGCCCGACGACATCGGTAGTCGCAACGATCGCAGACGGTGTGATAACGATGTCAAACTGGACAGCCTACTACACAGACAACTCCTACAGCTATGTCTATGGCGCAAATACAACTCTTACAAAGAAGTAGCCTAAGCGTCAATAATCAGCAAAAAGCCCCGAGGCCATTCAAGTCTCGGGGCTTTTACTATTGTAAAGTCATAAGGTACATTATTTTCATACATCCAATCAGGACTGGACCGCCTACAGTCAATATAGCAATTTACTTCAGAAAGCCGCCGCACTGGCGGAGTGGGCGTGCCGCTGGTGAGGCGGACGGCGTCCCGGCGGGCGCGGCCAA
>OMBG01000238.1_pt1 | contig 30001 bp, 23 predicted proteins | sample 1674251 | NCBI WGS metagenome assembly OMBG01 (sample SAMEA103958153, study PRJEB25191) | human gut metagenome | reverse complement strand
TATCTCACCCCTAACGGGGTAACCCATTAAAATAATACACGAATTGAGGCGTTTTCTGCGTTTGTTATTGTTGAATATCAACTATTTACGATATCATTTTTTATCAAAACCATGCATAAAAACATTATGGATTTTGAACACCCTACCCGTTAGGGGTGAGGCTGGCGCGTGAAAATTCTTGATAAAACTATCAAATATCGTGTGGAAAAATATTATAGATTTTGAACACCCTACAAAAAAGGCGCTCACCCATACAACAGAGTGAACGCCTTTTTACAAATTGGATGGTTTCTAAATAGCTTGTATTTAAAAACCACATTACTTAGAAGTTTGATTACTTGTTGCCAGCTTCTTTGTTAGCAGCTTCAATCATGTCCTTGCTGGGGAGGATATATACCTCAACACGACGGTTTTCTTTCTTACCAGCAGCAGTAGCGTTGTTAGCAACAGGATTTTCTTCGCCATAACCCTTAACGCTTACCAAACGAGCTTCAGGATAACCAGCACCTACGATCTGAGTCTTTACAGATTCTGCACGGCTCTGAGAGAGGGCAAGGTTCTTCTGCTTGCTCTGAGCAGCGGTACTATTCTTCCAACCTGCATTGTCAGTGAAGCCACAAACAGCGAGTTCGAAAGATGCATTGCTATCAGCAAGCTTCAAGTTCTTAACGAATGTAGCAATTGCAGCCTTAGCATCAGCGCTGAGTTCTGCAGAGCTTGTGTTGAAAAGCAAACCGCTATCGAAAGTAGCCTTTACATACTGTGTACCGTCAGTACCCTGAAGAATTTCTGCCTTAGCCTTAGCAGCCTCAGCAGCCTTCTTAGCCTTATCCATCTTGTGGCCAATGAGAACACCTGCACCAGCACCGACAGTAGTACCTACGGCTGCACCAATAGCAGCACCCTTACCTTTACCGATGAGCTGACCTACGAGAGCACCAAGTGCACCACCACTGGCACCACCAATAAGACCACCTTTTGCAGTGTTAGTCATACCACCACAGCTGCAAAGCAACATTGCTGCGCTCAATGCGCAAACTGATAACTTCATACTTTTCATAATAGAATAGTTTTGTTTCTAAAAAAATGTTTTTGTAAAGGCAAAGTTACGCCTTGTGAACAAATATCCCAAATTTATAAAGCAAAAAGTGTACTTTAATAGGGTAAAATAGACGAATAGACTTCTTATATAGACTAAAATTACACAAAAACCCGAGCAAAACACACTTTCATGCCCGTTTATTTTGTACTTTTGCATAGAAATAATAAACAAAACAAAACTAAGGGTACAATAAAAAGAAGTAGAAAGGTGCTCGCACCTCGTTTTTTGGACGTAGGATGTGCTTGAAAGTGGATGGCAAAACTTGTAAGAATCATGGCATTTACAACCATATTTACAATTTGAACCACGCAGAGAGAAACTTTTAAAAAGCTTGGACTACTTCAATTTTACACCCCGCACATAGTTTAATAGCAATGGCAAAAGAACTGAAAGACCTTACAAAGCGCAGTGTTGACTATTCGCGCTGGTATAACGAACTCGTTGTAAAGGCCGACTTGGCTGAACAGTCAGACGTTCGTGGATGTATGATTATCAAACCCTATGGCTATGCCATTTGGGAAAAAATACAGCAAGAACTTGATGCACGTTTCAAGGAAACTGACGTGCAGAACGTATACTTCCCTATGCTTATCCCTAAGAGCTTCCTTTCAAAAGAGGCTGAACACGTTGAAGGATTTGCGAAGGAGTGTGCAGTAGTTACACACTATCGTTTGAAGGCTAACCCTGAGGGTGATGGCGTGGTAGTAGATCCTGCTGCTAAGTTGGAAGAAGAACTTATTATTCGTCCTACTTCTGAAACCACTATTTGGAACACTTATCGCAAGTGGATTCACTCATGGCGCGATCTGCCCCTTTGCTGCAACCAGTGGTGTAACGTTATGCGTTGGGAAATGCGTACACGTCTTTTCCTCCGTACCTCAGAGTTCCTTTGGCAAGAAGGCCACACAGCTCACGCTACGAAGGAAGAGGCTGAAGCACGTGCACAACAAATGCTTCACGTATATGCCGACTTTGCCGAAGAGGTAATGGCTGTGCCCGTAGTACGCGGTGTAAAGAGCGCTACAGAACGTTTTGCTGGTGCACTCGACACCTACACCATCGAGGCTATGATGCAAGATGGCAAGGCTTTGCAAAGTGGTACAAGCCACTTCTTGGGTCAGAACTTTGGTAAAGCATTCAACGTGCAGTTCGTTAACAAAGAGAACAAGATGGAATATGCTTGGGCCACTTCATGGGGTGTAAGTACGCGTTTGATGGGTGCTCTCATCATGACTCACTCTGATGACAATGGTCTTGTACTTCCCCCTCACCTCGCTCCTATTCAGGTTGTTATCGTACCTATCTATAAGGGCGATGAGGAATTGGCTAAGTTCAACGAAAAACTTGGTGACTTGACCAAACGACTCCGCAAGATGGGTATCCGCGTGAAATATGACAATGCCGACAACAAACGTCCTGGCTTTAAGTTTGCCGACTATGAGTTGAAGGGTGTACCCGTACGTTTGGTTATGGGTGGTCGTGATCTTGAAAACGGCACTATTGAATTGATGCGCCGCGATACGCTTGAAAAGGAAACACTTCCCTTCGAAGGTATTGAGGACTACGTTAAGAACTTGCTCGAAGAAATTCAGCAAAACATCTTTGCTAAGGCTAAAAAACGCCTCGATGACAACACCTTTGAATGCAACAACTATGATGAGTTCAAGCAGCGTGTTAAGGATGGTGGTTTCTTCCTCTGTCCTTGGGATGGTACCGAAGAAACTGAGGCACAAATTAAGGCTGACACACAAGCTACCATTCGTTGCGTGCCTTACGGCGTAGACCAAAGCAATCCTGGCATTGACATGGTAAGTGGCAAACCCGCTACTTGCAAAGTGATTATAGCGAGAAGCTACTAAAAATTTAAGTATTAAATAATAAGTATTACAAACTAACGAGAGGACTAAGTAAAGGTTTAAGTATGATTACTTGGCTTTCTCGTTAGTTTGTAATACTTATTACTTTTCTTAAGTATTTCGGCTGTTTGTAATACTTTGACAATGCAATGGTTTGTAATACTTAATACTTATTACTTAATACTTATTTTTTATGCTTTCAATAGAACATCTTTCTGTAGAATTTAGTGCACGACCGCTATTCACAGATGTATCTTTTGTTATCAATAAAAAAGATCGCATCGCATTAGTAGGCAAAAACGGAGCAGGAAAATCTACATTACTCAAAATACTCTCAGGGCATCAACAACCAACATCAGGCACTGTAGCCGTGCAGAACGATATTACCATTGGTTACTTGCCACAGGTGATGGTGTTGAGCGATGCACACACTGTAATGGAAGAGGCAGAAAAAGCCTTTGAACATATCAGTGAGATGCAAGAAAAAATTGAAAAGCTCAACAACCAACTTGCAGAACGTACAGACTACGATAGCCCTGAATACATGGCTCTTGTGGAACATTTTACACACGAGAGTGAGCGCTTTCAAATGATGGGTGGTATGAACTATCATGCAGAATTAGAGCGTACACTACAAGGTCTTGGTTTTGCACCTTCAGACTTTAATCGCCCCACAAGTGAGTTCTCGGGAGGATGGCGCATGCGTATTGAGTTAGCTAAACTTTTGTTACGCCGTCCCGACGTGTTGTTGTTAGACGAACCTACGAACCACCTCGACATAGAGAGCATACGTTGGCTCGAAAAGTTTTTGGCACACTCAGCAAGTGCGGTAGTGCTTGTCAGCCACGACCGTGCATTCATTAACAATGTCACCAACCGCACGCTCGAAATTTCGTGTGGCAAAATCACTGACTATAAAGTAAAATACGACGAGTTTATAAAACTGCGTGCCGAACGCCGCGAACAACAACTCCGTGCTTACGAAAATCAGCAAAAAGAAATTGCTGACATTAAAGACTTTATAGAACGCTTTCGCTACAAGCCTACCAAAGCTGTGCAAGTGCAAAGCCGCATTAAGCAACTCGAAAAAATTGTGCCCATCGAGGTTGACGAAGTTGACAATGCTTGCTTACACCTAAAATTTCCTCCATGCTCACGTTCGGGCGACTATCCCGTTATCTGCGACGAGGTGCGTAAGGACTATGGCACGCATTGTGTGTTTCATAACGTAAACCTCACCATTGAACGTGGCGAAAAAGTTGCCTTTGTCGGAAAAAATGGTGAAGGTAAATCTACACTCGTCAAATGTATCATGGGCGAAATTCCCTACACGGGCACTCTCAAGCTAGGACATAACGTAGAAATTGGCTATTACGCTCAAAACCAAGCACAGTTGCTCGATGGCGAATTAACTGTGTTCGACACGATTGACCGTGTAGCCAAAGGCGATGTGCGACTCAAAATACGCGACATTCTTGGAGCCTTTATGTTTGGTGGCGAAGCCTCTGACAAAAAAGTAAAAGTGCTATCAGGTGGCGAACGTTCACGTTTGGCAATGATTAAACTTTTGCTTGAGCCTGTTAACTTCCTTATATTGGACGAACCTACCAACCACCTTGACATGCGTACAAAGGATGTGCTTAAAGAGGCTATCCGTGCATTCGACGGCACTGTTATTGTGGTAAGCCATGACCGCGATTTCTTGGACGGACTTGTAACCAAGGTCTATGAATTTGGTGGTGGTATTGTACGTGAGCACATTGGCGGAATCTATGACTTTTTGCAGAAAAAAGAAATGGAATCGCTCGATGAACTCCATACCGCAGGTTCCCCTTCTGCATCTAACGTCCCCTCTCCTACGACTCCGAGCAATGCGGTGTCTGAAGGCAAACAAACCTACGAAGAACGTAAAGAGCAAGCCAAACAACGCCGTAAACTTGAACGCGAAGTTGCGCGTTGTGAAGCTGAGGTAACACGTCTCGAGACCGAGAAATCTGCCCTTGAAGCACAACTTGCTACACCCGAAGGTGCAGCCTCAACCGAGTTGTTTACACAATACAGCCAACTGCAACAAGCACTTACTGCAGCAGAAGAGGCTTGGGAAGAAGCTATGGAAGCATTAGAATAAAAAATTTTAGGTTATAGGAGGTAGTAATTGAATAGGTTATCAAAAAGTAATTATCCAGCCTCTTATAACCTAATAATTTTAAGTGTCACTATCTGAATTTGTAGAGAAACAAACAATAGAAATAAAAACTGTGTACCCTTGTTCATAGTTACCGAATTTATAATTCTCAAGAACAAAGGAAACTTGAAGGGCTGAATTCCAAGCGAGAAATCCAGCCCTAATTTAATATCGGTCGAAAACTTTTACCAAACAGCAATAAAAAGATTAGCCACACCATAGCATTTCGAGTATTACTATGGGGACGCGCACCTTGCATTCCACAAATTAGCTTAATTCGGTATTTTTGTGTACTTTTGTACGCACGTTTAACGCATCGCGTGTGATTTTGATTATTTGCTAACACTCTATTGCAATGAATATAAAATACATTTTACCTGCGTTGGCACTTGCCACGACCTCGGCTTGGGCACAACAAAACGAATTGTCATCGGGCATCGATAAAGCGAATATGGACCTTACCGCAAATCCCGGAGTCGACTTTTACCAATATGCTACAGGAGGATGGACTGCTGCACACCCCCTCACCCCTGAGTACGCTCGATATGCACAGTTCGATGCTTTGGCAGAAAACAACCGTAAGCAACTGCGTGAACTCATTGAGGAAATGGCTGCAAAACAACACAAGCAAGGGTCATTAGAACAAAAAATTGGCTCGCTCTATCGTTTAGCGATGGACAGTGTGCGACGTAATAAAGAAGATTATGCACCTATCAAAGCTTTGCTTGAAGAAGTTCAGGCATTAGACTCGCGCAAGGCTGTACAGTACGAAATGGCTAAATTACAGTCAATGGGCATCCCCAACTTCTTTAGCTTTGGCTGTGATGCCGACTTGAAGGATGCAAAATGGAACTTGATGCAAGTGTATCAAGGTGGCATTTCAATGGGCGAACGCGATTATTACTTAGAAAACGATGAACCTACTAAGAAAATTCGCGAAGCTTATCGTCAGTACGTCAAGAACCTCTTTACAATGACGGGCATGAATGCCGAAGAAGCTACCCAAGCTATGGAGGCTGTGCTGAAAATAGAAACGCGCATTGCTACTGCATCATATAGCGCCACGAAACAACGCGACGTGGAAGGTAACTACCACAAAATGTCATATCAAAAGTTACTGACTGACTTCCCTGGCATAGATTGGAGCACATTGTTCTTACTCAACGGTGTACCTGCTTTCAACGAAATATCTGTAAGTCAACCTGAACCAATCCACGAGGTGGAGAAAATTTTGGCTGAATGCTCGGTTGAGGAATTGAAGGCTTACCTCTATTACAAGGTTGTAAATGATGCAAGTAGTTCGCTGAGCGATCGTTTCCGCCAAGAGGCTTTCAATTTCTATAATCACACCATGTCGGGTGCCGAACAAGATCGACCTAGATGGAAACGTGCCGTAGCTGCTGTAGAAGGCGCTTTAGGCATGGCTGTGGGCAAACTGTATGTGGAAAAATATTTTCCTGAGTCTTCAAAACAGCGCATGGTAGAGTTGGTTAAGAACTTGCAAGTGGCTTTGGGCGAACGCATCGATGCTCAAAAGTGGATGAGCGAAGCTACAAAAAAACAAGCACACGACAAACTGAATAGCTTCTACGTAAAAATTGGCTATCCCGATGAATGGATGGACTATTCTAAACTCGACATCGATGAGAGCTTGAGTTATTACGAGAATATGGTGCGTGCCACACAATTTATGAGCAACTATTACGTGGAAAAACACGTAAACAAACCTGTTGATCGCACTGAATGGCTCATGACACCGCAAACCATTAATGCATATTATAACCCCACGACAAACGAGATTTGCTTCCCCGCAGGCATTTTGCAACCTCCCTTCTTCAATGCCGAAGCTGACGATGCTTGTAACTATGGTGCCATAGGTGTGGTGATTGGTCACGAAATGACACACGGATTTGACGACCAAGGCGCACAGTTCGACAAGGACGGAAACTTGAAAAATTGGTGGACTGAAAAGGACAAGACTGAGTTTGAGAAACGCACTAAGGTGATGCGCGACTTCTTTGACAATATTAAGGTTTTGCCTGATCTTCATGCAAATGGTCAACTCACTTTAGGCGAGAATACTGCAGACCACGGTGGCTTGAATATTGCTTATCAAGCTTTGCAGAATGCCATGAAGCAGCACCCATTGGACAAAAAAGATGGCTTTACACCCGAACAACGCTTCTTCTTGAGCTATGGTTTAATCTGGGCTAATAACACACGCGAAGCCATGCTCCGCCAGTTAGTAAAAACAGACCCACACTCTCCTGCTCGTTGGCGTGTGAATGGTGCCCTACCCCACATCGATGCATGGTATAAGGCATTTAACATCACATCTAAAGCCCCATTATTTATCCCCAAGAAAAACCGCGTAGAGGTTTGGTAATAAAAAAATAAAATGAAAGAAACTTCTCTCCCAGACAACGCATTCCGCCCTTTGAAAGAGGGCGAAGAATATGAGCCGTTAATGAAACCCAACCAACAGTATCGCGAGGTAACACCGTGGTCGTTAGTATGGGGCTTACTCATGGCTGTAGTTTTCTCGGCTGCAACAGCCTACTTAGGACTGAAAGTAGGACAAGTTTTTGAAGCAGCAATTCCCATTACGATTATTGCCGTAGGCGTAAGCGGTGCCACACATCGCAAAGACCCCTTGGGCGAAAACGTGATTATTCAGAGCATCGGTGCATGTTCGGGTATGATTGTGGCTGGCGCCATCTTTACACTGCCTGCACTCTATATTTTGCAGCACAAATATCCTGAACTCACAGTAAACTTTTTACAAGTATTCCTTTCATCAGTACTTGGCGGTATCTTGGGTATTCTATTCTTAATCCCCTTCCGCAAGTATTTTGTGAAGGATATGCATGGAAAATATCCCTTCCCCGAAGCTACTGCCTCTACACAGGTATTGATTTCGGGCGAACGTAGCGGTTCGCAAGCAAAGCCTCTGTTGGTTGCAGGTATTGTGGGCGGTTTGTTCGACTTTGCCGTAGCTGCCTTTGGCGCGTGGAACGAGAATTTCACGTCGCGTTGCTGCGAACTTGGTTCTACTGTTGCCGATAAAGCCAAATTGGTATTTAGCATCAACACCAGTGCAGCACTGCTTGGTATGGGCTATATTGTAGGTCTTAAATACGCTGCTATTATTTGCTTTGGCTCTATTGCAGTATGGTGGTTGATAGTACCAGGCATTGCCCTTATCTTCCCCGACTTGGCAGTTGCTGAGAACGTTACAGCTGCCACTGCATCGCCCGAACAAATCTTTGGTTATGCCAAGAGCATCGGTATTGGTGGTATTGCTATGGCTGGTATCATCGGTGTGATTAAGAGTTGGAGCGTAATTAAGAGCGCTTTCGGTTTGGTTGGTCAAATATTTAAAGGAGGCAATGCTACCGAAGAGGTGGAACGCACACAGCGTGACATTTCAATGAAGATTATTGCCATTGGTTCATTGCTTACCATCATTGTTACCGCACTGTTTTTCTACTTCGACGTGATGGATGGTAATTTGCTCTTTACCATCGTGGGCATTTTAATTGTGGCAATCATTGCCTTTCTCTTTACCACTGTAGCTGCAAACGCAATTGCTATTGTAGGCTCAAATCCTGTGAGCGGAATGACATTGATGACACTGATTCTTTCGTCTATCATCATGGTCGTTGTTGGTTTAAAAGGCCCAGGTGGCATGGTAGCCGCCCTTATTATGGGTGGTGTGGTATGTACAGCCCTTTCATCGGCTGGTGCCTTTATTACCGACTTAAAAATTGGTTATTGGCTTGGTGCTACACCCAAAAAGCAAGAAACATTTAAATTTCTTGGCATCTTAGTTTCAGCAGCTACAGTGGGTGGCGTTATCATGATTTTAAACAAAGCATACGGCTTTACACCCGATAACTCTGATGTTATGGCTGCTCCTCAAGCTCGTGCTATGGCAGCTGTAATTGAACCTTTGATGAGTGGACAAGGTGCGCCTTGGTTACTCTATGGCATTGGTGCTATTATTTCAATTGTACTCACACTTTGTGGTGTTTCAGCATTAGCTTTTGCTTTGGGTATGTTCATACCCTTGCAACTAAACCTTCCTCTCATTGTTGGAGGTTTGGTTAATTGGTACGTGAATAGCCGTTCTACAGACTTGGCTTTGAATCAACGCCGTAACGAAAAGGGTACTCTCCTTGCCTCGGGCTTTATTGCTGGTGGTGCGTTGATGGGTGTTGTGAGTGCGGGTATGCAATTTGGCGGATTAAACTTTGCCAATGCTGCTTACTTGGATGCACCTATCTCACAAATTGTTTCGCTTGTGGCTTATATTGCTTTGATTGTTTACTTGACTAAAGCATCTTTAAAGGCTTAAGTCGTTCGTATTTAGTTAACAAGCTATTCTTGATTTTCTTGCTAACTTCATACACATAAAATTTTTAATCCCCATTTCTCTACACGATACACTGTCGTGACAAAGAAATGGGGATTTTGAATGTCTTATGGGATATACTTGCTAGATTTATGCAAGATGAAAGACAATAAAAAGAACAAGAAACAAGCCCTTATTACATAGCTTTTTACTACCTTCGCGCAAAATAAAAAAAACGACTATGGAAGAAAAAATAAAACAAGACCTACACCAATACTTGCAAACCCACGGAAAAGTAGACGAACGCTTGCCAGAATGTCCTGACATTGAAGAGAAGTGGCAAAGCATTGCCAAAGCCTATTTACCCGATGGCATTCGCGAATTTAACGCCTATCCTACCGTGTCGTTAGGGTGGATGATGTTTATTGGCATGGCAATGGCTAAATTTTGGGATGAAGATTGGCAGAAGTATGCAAATGTGCCCAATATTTACGAACAACTGCGCAACCAACGTGGTTTTGACTGCATGGACGAGTACATTCTCGAAGATGTGTTACACATGAAGGATAAAGGACTTGAGGAACTAAATAAATTGGTAGCAGAATGTGCCTCGCGCACCAACAATATGTTGCATCACGCGCACCTTGAACCAGGAACTCCTGAAGCCTTCAAAGCTTATGTGGCATGTTTGCACCAACTCTACTTGATGGGAGTCGCTGTACAACTGAAAAGAATGGGCTACCACATGACCCTAGCAAATTAATTGGTAAATAGAACTGCATATTTTTGCACCAAAACATTTGTATATCAAAAGAAAATTGTAATTTTGCACCGCCGTTACGAGATAGCGGCATAATTCAAACCTATTAAAACAATTAAGAACAAATGGCTACAAAAATCCGTTTGCAACGTCATGGCCGTAAGGGCTATGCATTCTACAGCATCGTAATCGCTGACGTAAGAGCACCACGTGATGGTAAGTTTACTGAAAAGATTGGTACTTACAACCCCAACACCAATCCCGCTACAGTAGATTTGAATTTTGAACGCGCCCTCTTCTGGGTAGAGAATGGTGCTCAGCCTACTGACACTGTTCGTAACATCCTCTCAAACGAAGGCGTTATGCTCATGAAGCACCTCAATGGTGGTGTTCGCAAGGGCGCATTCGACGAAGCTGCTGCTCAGTCTAAGTTCGAAGCTTGGAAGCAAGCTAAGGACGCTAAGGCTAACGCTGCTGCCGACAAGAAGGCTGCTGATAAGAAGGCTGCTGCTGAGGCTCGTCTCGAAGCAGAAAAGAAGGTAAACGAAAAGATCGCTGAAAAGGTTGCTGAAAAGAAGGCTGCTGCCGCTGCTGCTGCAGCTGAAGCAGAAGCTGCTGCTAACGCAGAAGAAGCTACTGAAGAAGCTCCCGCTGAAGCTTAATCTTTTGATTTTACTTCAAAAAAGATTTAACCGAATAGGACAATCGTCTTATTCGGTTTTTTGTACCCCCTAATTTATATTTTCTGCTTTATTTTTGCATCCCCAAAAACAAAGTACAGAGAAATAAAAAAGTGTTAGGTATTGAGCAAAACATAATGCTTAATACCTAACACTTTTCACTAAAAACAATATGTGTTATTAGATACTCAATTCATCGAGCACTTTAATAAGTTTCTTATCCATAACCTTTCGCTTGCCTACAGCATCAATAAAGGGAACATATACAACCTCGTTGTTGCGTACACCCACCATAATGTTGCGTTGACCCTGTACAAGTGCTTCGATTGCACCTACACCTACCTGCGAAGCAAGTATACGATCGCGAGCCGAAGGACTACCACCACGCTGCAAGTGACCAAGAATTGACACACGTACATCAAAGTTTGGATACTCCTTGTTTACACGCTCTGCATAATACATGGCACCACACTTAGGACTTTCGCTCACAATGACAATGCAACTCTTCTTACTCTTACGAATACCACGCTCCATAAATTCAATTAACTGGTCGCTACCCGTAGTATCCTCAGGGATAATAGCAGCTTCTGCACCTGCTGCAATAGCACTATTCTGCGCTAAGAAACCTGCATCACGTCCCATAACTTCGACAAAGAAGATTCGCTCGTGTGAGGTTGCAGTATCACGAATTTTGTCAACACACTGCGTAATGGTGTTCAAAGTGGTGTCATAACCAATGGTGCTATCGGTACCATACAAGTCGTTATCGATAGTGCCAGGCAAACCAATACAAGGGAAGTCATACTCCTCAGCCAGCATCATGGCACCTGTAAGAGAACCATTACCACCAATCACAACCAAAGCGTCGATAGACTCTTTGCGCAATGTTTCGTAAGCCTTTTTACGACCTGCAGCAGTTTCAAACTCGTGTGAACGAGCGGTACGCAATATTGTACCACCTGTTTGAATAATATTACTAACATCTTCGGTGGTAAATGGTTTTACTTCGTCGTGAATCAAACCATCGTAACCACGATAGATACCTTTTATCTTAAATCCGTTGCAAATGCCACTTCGTGTTACCGCACGAATGGCAGCATTCATACCTGGTGCATCACCTCCAGAGGTAAGTACACCCACACATCTGATTTTACCCATTCTATTTACGCTTTTCGTGTATTTTCGTTTTTATCGTATTTCTTTTCTTAAAAATTATGCGTTCAAATAAATCACACCCTGAATAATCAAAGCCAACACTACAAAGCCTACAAAGAAGCCTGCAATGACCTTCGGAGCAATGTGGCGCAAATACCATCTGAAAGTTATATCTTCCATACGCATTAACATTACGCCCGAGATACTTGCTGTGAGCAACATTGAACCACCCATTGCTGTAGCATAGCTCAACAAGGGCCATATATAACCGTCTGTGCCTGTAAGCATCGACATATTGCTTGCTTGCGATTGGTTAAACACCTCCACACTTGCCAAGAGTGTTGGCACATTGCCAAAAAGACTTGAAAGGAAGGTTGTACACAGACCTATGACATAAACATTCGACATATTTACACACAACCAATTAAACAGCGTGTGGAACAAACCAGCCTCTGAGATTGCACCAAAGAGCAATGTTAAACCTACAAAATAGAGAATGTTTTGCAAATTTCCGTATTGCAATGCCATGGGCAAACGACGAATAACCATTTTATCGCTTGCTAATAACTGACGATTGCACAACTCATTTACCATCCATAACAATGCTAAAACGCATAATGCACCAACAAAGGGAGGCAATAAAGTAATGCGGTGAAAACTCGGAACAAACCACAAACCACCAATACCCACAAACAACAATAACAATCGCTGTGAACGTGAAAGTACTGTATCATCGCCCCTATAAGGTAAACGATCCATAGCAAATTCAATGCGTGTAGGCAAGCTACGCATCATAAGCAACAACATTGTTGCCAATGCAGCCAATACAGGCAAACACAGTGTGAGGAAATAAATAGAGGGGGTTACTAATCCGTCGTTCCAAAGTTTTAAGCTAGTTAAATCGCCAATTACCGTAATAGCACCACCACAGTTAGCAGCCAAAATAATTACCGAACCATAAATGCGGCGTTGTTTATCGCTTTGCAACAAGGGATGCATGATAGAAAGCAAAAGAATAACAGTAGCAAGGTTATCGAGGTTGGCAGACACTACAAAAGTAAAGAATGCCAATAACCACAACAATTTACGCGGTTTACGCGTTTTGAGCCACTCTGCCAAAAAGTCGAAACAACCATTATTGTTCAACACTTCAACAATACTGGTTGTAGCCACCAAATAAAGCACAATGTTGGCACACTGCACTATATATTTAAAAAAGATATTTGAAGAAATAAACTCCTTCGTAGGGAATAACACCGAAGGATTAGTTGACAAAAATTCAGCATAATCTTTATTGTGTTCAATAGAGATAAAATCTGCTCCATACACAATAAAGAGTAGCCAACAGACAACGCCCGCAAACATTGCCACAGCAGCCTTGTTTATACGGTTCAAAGACTCTGTAGCAATCAGCAAAAGGCCGATAAGCATAATTGCCAACAAAATTACAGCCATAAGCGTCAATCTTTAAAAAGGGTTTTCTTTTATTTTTGAGCGGTAGACGGGGCTCGAACCCGCGACCCTGAGCTTGGGAAGCTCATGCTCTACCAACTGAGCTACTACCGCAGTATTTAAGTATTAAGTGTTAAGTGTTAAATATCATACGAGCTACATAATTAAGTATAGTCAATTAATACTTAACACTCAATACTTAATATATTATTTAATAAGGTACTGCGAAGAGATACTTTCGTTCTCCATCACACGACGGATAGTTTCAGCGAGCATGCTGCTAACGCTGAGTTCCTTAACCTTGTCGCACTTACCACGATAAGGGATGCTATCGGTAAATACCATTTCCTTCAAAGCAGAAGCCTCTACACGGTCGTCTGCAGGCCCCGACATAATGCAGTGGCTAGCAATAGCACGTACGCTATTTGCACCACGCGACATAATCAAGTCAGCAGCCTTAGTGATAGTACCTGCTGTATCAACGATATCGTCAACGAGAACTACGTCCAAGCCTTCTACATCACCGATAATTTGCATATCGGCAACTTCGTTAGCCTTTTTACGGCTCTTGTTGCACATAACCATGGGGCAGTCAAGATACTTGGCATAAGAAGCGGCACGCTTAGAACCACCCACGTCGGGCGAAGCGATACAAAGATTCTTGAGGTTCAAGCTCTTGATGTAAGGCAACATGACGGTTGAAGCATACAAGTGGTCAACAGGTACATCAAAGAATCCCTGCTCTTGATCGGCATGCAAGTCCATTGTCATCAAGCGATCGATACCAGCCACGCTCAACAAGTCGGCTACAAGCTTGGCACCAATGCTAACACGGGGTTTGCTCTTGCGGTCTTGGCGAGCCCAACCAAAGTAAGGAACTACTGCACAGATGCTACGAGCAGAAGCACGCTTAGCGGCATCAACCATAAGGAGCAATTCCATCAAATTGTCTGAGTTAGGGAATGTACTCTGAACGAGGAATACGTCGCGGCCACGGATGCTCTCTTCGTAGCATACCTCGAATTCACCGTCTGCAAACTTCGTTACCGTGAGGTCTCCCAGCGGACAGCCAAGTTCCTCACAAATCTTTTCAGCCAAATAACGGGAAGCTGTTCCCGAAAAGACCATAAAAGAGTTGTTGTTCATTGTTTTGTGTATGAATAGTTATTAAAGGTGTTCTTTTTAAAGCGCAATGTTTTGTGTGCAACAGATTATTCTGCTGCTCTGCGCAGTTTCCTGAAGTGTTGAATCAGGTCTTTAAAATCTTGCGTTGAGTGCATACTAAAGCGGTTCCATATATCGCCCAACACCACAACTCCGCCAAAACCTAAGTCTTTTGCACGCTGAATATTGTCGAGTTGCACACCACCAAAAGCATACACCTTTTTGTCAATCACTTTTTGCTGCGACAACAATTTAAGTTGCTGCATATTCATCAACACAGGTTCATCATCACACTTTGGGCTATTAAAAGCCGATGACAAAAATACGTAGTCAAACTTTTTTTTATGCATCATTACCTCCTCTGCCGTTCTACACGAGCAAGATATATGTCCTTTATATTTAGGAGGCATTTCAGGATTGCGCTGATTAAGGTGAATACCTTTCAGTCCGTACTCGTTTTTCAGATAAAAATGGTCGTGCACCACGATTCGCTTACGATAATTCTCTTGTATCAGCGTGAGCAATCGTTCTGAATAAACAGGTTCCGTATCGGGTTTGCGCAAATGCAATATTTCAAGGCCTTCGTCAAAGAGCACATTCAGTATTTGGTGTTCCTCCACAAAGAAATACGGAGTTGTCATTAATATCAATTTCATGATGATCTCCAATTTTAGGTGCAAAGTTAGTGCAAACCGAGCACAATACAAAATGAAAGGCTAAAAGACTTTCATTTTTATTGTCGAGGCGCAGCCTAACTTCGCGTTAGCAAAGTAGTGCAAACCGAGCACAATACTAAATGAAAGACTAAAAGACTTTCATTTTTATTGTCGAGGCGCAGCCTAACTTGCACGAAACAAAATTAGTGTAAACCGAGCACAATACAAAATAAAAAGCTAAAAAAATCAATTATAAATACATTTGAAGATTAAGAGCGTGTTAACTCGGAACAGCCAAAAACAAAAATTTTCATTTTTTCTTTTTGTTCTTCTCTCGCCTTGCACTAACTCTCACTGCGTGCAAGTTAGGCGGCGGCTCGGAAGAGCAAAAATAAAAATTTTCATTTTTTCTTTTTGCTCTTCTCTCGCCTTGCACTAACTTTGTCCCCCGAAATGATAAACGAACAATACCCTTCAAAACTTTTGGAACGCGCAGTACAAGAACTTACGCGTTTACCTGGAGTTGGCAGAAAAACAGCCCTGCGCTTTGCTCTACATCTGCTTGCACAAGATAAAGAGGCTGTACATACTTTTAGCGATAGCCTAACACACCTCTGCGATGACGTAAAACATTGCAAAGTTTGCCATAATATCTCTGACACCGAAATTTGTGACATTTGCGCAAATCCACAACGAGATAAAACTACTATCTGTGTGGTAGAAAACATCCATAGCGTGATGTCTATCGAAAACACAGGACAATTTCATGGTCTTTACCACGTTTTAGGGGGCGTAATATCCCCCATGGATGGTGTTGGACCTGCCGACCTAGAACTCAATTCTCTCTTTGAACGCGTTGAAGCAGGAGGTATTAACGAAGTAATTCTTGCTCTCAACCCTACGATGGAGGGCGACACAACAAACTTCTACATCTCGCGTCGTTTGGCACAAACAGGAGTTAAGTTCTCTGTACTTGCACGTGGTGTGAGCGTTGGCGATGACTTGGAATATACCGATGAAGTCACCTTAGGACGCTCCATTCTTGGACGCACACCATTAAAATAAATATTTTACCACGCAAATAGTTTTTTACAAACAACAATATGAAAACTGCACGCATTATATATATAGCTATTCTTGCTTTAGATGCCCTCTATGCTTTATTAAGCGAAATTGGTACTTTAACAACTGCCTTCATCCCTTCAAACAACAAAACAGAATATGCCCTAAACATGCTCTGCATTGTGTTTACCCTCGGTGCAAGTTGGGGGAGCCTTCGTTTGTTTGCCACAAAACCCATACACAAACAATTGTGCGACAAACCCCACAGGGCTCCTACATGGAACATTGTGCGCGAAAGCATTTTAGGAACTGCCATCTTCATCAATACCATCGTTTATTATGGCATGATGAATGGCACCACCCCACTCTTTTGCCTACTCATCACGCTGACCGCCTACGTATTCTGTTGGCCAAAAAAAGAGGAAATTTCAAAATAAGACCTATTTTTCAAGCAATAAAACTTTTCACAAGTAATAAGTAATCAGTATAACCCGTGCAAATCCACGCACTTTCTCATTACTTATTACTTTGTTTTTACCCTTACATTAGTTTGTGATACTTATGACCCACCTACGCTCTTTAGAACCCGAGGATTTAGATTTGCTATATACAATAGAAAATGACCCCGAACTTTGGGAAACATCAAACAATGACACCCCATACTCACGATATGCCCTAAAACAATATATTGCCGCAGCACAATCCATCCACGAATGTGGCAATTTACGTTTGGTTATTGAAATAAAGAACAACGAAGAGGATTGTTATAAGGCTATTGGCTTTATCGATTTACTAAACTACTCCCCTCTTAACGCCCGCGCCGAAATAGGCATAGCCCTACTTAAAGCATACAGAGGGAAAGGATATGGAAGTTCCGCCCTACAACAAATTGAAAAGTATGCCGTGAGCATATTACGCATTCATTCATTACACGCATGGGTCACAACAGACAATGTAGCCTCTTTTTCATTATTCGAAAAAGCAGGTTATAAACAAGCTGCAAAACTCCCCGATTGGCACTTTTCTATGGGAAAATACAAGGAAACTGCACTTTTTCTGAAGATTTTTTGAAAAAAATGCGTTTTTAGTTTGGTAGTTTAAAATAAAGTCGTACCTTTGCACTCGCAAACAAGCAACAAGGACTATTACAAAAACAAATGGTGTGTTAGTTCAGCTGGTTAGAATACATGCCTGTCACGCATGGGGTCACGGGTTCGAGTCCCGTACACACCGCCACAATTACCAAAATGGTACCCTGACCGAGTGGCTAGGTAGCGGTCTGCAAAACCGTGTACAGCAGTTCGAATCTGCTGGGTACCTCACAAGAGCAACTAAGTTTTTTAGTTGCTCTTTTTTATTTTAAATTGACTTTTTCAGCCCCAAAAGAGCTCCTTACAATCCCGAAGACATCCCGAAGGTTTAATAAAAAGAAATCCGAAGGCATTCCAATATTATACCGAAGGTACACCCTCCTCAAAATATCGCTCAACCATTTTTAAAAAAAGACATCAAAAAAATGCTACGCATTATTATTCTTGCGCAGCATTTTCTTTTAATAACGGAATATGTTTCATTTCCTGTTCAATTTTTCTCTGACGTTTACGCATATACCCAGAAGGGGTAAGCGAACTAAAACGCAACGGATTAGGAAGCGTAGCAGCAATTAGAGCACAGTCGGAACGACGTAAATCAGATGCCGAACATCCGAAATGACGTTGTGCTACAGCCTCAGCACCATAAATATCAGGTCCCATCTCAATACTATTAAGATAAACCTCCATAATACGATCCTTCGACCACATCAGCTCTATAAGCACCGTGAAATACACCTCAAAGCCCTTACGCAACCACGATGATTGGGGCCAAAGAAACACATTCTTAGCAGTTTGTTGCGATATCGTACTTCCGCCACGCGAGCGTTTACCCTCTAAGCGTTCCATAGCCGCACTTTGTATCGCATCAAAATCAAAACCATGATGATGCAAAAAGTTTTGATCCTCCGAAGCCATTACAGCTACAGGCAAATAAGGTGATATTTTTTTCAGAGGAACCCACTCATGATGAATTGCAGCCGACTCGCCATTACCAATATTCTGCACACAGCGAATCACCATCAATGGCGTAATAGGCACAGGCGACCAACGATAGACAGCCACAGTAACCACACTACTCACCACAAATGTAAGGAAGCCGTAAAATATATACTTAAAAAAAGTCCGCATAGAAATACACCCAAATAAAAATGTGCCAATGTACTACGTTTTACATAAGCACATTAGCACATCACATTTATATCTGCTTAATTAAAAAGGCAGATCATCTACAGTACCATTTGAAGCAGTAGCTGCAGGAGCCTCAGAAGCTGCAGCAGGAGCAGCAGGAGCAGCAGGTGCAGGAGCTGGAGCAACAGGAGCTATAGGATCTACAAGAGGTTGACCTGCCATCGCATCAGCAGTAATATGCTGCACACGCCAAGCACGTACACTATTATACCAACGACCTTGATACTCACGAGCATCAATGTCGAACGATACAGTTACTTCGTCACCAACCTTTACGTTAGCCTCCTTAATACGGTCTTCGCCAAAGATTTCGAACACGCAACGCTTAGGATATTGCTCGTGTGTTTCCACTACGTAGCTCTGCACAATCCAATTATTACCAGTACGTGCAGACTGTCCGCTACGCGGCTCCATAGCCACGATAATTTTTCCAGAAATTTCCATATTGATAAATGATATATTAATTTTGCAACGCGAAGTTACGGAAAAAATATCGTACATGTGCTTTTTTAAGCATTAAACTTTTTCCACATTCCATTTTTTCGTAAATTTGCCCTACAAATATCAAGTCGCAGTTTCCACCCAAGCAGTATAAACTGTTTGCACAGACACAAAAATCCTGAATCGGATAAAAAACAACGTGGCAATACGACTATTAAAACGAAACCATCCAAAACAGTTCTCATGAAATTTGTTATTTCCAGTTCAACCCTTTCATCACGCCTGATGACCATCGGACGTGTCATTGTGCAAAAGAACACCTTACCCATTCTCGACTGCTTCTGCTTCGACATTAAAGGTACTTCGTTGACCATCACTGCCTCTGACAACGACTCAACCATCACAGCCTATGCCGAATTAAATGAGTGCGATGCCGACGTACGTTTTGCTGTCAATGCCAAGACGCTGCAAGATGCTATCAAGGAAATTCCCGAACAACCGCTCGAATGCTACCTCAACCCCGAGACTTACGAGTTGACCGTGGAATATCAGAACGGACAATACAAACTCATGGGACAGAGTGCCGACGAATATCCCATTCCTGCACAAACCGAAGAGCAGAACATGAATCTCGTGATGGATGCACACGATTTGCTCTTAGGCATTTCACGCTCTCTCGTAGCTGCAGCCAACGACACTTTGCGTCCTCAGCTCAACACCGTATGCTTCGACATTCAAGGTCAAACCATCTCTATGGTGTCGAGCAATGGCAACCAGTTAGCACTTACTCGCATGCCTCTTCCTGGCGTCGAAGCACAAGGCAGCTACTTATTGGGCACACGTCCTGCCTCATTACTCAAGGCCATGCTTGCCAAGGCTAGTGGCGACGTACAAATTAAATTAGGAAACCGCACAGCTACTTTCAAGAGCGAGGAATATTCACTTATGAGCCGTTTGGTCGAAGGTCACTTCCCCAACTACCGTAGCGTTATTCCGCAAAACAATCCCAATGTGGTTACCATCAACCGCCAGGCTTTGGTTAGTGCATTGCGCCGTGTATTGGTATTTGCTAATGCACAAGCTGTATTGGTTAAATTCAATCTTTCTGCCAGCACACTCAACATTTCAAGCCAAGACATCGACTTTGGCAAATCGGCAGAAGAATCAATGCTTTGCGACTACTCGGGCAACCCCATGCGCATTGCCTTTAAGGGTTCTGTACTCTTAGAACTCATCAACAACATCGACTCAGAAGAAATTTCGTTGAAACTCTCTGACCCCAGCCGTGCAGGTTTAATTGTTCCTGCCGAACAAACTGAAGGACAAGAGGTGATTATGCTCATTATGCCCTCTGTATTCAACGACTAACATATCCCATGGAGCGTTTGCCCCACAAATATGCGAATGTGTAACTGCCATAAAGCGCCTCGTGCGCAGATACATGCTTTTACACGTTCGCACATTTGCATTTTCAGCACACATATAAATAATTAGGACACCCTAAAAACTAAGTTCACGCTCTTATTATTAAAAGTCACCATGCAACTTTCGCTTTCAAAACCCATCATATTCTTCGACATTGAGGCTACGGGACTTAACATTGCCACCGACCGCATTGTTGAATTGTGCTATATTAAGGTATATCCCAATGGCACTGAAGACGTAAAAACCTTGCGTTTTAATCCCGAACGCCACATCTCAGCCGAAGCCACAGCAGTGAATGGCATTCACGATGAGGATGTAGCAGACTGCCCACGTTTCAAGGAAAAAGCAGCTGAATTAGCACGCGAATTTCAAGGCTGCGATTTAGCAGGTTTCAATTCTAACCACTTCGACATTCCCCTTTTAGTTGAAGAGTTTATCCGTGCAGGGGTTGACTACGACATTACAGGTTCACTATTCGTAGATGTGCAGGGCATCTTCCACAAAATGGAAAAGCGCGACCTCACTGCCGCCTACAAATTTTATTGCCATAAAGACCTTACCGATGCACACACCGCCGAGGCTGACACACGCGCCACACTCGAAGTGCTCGAAGCGCAACTCGACCGTTATGCCGAAACACTGAAAAATTCTGTACCCTTCTTGGCAGAATTTTCACGTCGTAATCGTAACGTCGATTTAGCCGGTCGAATTGTCTATAACGACCAAGGCGTAGAAACCATCAACTTTGGCAAGTATCGCGGACGCGCCGTAACCGAAGTGCTACGTCGCGACCCTGGTTATTTTTCATGGGTAATGCAAGGCGACTTTACGCAAAACACCAAACAAACTTTTATGCGCATCAAACTAAGAATGGCATAACAGAAACTGCACCTCACAAATAGTTTAACAATGTCAATCAAGCTGATTTTCAGCGAGATTAAGCCACATCATTAAACTATTAGTTTTATATAGCAAAAAGAATGAAAGGTAAAAAAATAGTATTGGGCATTACGGGTAGTATCGCCGCTTACAAGGCATGTTCACTTATCCGCTTATTCATTAAAGCAGGAGCCGAAGTACAGGTAGTTATTACCCCTGCAGGCAAAGAATTTATTACCCCCGTCACACTCTCTACCCTCACCTCAAAACCCGTTATTAGCGAGTTTTTCTCTAACCGCGATGGTTCGTGGAATAGCCATGTGGAACTCGGACTTTGGGCTGATGCCATGGTCATAGCCCCATGCACAGCATCCACATTGGGCAAAATGGCAAACGGCATTGCCGACAATATGCTCATCACCACTTATCTTTCAATGAAAGCCCCCGTGTTCATTGCCCCCGCAATGGATCTTGACATGTATCGCCACCCTGCCACACAAGCAAACATGCAAACCCTTCGTGCATTTGGCAACCACATTATCGAAGCTGCCAGCGGAGAATTAGCAAGTCACCTCGTGGGCAAGGGACGTATGGAAGAACCCGAAACCATTTTCAAGACCATCGACGAGTTCTTCAAAGCGCAAGAGGCAACCAAACACCCCAACGATTTAACAGGGCGTCGCGTATTGATCACAGCAGGTCCCACCTACGAAAAGATTGATGCGGTGCGCTTTATCGGCAATTTCTCTACCGGCAAAATGGGCTTTGCTTTAGCCGAAGAATGCGCACGCCGTGGTGCTGAAGTAGAGTTAATAGCAGGTCCTGTAGCTTTACAAGCACACCACCCCAACATCCACCGCACAGACGTTACCAGTGCCAGCGATATGTACAAAGCTGCCACCACACGTTTCAGTCAATGCGACACCGCCATTCTCTGTGCAGCCGTGGCAGACTTTACGCCAGCCTCTGTTGCCGAGCAAAAAATTAAACGCGAAGGTTCGGGCGGACTGCATCTTGACCTTGTCCCCACACACGACATTGCCAAAGAATTGGGCAAATGCAAGCGCGAAGGACAAAAGTTAATAGGCTTTGCTCTCGAAACAAACGATGAAGAGAGTCACGCACTCGACAAACTAAAACGCAAAAATCTCGACTTTATCGTGCTCAACTCACTCCGCACACCGGGCGCAGGCTTTGCTTACGATACCAACCAAGTTACACTACTCTTTGCTAATGGTCAGAAAAAAGCCTTCGAACTCAAGAGCAAAACTGAGGTAGCAGCCGATATAGTTGATTTTTTATAGCATTTAAAGTGCTCATTCCCCCTCTAAAACCTCACAACCATGTATCCACGTTTTTTGCAAATAATGTGTTGCATCGTTGCAATGCTTATCTACACGGCAACACTCTCTGCACAAGAACTTGATGCACGTGTCACTATCAATCACCAGCAGGTGCAAGGCACGAGTACCTCAGTTTTTGAAACACTGAAAACCACACTCGAACAGTTTCTCAACGAGAGACAATGGACCAATATGCAATTCAAGAAAAACGAACGCATTGGTTGCAACTTTGCCATCACGGTAAAGAAATATTCGCCCTCCGAAAACAGTTTTCAATGTACGCTCAATGTGCAAAGCAATCGTCCGGTGTATGGCGCCACCTACACCACTACCACGTTTGCTTTTAACGATGTCAATTTCAACTTCAATTATCAAGAATACGACCAAATTGACTTTCGCCCAGACGTAATCGACAACAACCTTACGGCTACTCTTGCCTACTACGTCTACTTAATTATTGGCACCGACATGGACGCCATGTCTCCCTTAGGTGGCACTGAATATCTGCAAACAGCACAAAACATTGTGACCAATGCACAAGGGTTGAGCGAAAAAGGATGGAAAGCTTTCGAGAATAACAAGAATCGCCATGCCATCATTACCGACCTTTTAGACGGAAGTATGCAGCCTTTACGCGAAATGCAATATACCTACTACCGACAAGGATTAGACGTAATGAGCGAAAATGCTGAACGTGGTCGTGCTGGCATCACCAAGGCCTTAGGACTTCTCAAAAAGGCTTACGAAAATAAATCACTCTGTCCGCTTCCGCAAATCTTCACAGAGTTTAAGCGTGATGAGTTAATCAACATCTACAAGGGACATGGCACAGCCAACGAAAAAGACGAAATCATCGGTACTTTAGGACGCATCAATCCCTCACAAAATTCTTATTGGAGGGAAATGAAGATGTAAGTAAAACGGGAAACCAATCACTGGGGTATAAAAGAGTTCTTAAGATATAGCCAGCTTATAGTTCTTAATCAAATAAGCTGCTATAATTCATTAATTATCAGTGTAATACAACACAAATAATCAATTCGAAAGAACAAAATCCATAAAATACTCCCCACCTTCCCCACTCCATTCACACAAACAACAAAATAAGAAAATGCTTCAACATCTCACCATACAACATTATGCACTTATAGAGCATCTCGACATTGATTTTAAGTCGGGCTTCTCTGTCATTACGGGCGAAACAGGTGCTGGCAAGAGCATCATGTTAGGTGCCCTCAACCTCCTGTTAGGAGGTCGTGCCGACGCCAAGTCTATTCAAACCAACGAAAAAAAATGTATGGTTGAAGCTTCCTTCCAAATCCAGGGTTTGGGGTTGGAGGCTTTCTTTGCCGAAAACGATATTGACTACGATGTCAACGACTGCATTGTTCGACGCGAAGTCATGCAATCAGGCAAAAGCCGTGCCTTCATTAACGACACACCCGTCACTGCCAGCAAACTTAAAGAGTTAGGCAACTCGCTTATCGACATTCACTCGCAACACCAAAACCTACTTATTCGCAACGAGCACTTTTTAATCGACACGCTCGACATCATGGCAAATCAACCCCAGTTAGTAGCAGACTATAAATGCCTCTTCAACCAATGTCGACAAGCCGAACAAGTACTTAAACAACTCGAAGAAAAAGCAGCAAAAGGACGTACCGACCAAGAGTACATGCAATTTCAACTCACACAACTCAACGAGGCACAACTCAAGGAGGATGAGCAAGAAGAACTCGAAAGCGAGCAGCATTTACTTGAACACGCTGAAGACATCAAACTCAAATTATCTCGTGCACAAAGTTTACTCACTAACGACGAGTGCAGTGTGTCGCAAAATCTGCGCCAAGCAGCCGATGCACTCCACGAGATAGCCGACAACTTTCCACAAGCAACACAATTAGCCGAGCGTTTACAAAGTGCCCGCATCGAAATAGACGATATCGAGGCAGAAATAGACAGCAGTGGTGCACAGATTGAATACGATCCGCAACGCCTAACCTACGTAGAAGAGCGTCTCAGCCTCATCTACAATCTCGAACAACGCCACCAAGTGCAAACCGTGCAAGAGTTGCTACACATCGCTCAAACCCTGCAAAGCAACATCGACGACATCGAGAACATCGACGACGACATCAAGCGTCAAACCGCAGAGGTTCAAAATCTGCGTGCAATGCGCAACCACACAGCAGCACAACTCACCAAAGCACGCAAAAAGGCAGCCACAGCTATGCAACACGAGCTTGTGGATACGCTGCAAAAGTTAGGAATGCCCAATGCTCGCATCGAACTCAACATTACCCCACGTCCCCTCCCCGACATTACAGGTGCCGATAAGGTAGTGTTCAACTTCTCGGCAAACAAAAATGTGCCCTTGCAAGACGTCAGTTCTATTGCCTCAGGTGGTGAAATTGCCCGTCTCATGTTAGCCCTCAAGCGCCTCATTGCCCAACGCACCGCATTACCCACCATCGTATTCGACGAAATCGATACAGGAGTTTCAGGCACCATGGCAGAGTGCATGGCACAAGTAATGAGCCAAATATCAGCACATTGCCAAGTGCTCTGCATCACCCACCTTCCACAAATTGCCGCATTGGGCAACAACCATTTGCGCGTATACAAAGAAGACACCGCAGGCACCACACACAGCCACATCGAAACACTCAACGAAACACAGCGCATCGAAGAAATCGCACACATGCTTTCGGGTGCCAAACTTACCGATGCCGCCATCGAAAATGCCAAAGCACTCATTCAAAGATAAACTGGCAGGCAAGAATATGCAACCGCATAAATACCCCATTTTTCCACATTCAATTCAAACGCTACAATGAAAAAATACATATTCACATCATTACTCTGCATGGCTACATTGCCTTGTCAACTTTCGTGGGCTGCCAATACCCACAAAGAGGCTTATAAAGCCATGCTGAAACTCATTACATACAACGCACAAGGGCAACAACTCGGCACAGCCAATGCCTTTTTCGTAGGCAACAGCACCCAAGTAGCCACAGCATATAGCGCACTGAAAGATGCCTATAAAGCCGAGGTCGTAGATTTTAAAGGAAACAAATACCCACTCCACCGCATACTCGGAGCCAATTCTACTACCGATCTTGTGCTCTTCAACCTTACCGAAGCACCCAAAAAAGGTTACTATTTCCACATCAGCACCACCGCCTCAAGCAAAGGGGCAAACTTGCAAATGTGGCAATACACCACAAACAAAAAAACAGTGAGTACCCCCGTCAGCATTGAGCGTGCCGAACCCTACAACAACTATACTTACTACTACACCAATATCGCAAATACCGACACCCACCTCACCTGTCCGCTTACCGACGAGGAGGGAAACATCGTAGCGGTTGTACAAAAAAATGTAGCAAAAGACGCCACAGGAGCATGTGCCATCGATGCACGTTTCTTCAACGACATGGGCATAAAGGTAACCGATGCCTTTAATGCCGACCTTGCCACGCTCCATCTGCCCAAGGCACTCCCCACCAATCAGCGCGACGCACTCAGCTTTCTTTATATGTATCCGCAAGCCGACTCTACACTTTTTGTCACAGCATGTCAAGACTACGTGCAAGCCTTCCCCACACTGCCCGACGGCTATGTAGTGCGCGCTAATTTCTTAGCAAGCAAGGCACAATTTGCACAAGCTGAAGCCGACTTTAACACCGCACTACAATGTGCCGCCAACTGTCAAGACACCACTGCCATGACCGCTGCCGACATCCACTATGCCTTGAGCAACCAAATTTATCGCCACATCGCAGCACAAGGCAAAGATACACTCCAAGCCTACACCCCTTGGACACTCACCCTTGCCATTGCCGAGGCTGATAAAGCCTATGCAGCCACACCGAGTGCACTCTACTTAGCACACAAAGGCAAATGCTACTTTGCCAAACGACAATACAAAGAAGCCTACGAAAACTTTGCCCGTGCTTGCCACAACAAAACATTTGCCTCGAGCGACACCTACTTTTGGGCAGCTCGCACACTCGAACTTGCACAAGGCGACACCCCACAAGTGTTGGCATTGCTCGACAGCTGCATTGCTCACATACCCCAAAACTCTGGTGCCCAGTTTGCACAATACTACCTTGAGCGCTCACAACGCTTGCTCCGTGCCCAGCAATATCGCGAAGCAGTGAAAGACTATAACACCTACGAGCAACTTGTAGGTCCGCGCAATTTGAACGAACGCTTCTACTACCTTCGTGCCCAAGCCGAAGAAAAAGCACGCATGTATCAGCAAGCACTCGACGACTACAACAGCGCCATCACCCAATCTAAGCAGCCCGAGTTCTACCAAGTAGAAAAAGCAGCCTTCTTGCTCAACATTGGCGAATTTGAAGCCGCCGCCCATGCAGCCGAAAAAGTACTTCAGGTGCAACCACAAAACACCGACTGCTACAAAATTATGGGCATTGCACATGGCGAACTCAAACACAAAACCCAAGCCCAAAAATATCTGCAAAAAGCCATCGAGTTAGGCGACGAAACCGCAGCGCCTTTCTTGAAGAAATACATCAAATAAAGCTGAATGAAACAGTTCATTATCTCCCCGTTGGTTTGCCTACTGATGGCATTTGCCTTTGTGCTTCAAGCAAAGGCACAAAACGTGCACACGCTCAACCCCTATCTTAACGACGATGCACAAAACCGCAAAAGCGGCTTCAGCAGCGATAGCACCGAAACAACCGATGTGCCCGAGGGCATTTACGTTTGGCGCATCAACAATCGTTTCGGCGACATCAAGCCTGCCACCTACGACACCATCCCACATGGTTTTCAAAACGAGAACCAAACCGAAGGCATCAATGCGCACTACAACTTTACAGGCAACCTGGGTGCACCACGCATCAGCCGCTACTTTACCGAGCAAGGCGCCAACATGCAAAACCACCCATTCATCTTCACCCTCCCCTACGACTTCTTTTTAAAGTCTACACAAGATTTGCTCTTCACCAACACAAAGTCGCCTTTTACCAACCTCACCTACCACTCGTGTGGCAACAAGCAAAATGGCGAAGACCGCATTAAGGCTCTTTTCTCGGTGAATGCAGGTAAAAAATTAGGACTGGGTTTCAAAGCCGACTACCTCTATGGTCGTGGTTACTACCAAGCCCAATCTACCGCCCATTTCGACGGAACGCTCTACGCCTCATACCGCGACGAAAAATACCAAATGCACACCTATTTTCAGCACACCTACCTAAAGAATCGCGAAAATGGTGGCATTGAATCCGACGACTACGTAAAGCGTCCCGAAACCTTCCCCACCCGTTACGGCACAGCCGACATGCCCATCAACTTAGATCGTGCATGGAACAAAATTGGGGGCAACCTCTTCTACCTTACCCATCGTTATAGCCTTGGTTTCCACCGCTATCGCGATGCCAAAGGCCATATCGTGCCAGCTCCCAAGCCCGTGGCTAAAAACCAGACACTCCAAGACAGTACCCTACTTGCTGCCGACACCCTTACACACAGCCCTCAACCTCGCATTCCGGGACAAGCGTCTACATCTCAAGACCTGGCAAAATCACAGCCCGACAGCCTAAAAATTACACGCGAGTTTGTGCCCGTAAGCAGTTTCATTCACACCCTGCGCATCGACGACAACACACGCAAGTTCATGGTCAACCAAGCTAACGGCATTAACGATGCTGGCTACTTTAACGACTTCTTCTTGCCCTATGCCCGACCCGCAGACTTCACCGACTTCACCTTTGAGCGCACCCACCACATTGGCGTTGAAAACACCTTTGCCATGGAACTACACGAAGGCATGAATCGTTGGATGAAAATGGGGCTTCGCCTATATGGCAAACACGAGTTCCATCAATTTGGCTTTCGTTTGCCAAACATTACCGACCTTACAGAAAGAACACGCTTCAACGAAAACTACATTACCCTTGGCGGACAACTTCTTTCGCAGCAAAACAAATTTATTCGCTACGATGTATTGGGCGAAGTGCGAACCACAGGAACCGATTGGGGCGAATTCAATGCCGAGGCTAATTTGCAACTCAACATCCCCCTGAAGCGCGACTCCCTCCATTTAGACGTGAACGCCTTTGTTCGCAACGAACGACCCTCGTTCTACTACCGCCACTACATAGGTCGTAATGCCTATTGGCACAACTCCGACCTTCACAAAATGCTTCACTCGCGTGTGCAGGGCGAACTCCGCTACAAAGACACTCGTCTGCGCGTTTCGCTTGAAAACGTACAGAATTACCTCTACTTTCAAGAAAAGCTCACCCCCTTTACCGGAACCGACAACATCACCTCTTACCACCACTCTGTAAGCGTGGCACAAGCCAATAAAAACTTGCAGTTGCTCGAGGTTTCACTCATGCATCACTTGCACTTGGGCATATTCAACTGGCAAAACGAATTGACCTATCAAGCCACCACAAACAGCGACATACTCCCAGTGCCCACGTTCAATGCCTACAGCAATGTCTACCTACTCTTTCGCATTGCCAAGGTGTTGCGCACCGAGTTGGGCGTAGATGTGCGTTACTTCACACGCTACAAAGCACCCACCTACTCCCCCATCATTGGACAATATGCTGCGCAAGATGGCGATTATGCCATAAAGTTGGGCAACTATCCCATAGTCAATGCCTACGTAAACTTTCACCTAAAGCGCACCCGTTTCTACGTTAAGGCATCACATCTCAACTACACATCAGGCGCAGGCAACCCCTTCCTTGTGCCCCACTACCCCCTCAACCGAATGACCATTCATTTCGGCATTTCGTGGAACTTTGTGAATTAGGGGTTCATAGCCGTTTCGTAGAACAAGAACGCAAGTTCTATATTTTTATGACGCAAGTTTTCTTTCGAAAAGTAGGACTTTCTGCCCAAAATCTGTGGTGAAAGCGAAAGTGACAAGTGACAAGTGACACCTAAAAGTATTGATAATCAATCACTTAGGTGTCACTTTGTCACTCGAAATTTTTCTTAAATTGCAGTTAACGAATGTGAAGGATATATTATTAAGGATTAGCCCGTTAGGTAGGGTGTTCAAAATCCATAATGTTTTTCTGCATGGTTTTGAAAAAATGATATCGTAAATAGTTCATATCCAACAAGAACAAACGCAGAAAATGCCTCGATTCGTGTATTATTTTAATGGGTTACCCCGTTAGGGGTGAGATAAGGTAGCCAGG
>OMBG01000237.1_pt1 | contig 30004 bp, 30 predicted proteins | sample 1674251 | NCBI WGS metagenome assembly OMBG01 (sample SAMEA103958153, study PRJEB25191) | human gut metagenome | reverse complement strand
CCGAAGGAATTCCGATATCATTCCGAAGGAATGCAACCCCCATTTTGGAGCCATTCACTAACCAAAAAGAATCTACTATCATGGCAAAAATTACTTCCATTGACATCATCAAGGATGCCTCAGGTAAATTGGGTGGCGGTAAGTCGAAAGAATACTTCGCCACGAACAAGTGCAACTATCGCATTCACTTGGCAAAGAGAGTCAACCCTTTCCAGGTAGAGTGTTCAAAATCCAATATATTTTTCTGCACGATTTTAGTTGTCAATAAGGGACATGATTACTTAATAACGCATTATTTACATTCGTTAACTACAAATTAAGAAAAATTCCAAGTGACAAAGTGACACTTAAATAACTGATTATCAAGGCCTTAAGGTGTCACTTGTCACTTGTCACTTTTGCTTTCACCCCATAATTGGGTATCAAGAATGAGGCATACCATGTTTCAAAACAAAATACAATCAAACAAAAAAAATCAAAGAAAAGTGGCACAATTGTTTTTTTCTACCTATATTCGCCATTGAGAATGTGCAAAAAGCCATGCACAGGCTCATAACATAAGTTTCCAATCCTAAAACAGGTAGCCTTATGAAACACGCAATGTTGATTTTGCCCTATGCACAAGATGCACTTGCACCGCGCATGAGCGCCGAAACTTTAGCATTCCACCACGGCAAGCATTTGCAAACCTACATCGACAACCTTAATCGCTTGGTTGAAGGCACCCCCTATGCCGACATGCCACTTAAAGAGATTGTGCAAAAAGCCGATGGTGCGCTGCTTAACAATGCGGCACAAGCTTGGAACCACATTTTGTTTTTTAAGCAACTCACACCGCAACCCATTAACATGTCGTCTGCCCTCACTCAAACCATTTCGGCACGCTTTGGCTCGGTCGAAGCTTTCCGCGAAGCTTTTGAGCAAGCAGCCATTGGGCTGTTTGGATCGGGATGGGTGTGGTTGGCTCTCGACAAAGAGCACCAGTTGCAAATTGTGCCAGAGCCTAACGCAGGAAATCCTATCCGCCAAGGCATGCGTCCGCTAATGTGCATCGACGTGTGGGAGCATGCTTACTATCTGGATTATCAAAACAGAAGGGCTGACTACGTGAAGAACTTCTGGTACTTGATTGATTGGGACAGAGTGGAAAATCGCATGCAAAGTGATGAATATATGCTCTATTTTTAAGAGTGTTTCTAATAAAAATATTTTTTCTAATTCTAAATTGTTTTGAAGCGAATGCTCGGGAAACACCTACGCTGGGTTGTTTTCTGAGCATTTTTTTGTGGGATGATGCACAGATTCAACAAGTTATCCGAAAAATATGCGTAAATTTGCATGTATAAAGACTGATTCTAAAAATTCTGATATTACGTGACAAAGATAGAAAAAGAGAAACAAATCATTACACGGATGGTTCAACTATATTGCCGCCGAAAATTGCACACCAACGAAATGCCTGCGGAGTATGCCGAACTCATTGACTATGCGCACCGCCGACTCGCACACTGCAAGTTTGGCGAGCAGAAACGGGCTTGCAAAAAATGCCCTATACACTGCTATGCTCCACAAAAACGGCAACTGATGCAACAGGTGATGCGTTGGTGCGGTCCGCGCATGATTCTTTGGCACCCTATCATCACAATTAAACATTATCTATAAAAAAAATGACAGCAACCGAATCTTCGCTTTTGCAACAAATGCAAGAGAATGGATACAGTCAGGGAATGATTGTTACCACCTTGCAAACTTTAAGTCAATCGAACGAGGCTTTGACCGAAGCGCTTCTTTACATTACCGACAATAAACCCACCGAAAAAGAGTGGATTCAGTTTATTGCGGGTTTGTGCAACAGAGCGATTTAAACTTACTTACTGAAGTTTCGGATTTAGCAAGGGCGGGCTGAAAGCCCAATGGAGCGCCTAGCCCAGGGCAAGCGAAGCGACACCCTGGGTCAAAGCACGTTCGTTAGTGACGCCCTGTAAGGGCAGAAGCTTTATATATTTTCAACATCGAATGCTTTTGCCCTTACAGGGCGTCAATGCTATGGCAATTCGTAACCCAGGGTGTCGCTTCGCTTGCCCTGGGCTAGGCGCTGTTGCCCTTTCAGGGCGTGCATTATCGGCGGCGTCTCAGCAATTTTAGCAAGCTTGATTGCATTCGACTTGCACGATAATTTAGCCCATGCATTTACTAAATCCGAAACTTGAATTACTTATTTTAAACTCCCTACCCCATTAGCCACAACACGCAATAAGCCCCAATGAAAGTACTTTTTTTAGTAGTAGGCAAAACTGTGGATAAGCATCTTATTGCCTTAATAAACGATTACACCGAACGCGTAAAACACTACATGCCCTTTGAAATGGAGGTGATTCCTGAACTTAAAAACACCAAAGCGCTCACCCCCGAACAACAAAAGGAGCGCGAGGGCGAACTCTTGCAAAAACAACTGCGCGAGGGCGACCACGTGGTGTTGCTCGACGAAGGCGGTAAAGAGTATCGCTCGATGGAGTTTGCGGCTTATCTTGAAAAAAAACAGACGTTAGGTGCACGACGCTTGGTGTTTATTGTGGGCGGACCGTATGGTTTTTCGCCTGCCTTGTATGCCCTGGCAAAAGACAAGCTGTCGCTCTCGAAAATGACTTTTTCACACCAAATGGTGCGCCTTTTCTTTGTTGAACAGGTTTACCGAGCCATGACGATATTGCGTGGCGAACCTTATCACCATGAATAAATTTCAAGCTACGCAGCTGTGGCGCTTCGGTGCATGCTTGGTGGGGATGTGGCTACTGGCTCTATTGCCTGCCATTGCCCAACAGCGCTTTCGCATAATGGAGTATAATGTGGAGAACTTGTTCGACACCATTCCATCGACTACACATGCCGATCACGACTTTACACCACAAGGCAGCTATAAGTGGACGAGCATGCGCTATTGGAGCAAAGTGTCGCGCATTTCGCGCGTGGTGGCTGCTACGGGCGATGAACAACCTGCCGACTTGGTGGCGCTGATTGAAGTTGAAAACGACAGTGTGCTTGCCGACCTTGTGCATCGCACCAAGCTACACAAAATGGGTTACGACTACATTGTTACCCACTCGCCCGATGTGCGTGGCATTAACGTGGCGCTGCTTTATCAGCCCCAACGGTTTCGCATCATTCACCACAACTCGGTGCGCGTAGCTCCTCCACAAAAGGAGCAAAGACCCACACGCGATGTGCTGCACGTGGCAGGGGTGCTATTTACGGGCGACACGCTCGATGTGTTTATTTGCCACCTTCCCAGTAGACGTGGCGGTGGGACTGCCACCGAATATCGGGCGAACGTGACAAATGCTTTGCGCAACAGGGTGGACCAAGTGATGCAGCAAAGGCATAATGCGCACATTGTGATTACGGGCGACTTTAATGCTTACTACCCTGAAAGCATTTTTACGGATCAGTTAAAAACCGAATTACCGCCACCCCACCCACTATCTGCCCAACCTAACACGCTCTATTTGCTCTCGCACAGCATGAAGGGGCGCTACGATGTGACAGGCACGTATAAGTTTCAGGGTGTATGGAACCAATTAGACCAATTTATTGTGAACGGAAGGCTCTTAAACAATGCCACATCTAAGCAAACGCTACGCACCCAAACGGATGCTTGTCGCCTTGTGGACTTTCCCTTTCTGTTGCAACGCGACAGGAACGGCGAAGGTTTTCACCCCTACCGCACTTTTTTAGGACCTTTTTATCAAGGTGGCTTTAGCGATCACCTCCCCCTCATTCTTGATTTGTTTTATTAGTAAGTAGGTATTCAAAATTATTTTATACTATCAGCAGATGCTATTTTTACATTGAAAGCACCTATAAAAAATATGCGCGATTCTATGCATGGATAAAGATGCATAAAATCGCGCACAACTTATGTATGGGGTATGCGGTTTTAGTTTTTAAAACGATTCTTCAACACGGGTTCGCAGGTAAGGTTGACACCCAATTTCTTAAAGATCTTTTGGTCTACCTCGCTCAACATCACCGTGCAATGCACCTGACAGTTGCGAAGCTTGGGCAACTGCTCTAATGCCTTTTTGCAATTTTCATCGTTCTCAGACAATACCGAGAGAGCCACCAACACCTCATCGGTATGCAAACGTGGGTTGTGACCACCCAAATAATTGATTTTGGTGTATTGAATAGGCTCAATCATGGATTGCGGAATCAACTTGAGTTTGTGGTCTATGCCCGCCAAGTGCTTCATTACATTAAGCAACAATGCTGCACTACAACCCAACAACTCGCTTGAGTTGCCCGTAATAATTGTACCATCCTCTAACTCGATAGCCGATGAGGTGTGACCCGTTTCTTTTAGGCATGCCTTGGCGGCTGTGGTGGTGCGACGATAGTCGGTGGTGATATGCGCCTGGTTAAAAAGCATCTGAATTTTGCTTATCTCAGCCTCATTGCAAGCACCACGTGCCAACTTATTGGTGGCTTCATAATAACGGCGCACAATCTCGTTTTTCGATGCCTCGCAGCAAGCCTCATCATCGCTTATGCAGAAGCCTACCATGTTTACACCCATATCGGTGGGCGACTTGTAAGGATTTGAGCCGTAAATGCCCTCGAACAACGCATTCAGCACCGGATAGATTTCGATATCACGGTTATAGTTAATGGCTATTTTATTATATGCCTCTAAATGGAAGGGGTCGATCATGTTCACATCGTTGAGGTCGGCTGTTGCTGCCTCGTAAGCGATGTTTACAGGGTGCTTCAGTGGCAAATTCCACACGGGGAAGGTCTCGAACTTGGCATATCCGGCACGCACACCACGCTTATTCTCGTTATAAAGCTGACTCAAACATACCGCCATCTTGCCACTGCCAGGACCTGGAGCCGTAACAATGACCAAGGGGCGCTCGGTTTCAACAAAGTCGTTCTTGCCAAAACCCTCGTCGGAAGCAATGAGCTTCACATCGTGCGGATAACCCTCAATTAAATAGTGACAATAGGTTTTGATGCCATCGCGCTCAAGACGTTGTTTGAACTGTATGGCAGCTGGCTGACCATTATAATGTGTGATTACAACCGAACCCACTAAGAAACCAAGATTTTGGAACTCACCTCTTAAACGCAACACATCTTCGTCGTAGGTAATGCCCAAATCGGCACGCTTCTTATTCTTTTCAATATCGGCGGCGCTAATCACAATAACAATTTCTATGCTATCGCTAATTTTTTGGAACATACGCAATTTGCTGTCGGGCAAAAAACCGGGCAACACACGACTTGCGTGATGATCGTCAAACAGTTTACCTCCCAATTCAAGGTAGAGCTTACCGTCGAACTGAGAAATTCTCTCTTTAATGTGTTCAGACTGAATCTTCTGATACTTCTCGTTGTCGAATCCTATTTTCATATTGTCACAAATTATCCGGCAAAATTAGCAAAAGTTACGCGCATAAGCGTGCTGTTTTGCAAGCTTTTTTTCAAAAAATACTTTTGATAGGGATGGAGCATTTCTTTGGAACACCATGGAGGAAGTTGACTTGTAAAAATATTATATACATTTTTGCTAACTACTATTTGCAAAACCGTATAAACAAAACATCTTTCAAGAAAAAAATGCAGAAATCGCAAAGTTTTTCTTTCATTTGTTTGGTAATTAAACAACAATGCTATACATTTGCAAGCATAAACAATAAAAACAAAAGCAAAATGTTATACAACACAATAAATAATAACTATTGGTGGCGTCGCTTACAACTCTTAGTCGTAGGCTGACAAACCGTATAACATCTCCTCCCCCCAACTTTTGGATGCCATAGTTGATTATGAACATAGAGCGGTACGTCGATGCTTACGACGGTACCGCTTTTTTCATACGCACTACCCTACTCTGAAAATAAAAAATAAAAACATAAAACTTGACACACATGAGCCAATATGATGTTACAGAAAACGGATTCTTCGGTAGATACGGAGGTTCGTACATCCCCGAAATTCTGCAAAAATGCGTAAGCGAGTTGCAAGAGAAATATCGTAGCGTAATTGACAGTGAAGACTTTCAAAACGAATTTAATGCTTTGCTTCGCGACTATGTGGGCAGACCTTCGCCTCTCTATCTATCGAAAAGCCTCAGCCAAATTCATGGATGCAAAATCTACTTAAAGCGCGAGGACTTAAACCATACGGGTGCACACAAAATTAACAATGCCATTGGACAGATTTTGTTAGCACGACGCATGGGCAAAAAACGCATTGTAGCTGAAACGGGCGCTGGACAACATGGCGTGGCAACTGCCACGGTGTGCGCACTGATGCAAATGCCTTGCGTGGTGTATATGGGAGCTCTCGACGTGGAACGCCAAAAGCCAAACGTAGAAAAAATGAAACTGCTCGGCGCCGAAGTGGTGGCAGTGAAGAGTGGTAACCAAACACTTAAAGACGCGTGTAACGAAGCTATTCGCGACTGGTGCTGCCACCCCGAAGACACCTTCTACCTTATTGGCTCGACCATGGGACCGCACCCCTACCCCGACATTGTGGCAAGACTGCAAAGTGTGATTAGTGCCGAAATTCGTGTGCAGTTGCAAGAAAAAGAAGGACGACCTACCCCCGACTATCTTGTAGCATGTATTGGGGGTGGTTCGAACGCTGCAGGCACGATCTTCAACTTCCTCGACGACGACGATGTGCGCATTGTCTATGCCGAAGCTGGGGGAAAAGGCGTTGACTCTGGACTCACGGCTGCCACGCTGAGCATTGGCGAAGAAGGGGTGTTGCATGGTTTCCGCTCGCTGGTGATTCAAGACAAGGACGGACAAATTGTGGAACCTTATTCTATCTCGGCAGGACTTGACTATCCTGGCATTGGACCACTCCATGCCCACTTGGTTAAAACAGGACGTGCCACCGCATTGGCTATTACCGACGAGGAGGCATTGGCTGCTGCCTATGAACTGAATCGTATGGATGGTATTCTGCCTGCACTAGAGTCGGCGCACGCATTGGGCGCTCTGCATCGCATGAAGTTTAAGCCTACTGACGTCGTTGTGCTCACCTTGTCGGGACGCGGTGACAAGGATATGGCAACCTACTTAAAGTTTAAGGATCAATTTAATGATTAGTATTAAGCGTGACTCAGTAGAATGTAATGACTCATTAGAATGTAATACTTAATACTTAACACTTAATACTTAAATTCCATGCTTTTTCATTATACAGTTAAAACCACTCCGCTGCCAGGCGACTTGAGCACACCGGTTAGCACCTATTTAAAGGTGCGCGACCTCTTTGCACAAAGTGCATTGATGGAGAGCTCTGATTATCACGGAAGCGAAAATAACCGTTCGTTTATTGGTTTAGAGCCTTTGGCATCGTTCAGTGTGAGCCATGGTAAGGCGGTAATGGTATATCCCGACAAATCCATTCACGAAGAAAAAATTACGGACACCTACACCGTGGCAGATGCCTTTGAGCAATTCATTGAGATGTTCCACGTAGAAGGAGACGACAGCAGCTATTGCGGACTGTATGGATACACTGCCTTTAATGCCGTGCGATATTTTGAACACATTGACATAAAAGACAGCAAGGAACACTGCAATGATGCACCCGACATTCATTATATATTATATAAGTATCTGTTGGTGTTTAACGACTTTAGCAGCGAGCTTAAGCTATTAGAAATAATTGCCGATGGCGAAGAAAGTCAGTCGGCACACATTGTTAGCGCTGTGATGAGCCGCAACTATGCCACCTATAACTTCCACGCTGTGGGCGACATTACATCGCCACTAACCGACGAAGAGCATAAGGCGAATATCCGACGTGGCATAGCGCATTGCAAACGTGGCGATGTGTTTCAAATTGTGTTGTCGAGACGCTTTATACAGAAATATGAGGGGGATGACTTTGAACTCTACAGAGCCTTGCGACGCATCAATCCTTCGCCCTATCTTTTTTACTTCGATTTTGGGGGCTTTCGCATCTTGGGTTCTTCGCCCGAAACACATTGCCGCATTGCCGACAACGGAATGGCTTATATCGACCCGATTGCTGGCACCACACGCCGACAAGGTAACTGCGAAGCCGACCAAAAGGCAGCAGCTGCACTGCTTGCCGACCCAAAAGAAAATGCTGAACACACCATGTTGGTGGACTTGGCACGCAACGACCTGAACAGACATTGCACTGACGTGAAGGTGGACTTTCTGAAAGACACGCAATTCTATAGCCACGTCATACACCTTGTGAGTCGTGTGAGCGGAAAAGTGCGACCTGGCACAAATCCTATACAACTACTTGCCGACACTTTCCCCGCAGGTACATTGAGCGGAGCACCTAAAGTAAGGGCATTGCAACTCATCAGCCAATATGAACCACATAACCGTGGGGCTTATGGGGGATGCGTGGGATTTATAGGACTTAACGGCACACTGAACCAAGCCATTACCATACGCTCTTTTATCAGCCGAAACGGAGAATTGTGGTTTCAAGCTGGCGGGGGCATTGTGGCTGCCAGCAACGAAGAATATGAGCTGCAAGAAGTAAATAATAAATTGGGGGCACTGCGCAAAGCCATTTTATTGGCTGAAAATCCTCAACAAGTTTAAAACCACCACGCATATTTATATGAATATCTTATTGATAGACAATTACGATTCTTTTTGCTATAACCTTTTTCAGATTCTTGAAGAAGAGGGAGCGCACGTTACGGTGTGGCGCAACGATTGCTTTGACCTTGACGATGTTGAAGCCTTCGACAAAATTGTACTTTCACCAGGACCTGGCATCCCCTCAGAAGCTGGTTTATTGCTACAAGTGATAGCTCGCTATGCCAACACAAAGCCCATCTTGGGGGTATGCTTAGGCGAACAAGCCATTGGCGAACAGTTTGGGGCTACACTCTTTAACTTGCCACACGTGTTTCACGGCATACAAACTCCTGCTCACATTGTGGCAGACGACTACCTGTTTTGTGGCATAGAACGCGATATTTTGGTGGGACGATACCACTCGTGGGTGGTGCAAAACGAAGGGTTGCCCGATTGCTTGGAAGTGACCGCTGTGAGCGACGAAGGACAAATTATGGCACTGAAACATCGCACACTCGATGTACACGGCATTCAGTTTCACCCCGAGTCGATTCTCACACCTTGTGGCAGACAAATCATTGCCAACTTTGTAAATCATACATGCAATGAAACAAATTCTTGAACATCTTTATCAACACAACATACTGACTCGCCAACAAGCACACGATGTGATGTGTGGCATTGCCGATAAACAATATCCTGAGGCGCAAGTGGCATCGCTACTTAGTGTGTATCGTATGCGCAATGTGCATGTTGACGAGTTATTGGGCTTTCGCGATGCACTTATTGAAAGGGCACTGCCCATTGACCTTTCTGCCTATCATGCCCTTGACATTGTGGGCACGGGGGGCGATGGCAAAAACACTTTCAACATCTCGACTTGTGCATGTTTTGTAGTGGCTGGCGCTGGCTATAAAGTGGCAAAGCATGGCAACTATGGTGCATCGTCGGTAAGTGGGGCAAGCACGGTTTTAGAGCAACATGGGGTGAAGTTTAGCAACAATGCCGACACACTGAAGCGCAGCATCGAAACATGTGGCATGGCTTATTTGCATGCACCGCTCTTTCACCCTGCATTAGCTGCTGTGGGACCATTGCGCAGACAACTCGGTGTAAAAACCTTATTTAATTTGCTTGGTCCATTGGTTAATCCCTCACACACAACTTGCCAACTTTTGGGAGTGGCGACACTCGAACAGATGCGCCTTTACACCAATACACTGCAACGCATAGGCATTAATTTTGCCGTGGTGACAAGCCTTGATGGTTACGATGAAATTTCGCTAACCGACAACTTTAAGGTTATGACCAACCACTCTGAAAGCATCTACCGTCCCTCAGAATTAGGACTGAAATTAGCTGCGCAAGAGGTGCTGTCGGGAGGTAAGACGACTGCCGATGCTGCCCATATTTTCGACAATGTGTTAAAAGGATGTGCTACCGATGCACAACGAGATGCCGTGTTGGTGAATGCTGCCTTCGGCATTAAAACCATCTGTCCGCAAAAAGACATTGAAACTTGTTTGGAAGAGGCACGGGCTTCACTGCTCAGTGGTAAGGCGCTTAAAACCTTCCAACTTTTTGTAAACCTCAATGCATAGGTAGAGGCTTCCCCCTCCTACTTTATTAGCTTATGACCGACATTCTGAAACAAATTGTTGCAACGAAGAAACAAGAGGTTGAAGCTGCTAAAAAAGCAACGCCCCTTCATGTTTTGCAAAATCAATGCACAGACTTGCCACCTACACACAGTATGCGACAATCCTTACTCTCGCACAAAGGGGGCATTATTTCTGAATTTAAACGACGCTCTCCCTCAAAAAATTGGATTAAGCGTGATGCACGGGTTGAAGATATTATACCCGCTTATGAAGTTGCTGGTGCCGCAGGCATTTCTATACTGACCGACCACACGTATTTTGGCGGAACGCTACACGACTTGATTAAAGCACGCAGTCTTACTTCCCTACCCCTTCTGCGAAAAGATTTTGTTATCGATGCTTACCAACTATTTGAAGCGCGTGTGGCAGGTGCTGACGCTTGCTTGCTCATTGCGGCTGCGATTGGCGATCAAAAGTGCCATGAGTTGGCAGAGGTGGCACATACGCTCGATTTAGAGGTGATTCTTGAAGTGCATTGTGCCGAAGAACTCACGGCATACAGCGAACACGTGGATATCATCGGTGTGAATAATCGCAACCTCAAACTGTTTAAAACTGACACTTCCATCTCTGAAGATTTGTTTGCCCAACTTCCACCCCAAGCGTTGCCTATATCAGAGAGTGGACTACTCGATAACAAGGTGGCGATTAGACTACAGCAAATGGGTTATCGTGGTTTTTTAGTAGGCGAGGCTTTTATGAAAACCGAAGAACCAGGTAAAGCATTACAGCAATACATTGAACCATTAAAGGAGGCTTCGAACGCTTTTTGATTTCTCCCCCCAAAAAAATTCAGTAAAGATGATTATTAAAGTATGCGGCATGCGCGATGCCGAAAACATATGTGCTGTTGAACAAACGGGCGCTGACTGGATGGGATTTATCTTCTATCCCAAATCGCCACGCTATGTTGACAAAGTGCCTAACTACTTGCCACAAAATATGAAGAGAGTGGGTGTCTTTGTCAATCCTACGTTTCGGCAAGTTATGGAACAGGTTAATAATTTTGGACTGCATGCCGTGCAACTTCATGGCAACGTGCTGCCTGATATGTGTCAGACCCTTCGTGAACGCGGTCTCATAGTGATTCGTGCCCTGCCTGCTGTGAGCACTTTTGTGGCAGACACTGCTGAATATATGGACAAGGTAGACTTCTTTCTGTTTGACACGCCCACACTGAAATTTGGAGGCAGCGGACGTACCTATGATTGGCAATTATTGCAACGCTATAATGGACCTACACCTTTTTTGCTGAGCGGTGGACTTTCTCCCCATTCTATTGAACAGCTACATGCTTTTTCGCACCCTTTTCTTGCGGGATACGACTTGAACAGTGGATTCGAAACAGAACCGGGCTTGAAGGATGCCACAGCTCTACAAACTTTTATCAGCCAAATTTAAAAATTTTGCACTTTAAACTTTTTGACGATGAACCGTATAAAACAACTTTTCAATACTAAAAAAGAGAATATTCTCTCGGTTTACTTTTGCGCAGGAAATCCTACGCTCGATAGCACAGTACCCGTGCTTCAAGCCTTGCAACAAGGTGGCATCGACATGGTAGAAATTGGCATACCCTTTAGCGACCCTTTGGCTGATGGCCCCACTATTCAAGCGGCTTCGGCACAAGCGCTTAAAAATGGTATGTGCGTGACTACGCTTTTCGAACAACTCACCGACATTCGCACTACCATACACATGCCCCTTATCCTAATGGGATATCTTAATCCCATTCTGCATTATGGTTTTGAGTTTTTTTGCCAAAAGTGTCAAAACATTGGCATTGACGCGCTGATTATTCCCGACCTACCCTTCGACCTCTATCAAGCAGAATATGCTGAAACGGTTAAGAAGTATGGCATTGAAATCATCTTCCTCATCACACCCGAAACTCCCGAGGAGCGTATTCGCACCATCGATGCACACAGCGATGCTTTTATCTATGCTGTTAGTTCGGCTTCGGTTACAGGAGCTCAAAAGTCGTTCGACGATGCCAAACAAGCCTACTTTCAAAAACTCGAAGACTTGCAATTACACAACCCCTTGCTCGTGGGATTTGGCATTTCGAACCGCGCGACCCGTGAAGCGGCTTGCAATCACACCGCTGGCGTAATTGTGGGTTCTAAGTTTGTGTCATTGCTTCAACAAGCCGATTCACCCACACAGGCGGTTACACAGTTACTGCAAGCTCTCAACGAATAGAAAATTTTGCCACATAGCAACACAAAAACCACAGAAAGTGCCTAGCCCTTGACAAGCATTTGCAGCAAATGCTTGTCAAGGCACATGGCACTTTCATTTTTATTTCTTACTTTTGCATACACTAAAAATTGAATTGTATGAAAAAGAGATTTTTCTTAGCAGCCCTTGCATTGGTTGCTTTTACTCACACGAGTTTTGCACAAAACGAGGAACACTACTATTTGCAATATGAAGACGTGGCAAGTAGCCTCAACCTTTTGCCACCTCCACCACAACCTGGGAGCGCACAGTTTAGCTACGATGAGGCACAATATAAATGGGGAAAGATGCAACGCATTACACCCCGTGCGAAACAAGCCTTTGAAGATGCGAACCTAAATGGTCCAGCATTGGCTAAAGCTTTCTCTGAGGCATTCGGTATTGCTATTTCTAAAGAGAATACCCCCGAGATATACCGCCTCATCACACACATGCAGGAGGATGGTGGAGACTTGGCTACACGCGAGGCTAAGAATTACTACAACCGCATGAGACCGTTTATGTTTTTCAACGAACAATCGCTCACACCTAACGACGAGAAATGGCTTGCTACAAATGGTTCATACCCCTCAGGTCACACCTCAAAGGGTTGGTCGGTAGCTTTGGTGCTTGCTGAGGTGAATGTGCCTCGTCAAAACCAAATTCTTAAACGCGGTTTCGAAATTGGTCAAAGCCGCGTAATCTGTGGGGTTCACTATCAAAGTGATGTGGATGCAGGACGTGTGGTTGGTAGTGCCTTAGTAGCACGTTTGCATGCGAACGATGCTTTTAACGCACAATTAGCCAAAGCAAAAAAAGAATGTGCCCGACTTTATAAGGAGGGAAAAATTAAATAATCGTTTTTTAAACGAGATAAAATTAGGTTATTGAGATTATAGTGATTATTAGGTTATTGAGGATATTCTATAACCTAATAATCCTATATTTCAATAACCTAATAGCTCCTTATAACCCCTATAACTCTATATAATAACTCCTTACACCCCTTCTTATCGTGCAAGCTATTTACACTATATTACTCCTTGTAGTGTCTAATGTTTTTATGACATTGGCATGGTATGGACACCTAAAGATGCAACACATGGGCATAAGCAAAAACTGGCCGCTTATAGCCGTCATTTTCTTTTCATGGGGCATTGCTCTCTTTGAGTATATGTGTCAGGTGCCAGCTAATCGCATTGGCTTTATTGGAAATGGTGGTCCCTTTAACCTTGTACAGCTTAAAGTGATCCAAGAGGTGCTGTCACTCATCGTATTTAGCATTGTGGCAACGGTGCTCTTTAAAGGCGAAGCATTGCAATGGAACCACGTGGCTGCCTTTCTGTGCCTTGTGGCTGCCGTATACTTTGTGTTTATGAAGTAAGAAGCCACAAACCATAAGAATTGAACACATGGAACAAAAAAAATTACAACCCGAATATAAATTGCACCGCCGACTACAAAAACAAATGGGCGAAGCCATTAAAGACTTTTCGCTTATTGCACCAGGCGACCATATCCTTATTGGACTTTCGGGTGGTAAAGACTCTTTGGCTCTGCTCGACCTTTTAGGCGAACGCATGACACGAGCAGGGGGACGCTTTAAGGTGGATGCACTGCATGTACGCATGCAAAATATTCACTATAAAACCGACACCCACTATCTGCAACAACAATGCAATAAATGGGGCATTCCACTCCATGTGGTTGAAACTGGTTTTGAAGCTGATCGCAACGAAAAAAGAACGCCATGCTTTCTCTGTTCATGGAATCGTCGTAAAATGCTATTTACTACAGCACAAGAATTGGGATGCAACAAAATAGCCTTAGGACATCATCAAGACGACATTCTGCGCACAGCTTTGATGAACCTTATATTTAACGGCACCTTCTCAACCATGCCCGTACGCATCCGTATGCGAAAATTTGAAATGACCATCATACGTCCCTTGGCACGAATTCATGAGGAGGATTTAAAGACATGGGCCACGATGCAACAATATCAACCCGTTGAAAAACTTTGTCCCTTTGATGGGGCTTCGAACCGCACAAATATTTGCCAGGTTACTGATGCGATGCAACAACTCACACCTGAATATAGATTTAACCTGTGGCATGCCTTGCTTAAAGCGGGTGCTTTAGTGGAGGAATAATAGGGGTTCCATATAGGAGGAATATCCTCACGACTAAACAAATAAATTTATCTGAATGCCTAACGCACAACCCCAATACATAGCCATTGACCTAAAGTCGTTCTTCGCCTCGGTTGAATGTGTAGAAAGAAATCTCAACCCTCTTTCTACTAACTTGGTTGTGGCAGATAACAGCCGTACAGATAAAACCATTTGTTTAGCAGTGTCTCCATCGCTCAAAGCTTATGGCATTGCAGGACGCGCCAGACTATTTGAGGTGGTGCAAAAAGTACGACAAATAAATGCACAACGTCGTTGCCACACGTATACACATCAACTTACGGGTAAATCTTTTTTAGCAACAGAACTACAAGCACACCCCGATTGGGAAGTAGATTACATCACGGCTACCCCACGCATGAAGCTCTACATTGAATATAGCCGAAAAGCATATAGTGCCTATTTAAAATACATTGACCCTAAGGACATTCACATCTATTCTATCGACGAGGTTTTCATAAACATTGCTCCTTACATAAAAAAATACAATACTGATGCCCACAACCTCGCTCGTATGCTCATTCGCGAAGTATTAACTCGCACAGGAATTACGGCAACCGTGGGCATTGGCACAAACCTCTATTTGGCAAAAATAGCCATGGATATTGTGGCTAAACATCAGCCTTCCGATAAAAATGGTGCACGCATAGCCCAACTCAATGAGCAAACTTATCGCACACTATTATGGAACGTGCGTCCACTCACTAAGTTTTGGCGTGTGGGTAAAGGTCTTGCCACTAAACTCGCACAACACGGCATGTTCACAATGGGCGACATTGCACGTCAATCTGTAAAGAACGAGGAAGTGCTTTATAAACTTTTAGGGGTAAATGCCGAATTGCTCATTGACCACGCTTGGGGATGGGAACCTTGCACTATTCAAGACATTCACAACTATCGCCCCAACAATCAATCGTTAAGTCGCGGTCAGGTGTTGCAAGAACCTTACACCTTCGAAAAGGCACGGGTGGTAATGCACGAAATGGCAGACGCAATGGCATTAACCTTACTCAGCAAAGGCCTAGTTACCAACCAATTAGTCATTCATGTAAACTATGACCGAGAGAGTTTAAATCAACCTCAAATTCAACAAAAATATCATGGTAATATCACCATCGATTCTTATGGACGCAGTGTACCCCATCCTACACGTGGCGCAGCGCCCTTAGACAACTATGCCTCATCGAGCAAAGAAATATGTAAGGCTGTGATGCAAGCTTTTGATCGGGTGGTAAGCCCTCACTTACTGATGCGACAAATAAACCTTGTGGCATGCAATGTTATACCCGAAAACCAAATACCTAAAAAAGAAAAACGAGCCATTCAACTCGACTTGTTTACCGACTACGAAGCACTAAAAAAAGAGCAACAAGCTGAAACCGAACAAGTGCAAAAGGAACTTCGCGTACAAAAAACCATACTTAAAATAAAACAGGATTTTGGTAAAAACGCCATTCTAAAAGGCATCAATTTTGCTGATGGCGCTACTATGATAGAACGCAACTCACAAATAGGAGGGCATAAAGCATAAACGTACTTATCGTATTTCACCTTCCCTCTACTTTACGGACGTATCCAATGTGGGAACTTACGAAGTTGATTACGCGATGAAAGTCCTAAACTCACTACACTAATTTTTACATTACCTGCCTCTACAAGCACTCGGGCACAAGCACGCGTCGTACTCCCCGTGGTTATCATATCGTCCACCAAAAGGATGTGTTTTCCTTGAATTGCTGCAGCATCACCCAAACAAAAAATATCCTTTACATTTTGCATACGCTCGCTTTGACTTAAATGGGTTTGCGAGGGATTATCAACTATGCGCAATACTGCTGTTGTGTTTACCTCTATACCCGTTTCGATGCTAATGCCCTGTGCCAAGCGCTCACTTTGATTGTAACCACGCTGTTGATAGCGCTGTTTAGATAGAGGAACTGGGACTATGCAGTCTATATCTTTAAAAAAATCTGTTTGCAATAAACGCCGTGCCATTATTTGACCTAAATGCACGGCAAGATCAGGATTATCGTAATATTTAAACTGAAAATAAAGGTTGCAATATTTTGATTTAGGTCGATAGAAAAGCATACTATCGGCACGCTCTGTAGAAAGTTTATCATCCCAAAGCAAACGCTCCACCACGTTTCCTTTTTCTCCATTTAAATCGGTAAAGGGCAATGAAGCCAAACAGCTAATGCACAAATCTTCTTCATTGACCATCAGCCGACGACCACATACACAACAATAACGAGGGAAAAAAGTGTTATGCAAACTCAGCAATAAGCACTTTACAGAATCGAAAATTGACATGATATGATAAGTTTTAGATATTATGCTTGTTCAAGCCAATCAAAAAAACCTACAAAAAGATAGGTAGCAAAACTAAAAACGCAGTATAATATCTTATTTGCGCTGGAAAACCATATCGCCAGTTATTTTTACCAACTTACGACCTACTGCACGGCGTATACAATTTCCCCCCACTGCATGGTAAGTATAAAGACTATCACTCTTTTGTGTAAACTCTATATCTTGCGAATCTGAGCCTATATCGTTACTAAAACGAATGGTAGCTTTATTGTCTTTAATGCTACACTTCGTAATCATCCATGTGCCATAAATGCCATCCTTCATGTAACCATGCATCTTGCCCAAAAAAGAAAAACCTGGAGCAAAAAGTGTTTCTTCATAAAGATTGAGGTACATGTTTACACCTGTCTCTTTACAATAGAAATGCCCTTCGAAGGGACGTTGTGCCATGAGCATGATACTACATGCAAAAGCTGCTATCGTACAAAGAATTTTCATATCTGCAATGTTTTTATAGCATGGAACAAAAAAGATATCTGTTTTTTTATCAACCCCCACTTGCCTTATTTGCTACCTTTTTAGTGGCGTTTAAGCTTCTTCTTCCTCGTTACCTACTCGAAGAATCATAGTGGTGGCACCAATGGTTATGATATCTCCCTCTGTTATGTTTACACGATCTCTGTCGCCCAAGATTTCGTTTTGCAAAAAGGTGCCTGTGTTTGAGGGAGCATCGCGCAACACAAAACGTGCTGTACCATCGGCTCGGGGTGTAACAGTTATAATGCAATGAGTAATATCCATACTTGGGTCTACAGTCTTTATAGCTGCATTAGCATGTGAGCCTTTTATAAGGCGTCCCACAATATTCTCGCCCGCATAAAGAGGAATCTCTTGTTTGAAATGGAAGGCATTTTCAAGCACTACCAACTTACCATAAATGGTTTCTTCTGGTTCATCGGCTTCGTCTTCGGGTTGTGCAACCTTAGGTTGAGGTATACGTATTTTGAACTGTTTGTGGCATTCAGGACACTCAAAGACCAAGATACGACCTGGTTCATATTTCGTTTCGTCGAAGAGTATAGCTTCGTCACATTTAGGACAGCGTATGCGTTTCATATATGTTGTGTGTTTAAGTACGTTTTTATAAAAAGTAAAAAGGAATTAGGAGTATTTTACGCTATACAGCGCGAAGTGCTTATCCTCCCAATTCCTTTTTTGTATGTATGTTTTTAAAAGAACTTACTCTCTCATCATTACCCAAGCGTCAGCAAATGCTTGGTGTTTTCTGAGTTTTGCTAATGCCACTTGTGCTGCTTGTTCATTAGCATAACTGCCATAAACCACGCGCACCATTTTTCCACGTCGATAAGGCGAAGCCTCTGTGTAGCCATCTTTTTTTAATTTCTGAGAGAACTCATTTGCGTTGCTTTCGCTGATGGCACTTGCGAGTACTAAAGTATATTTACCCTTTGACAATGTAGACTCTGTTTGCTGAGGTTGATCTTTAGCTTTAGTTTGCGTCTCAGCAGTTTGCGTTGTGACAGGTGCAACAGGTTGTGCTGTAGTAACAGTTGACGTGTTAGCCGAAGTTGTTTCAGTTGTTGTCTTCGCAACCTCAGTGACAGGTTGTGTAGCACTTTGTGTAGGCACTACAGGCACAGCATTGGCATATTCTTGATGTTGGGTAGCATGATTGAACAATTGTTCATAAACCACCGAAGCTGTTTGCTGATTGGTTTGCGGAGTGTTATTGAGAGGGGTTGCCCATAGACAATAGAAAAAGATAGCTACCACTGCTGCTGCCACGTAATTAACGAGTTCGCGGTTAATGCTAATGGTATAATTTTTCTCAGTACGCTTAACGTGCAATTTCTTTTTCTTACCCTTGTTATTTACTACGGCCTCAGTTTGCTCTTCCTTTTGCTTTTGTGTGAAATTAGACACAGAAACGGTATCAAGTCCGTAGAGTTCGGGCGAGAGAACCCCAGATTCGTAGGGGGTAAAGTCGTACTTACCTCCTATACCAAGTGTTAAACGTCCAATTCCCATGAGTTCATACTCCCCTTCCTCGCGCAATTTGTCTTTGAGTTGCTTTACAGCATCATCGATGAGTTTTACGGTTTCTGGGTAGTTTGTGTCATAGGCTTGCATATATGACTGAACCAATAATCCATCATTGAGCGAAAGCTGCGGATTGAAGCCCACACTGCGACAAGGCGGCAAAAACAGTTGTTCGTCGTCTACACGTCGTGCGGGCACATATTGCGTAACGAAGCCACCGAGTCCGGGGACAATTACACAATCGTGCTTCAACATTAAGCTTTCAATATGTCGGGAGAGTTCAATCATGATGCAAAGTTAGTGCTTTTTATTGATACAATACAAGCGCTTTGAGGTGTTTTTTTTAATAAATATTTTTCAATAAAAATGCCCTAAAATTCAAAGTCGCTGTTTATCAATGTCTTTTGCACTAAGGTAGTTTCAATTCCATTCCTACCTTAATGGTATTGGCATCTTTTAGATTGTTGTGACGTATGATTTTTTCGGCAAATTTATCGCTGCCATAATATTTTTTGGCAATGCGTGAAATGTTGTCGCCTGGTTGCACACGGTGTACAGTGGGACATTGTGCTTCTTGAACTTTCGGTTCTTTTGTTTCGGGAGCCTTAGTTTGTGGCACAGTTGATTGTTCGTCCTTTGTCACAGGTTGTGAGGACTGTGTTGCAGGCTCTGTAGTGGTAGGTGCCGCAGACTTTTGAGCACTATCAGGAACTACAGGTTGAGATGTGGCAGCAGGTTGAGGCACAGACTGTGGTTGGGGCGAAACAACTGGAGCGGGTTGCGGTTGCTCTACAAATATATCGTTGCACGTAGGGCATAATATGCGATAGTAGCCCACGAAATAGCTTGCTACCATAAGAATGGCAATACCCATTGTCAACGCAATTATTTTCCACCAATTGCGTTTGCGTGGCATGGGCACTTCGTTATAAGTAAACCCTAACGTATTGCTTGTGTTACCAACACCATCAGCACTTACAGATTGGTGGTTTATGGGTTGCGGATTGGTTACCACAATATCTTCATCTGTCTTCTCGTGTTGTGCATCGGTTGCCTCATCTGTATGGGCAGCATTTTTCTGTGAAGACACATCTTGCGCAGAAGTCGTATTTTGAGTTGTAGTTACTTCTGCCCCGCTCTGTGCCTCGTCTACACTTGAGGGTTGTGCATCGGATGTAACTGCTCGAACTTCAGCAGCCTCAACTTCATCTAACACAATAGTTGGCGTAAAGTGCTGCACATCTGTAGGTTGGTTTCCACCTTGTAAGACAAATTCCTCATTGGGCGTATCCGCATCCTCAACGTCGTCCTTTGGTTGTGGAACAACCACTTCTGTGTCCGTTACACTAATTTCTTCTTCAGCATGATTTTCTGCAGGTTCTTGCAATGAATTACCCAACGGAGCATCCACCTCATTTTCAACACCTTCTACATTATGTGCTAAAGTATTGCTTTCAGTTTCTACCTCATCAGTCTGAGGTTCATTTTCTACCTCATTTTCATCATCAGTGCCTTGTAAATCCTCATCAGTCTCCATTTCCTCGTCAATCACCTCAAACTCTCGTGTATCGGTGTCATCGTTTAGGTCTACTGCCTCAAAGTAAGCGAAGGGACGGTTTACAAGTTCCTTCATAGCATTATCGGGGGTAAACGACACTTTTGTATGCCCACTAATTTGGAAACGCTCGCCAGTGTTTATATTTACACTTTCACGTTCGCTAACCGAGACAAGTTTAAATGTGCCAAAACCTTTTATTTTGACAAATTTGTCTTCAAGCAGTCCTTCCTCAATGGCATCGAAGAATGCTCGCACAAAACTATCGGCCGTAGCTTTATCTACGCCCTCGTGCTGCACTATGTAGTCTGAGAAATCTTGTAAAGTCAATTTCTTCTTCATGGAGACAATCTCTTGTGTTTTACTTCATTTTTTCCTTTAAAACGGTGCTTGGCTTAAATGCTAACACCAATTTAGGCGGAATGAGTTTGCGTTGTTTGGTAGCAGGATTTACTACCACGCGTTCCATTTTTTTTTTCACTTCGAACGTGCCAAATGCTTGTATGGCAAGTTGTGTATCATCGTCCAATTTATCGGCGATACCCGAAGCAAAGGCTGTAGTGAGTTTCTGTGCATTTTTAGCAGTGATGCCAGCACGTTGTGCCACACTATTTATAAAGTCTTTATTATTCACCTTGATGCTATTTAGTGAAACTACTTAGTCAGAAATGCTGCCGTAAAGGTCGAATTCCTCGCAATTATCAATAGTCACATTATAGAAATTACCTATTTCGATATTCGTTCCCTCGGTTTCGGCAATAAGCACCTCGCAGTCTACATCTGGCGAGTCTGCCTCAGTACGACCAATGAAATAATCACCTTCTTTACGATCGATGATCACGCGGAAGGTTTTACCCACTTTATCTTCTGAAAGTTCAGTAGCAATATTTTGCTGCAATGCCATGAGTTGGTCTAAACGGTGTGATTTCACATCTTCAGGTACATCGTCCTCATAATGCTCAGCAGCATAAGTACCTTCTTCTTCGCTATAAGCAAAAGCCCCCATACGATCGAATCGAGCTTGTCGAGTAAATTCCATTAACTCATTAAAGTCTTCATCAGTTTCGCCAGGGAATCCCACCATCAATGTTGTGCGAATGGTTATTCCAGGCACCTCACGACGCATGGCTTCAATAAGATCAATGGTTTGCTGTTTAGAGATGTGACGTTGCATGCGCTCAAGCACAGAATCTGAAATATGCTGCAAAGCAATATCAAGGTAGTTGCACACATTACTGTGTTCGCGCATCACACGCAGCAAATCCATGGGGAAGTGAGTGGGATAAGCATAGTGCAATCTAATCCATTCTACACCAGGAATTTCAGCCATTTGCTCGATCAACTGAGGCAAGCGTTGCTCTTTATAAAGGTCTACACCGTAATAGGTAAGTTCTTGCGCAATAATTTGAAATTCCTTTACCCCTTGCTTTACCAAACCACGCACTTCGTCGAGAATTTCATCCATCGGTCGGCTTTTATGCGGACCTGTAATTAAAGGTATCGCGCAATAAGCACACTTACGATTGCATCCCTCCGAAATTTTTATATATGCATAATGTGCAGGGGTAGTGGTAACACGCAAACCACAAGCATTTGGAGTGGCATTGGGTGTACCCCACTCTGCTAATAAATCGCCAAGCAATTCTGTCCAATTGAACTTGCCATAAAACTTATCAACCTCGGGAATCTCCTCGCGTAACTCGTTCAAGTAACGCTCCGAAAGACAACCCATTACTAAAACTTTATTGAGTTCGCCATCGGTTTTCAGATTGCATAGTTCAATAATCTCGTTAATGCTCTCTTCTTTGGCATCGCCTATAAAACCACAAGTGTTTATCACCGCTACATCACCATGTGTATGATCTGGGTTATGATACACCTGTATGCCGTGTTCACGAAACATGCTGATGAGTTTTTCTGAGTCGACCAAATTTTTGGAACAGCCCATTGTAATTACATCTACAGTGTGAACAGAAGTTTCGTTTTGTATGCTATTTTGCAAGTTGTCCATTGCGTTGTTTTTTGTGTGTGGATGCTCTTCTAATTGAAAATTATAAAGAGGATAAGAGGTGAAAGAAATAGAATATCTCTGATCGAATGACATTCTTTTATACCCCTACGTTTATTTAGAAAAGCGATTAAAGACTTGCGCCTTCAAAAAGCGATTCTACAAATTCAGTACGGTTAAAAGGTTGAAGGTCTGTCATTTTTTCGCCCAAACCTATATATTTCACAGGCACTTTGAGCTGATGCGAAATACCAATAACTACACCCCCCTTAGCTGTACCATCAAGTTTGGTTATCGCCAATGAGGTTACATCAGTAGCCTTAATAAACTGCTTGGCTTGCTCATAAGCATTTTGACCTGTGCTACCATCAAGCACCAACAAAATTTCATCAGGTGCATCAGGAACAACCTTTTGCATAACTTTCTTTATTTTAGTAAGCTCGTTCATCAAGCCCACCTTGTTATGCAAACGTCCTGCAGTGTCTATAAGCACCACATCGGCACCCTGTGCCTTAGCAGAACTTACTGTGTCGTAGGCAACGCTTGCAGGGTCACTACCCATCTGTTGTTTAATAACAGGTACACCCACACGTTCACCCCAAATAACAAGTTGTTCAACAGCTGCGGCACGGAAGGTATCGGCAGCACCAAGCACTACTTTTAAACCTGCTTTTTTAAATTGGTAAGCCAACTTACCTATGGTAGTAGTTTTACCCACACCATTCACGCCTACAACCATAATAACATAAGGTTTATGGTCGTTAGGAATTACAAAGCCTTCGGTATCGTCATTACCACTTTGTGTAAGCAATGCACCAATTTCTTCCTTAAGAATTCTATGCAATTCGTCAGTACCTACATACTTATCGCGTGCCACACGTTCTTCTATGCGACGAATAATGTCGATAGTTGTGTCGGTGCCCACGTCAGAGGTGATGAGAATCTCCTCAAGTTGGTCGAGCACCTCCTCATCTACCTTGCTTTTACCAGCAATAGCACGAGTGAGTTTGCCAAAGAAACTGGTCTTGGTTTTTTCCAATCCAGCATCAAGTACTTCTTTCTTCTCTTTTTTTGAGAAAATGTTACTAAATAGACCCATGAGTAAATTTTAGTGTTTTATCACCTTCCGCGTGTAGCAAGTACAACCGACATTACGTCTACGGAAGACATCTTGTGTGTATAATATTATCTATCTTTTATACGTCGTGCACTGTTGTTTACAGAGCACACCATCGTAATTTATGCAAAGTTAAGGATTTTAGTCGATATCGCCTATTTTTTTCGATGGAATCGGTGTTTTTTACGACTCTTAGTGGATTTTGTAATTTAGAATGTATAATTTATATTGTATAATCGCCCATAGAAGAAAGTTCCAAGCAACAATTACACATGCTTTTGTTTTCTTCAACCTATTGTATAAAAAGTCGTGACGTGTTTTGTGAGCATAAATGCCAACTTGAGTTTTTTTGCTCAACCTTCCCACTAATGTGTACTGTTTTCTTCTTACATCACAACATCCACCTTATTTGAACAGACACATCGTTTTTGAATGGACTTTTTATAAGGTCTAAGCGTGAAGATATATGGTCAAGATTAAAATAATAAATAGACTGACAACGCAAAGAACATTGTAGATTCTTCAGTATGTTATAACTTATTTGCACCACAGCACTTGTACCATGATTAGCAAACGACAAGAATGAATAAGCATGAAGTAATTGGGGTTGATAGGCATAAAGGCGAGTATCATTACTTTCTGTAAAGAACAGTGCATAAAAACCCTTTAACTGCCAACGACTTGTAGGCACGTAACTGGCTCGTGCAGAGCACATTCCTCCCCACTCTATTTTACCACTTTGACGGAAAGTACAAGCCCCATCAAACTGAGTTGATACACAATATCTACGATGATTGATAGCATACAAAAAACGCAAACGATGCAAGTTACGATATTCTGCTATAATACGGTTCTTGTGTGTAAATGTATACTGTCTGGTTTTAAAAGCATAGCGCAATAACAAGCGATTGTCATAACCCACATTGCATTGAGCTTGTATCACAGCTTCTAAACCATTAGAGTTTTGCATTTTCGCACCATAAGTGGCATGCGGAAAACGAAACAGATCGATATAAGCATTTACATCGAAACGTAATTGCGACTTATAATGTGTACCGAAAGTTATGCCTTGTTCGTTAGCCACACGTCCTAATTGTTGAACACCTTTTCCCCAAATACTTACAAAACGAGGCGAATATTGTCGGTGTTGTGCATAGCTTTGCCAATGGCGCGACCATTGATAACTAAGCGCATTGTCGATGGCAAAATTAAAATGTGTATCAGTAGCCACTTCACCTTGCATCACAAAATTATGACGACGAAAGTAATAGTTTGTAGAAACATTACCCGTAGTCTTTCCACGGAAATAATAAGTAGAGTAATAGCTTACGCGAGGATAAACTACATGCTGATAGTGTATGATATCGGCATTTAAAGCTATATGCCAACGGGGTTTGCAATATGCCACACTGGTACCCGCCGTAAAACAACCTTGCTGACGACGTGCCACAATTTCTGAAATTGTGCGATGTAAACCTGAAGACGGCATAGATTGCACCGTATCTGTTTTTTTTATAAAACGTGCATCTAGTTTACGATATGAAACAAAGAGCAATGCCGAAAATTGGTGTCTACTATAAGATGCTGCCGCCCCTCGAAAAAAATAAATTTCCTCGGTTGAACTGTGTGGCTTAAAAGTGATAAGTGTAGGACGTAACTGCTGAAGTTGCAACGAGCGTGCGCCAAAAGAACTATTGCCAAAAAGCAAACCACGCGCACCACGCAAATTGTAATCGCCCACTACTACACTCCAAGGTTTGCCCGGCGGACGCATATATACATAAGCCGAAAGGTAATCATAAGGGTAGAAACCTTGCTTTCCAACGGGTTCTCCTGCATCTTTTTCCATAGTAAATCCATACTTCACTTGCTGCTTAAAGTTATAACGATATCGCACCACATGACGCAAAGAATTACCTATATAATGGTTCGTATTAGTAGGTTCTTGAGGCTTTTGATAGCCTGCACGTTGATAAAGAGGGATAGAGAGAGTTGTTTCTATTTCATGTTTTCCTTGCACAAATTTAGGAAGTACTCGGTTTCTTTCACGTTGTTGCGCAAGTTGAAGGGGTGTAGGAAGAAGAGTTGAATCACAACGCACAAAGAGTGATAGGTAACGACGAGTAAAATAGTCGAAACCTTTAATTAGCTGTAATTCGCCCAATGCCCAAATACCACGTTTCGCATTACGATAACTTATAAGTGAATCAACTTGCATCTCGTTAAGGAATGGAAGTTGTAAAAGTTCACTTCTACCCACTCGGTTTATTTGATAAGGTGACTGAGACAACTGTTCTAACCACGCTATGGTCTCTGCATCAAATTGAGGTTCCTGTTCTTCTTCATCGTCTTGTTCCTCAATATATTCTTGCACAAAGTCGTCCCAAGTAATGTAAGCACGCTCAGGCATCTGTGCATGAGCCGCATGCACAGAAAATATAAATGCAATAATGAGTAAAGAAAAACGATTCATGCGATAAGGTATTAGATTTTTAAGGTTTATAGGAACACTCCCATTTTTTAATGGGTGAACTCTGATTATAAAGATACCTCCATTAAAAGAAAAAGGTTGAAAAAGCGCTTTGAACCGGATTTTCAAAAAGCGGCTTTTCCAACCTTATGATATATGTGATGTTTTTAACGACCACGTTGATAAACGATATCGTAAAAACAAGGATATACATTCGACGAAGCATTAGCTTGACCTTGCGAACCAGGCACAATCAAACGTACATGAGCTAACTCTGCATCTGCTGAATTCAAACGACCAATATTGATGTAAGTTAAAGGCGCAAGCCATGCTGGAGGTACAGCAGCCGAAGTATAAGAAGTAAACATCACACCACTCGTAAATGTACCCGTAAATGAGCCTGACGTGTTCGAAACAGTCATCACATCAGGAGTCATTTCAGTACCAATGGTTTTGTTAGAAGTCTGAATAGAGTCACTGGCTATATTAAACTCCGTATAACGAGTTACTATACGCCAAATGTCGCCAGATTCCATTTTCTTACCCACACCTTTGCTCACAATCTGCATATACACACCCGTACGTGCAAAATAAACATACTCGTTTTCATTGACATTGGTGGTACTATCATTGCGATTAAACTCTGCTTCAGAAATAACCTTGATATTTCCAGGAACATAAAGCAAAGTATCTTCAGGCGAATCCTCGCTCTTAACCAAACAGCCATTTGATAAAAACGACTTTATCTGTCGATTTTCACGCTTACGCTTGTCGGCATAAGTTTCATCATCGTTGCACGCCTGAAACATTGAAGCAAAAGCTACCAATATGAGGGTAAGTATAAAGAAATTTCTTTTCATTCGATATATGTGATAATTCTTTTACAATTCAATGCGAACAAAAGAACAATTACAAACTGCTCTTTTCGCACATTATCTTTGCAAAAATACAAAAAAACTTGCAGTTTGGCATTGTGTATCCCATAAAAGATTGCACGATTACACGGAATTAACAGGTATTTTGCTTCATTGTAAAAATAATAGAGAGGACTCATGCCACTTTTCCATATAGCACCACATGCTAAATGACAAACCTACGAAGCATAGTTGCAATTCATTCTATCAGGACAAAAGAATGTTACACATCGCAAAACTTTGAATCAAAAAAGGGTATGCAGGTGATTTCTGCATACCCTCTTCAATAAATACTAATCCAATTTTGCTTGGTGCGTGTTATACCTCAGGGTCGGGAGTAATCAACTTGTAACCCTTACCGTGTATATTGATGATTTCAACATTCTCGTCATCCTTAAGGTGCTTACGGAGTTTGGTGATGTAAACATCCATAGAACGAGCGTTGAAGTAGTTATCGTCAATCCAAATAGTCTTCAAAGCGAAGTCACGCTGCAAGATTTCGTTGGCGTGAACACAAAGCAGACTAAGGAGTTCGCTTTCCTTGGTCGTAAGCTTTGTCTGCTGGTCACCACGCGAAAGTATTTGCTTCTGCGTGTCGAAGTTGAACGAACCAATTTTGTAGTGTGTACGATTGCGATTCTTCTTACCACGAACACGACGCAAGATAGCTTCAATACGGAAGGTCAATTCCTCCATAGAGAAAGGCTTAGTAAGATAGTCGTCAGCACCAATACGGAAACCTTCGAGGATATCTTCCTTCAAAGTCTTAGCAGTAAGGAACACGATAGGAGTTTCTTCGTTGATTTGACGGATGTCGCGTGCCAAGCTAAAGCCATCTTTCTTAGGCATCATCACGTCGAGTACGCAAAGGTCGTACTTGTTCTGAGTAAATGCCTTGTAGCCAGCTTCACCATCAGGACAAAGCTCTGTATCGTAACCCTTTGCCTGGAGATATTCGCGGAGCAACATACCCAAATTCTCATCATCTTCGCAAAGAAGAACTTTCATTTTTTCGTCAGAAGTAATCATAACTTTTGTATTTTAATTGTTTTTATTTTGTCTTGTTATTACACAATCCCCTAATAGCTTAACGCATCAAAGGGAGTGTGATGATAAATTTAGTGCCTTTACCAAAGTCGCTTTCAGCGTGTATTGAGCCTCCAAGAGCCTTAACCACATTGTGAACGTAAGCAAGACCTAAACCAAATCCCTTCACATCGTGTCGATTGCCTGTGTGTACGCGATAGAACTTTTCAAAAATCTTTTTGAGGTCTTCTTTGCGTATGCCAATACCATTATCAGCAATCGTAATGACAAGCTTATCATCCGACTCATTACGAGTAGTAACAGTGAGAAGAAGGTCACGCTCGTCAGATTTATACTTCACCGCATTATCCATTAAATTGAATATGACATTGGTAAAGTGCATCTCGTCAACAAAGACTATCGCATCATCTGCCTGTAAGTTAGCATCAATTTTACCACCAGAGGCTTCAACCTTTAATCGGAATGTATTAACAGTGTCATGCACCAATATATTGGCATCAACCTCTTTGCGTTTAAAGGTAGCAGCCTTTCGGTCAAACATTGACATCTGTAAAACCTTTTCTACCTGGAAGCGTAATCGTTTGGTTTCATCGACTATCACACCCGAGATGTGCTTAAACATGGTTTCACTCTTCATTACTGAAGCATCCCCAAGCATCTGCGCAGCGAGTGAGATGGTTGAAATCGGAGTTTTTAACTCATGCGTCATGTTGTTAATAAAATCGTTCTTTATCTCGGTCAACCTCTTTTGTCTGAATATCGACCAAATTGTGAAAATAAAGACGATTAACAACATCAAGGTAAATATGATTGCAGGAATCATGAACTTTACACTTGAAAATAGGAAACTCTTAATATCAGGGAAGTGAATATAGAGTAAACCCATTTGTGCCGAAGGATCATTGGGATAAAGCACTTGGCGATACGTAAACCTATCTCCCTCCGATGAGTAGTCAGGACAACGATACACACAACGACCATCTGATGTTGTTACATAAAAATGATAATCAATGTTTATACCATTGCTACGTAATTCTGCTCGCAAGTCACTATCCAATTTCCTAAAATCAATTCGCTCTGCCAAAGGTTTTTCACTAGCCTTATATAAAATGGAATAAACCACTTCATTAAGCAAAGCGCGTTGATAAATGTAACGCTGACGAACAGAGTCGCGCAAAGTTTCACTTGTGGAGTTTGCATTTAGATTATCCAAAAAAAGCCCCTTTGGAACATTTGCTGGAATATTCGAACGCATTCTTTCTTCAAACGGCGTTGTAGACTTCTGAGTCTTTGCAGAATCACCTATACCATTGCCACTATTCGCCCGTGTATCGAACTGGGCCTCTAAGCCGCGTTTGGTTTCGTTTAATTCTAAATTCTTCGCCGTTTGATATAAACTGCGTGTCACAGATTCATCAAACTGCTCCTTACGCATATTTATTACCTCCTCAAAATACTTTGCTTGTAAAAAGAGTAAGGCGAGAAATAAGAAACCCATAACGCAGGCAATAATCCATATCGTTGATTTCTTCATGTTGCAAAGATAACTTGTTTGTTAATGTTTTGCCAACATAATCAAATATTTTCAACAAGCATTCTGATAAAATTAACAAGAATAGTCTATTTTAGTTATCAAAAAAACAAGTATAACACGTTTAATAAGTAAAAAAAGCCCCAAAAACTAAACCTTATTAATAAAAGGAAAAAGAAAGAATACATTCATGCACAAGCTGAAATCCCCAAACAATTAGCACATGGCAACACTATGGGTAGGGTGTTCAAAATTCATGATTTTTATGCATGGTTTTGATAAAAAAATGATATCGTAAATAGTTGAGATTCAAGAATAACAAAC
>OMBG01000226.1_pt1 | contig 30956 bp, 42 predicted proteins | sample 1674251 | NCBI WGS metagenome assembly OMBG01 (sample SAMEA103958153, study PRJEB25191) | human gut metagenome | reverse complement strand
CTCCATACTCGCCCCGTATCCATTGCCTGTGACCGAAATGTTATTTCCCCACTGTCTATATGCCCAGCATGACAATATTGCAAATAATATCTTTAATTCCAGCGGGGGCAATTGAACGTTTATAGTTCCTGTAGGCATTGACTTGGGGAGGCGCTTTTGTACTAGTAATTGGTAGGTAAATAAGTGTCACACGCCTACTGCAATAAAAATCACGGTTGGCATATTGTAATTACTTCCGGCGTAATCTCGTCCATAAAAATTCACAATAGAATTTGTCTTTTTTTCGATTTTAATACTTGCGACTGCAGCGCCAGTGTCATTTGCCACAACACTGTAGTTAGAAGCAAACGAAATCGGTAAAGCATAATCCTCCGCAGTTACACTTCCCCACTGTACAATTAATCCGCCAAAAAAAGAGCCGAAGCAAACATATCCGTTCTGCGCAATGTTGTACTTCACGCCGGAAGCTGTCAGTGCCATTTTCAGGAGCTTCCCAAACCATGAATCTGTCTGCAGAGCGGTGACTGCGGTCATAGCAGATGTGAGTGCCAATTTCTGTACGATACCATCCGCAAAGTCTGTGATTCTTGCGGTCTCTGTTTCTGGATGCACAACTTCAAACTGTTTCTTCACTGCATTCCAAATGTTGATGCGTCCATTTTTGATGATTGCCATAATCGTTCCTCCTAATCCAAAATTTCGATCCAAATGCCGCCGTCTACCATATCCGTCGGCGCCGATGCCGTAGGTGCCACTCGAAGCCGTTGATTGATCATTTCCTCCACGTCGCTTATATGGGCGTAAACAATAGATTTATCAATGGTAATTTGGATGTTTGCCGAAGAGCTTACTATCAAGTTGACAACAATTCTATTTTCATCTGTCGGCGTATCTTTTGACGGGATATAGTCATAATTGTTTCCTGCATTGGAATATGCATAGAGTGTTTCTGCCCCATCATCCAGCTTAGCAAAAATGCCGATTTCCCTAGAAACAAAGCCCTGCTCCAGCGATTCGTTTGATGCATCAAGAGTGAGCACAATCTTTTCCGGATTGCTGTCATTTACTTTAGTAATCGGAATTGTCATTTTTGGTGCCTTGAGATCTGTGAATTTTAAAATGTCATCACTGTCCGTTAATACACCGGCTCCCAACTTCCCACACGTAATAGTCAGTTTATGGGAATTTTGCGCTTGCACTAACATTTGTAAGCCTTTTTCTGTAAACGTTAAGGATGGAAATTTAGCCATGGTTTAGTACCCCCCCGAAATTGAAATTGATTTACAACTATGAACAACTTTCCCAGCCACATGTAAGTGGCTATCATCTACAGTCTGGACAAACGTGCCGGTCATATCTACTGATGTTTTACTGTATGATTGAACAGTTCCGGCACCAAGACAAGGAATTTCTATGGTGGCGATTTCTCTGCAAGTTTTTATGATCAAATTTGCTGGGACAATAGCACGCGTGTAATTTTTAATTTTTACAGGTTGCCAAACCGCATCACCAAAAAGATGCAAGGCTAATATATAGTCATTGGGCCTAACTTCTGGAATAACACTATCTACTCCATAACCAGAATCATAAATCTTTTTTAAGCTTCTCTCTGTATAGGCAACGTTGTTATTTAACCGAAATAAGACGTTCGCCCGCCGATCCTCAAAACTTTCGCCCGGTTCTGGCGTAATACCAAGCATCTTTTCCCAACGCTCACAACCATCTTCAGAAAAATCATAGACGAAGGTATTTTTCATCCATTCCCACGCCTGATCCCACAAGATTTGAAACTCTTGGTTTTCTGCAGCGGCTAGTTTTTTTAGTTCTTTGGCCGGTGCTACCACGTCAGGATAATACCGCTCCACTTTGGGTTCATGGTCCGGTCTCTTGATCGCCGTCATGATTGACTCACCTCACTGATTGTACCCAGTTCGGCCAATTCATCAGGTTGCAGCATAAGGTTCTTAGCTTCTCCATTGAGTGCCGTCTCTTCGATATCGATGATATCGTTGACGCCGTCCATGATCCTGGATTCGATCTGAGACAGCCGAACAATTAGACCCATGTCAGAAAATATCTTCACCGTTGCGGTCTGCGTGGCTTCCCATCCAGCATTCAGCTCTTCAAAATAAGTCTTCACGACTGCTTCGATTTGTTCAAGATGGCTAGCCAACGTCCCCGACTTAAAAGTCGGCTTGAAAGTAATGTTTATCGCCTTGCTTTTGGCCCCTAGAACCGTCACACGGTGACCAATTGGTGCAATCCCTAGCCCATCCCCGGAATTTGTCACCGGATCTATAAGCGTTTGTACCTCTTGCACCTTTTCCGGGGCGGGCGGCTTGTTGTCACTGGTAGAAAAAATGACTTTCACTGTCCCACCGCCGTTCCATACGGGGTATACCTTCACACCGCCCACGCCTGCAATGGCCCCCACCTTTTCTTTGTAATCCTGGATATTGCCGCCGAAAGCCATAGAATCGAAGGATCTGAGGTATCTCTTTCGGAATGCCTCCGTTTCCTCTTCATCCTCTCCGGCGGTGACAAGCTCCGTGATTTCGATTTTGGAAAGACCGGCCACGTAGTCGATGGGAACCACCGGACCGTTGGGCTTGTTTCCAATGGTCCCAGCTGTCTCGCACTCCGCCAGGTAGCCGCTGCCGGTTGTGGCCTTTCCGGTTATTCGAAAATTCACGTCATCGCAGGAGAACCTGGAACCGGTGGAAATCTTTGCATCCGACGGGGTAGGGATGAGGCGCACCACGGAAGGCGTGGCCTCCCTGGGTGAAAGGCCACGCTCTTTGGCCCTTTCGATAAGGAAGGGACGGGTAGCGGTATCGCCGAATGTGTTTTGAATGAACAAATCCAGAGCCATGTATAGATACATGAGCTCGATAGCTGCCGGAGCCGCTGCATCAAATGCTATGGACCCCTCCCGCTTGTCGATGTCGGCGGGCATGCTGCCAAGCATGCGATCCCGGATTTTTTCAAATGTCTGGTTCTCGTACATTAGGAAACCCTCACCTCCTTAGATGCTGTGAAACTGCCGTATATCGTGGTAACCCTGAACTTTGCAAGGACGTCGCCCTTCTTGTTGTATGAAAGGTCGAAGTCCCCTACGTTCGTGATCCGGTCGTCCTGCTCCAGCGCTTCTGTGATACGCCGAGGGATTTCCGGGAGGACGTATGGGATGGGCTTCCCGAAGAGGTCCTCCAGTTCAATTCCGTAATTCCACGAATAAATCAAAAATTTGTATCTTTCTGTATTGATAATCTTATAGACCGCCTGCTTCACCGCCTCCAGATTGCTTGTTATAGTGCCCTGGACGCGGTCGGCGTCTATCATCATCCGATAGGTCTTATTGGGCCAGGTCGGGTTCATAACCACGGAAACGGCCCCAGACTCGTCGGTTGAAGTGTCCGGTAGTAATGCCATTGAATCACCCCCATTGTCCCGAAAGGCCTATATGGTTATGGATGCGGGATAGGACGCAGTACTGCTGCCCGCCCCGCTGCCGGACCAATATAACAACTTCGCCGGCCTTCAGCCCATTATAGACCCGTATCTTCTTACGGCCTTTATAATCGTGGTTGTGGCTGGCGAACTCTGCATAGCCACCGCCTCCGGAGCGGTCCTCCGTGGTGTGGCTGACTTCTATATCCACGTCGTAGTCCCTTACGGCGTCCGTTAAAATCAGGAACTCGCTGGTGATGACGTCTTTCTGGCTCACGCGGATGGAGAGGGGGGCCGTGCCTTCCACCTTCCCGAGGAGGTAGTCCGACGGGCGCCCGGCCTCTTCCTGCCGGGCAGAAATTTTCTGCATGATCTCCAGTAGATTCTGCGCGCTCATTTCTCGCCCCCCTCTCCCGTGATAATGTCGCCTCGAACCTCCAGATCCATGGTGTGGAGGCGGTTTTCGAAACGATGGGTCACGGATTCCACAATAATGGTTCGAACCTTCTTCTCCTGCTCTTTCCCCTGCCCTGTCTCATCATTTTCCCCTAGGTCAATGTTTATATACATCATGGACCCGCCACGGACGTGGATATTACCGGCAGCTCCTTTGATTCTGAGGCTTCTGCTGAGACGGTTATAGTGGGATAGATAGGTATCAGCTAAGGCTTGCGGTGACTGGCTTTTGGGGTTGATGCTCTCGAAAAGCTGAAGGACGCCCCACTGTTTCCGGGTCTCACTCTTTGCGTACTCTTCGGCCGTGTGCGGCGCATAATAAGCCTTCTGGCCATTTTCCTGATCATCCACCACAAGCTTGACCAGGTTGTATGTTCCTTTGTCTATGGTGGTCTTGTATTCATAGTCTTGGGCCGTGTCCGCATCAATAAGGAGATCCGTCTGCAGTTTCTCGATGTCTTTCACCGTGATTTTTCCGCAGTCATCATATAAAACAAAAATCTTGTTTGTATGGATCATGGTCAGGTCCAGGGCATTCTGCGCCATGTCTAAAATGGTTGCATTGGCTTCCCTGCGCTTGTCTATGACGAAGGCGGTATCATCCATATCACCAGTTACGCACTCGAAATCTTCAGCCAGCTCCTTAATCACCTCACTGGCTTTCTTGCCTGTATAGGAAAATGTATATTTATTCAAAAAATACCGGAGCTGGTCATAGGCTATGACTTTGAAGGTCTTGTCTTTCGTGCGGGTCCGCGTGAATACGAACCCATGGAAGAACTGGGTGCCCTGCCAGGTGGCGTCCACCGTGTCCCCTTCCTCCACCTTCAGAACATCGTCCCTAGTGATGGAAAACTGGAACCGGCCGGGGGATCCTTTCCTATGGATCTCCCACGTGGCCCCATCGAGAACGGATGGAATAAAATATTCATCCGTCTTTTTGTGATGGATTACCATCGTGAGGACTTCCGGATCGCCGCCGGCAAACTGGTAATGTTCGCCGGTCTTTCCTTCCTGTTTTTTTCTGCTTGCTGTTACCGTGATTCCCGGGAGCTCCTGTACATTGTTCATAGCTTAAGGACCCTCCCCTTCAATTTCTCGAACGGGTTATCTATGACGTTCTCATTCATGACGCTTCGCCAATCCAGAGTACCGCCCGCCGCCTGGCGGCAGGCCTCCCAGATAGCCATATCCCGGGTAACTTTGATAGCGTTCGGAATGGACTTATCCAGGGCGGGCCGCTGCTGGCTCACCACAAGCTTCTTGTTACCGTCTTTATCCGTCTGGATCGTGGCTGTTTTAGTCTCAAATGGCCGGTATTCCTTCAACTTGATGGGGACCACCACGTCCGTGCCTTCCCTGGCGGCGTCTTCCTCTATGCTGTAGTCCTCCACCGTCACGAGGATATTGGTAGAAAAAAGCATTTGGAACCCGCCGCCGGTCATGCGTGAAACAATGAACCGGGTAGGGATTTTAGACGTCTTCAACGCCTCGATCTGATCCAGGAAATATTTGGCATTCCGGAAGGAGAAACTGTTCCCCAAAACGGAACCGATAATACCGCCGATGCTGCCGGCGGCGTAACTAATAGCCGCATCCTGCAGGCTGTTGTTGTAATTGGCCCATGGGTATTTGGAATTAGGTAGGCGGATGCTGAAGGAGACCTCCTTAAGCCCCGGCGTCTTGATGATAGATGCCTCTCCCTCATTGATGAGATTGATGGTCTTATTCTTCCCGTTAATCTTCACGCTCATTTTGGCCGGGGGAACCGGGAGCTGCATTGTGCCTAAAAAGAAATAATACATCAGTGCACCGCCTCCGCTCCGCTGGCCACGGCTTCCTGAAGCATGTCCACAATCTTGTCCACCATGCCGTCCACGTCTTCCCCGTTGTTGATGGTATTATTCACCCCGCCCAGGTCTATATGGATGTTGGCGGTGGTGTACTTGTTGATAGCGTCAATCTCTGCAGTTTCCCGTAAAAACTTCAAATCTTCGTCAAGGGCGTCTATCTGGTCAGCGATTCTGCCGGTATTTCCTGCTGTGTCACGGCCGCTTTTGGCCATGTCCCCCAGGTTGTCTCCTGCCATCCCTCCGATATCGGTAGACGGAAAGGCGCCACCGTACTGCAGGTCGCTGTCTGGAACTGAAACCGGCGAAACGCCTATGTTCTGGATACTCTCGACCATGCCGGAGCCTACATTGAAGGCCCCCTGCTTCCACCCTTCCACATTGACCTGCTGGATCTCCGTAAGGTGGCCTATATCGGTCCCGAATACGCCGTTGATGGCGTCCGCTGCCCCGTTGCATGCACCAATCAGGGCATTCACGGCGCTAATTACAATATTGACCGCTGTCCCCGCTGCGCCTGCGATGGCGGCGAAGGCGTTCCCGATGGTGTTTGCCAGCCCGTTGGTGGCGGTGGACCATGCCACCCAGGCACCAATGGCCAGGGCCACAAGGCCAATCACCCACATAATGGGATTTGCCAAAAGGGCGGCGTCCAAAAGCCTGACGGCCCCCGCCAGCCCATGGGTCACGCCGGTTAAAACCAATTCGGCGCCGGCCAGAAGGATGTCCTTTGCGGCTGTGGCGAAGGCAATCGCTGCGTGGATCTGCATGGGGACGTTTGCAAGTTCCCATCCTACGGCCACCGCCGTGAGGGCCCCTACAATGACGGGCGCCCATTCGGTGATAAGGCCGCCTATATAGTCAATAACCTCACCGACGAATCCGCCGATGCCGGAGACCACTTCATAGACAGCGCCGCCCATCTGGGCCACAATATTCACGATAGTGCCCGCCACCGCTCCGATTTCCGGAAGTATGGCGGTGATTCCCTGCATGAGGCCCACCATGGCCTTGCTGTTGGCAATATTTGAAATGACGCCAAAGAGCGGTTGGAATGCCATGAGCGCCGTATTCTTCATCTGCGCCATGGCTCCCTCCCAGGTCATAGGCATTTTTGAAAATTTTTCATTAATTTCATCCATATTGTTCAGGATAGCGTCCCGCAGGATATCCGCCGTAACGAGGCCCTTGCTGGCCAGGTCCTTGAGCTGCCCCTGGGTCACTCCCATTTCTTTGGAAACCATCTGCTCAATGAGCGGGGCCGCCTCGGAAATTGAACGGAACTCATCGCCTTGCAGGTTGCCCTTGCCGAGGGCCTGGGTCAACTGCAGAAGTGCGTCGCCCTGCTGCTGCCTTCCGGTGCCGCCGATGGCGAAGAGCTTTTGAATCCCTTCCATGAAGGGCACCGTCTGGCGCGGGTCCGGAAATACATTTTTTGCCGTCATGGCCACCGTGGCCACGCTTTTGGCCATTTGGTCATAGGCGCCACGAGACCGCATGGCTGATGCATAGATGAGATTATTCATTTCTGCCGCCTGGGCCGCGCTGGATGAAACCAGATTGATCCGGGCATGGATGCCCGCCATTTCGTCGGACAGCTTGATGAGTGTAGCGGCGCCGGCGCGGATTGATTTGACCGCCTGCATGGCTGCATTGGCCAGGAAGTTGCCGGCGGCGATGTTCTTGATATTCGCAAGGGCAGATCCTGCCGTCCGGGCGCTGTCCGTTATGCTGCTGATGGCATTCTTTAGGCGGTTCATAGGCCCCACCTGAATTCCGGAAGCGGCGGCACTCATCCTGTCGGCGGCACTTTGGGCTTCCCCCATGTCACCGGAGAGGCGGCGGGCCGCCTGGCTCATTCGGCCAATGGGGCCGCTGGCCTTATCCTCTACAGCTATTTGAGCTTCAATTCTTGCCATGGTCTCACCTCCCGGCTCACTGTTCTTTCTTGATTTTCTTTAATTCGTCTTCCTCCCGCTTGGAGCGGATTTCCACGGCCGCCATAATAAAAGCCCTGTCCTTCCATGGAAGATTCCAAAAGTAGGACGGCGGCCAATGGAATTTATGAAGACAATAATAAGCCACGTTGGCCCATGGGTCCGCGGGTATTCCTTCAAACTCGCGGCCCAGAATCAGTTTTTTGCGGTTTCTACATCATCCGCTACGCTGGTTTCGAACCCCAGCGCCTGGGCCACGGCGTTGGCCAGGTCGTCAAATTCGCCGGGAAGGAGCATTCTCTTCACCAGCTCCTCGGCGCTCATAACGCCGTAACTGTCCTGCAGGTCCGCATCATTGAGGTTTGGGTAGATAACGGCCTTCACTACGGAGGCCACCATGTACCTTTCCTTATCGAATTGATTGACCCTTTCCCCGCTGGGAAGGCGGACCTTCTTGGTAAAGGATTTGATAAGCCGGTCGTTTTCATCTGCTGAAAAGGGCCGGATCTTCCATTTGACCGCTTCCCCGTTCTTGTCATGAAACCTTTTGGAAACTGCAAACTCCACCGGTTCCGCCTGTATGACGTTTTCCGCCATAAATGCGGAAAAGTCCATTTTTTCATCTGCCATTCGGTTCTATACCTCCTTATGCCTTCATGCCGGCCAGCATATTGAACGGCTTCGGCTCTTCCCAATCTTCAAAGGTGAAATCAAGCTCCTGCTCCAGCCAGTCGCCGGCTGCATCGAAGGCCGCAATCTGTCCACCGTCCAGGTTGCAGTCCTTTAAAATAATGCGATGTTCCCCGGCGTCACTCGTGGGATCGATGTTTGATAACTGCAGGTCAAAGTAGGTATCTTCGCCGGTGTCCTTATACTTCTTAAAAAGCTGCGTGAAAATGGATGTATTGTAATAAATTGTTAGGGTGCCGCTGCAGCTGCCGCCGGTGGATTTATGCCCCTTGGTTGTGCGGCCTAAAATATCTACTTCCTGCTTGGTCTTTTTAAAGTTCGCCGTTATCTTTTTCGCCTGGAAAAGAAGGTATCTGTTTCCATCAATGGTGACGTAGGCTTTGGCCAGCTTGGCGCTTACCACGTCTTTGGCCGCCATAGTGCGAATCGCGTTAAGATTTGCCATCATTTCACCCCCCTACACCACAATGACGTTAATGTATAATTTTTCCATGCAGCAGGTTGGCTGGATTTCATACTGCACCAATACCGCTGTTTTTGTGGTTCCCTGTGTCGGGACCGGAATGTCCTCCGCCTTGAAGTTCTGAATGGCGCGGACGCGCTGGTATTCCTTGTGAAGAGCCACAATGTCACCCCAAAGTGCGGTTCGTCCGTCCTCATCGTTCTGTTCACTGCCCAAATACTGCTTGTTAAACAGGTTGGCAATATCGGTGGCGTCCTGATCCAGCACACGGATCACCTGATTCAGGCTGAAATCGCTGCTTTTCTTCTTCACGAAAGACGTGAAGGTGTTGATATCGGTCAATACTTTGGTTTCTCCTACCAATTCACCACTCACCGTGCGATGCACGTTGTGGAACATCAGACGGCCTTTCTGAATACCGGCGGAAAGCTGGCTCTGGCTATAGTTGGTATCAACCGTAAATTCGCCGTTGTAGGTGGTGTTAGTCAAGGACGCATTGATCGCACAGGACGCTTCGGCACCGGTTACCCAGTACACAAGGGAAGCAGGGCTCACGCCGCTGTCCGTTGCTTTATTGGCGATGGAAATGACGCCTTCGTAATCCACGCCTTCCGCCCCATAAAGAACCAACTGGAACTTAGAGCCCACATCATCTCTCATCCGCTTGCAGAAGTTAATAAGCAGGCTCTGAATCTTGGTATCTGTGCCAGGATAGCCCATAGTGTTGAAATAATAGGGGCTGATGGCGTCAATATACGCTTGGTACTGCGCGCCTGTAATTTCGTCGCCGTTAGATCCGCCGATCATGGGCGTCCCTGCAGTGGCCACCATGTTGCCCCCTGCGCGGCTCCATTTCACGTAATCATTATCAGTGACGTCGGTCCATGCCTTCACCTGCTTCTGGTTGTCAACCAGGGTGTTGATGCCGTCCACCTTGATGTAGGTTTTTACGTCGAAGGTGTCCGGATCATCCACGTCGGTGGCCACCTCGGTGGTGATGTCATTCCCGCGGACGCCTGCATATTTAGCAGTGCCCATGCCGTTCTTTGCTGCCACCGCATTATTGGAAAGACGATAAAAATAGACGGTTTTCGCATTGATAAAAAGGTCCCGGAGCCCCTTCAGCTCATCAGCCGTGTAATCATAGCCGAAAATGGAGAGGCTCTTTCCCTGGAACTCTTCCGCCGTGACTGGAAATACCACATTTTCAGGGCCCCAATTGAAAGGAAGGGCCATGGTTGCATATCCGCGTTCGGAAATGTCCGCCTCTGCCCTGACCTTAGAAGCAAAATTGATATATGTACCCGGCAGAATCTTGTTCTGGAACTGCCAGGTTCCTCCACCTAATGCCATTATTTACCTCCTTATGGATTAACCGCTTCCACCACTTTACGGGAAAGGGCGCCCTTGATAACGGCGTCGATTTCTTCGGCGGTGTAATCCTTATCTGCGTCCAGCTCTGTTTCCAGGACGTCTTCATAGGCCTTGTATTTTTCCGCCTTGAGAATGTCCGCCTTTTTGAATGTGGCGGCGTCCTGCTGGGCGGCTTTTTTAGTATCTGCCATGGGTTCAGTCTCCTTCCTTTGTACCCTGGATCTGTGTCATTGTTTCCATGAGCGGGATCTCTTCCCGCGGTACCAGGGTAAATACTTCATAAGTCACCGCCACATGGACGGCGCCGTCCCCTTCAGCTGCTGATATATCCGTCCCGCGGGTTAGATTCCCCGCGGCTTTGATATATTCTAGGGCCGCCTTCAATACGTCCCCGGTCTCCTGCAGTTTCATATGACCCACGGTGCCGTCCGGCCGCTCGGGGGCAAAATAGGAAACCATGAGGTTCGCCGTTTCCAGATATCTGTCCCCCAGCACGTGCTCGGTGGCCGTATTCAAAACTTCAATAAAAAAACACGGCGGAGAGTAGCCCTGTGGCACTTCCCCCGTGTAAATCTTCCCGGCGTTTCTTCCTAAAATTTCGTATATTCTGGCGGCCACGCCTTTTATAATGTCCGTCGTCATTTCAGCCCGCCTCCCAGCCATGCGTTGAGCCGGCGCTGAAGGATGCCCGGCATTTCCTTATTTAACTCATTGCGGCTATTCTGCAGCATATGCTGCCCCGGGATCCACGCCCTTTTGAGCCTCTTCCCTAAAATAGGAACGAACTGGCCCACGTGCTGGCGGTGGCCATACTCCACATAAGAGGCGTATTCCATGGGATTGAAAACCGTGGCCATATACTTCCGGCCGCCGCCTTTAGCCGGAGAGGCTCTCCACATACGGCGAAGGGTGCCGCCCGGCTGGACCTTGATGAGTTTTACATCCTGGGCAGTCTTATGCGTCCGCTCTATGGACCAATGAAAGGCGCCCTTCTTGTCCTGCTTTGACTGGCTGGAATAGAGGCGCCTGCCTCTGCTCACTTCTGCATCATTCGCCAGCCGGAACACGCCGGGCCCCACGGGCGTCCTCTTCTTGGTCTTTGCCAGAAGGCGGCCGCTTAATTCATCCACGCACGAAAGGAAGAACTCCTCCCGTGTGGACCCGTGAGCCATTTCATCCAGCTTATCCGCGAACTCTTTCAGGTTCATGGGTGTTCCTCCTCCTGCTCGAGCTCCACTTCCTGGTGGTATAAATATTTGAACGGGACGCCGGCTGCTTTGAACCGGAGCGCCCGGTTCTCTTCCTCCCCATTCTTCCATACTCGGATAGATGCACCGGCGGGGATGTCTATATCCTCCGCGCAGATGAGGGTGATTTCCTGCAGGACCGATGCCGGCGCCGCATTGGTCGGGACGGAGGCAGGGACCGCGTTCTTTCTGGATATCCGGCACGGCCACGGGCCGCCCTCCATCTCCTTCAGCTGTGTGGTGGTGATATGGGTGTCGGGATCTTCTGCATCCGTGAATGTGTATGCTCTGAACTTCCTATCCCATAACTCCCGGATGGATTTTCTCACCAGCGCAATTTCCGGAAGCATGCCGTTTCACCTCTATCTTCCATCAATGCCGCATACAGGGCGTCAAGCCGCTGGGCCTTCGTTTCGCCGGCGAGCTCCACCGAAACGTCCCCCTCACGGATGGACCGGGCCACCTGGGCGCCGTCATCCCCCAGAATGTCATTCTTCTTGAGCTGGATATACTGCGCCGCAGTTCGCCGCGTATGCAGGCCGTCCAATGCCTCAGGGATTTCATCCTGGTTGATGTCGTTTCCAATGCGCTGGCCTTCTGTTTTCCAAAGGTAGGAAATAAAGGCCGCGTCATTATCCGACGGCGTGTAGCCGGTGGCCCTGATAATCAGCGCTTTTACATCTTCAATCATGGGATCCTGCCCCTTTTATAAATCAGATCGCTGCCGGAACATTGACCATGATACCGTCCAGGGCGTTATCCTTCACCCAGAGATCATGGTATTTTCTATAATCAAGCTTCCAGCCGTCCGCATTCTGGTTCACATCCGGCGCGAAGATGCGGATTTTATCGGTTTTAACCACAGCAATGGGCGCACGGCGGGTGATGATAATCCAGTTCATTTCCAAGGCTCCGCTGGCTGCTTCAAATCCACCTTTATCTGTAGTTTCGCCGGCGTTGAAGGTGTACGCGGTCTTGAATCTGGCAGAAGGGACATCGATGACGGGTACATCATTGAAAATCTTCACCTTGGTGGAAACGAATCCATTATTGAAATCTCCAACGTTGATATACTTCTGGATGCCCTCGGTATTGTTCAGGATGGCGTGGACCTTGCGATTCATGCAGATAACCAGCGGTTCGCTGCCGCCTACAGCGTCCTGGACGGTGGAAATATCCGCATCCAGTTTATCAATAATGTCCCTCGTGGTTGCTGTATAAGTGTCCGCGTGTTTGGCCTTCGCAGCTTCGTAAATCTTGCTATATCTATAGGCGTCTACTTCTGGCACTACCTGCAGACGCTGAAATTCGCCCATTACCATACCGGCGGATGCTACGAAATTAGTTTCATCCACGTCCTGGCTGTCCAGCAGGAACGTGCGTCCGCGGTCCTGGGTGAGCTTTTTGGTTTCATAACTTAAGGTTACAGAGCCCTGCTTGAAACCTTTATCACGGTCATAGTTGCCCAGGCCGACGAGGGAGATCTTCGGGATCTTCACCTCATCGCCGCCGGTATACTTTACCTGGCCGGCGTTGGCGTCCATCCACGCACTTGTCAGTTGTTCTTCAATTTTTTTATCCAGTTCTGTCTGGAAAATCTTTGCATACTCTAAAGTGTTAATAGCCATTTTCTACCTCCAAAATGTTACCCTAATGCATTGCTGAAAATAGAAGCCACGGAATTGTCGCCGCCGTCCTGTCCGCCCTGATCCTTGGATTCACCGGGCTTGATGCCCGACGGGGCAGGAGCCGCATCGAATAAATAGGCGTCCGATTTCTGCAGCTTCTTAATCTGGTCATCCAGGCCCACCACCTTGCCGTCCTCGCCAATTTTGGCATTGGAAAGGTCAAGGAGAGCCCTGGCGGCCTTGCCGTTCTTTGCCTTTGCGGCTGTGAGGGCCATAGTCACCGCATTGTCCACCTTCATCTGGTTAATGCTTGCATCATATTCCTTCTTCCTGGCGTCGGCGTAGGCCTTCATTTTCTCGAGCTGGGCCGCCAGGTCCTTGTTACCCTCATTAGCCTTCTTTAATGCTTCCAGCTGTTTGGTCATCTCACCGCTTTCTTCTTTCGCATGCTTGAGCTCTTCGTTCTTGGTGTTGAACTGGGTCTTGGTGACGAAATTCTTCCCCTGATCATCTAAAATCTTGGTGACCTGCTCATCTGTGATCCCCAGCGCCTTTAACTCTTCTTTTGTCATGTTGTAACCTCCCGTTTCGCTTTATTTTCGCGGGCCACTCCCCGCGTTTCCGGTCCCCTTCTTTTCCGCCTGGGGTGCTGGAAAGGCAATATAAAAAGCCGTGCCCTCAGGGGCCGGCCTTTAACCAATGAATAAATGATAAACCTTTGCGGTGGAGGCGGGCAGGAATATCCTGGCGGCTGCCCGTCCGGACAGGTGGAGGGCCTTTAGAAATGCCCTTTTCCGTTTTTTCACGCCTGCCGCCTCTTCCTCTTCATTTACCACTTTAATGCCGCCGGCAAAATGGCGAAGGGACGGCGTGGGGGAATCTTCCCCTCCGCCTGCCTCCGCCGCTGCCGCCGCAAGGCTCACAATGAAATTCCTTGTTTTCCAGGTGTACGGCACCCACTCGCCGGGGGAGTCTCTCTCCATGGCGCGCCTCCTTTTCTGCACTCAAAAAGGGCGCCCTCTCGGGTGCCCTTTCACTAATCTGTTATTTAAAGGCCTGATGAGATTTGCGGTCATGATTCATTGGGTCATCATATGCGCTTACAAGCCTCTTGAGTTTTTCTCCTTTTTTCTTGATTTCTTCCGGAGTACCTGAAATAAAATCAGGTCTCATTTCCTTTAAATTTAAATACGGTTTAATTTCATTCCATAATTTTTCAATATCTTGGGGATAATGCACAACCACAATCTTCACCCCTTCCCCTTTAAAATCACATTAACTAAATATTCTGTATACACTTCATCGTATTTCATGGATACTTTGCTTAATTCAGCGTATTCGCTAACACTAGTATATTCTTCTTCCGGTATGCGAGCAAGCCGTTTTTTGCAGTCTCCACGAATGATTGATAAATAATTGGGAGGAATTTCTCTATTTCTCTTTTTGAACTCCTGCGTCATTTTCCAGTGGATGAGCTCATGCACAAATGTGCTGATTTCATTATTCGCACAAGCGAAGCCCTTTTGTAATTCCTTGATTTTAGAAATTCCCGCCCCAGCGTCTCGCGTAATAAGCATTTCGTTATTAAACGGATTATATGCGGCCACGGCTCCAGGCCGCATACAATCATCACCAACAATAATAATTTTAGGAAAATCTTCATCATTATTTATATTAAGGACTTGCTCTGCTTTGTTAATCCTCTTTTGAATGTTAGAGAGCTGTCTTGGCTTAACCGACAGTCCGTATTCTTTGTAAATAGCTGGAACGGTATTTTCCAATACATGATAATTAATGATTTCTCCATAATGTGAAGATTTTCCACTTTCTTTACCTTCAATAACAGGTTTATACCTATTCTGCTGTTCTCCAGCACTTCGTGGTGAGGCTAATTTGATGATATATTTCGCCTGCCATTTCTTGAAGCTCATGTCCCCTGTGGTCTTCCTCTCGAAGGTGGAGGGGTCCTTCATCCACCGGCGAGTGGCGTTATCCCCATAGTAGGGGACGAGGGTGCACCTGCAGTTTGGATGCATAGGCGGCGCCGTGACGCCTGGGACGGCGTCCTTTCGGTTCATGACCTTGTCATCAAGGCCGCCGCAGGTTCCGCATGTATGGGCCTCTAGGGTGGCTACATACTGCACCTTTTCCACGCCCATGGCCCCGAAGGAGTCCACATCCGCCTGGGTGGTGATGTAGGTGGCTTCTGTCTGGAGGAGGCGCACCGCCTGATATTGGCCGGTTCCCATCTTCTGGGCCAGCCGGAGGGATGATTCATAAACCCCTTTGCCCTGGATGATAGACCGCACCAGCTCGCCCTGCATTTCACGGGTCACCTGCTCCCGGTTGTCCCAGATGCGCTCTGACCACCCGCGGCCGTCCGCTGCCCATGGGCGCGAAAGGGCGGCGTTGATCATGTCCTCGGGGATTTCCTGCATGGGCGTAAACTCCCCGGTGGCCCGCTGCATTTCATACGTGTTGTGGTAATACTCCGACGTGTAGGCATTCCGGAAGGTATCGGCCGCCGTGTTGTGAGTGTTCTGGTAGGCCTTCCATAGATAATTCCTGATTCCCAGCTCCATGGCCTCCAGTCGGGAAATCCTCACCCGCGCCGATGCGGCGGAGAGCTCTTTCTCCCACTTTCCATTGGCGTTGTCCTTTGCCAATTTCTCGAACTCCCGGAGGCTCATCTTTAGCCCTGCCAGCTCTTTGGTGGTAAGGGCCTTTTTGGTTTCTGCCATGGTGAGGCCCTGTTCTGCTGCGAATCGGTTATACCAGCCGTTGATTTCATTCTCCATATCCTGGATAATGGCGGCCCATGCCTGCCGGAGCTCTTCGGTGGCCCTGTCCACTTCATCATGGACCGCTGCCGTCTGGTCGGTGAACCGCTGAAGCCAGTATGCTTTTTCCTTCTCTTCCGCCGTCATGCCTTAATCACTCCCCTGCAGGGTCGCCTTCTCCCCGGGGATTATCCGGCGCCCTGTATTTATCTCCGAAGGCCCCGCCGTATGGATCTGCGGCCTTCCGGTCTTCTTCCTGTTCCTTCTTGATTTTCTCCCGCTCTTTGGCCGTGTCTGTGGTCCAGGGGTGGTTAGCGACAATAGTTTCCCTGGAAATAATTCCGGTGGATGCCTGACAGTTCTGGATCATTTCCGTGGTGTTGGTCAGCATGTCCCGATTGAAAATAAATTCCACCCTGCTGTCCGGCTTGATACCTTTAACAAAGCCTAAATACACGTTGGCAAACCAGAGGATGTCTTCCAGGCTGCTCTGGAACTCGCTTTCCATCTCATTGGCATCCAGATCCATGTCACTGTAGGCCGCCTGGATGTTCATCTGGTTGGCCTGTCCGCTGGTGAACCTTTCATCTTTGGCGTCAAACCCGCGGCCGTTCTCTATGATGGCCCGTTTCAGAAGGGAAATAACCAGTTTGTAATTTTCGGCGTTTACGTCGATATGGAGGACTTCCACGCCGCCCTGGCTGTAGTCGTCCGACCGGATTTTCACGGCGCCGTAGGTCATGAGGTTCCTTCTGAACTCCCCTAAATCTTCACCGTCATAATTCCGAAGGACCAAAACGGTGTTCCTCACGTCTTCGCTGGTGTTATCCATGCAGTTGCTTAATAGCTCATTCAGTCCATCCTGCAGGCACTTCACACGCCTGATGAGGGGATGCTCTTCATCATTGGCCTTGAATGCCACCAGCGGGACCTTCGTCCAGTTGAACGGCTTCCCTTCCACGGTCATGTAGGCTGCGTCGGTCTGTTCGCTGTCCGGCAGGAGCTTATCGTTTTGGAAAATGAAATACCTGATTCCGTCGGTAGTGTAATATTCCACCTTCAGCACCGTTTCCGGCGTTCTTCCTTCGTACACCGTCACCGGGTAGATGCGAAGGGCGGAGTCCAATGTGGTGTGGTCTTCATCATGCCAGAATGGAAGGACCTGGTGCCCCGGGATCTTTTTCATGTGTAGCCCTCCGTCCTCCCCGACGTAGGGGCATATCCACGATATGCCGCAATTAATAGCATTCTTCCCCACGTTCTTCAGCGTCTTCATAAATTTTCTATTGAAAATTTCATCCAGCGCCTTCTCATATGGGCCGTCCTGGCCCTCTGTCTTTAGCTCCAGCGGCTTCGCCAGAAGGTAATCGCTTTTCTGGTCCACCAGTTTGGCGTACTGGTTATCCATGATTTGGAAATTAGGCAGGTTGTGGACTGCCTGCTTCTGCCCGTTCTTCCCAATCATGAGCCTTTGTTTATCTTCAATCTTCTGGTGGTCGTCATAATAGGCGATGCCGATTAGCATGTCATGACGCCGCGGGGAGTCACGCCACCGCCTGATTTCCGCCTCCAGAAATTCTATTTCTGTCATGCCCGACTGGGATCCTCTTCGGATGATGTCATTCCATAACAGGCCCAGAGTGCCTCCTAAAAACATATGAACCCTTCTTTCTTCTCATTCTTTATCTGAAGGAGAAACTGTCCCCCTTCAGGCAGTCCACGACTGCGTACCTCATGGCGTCCATGAGGTGGTTGTTATAATCCACGGGCTTATTGGTCCCGCTGCCGTCGTTCTTGTCCTTCTCCCAGCAGTAAGTGGATATTTCTGTGATGAAATTCACACACCGCGGATGGACGTAGATATGGAAATTCTGAATCTGCTGGATTCCGTAATTAATTGAATCGCGGCCCTTGCGGCTCTTCTGGATATGGATGGCCCCGCACCGCCTGAGCTCTTCAATTGACTTCGGTTCTGCGCTGTCGGCTATGATCCTTTCTTTTGCGTGACCCGCAGCCTCAATCCGCTTATACAGCTCCTGGTTCGTGAGCCCCCGCTCATAGATTTCATCAAATACATAGATGGCCTTGGCCCCTGTGTCCACCAGCCCGCAGAAAAGGGCTGATGGGTCATTCGTGTAGCCGAAATCGAGCCCGAAGGCGCTTTTAATGCCCGGCTTCTTCCTGATGGAGTCGATATTGAAGGCCTTTTCTTCCCATCTGTCGTAAATGAGCCCTTCCACGATGCCCCAATCCCCCAAACCCGCCACCTTGTAGCGGCGGGGGTTCTTCTTCATTTCCTCGAAAAGCACCCGGTCCGTATCACTTAAAAATTCATTCATCATGTAATTGGTGGTGGCAGTGAAAACGTAGGGGCTGGGCGTGTCAAAAAATCTCTTCTTCAGCCAGTGCTTCTCGCTCCACGGGTTGAATGTCAGGGTCACCTGCGTAAAAAGCCCCGGCGGAAGCTGGCCTCGGATGGATTCATCAAGCCGGTCGAAATCGGGTTCATTGGTTATCTCATAGGCTTCTTCAATCCACAACCAGCACAATACGCCCTTAGGCACGGAAATAGAGGTGACCTTCAGCGGGTCATCCAATCCAATAAAAAGGATCTTCTGGCCCGTAGGCTTGTACTGGATTTCCAAGGGCGACTTGGTGGCCCTCCAATATCTATCAACCCCCAGGCGGTGGATGGCCCAGCACAAATCGCTATAGCATGAATTTTGGAGGGTCCGGTAAACCTTGCGGGCTACCAGAAGATTTGCTTCGTGGTACTTCATCATGGAATAGACGTACCAAAGGGCCGTGGTCTTTGATTTCTTACTGGCACGGCTACCCTTCACTACCCTATAACGCCCTTTCCATCGCCAGAAGGCACCGTATCCTGCCCCGATGATCTCCGGGAGGAATATCCGCTTTTTCAATCTCTGATTTCATCCTCCCCCGTGATAATGACCGGCCCCGTGTCCTCGGTTTCCTCTTCATCCTCGCCGCCGTCCATTTCCCTGTATTCCCGATTCAGTTCGGCCAGTTTGGAGAAGAATCCCTGACGCTCCAATGCCACGCCCTGACGGATGAATAGAAGGATGTTTTTGAGATCCATTTCCTCTTTTCCCACATCATTCAGCGCCATAATGCCCTTATTCTGTAGGGCAAGGCCCAGCTTTGCGTGGCGGGCGGCCATGGCTTTCACCTTCATGGCCTCTTCCTCATAGGCAACGCGGGCCAGCTCTTTGTCGTGGTTCCGGGCTCTTTCCACCCAATGGTTTTTGCTGCTCCATCTTTCCATGAGGGCCGTGGATTTGCCTAATCTTTTTCCAACTTTCGCAAGACTGCGCTCGCCTGCCGGCATGGTGTAATACACTTGGAACGCTTCAAACTGTTTCGCCGTCTCCCCCGGCTGCTGGATCCATGAGGCGGCGGTCTTTGCTTTTCCCACGGTCTAGCCTCCGTCCTTATTTTTCTTTTGTACGGCCGCCCTCTGGCTCCATGGCCTCTTTCAGGGTGACCTTCTTCCCGTCCCTTTCGGCCCAGGGGGCATCGCCCCCGGTGGCGTCGGTATACCGCTTAATGATCAAATCGCAGTACTTTGGGTCGAGCTCTGTGCAATAACACCGCCGGTTTTCCATTTCCGCCGCCAGAAGGGTGGAACCGCTCCCACCGAAGAGGTCCATCACTAAATCCCCTTCTTTCGTGCTGTTGCGGATGGCCCGCGCCGGCAGCTCCAGGGGCTTCTGGTTCGGGTGGTCGATGTGTGGATCCTTGTCCACGGTCCATGTGGTTGTATTGGTGGATGGCATGGATAGGTAGATACTACGCCCACCTCCCAGCCGGATGGTCCGGCACTTCTTCCCCTTCGGTTTCTTATCCGTGATGTATAGCTTTGCCCCTACGCCGTCGGTTAAAAGGACGCCGCCGGTGAGTACTGTGGCCATAGAATCCCTGCCCCTGGTCGTAACCTTCCACGTGGTGGTCTGGGCCCGGCCCCCGTAGAAGGGCGGCTTCTTCCCTCCGCTCTTCCTGCCGTAGAAACAAGGTTCATTGTCCCATTCATAATCGTTATGGGAAATGACGAAATTGTTTTTTGCCCATATGATTCTTTGGGTCCACTCGATGCCGACGGCGTCCATGGCGTCCATGAAGTCCCTGACGTTTGTCACCGCATACCAGATATAAAAGGCCGCATTGTCGGCGGAATACTTCACCATGTTTTTGAATGCCGGAATGAGCAGTTTCTGCAGGAGCTCATCTCTTGCCATGTGGTCATTTTTTACTATGCGGAACCTTCCGGAGATATCCACGTAGGAAACGCCATAAGGCGGGTCCGTGTGGATGAGGTTCGCCCGCTCGCTTCCCATGAGGCGGCTTACATCAGCCTCATTGGTAGCGCTGCCGCAGAGCAGCCGGTGCTTGCCTAAATGCCACAGGTCGCCGGGCCTCGATACCGCGGGAAACTCCTTTTCTTCAGTGTCCGCCCCGTCGTCTACGGTGTCCGGCTTTACGTCTCCCAGAAGGTTCTCTATGTCTTTGTCCGTATATCCGGCGAGCTCCGTGGAGATTTCTCCCCGGATGTCCTTGATCATGTCAGCCAGCTTGCCTTCGTCCATTTCCGCCAGTTCGGCGATGCGATTATCCGCCAGAAGGTCCGCCCGTTCCTCCGCATCCGTTGCGTAATCTTGGTATTCCACCGGCGCATACTGCAGGCCCTTGTGGATGGCTGCCACGCGGCGGCCGTGTCCTTTCACAATGAGCCCGCTCCTCTTCGATACGGTGATAGGCGCCCGCCAGCCCGTGCTTTCGATGATGCCGCCCAGAAGCTTAATCTGGCTGTCTCCGTGGGTGTTCGGGTTGTCCGGGTTCGGCTTCAGCTCGCGGATGGGGACGATTTTATCAAAGCTGCAATATACCGCGCATCCGTCCGGAGTCTTTGCCCTGGGCGGTGCACTGCTTTTATAATCAATCACTTCATACTCCTTTCCGGCACACGAAAAAGGAGCGCCCTTTCCAAGGCGCCCCTTTCCGGCTCTGTTCTCTATTCCTTTTGAACTCGAGTTTACCTTACCACATTTTTGCTACTGCTGCAATATGCTATTTACTGCTATGACCTGCTATTTTTAGGAGGTGCCCCAAAAGGCGCCTCCTTATTCTTCGTGCATATCGTCGGTTTCCCCTTCAGGGGCCCATCCCTCGGCGCCCCATGTATCGGCCCAGGAGCTGTCCCATCCTTCGGTGGCCGCTATGTCCGGGAAGGTCTCATTCAATATTTCAACGGCCTCCGTTTTGGCGTGCATGCAGTACGAGGATGAATAACCCATTAAATCCGCTATGCGATTCCATGTCCACATGAACATGTACCGTTGGCGCATGATGGTCCTTTGGAACGGGTCTGTCAGGGTGTCGATGAGGCGGGAGGCGTCCCGCTTCATACCTTCCACCTTCCTTTCCTGTCTCTTCACCCTCTGGGCTGCTTCGTCCTTCCTGATTAGGAGGTCGCCAAGCTCCCGCCTGGCGCCTCCGCCGGTAACCTTTTCGGAAAGGCGCACGGCCCCGATGCCTCCCGCTTCGTCGATGGCAGCGGTCAATCCCTCCAGCTCCGCCTTGGCCGGGCCTATTTTCTTGGTCTCTATGATAATTGCATCGAAGAATTTTCGTATATCCTGATTGCCGCTTTGCCTTGGCATATCCCGCCCCCTGAAATTACAACCATGAAAATATCAATATTTAGGCGACTTGGATCTCTTTGATTCCGGCACCACGGACCGGTAGACCTGCCCGGTGTAAACGTCCCGGATGGCTAAATCGTCCGCCGGTTCATAACCGTTCATTTTCAAATAGAACCGAAGCGCCTTTATGCAACTGAATGCGTCGGCAGCCTTCTTCTTTTCCTGCAGAGCCCTGGCCTCTTTCCGGAAATTCCCCAGCACCTTCTCAAATGTAGGATCCTTATGCTTTGCCACGCCCTGTCCTAAGCCCCTCTTTCCCATACTGCTCCTCCTATTTCTTCATGTCCCGGAGCTTTGCCTGCCGCTCCGCTTTCTCTTCTTCCTTTGAAATCCGGCCGGATAACATGGCGGCCGAAAGGACGGCGCAGGAAACCATGGAACCTACGAATACACCGAATAGGAAAATGATGATATAGCTTTCTTCCATGCTATGCCTCCCCGGCTGTAAGCCGTCCGTCCGTCCAAACCATACCGCTTTCCTCTATGGTAATTTCTATGCGGATGCCATGGCCGCCCAGGTCCGTCTCCCTTTCAGGCAGGAGCTTCACGAACTTGGGCCCGTCGTCCCGGATAATTCTCAGGTTCACCAGGGCGTCCAGGATATACTTGCACCCGTGCATGATATTGTCATCATCCCGCCGGTGGTGCCCGTTCCATGGCTCATAGAACTTTACCCGGATAATGACGTGATGATCCCCGAATGTTTTCCCACGAGACTGGATGCGTATGGGCCAGGAGATTTCCTCCTGTGTCTTCTGCTTCAGCCGGTTCCCCACGAAATGATTCCGCCGGTCCGCGTTGATCTGTTCATTCTTTCCCGGAAGGATTCCCGGAATTATGATTTTCATCTTTTCCATGTTTCCACCCTCCTTTGCTTCCATTTTCCAGCACCTCCAAAAAATCGCTTTAAACGCCTTTTTAGGGCTTCTGTTTTCCTGATGATAAATCACTCAACAAAATGGAAGGAGCGGCAGGCGCCTGCCCTCTGGGCTATCCGTAGAGGGTTTGCGCCTGCAGGTGGCCATGTCCTTGTACAGGCTTTCCACCGTCCATTCACACGCCCCGCGGGGCCGCGTCCAGTTAAACTTGACCGTGTATACCTTCATGCCCCTTCGCTTTGGGAGCCTTCTCCATTCCTCTTTGGTCATCTGTTCAACCAGAAATCGGCGATGACTTTATCCAGGTTGATGACTACATGGGGGAGCGGGCTTTCCGTGCACTTGCTGGCGATTTCTCTATAAATGGCCCCCGATATGCCGAATACGTCCCGCATGCTGGCGTCTTTTGTTCCTGCTATTACAAAGCTGAGTTTCTTGTGATTGTTGTCCTCTACGAACACGGCGGCGAAGCTGCTATCTCCCATTCTGACTTTGTCGGTCCATATTCTTTGTGGATCCCTTAAAATTTCGTTTTCCATTCTTATGATCAGCATTTCTTTCCCTCCCTGCTAAAATGGTAAATCTTCATCTTTAGGCGGCGGCACCTGCCCGCCCTGCTTCGAGCTGTAGTCGGAGAAGCTTGTCTGTTCCATGGGAGGCCGTTCGTCCAATACCTCGCCGAACTGGCCGAAATTCCCACGGTTCTTTTGGCTCCCCTGCTGCTGAGGGGAAGTGCCCTGCGCCGGTCCTCCCCACTGGCCGCCTCCCCACCGTCCATTGTTCTGGGGCTGCTGGCCTCCCTGGCCGCCGCTGGCATAGGGGGAGCCGGATAATACCACCGCCACCTGTTCGGCCATCACTTGGGTGAAGTACTTCTTATTGCCTGAGCTGTCCTTCCATGAGGATGTGGAAAATCTCCCCCGGACGGTGACCCAGCTTCCTTTGGTGATGTGGTCCCTGCAGGCTTCGGCCAAAGGCCCCCAAACCTGCACCGGCACCCATTCGGTGTACTCATTGCCTCCGCTTCCCCTGTAGCTTGCCGCCACGGAAAACCGGCAGTATGGCTTGCCGGTGTTTGTGTACTTGAAATCCGGATCCCTGCCTAGGTTCCCAGTGATGTAACACTCATTTTCTGCTCCCATAATTTTCCTTTCTCAATCGCCAAGCATGACTCCCATTTGGGTGATTCCCACCTTGATGAGCGGGGGCTGTACGGCCATTCCAATGGCATTTGCCACCCTCATATTGCGTGAAAGAAGTCCTTCATCCACGAACCCCTTCACTGCGTTTCTGAAATCGTCCCGCATCGCATCATCAAGGTGGTTCAAAACACCATTGATTAAGATGAGGCTGGCGGCGATGAGGTCGGATACGTCCATGGATTCAGAGCCCATTTTCTGGATTTCGCTTCCAGCGTCCTCAATCCACCCCACGGTGTCGCCTGTTTCATTCGGCTTTCGGGGATAATGGCAGACGGCGCTCATCTTGACCATGATGATGCTTTCGCGGTTCAACGTCACCCCGTTCTCCTTCATTTCATTCAAGATTCTTTTCTGCTCATTGGTAATTCTGTTTAGTTCCATGATGGTTAGTCCTTCCTTTCATAATGGCCCATGGCCTTTAAAATCCTTTCCCTTTCTTCTTCCGTCGGGGTCTCTTCGCTGTACTTCTTTTTTATCCGCCGATTATCCCCGCCGTAGGCGCTGGCCCAAGCGGCGGCGTCACGGCGAAAGCCTTCGGGGTCGCCTGGGTAGTTCTCTACCCTTGGCGGCGGCGGGGCGGAGGGGTCCGCCCTTTCCACCAGCGGGTAACGGGGCGACGGTGACGCCCTGGCCGGCGGGTCCTTCAATGCCCAAAACTTCTTCCAATGGTGGTCAGTGGACTGGCGGACGATGGCCACCGCCCTATCTACGCTGCCGCCGGAAAGATCAGTGACCTGCTGCAGCAGGTCCGGAATATCTTCCACCTTTACCGGGCACCGGTCCGCCTTTCGCATCCCGGCCCAATCAACCAGCGCCGCCGTGAGGGCCGGGGAATGGTGGGTCGATTCGAAGTCCCTGATCTTCTCCAAAACAGGGGAGGGGGGGCCTTTCTTCCCTTCTTCCCTTCTTATCTTCTTTCCTTCTTCTCCTTCTTTTATATTTTTATACATATTATAGGGAGAAGTTGGTTGGTCGCTGGTTGGTCGGTCAATGGTCATTGGTTGGTCGCTGGTTGGTCGGTCAATGGTCATTGGTTGGTCGTTTGGTTGGTCGTTTGCTCCTGCATCAAGCTGATATTTCCCCCAATTTACAATGGAAATAAGGATTCCGCGCTTGGTCGATTGGATGGTCAAAAATTCGACGGCCTTCAAACAGTCCAGCGCCGTCCTTAGAGACCTCCTTGATGCGTTACATAGTTCGGTCAATTCCGTGATAGTGGTGATGAGCTGGCCGGGCTGCATGTGCACCACCCGGCCGGCCCAGATGTACTTACCGGGCTTCCACCACGCTTTGGCCAAAAGGGTGATCATGAGGACCCGCTGGATGTTGGACCCCTGAGCCCAGGCGGTGTTGTCTAAAATTCCTCTATACAGTTTGAACCAGTTCCCGTTGTCCTGCGCTGCCATGGAAGCCCTCCGTACTAATCTTTACCCAAAATAACCGCCGGATGGAGGAACCTGACGTTCTCTTCGTCCGGCTCGAGGATGGGGATATCGTGATTATAGGCAAAGGAGGCCTCTCCCATGCATCCGGGGCTTGCCTTCCAATCGCCGGTCATAATCAAGACGTCGCACCTTTCCAGAACCTGCTTTTCCCGCTCCAGAATGTCCCTTTCCGCGAAATGTGCCAAATACCGGAAATTGTCCAGCGGGTTGATGATGGCCATATGGGGATGAAGGACGGCGAGCCTTTCCGCCATGACGCAGGCCTTCTCTATGTTTTCCACTTTCCCGCCGTAGGGGTGGGCCATGTAGGCCACCACCGGCAGACGGTTCGCGATGCGCTGGAGCATCATATCGGTGCAGTAGTCTATTTTTCCGTCTTTCATTCCTTCACCTCATGGCTTTCCCCGAAGGATACGATTTTAGAACCCCTGTTTTCGCTCCGGTGCGCTTCTTCCAGTTCCCGAATCTGTGGAACGAGGGTTTTCAACATGCTGTGGAGGAGGGACTTCCACATGGTCCTACCCGGCGAGTCCTCTTCCACCATGTCTGCCATGGTGTCATCCATGAAATAGGAGGCCATGAGTAAGCGCATCAATGCCGGCTTTGTGTCACTGGCAATACCGATAGTGCCATTGGAGCCGCCTTCATTGGCCAGAATGACCACATTATCAAAGCCTGCCGCCATCAAATTCTTCTTGGCCCCATCAAGGACCGCCATCCTTTCTTCGTCAGTCATTATTCTTTCACCGCCCCGGTTTCGGGATCCACGCCCTGGGGAACTTCTTTCGGCTTGTCCGGTTCATTTTCGATGGTGTAAATTTCATTCGGCGCGTCCAGCATGTCCGCCGGTTCATCCATCTTGATGGTCTTCACCGATTCGTCGGACGCCACGGCACGGGCGAACTCCGTTTTCAGCGGAGCGTACTTCATGACTTTCTTCAAGACGGTCTTTTTCGCCATTTCGTCAAAGTCCGTTTTCCACGGGCCATTGCTATAGGCCTTGGACTTCTTGCGGGCGAATGCCTCCACGTCGTCGCGGCTCATGACTTCAAACCCCACACCGCCGTTCTTGAGCTTTAATACGGCGTAATAGTAGGTAACCGGACCGCGGTCTGTCATGGCGGGCACGTGGCGGAGCTTAGGCTCCAGTCCATATTCATATTCAAAGGTGTCGTTTTCATGCACCTCATGGGCCTGGATGCTGGAGACCTCGCCGCTTCTGTATGCTAAATCAATCAACCCCTTATACCCAATCTGGAACTGGCAGACGCTGCCGTATGGGATGAGGTACGCCTGCCCCAGAGGCGTATTCGGTTCTACCCCCAGCTGGGCTGCCTGCATCATGGCGCCCAGGAAGCTCTGGGGCGTGCAGGTCTGCAGCTTCGGCGTGCTCGATAATGCGGTGAGTACCATGCGGGTGAACCTTTCCGGGGTAATGACCGACGGGAGAGCCTTCCGGATCTGCGGCTCCATACGGCGGATGAGCCCCACCATGCTGTTGTCTTTCTTTTCTACTGCCTGCATCTGTGCCCGTTTTTCAACGAGGCCGCCTGTCTTTGCGTTCATAATCTTTTCCTCCTTTGGAAACGGCCCGGTAGGACGCCCAGATTAAGACGCCCCCGGACTGAATCAAAACCGCTTTATCAAAATACCCATGTAATATATCCGCCGCCGTGCCGTTCAATTTCCGGTCGTCCCAGTGAACCGGGTCGCCTATCTGCAGGCGGTTAAATTCTTCAGCCGTCATTTTCTTTGATGGAGAAGCGCCGGGTGGGCTTCCCTACGCTGATAAATCCCTTATCATGAAGGAGCCGGTAGATGTCCGGCGCCGACTTTTTGATTTTTGCAAGGGGAGCTGATTCCCGGCCCGACTGGGTTTTCCAAAGGACCCGGTAGTGATCCGTGGCACCTTCTTCGGCGTCTCCCATGAGTTCCTTGATGGCGTTTTCTTTTTGCGCGATCTGCTTTTTCAGGGCGTCCATGATGGATTTATCATTCTGCAGGGATTCGATCATGGTGTCAGTCCGGGAAGGAAGTATGATAGATTCGCCGCCGCCCTTGAATCTTTCCGAAAGGGCCGCCGCACAGCTGGCGCTCCCGTCCACTGGCGTCGGGGTCCTGGTGACCACGTGATCCCAGAAGTCCCTCTCCGCTTCAATCAATGCTTTGATATCCTCATCGTTCCTCTCTACTGTCTTCCTGATGGCTTCATTGCCACCGATGAGAACGGCGATATACCACCGGTCCGCGCCGGTGACCGTTAAATAGTGCAGGCACTGGCAATAGTAGGAGTCGGGGATTTCGTCTCCTTTCCACTTCTTCGCCTGATTGACGCCGGCGGTCTTGATTTCAAGGCCCGCCTCCTCGCCCATGACGGCGCGGTCCACGTTTGCCAGCATGAATGGGTGGGCTCGGCTCCGAAGGGTGCCGAGCTTCCTCACTTTCTTCCCGGTGTCTTCCATGAACCAGTCGGCAATATTTCCTTCGTTTTTGTGCCCCCAATAGATATATTGGTTGCCTGACAGGTCTGGCGCCTCCGCCTGGCCCGTCTTTTCCAGCCAGAGCTGGTATGGGCTCTTGTATGGGTTCAGCCCCATGATGACGGAGGCGTCACTGCCTCCAATGCCCGCGTTGCGGGTTTCTAACCACTTCGCGTGGTCAGTCTCTGCCTCATGGCAGGATAAAATCAAATCACAACCTCTATATACCATTACCTTTCCTCCTGTTTCTGTGATACAATGAGGGCGGATGATAAAAAGAATGAACGCATCCACCCCTTTGGCCTTTGACGTGTGCTAGACGTCAGAGGCCTTTTCTTTTGGCTTCTAATATGGGGCACCACTTCGGCGGCCTGGTGTGAAATGAAAGGTCTAGTGTTTTCCCTACAGCTGCCCCTTTAATGTTGCAAACGCTAGTGTCATTTTGCTTTTCGCAAGTAGTCACACCTTTGAAATAGCAAGTTACACAGCTGATTCGTCCCGCTTCCTTAACTTTCGGGCAAAAAAGACTTTTAAGAGTTTCTGTTGGCGCAGAGCTTATATTGTCGTTCGGAATAGGGCAGATGCCTTTGAATGGGCATGTGCCGCAGTCAAGGTTGACCTTCTTCCTCATCTTCATCACCTCCCTTCATAAGCCTTTCCGTTCCTTTCTTCCTTTCCGTGGGGTTTGTTATCTGATATTCGGGGTGGCGGGATCCACGTAGATGGTGATCTCTGTCCCCGGCTGCACGGCTCCGGGATCCTTGATATGGTTATCTTCGAGGATCCTCAAGGTGAGCTCATTGATGTTCTCTTTTGGGGTGGCAATCCTGGCGGCTACCTGGTAAATGGTGTCGCCTTCTTCCATGGTGTAATGGTATGAAATGCGCTCAGCCTCCTCGCCTCCATCCACTAGGGCACCGGCACCGGTAACCAAACCGACGCAGATGATGGCTGCTGCTAAATGGGATTTTCTGATCATGCGGATCTGTTCTTCTAAATCCTTCGGCGTGTCATTCCACCACCACCGAATCCATTTCAGGAGCCCTTTGCGGGGCTCTTTTTCTCTGCCTTCCATGGGGCGCCTCCTTTCTATGCGTTCTTTCTTCTGCTTGCCCGGACTGCGCAGATGGTCTTGGGAACCGGCGGGATGCCCTGGCGGGCTTTGCCTTTGGCCGCCACCCATTCCCGGAGGGCGTCCACGGGGATGACCGTTTTCCCCGGGGTCAATCGGAAGGCGGGGAATGTCTCATCTTCTTCCAACACCTTGCTGAGTGTCTTGTCTGAAACGCCCACCATCTGGGCCGCTTCCTTAATGCTCAGGGTAAGCCTTGCCTGTTCCATCGCTCTTCCTCCTCATCCTCTTCATCATCTTGGTTTCCTTCCTTTTTGCGAGTTGCTCCCGTTTTCCGTTAGTTATTGGGTAAAAAAATTAGTATTTGAGCTGACCAACCCCAACGCCGAAATAGTCGGCTAACGCATCCGCCTTCGCCAGAGGGATGATTCCGGTTCTCCTCTCCCAGTCTCTGTATGTCGTTTCGCTTACGCCGATGTATTCGGCTACTTTCCCCTGTGTTACGTGCTTCCGGGCTCTTAGTTCACGAAGGCTGTATTTTACTACCTGGTCCGCTGGGACCTTCACGAAGAATCTTTCTTGGTTCATTACATTCACCTCCTGTCTCTTTCAATAATTATTTTACTCCCGTTTTCCGTTAGTTGCAAGCAAGAAATTGCGTTTTCCGTTTATTTATCCGTGAAAGCCACTATTATTCTTGTGGTTTTCAGAAGTTAGAGGTATAATTTGACTAGATAGAAAGGAGGTGATAATTATGTGGTTCTCTAAAAATCTTCGATTTCTTAGACAAAAAGCCGGACTTTCACAGGATGAACTTGGTGAATTTGTAGGAAAGTCTTTCACTACAATTCAGCGATGGGAAACCGGCATTAATGAGCCTAATCTTGCAACCGCAAATATCCTTGCCAAACGCTTCGGGGTAGATTTAACCGAAATGTGCAAAATTGACCTTTCTTCTGCAGACGCATCGCGCGGCGTTTCATCCAGTTGGTATTATGTGATTCCAGCGGATATTTCTGCAGGTGAACTGGTAAAATGTAATCCCATCGGAAAATTCCCCCGCGTCTCGGTTCCTGACTTCATCATGGGGAAATACGCCCACAACCAGCGCATTGTCTTCATGCATGTAAACGGTGAATCCATGAGCCGGGTGATTCCAGACGGTTCCATCATTGCCGTGGAAACGGGCATAGAAAAAGGATCCATCCACCCGGGGGATCCTGTGGTGGCCACCAATGGCCGGGAGTACACGGTGAAGCGGTATTATGACGACCCGGGGAGGCGACGATTGATTCTAAGGCCTGATTCCTACGACCCCCTTTTCACGGACATCATTATTTCCTACGATACGCCGGAACCCTTCACGATATATGGAAAGGTGGTGATATATCCGGTCTATTTGTAAAGCCGCGGACTGCTTGCCGGAAATGCGCAATCTGGCAAAACCGCGCAATAAAAAAAGAGCTGCCCGCCGGTTGCGCGGGCAGCTCAGGCGCCGGGTAACCGGTCCGGCGTCTTTATGGGTTTACGCCTGGCAAAACGCCGGCGAGCCCCGTGGTCCGAATCCACGGAAAGGAAGGACCATCTGTATTATATCACGGGGCCCGCCGCTTTGTCTGGCATTCATTACAAGGAGGCCAATCATGGCGAAACGGTATTCCCTCCGAAAGGACGGCCTGTATGAGGCTACCTGCCGGGTGGACGGGAAAAAGAAACATTTTTATGGGAAAACCCAGGCGGAAGCGGCGGCAAAACGGGACCGCTATCTTGCCGCCCGGGACGACTTCCCTTACATTGATGAAAAAATCACCCTCTCTGAATGGGTGGAGTCGTGGCTCGCATCCTGCAGGAATGAATTTTCATCCACCACCTTCTATGACTACTCCACCATCTACAAGGCGTATATAGTCCCTTCGGATGTGGCGGCGTTCCGGCTGGAGCAGCTCACGCCGCTAGCGCTGCGCCGCCTGCAGGAGGATCTCCTCGCCCGTGGGCTGTCTCCACGGACCGTGGGTATGGTGCACCAGGTCATTTCCGGGGCCCTAAAACGGGCGGTAGCGGACGGCGTCATTCGCCACTCCCCCATGGAAGGCGTGAAACGGCCGCGGGTGGAAAAACGGCGGGCCGTGAAGGTTTTCTCCCGCGAGCAGATAGAAAAAATCCTTGCCGCCGCGGAACGGCCAGAATATTTCCGCCGCTTCATACGCCTGGCCCTCTATACGGGCCTTCGGCGGGGCGAACTCCTGGGGCTCCGCTGGCAGGATATTGATTTCCATAAGAT
>OMBG01000223.1_pt1 | contig 31179 bp, 27 predicted proteins | sample 1674251 | NCBI WGS metagenome assembly OMBG01 (sample SAMEA103958153, study PRJEB25191) | human gut metagenome | reverse complement strand
TAAACCTGGAGAAGTTGATGCCGAAACTGCCCATCGCTTAGGGCAACAATTTGCAAACGAAGTACTGAAAGGAAAATATGAATACGTGATAAGCACCCATGTTGATAAAAATCATATCCATAACCACATCATCTTTAATGCAGCAAGTTTTGTTGATCATCACAAGTATGTTTCCAATAAGCGGAGCTACCATAAAATCTGCCGGATCAGTAATCGTATCTGCCATGAAAATGGACTTGCCACCAGTATGCCAACCGGAGAAAAAGGTAAAAGCTATAAAGAGAACATGGAATACCATCGTGGCACCAGTTGGAAAGCCAAGCTACGTGTTGCAGTTGATAAAGCAATCTGGACTTCCATCAACTATGAGGAATTTCTACAAAAAATGCAGTTAGCCGGATACGAAATCCGCCAAGGAAAGCACCTATCCTTCCGTGCGCCTGAACAGAAAAACTTGTCAATTAGCCAGACCGCTAAGGCTCTGCCGTAACCGTAGGCGTTCTCAAGACCATAAACTACTTCTTTTCCATCGGTATTACACTTCTTTACTTTAGTAACCAGCTTAGGAAAATCGGCTGGTCTGTTTGGAAAAGTAATCTCTCCAAGCTTTTGATTGTAGCAGTCAATCATAACTGCTGTGTGGGTTTCTTTGTGTAAATCGATACCCACATAAATAAAATTTTCTTTTACCATAAAATCAACCCCAATCTCAATGTTTGGCAAAATAGTGGCAATCTCAACTGTTAAGCATCTTTCTCGAAATTACGCATCTTTTCAGCAACCAAGTGTGCAAGAGTGGTATAGCCTATCCACTTCTGGTCAGGCACAAAATATTCCGCAAAGGAACACCGCTGACTTTCATGGAGATGGATACATCCTGTAGAACACAGGACACGAAGCAGAAGAAATCTCCTTCGTGGTGTGTGATGTTAACTCTGAAAAAGAAAGGTTGCAAGTCAATTTTTTGCTTTTTGAGCAGATTTTTATTTAAATCCATTAAAAATGGGCAAAATCGGCTTTATGCCATAGACCAAAAACAGAGAAATAACAGTAAAGATGCACAAATTTACTATCCGAGCATACAAAACAACGTTCTCTTGCCCTTGTGAGAGCCTGTGTTGCCCCTGTGTGCGATTTTAAGAGCGAAGTCGAGGTAGTTTTACCCATGATAAACTTTTTAAGGCTTGTTGGGGAAATGTGAGAGATTTGATTTCTTAAGATAGTGCCAAAATAAATAGGGTCGAAAATAGTGCAGGTTAAAGGACTTATGCCGCAAGAAAGCGGCATAGCCAGAAAACACCCACCGGCAGAGCCGTTGGGTGAAATGTGGTATGGCATAACTTTTTCTGCTGTTCCAAAATATGTTATGCTTTGGGACAGTTTTATCGGGATTGCCATGTAACAGAAAATCGAGAATGTCTCCATGGCAGTTGTCGCCAATAGAACATTCCCGATTCTGTTTTTTGTTTAGGTATTACGGGGATTTTTCATCCCCCCTTACACCTCTTGTGCGTGCCATTGTAACATGGACTTTTTGGGTTCGTCAAGATTAAATGTTACATCCCTGCAATAATTAGTTCTTGATTTATTTTTCTTGCAATTCCAGATATAGTTGCAACTCCATAGATTCCAAGCAATTTGGGCTGATTAGCAAGTTCTTTCCCATATTCATCAAAAAACTTACCTTTTCCTATGCTATAGAATCCATAATCCTTGACATTTAATATCTCGTCATAGTGTTCAACATTATAAAAGTAGCCTCTTGTCCAATATTCCTTTCCAACTATCTGTGGTGGAAGCAACAAATCATCTTCTTTTACTCCATTGCTAATACTTCCTTTAAAATCAATATTTTGCTTAAAAATTAGTACTAGCAATAAGTCATCACCATTGATATTATGAATATGATTATTTAAAACAACACCATAAAAATATATATCATCTCTTGGATTAACTTGAAAGATATCACCAATTTCTGGATAACTTCTTTTCCTTTTTATCACCTGCAGTTGATAATCCGAAACATCAGAATTATCCAACTCATTAAGTTTTTCTTTTATCTCATCAGGTAGTTTTTCGCACCGTTCTTTCCATCTGTTTGAAATAATATTATTGTTTATATTTTTCAAATCTATCATATCTCTATTCCACTCCTTAGTATTGTTTTGCCCAATTCATTGCATCTTGATAATATTTATTATTCGGACTTATACTGTTAATCTTATTAAGAGCATTCGGCCCATTTTCAATATAATATTGCTCAATTGCTCTGGCCTGATTTCTGGTTAAGCCCTCATATTGAATATCTAAATCATCAAAACCTTTACCTGCGTTATTATGTTGATTTAATCTAGCATTTTTTGTTTGTTTAGTTATTCCTGTATATTGAGCTGTTCCATCCTTCATTCCAAAGTACACTTTATTATCTGTTGCACCCTTACCCAACCAGTCATCAAATCCTGCTGTTGTAGAAGATGTACCACTCTTACCAACAGCTCCTGAAACCGACTTCTTCCCAGCCAGTGCATCAAGATCTAAAAATCCGCCCTCATCCTTCAAAAGTGCTTTTCCGGTACTTTTCAGATTATCAATTCCATCTAACAGCTTTTTACCTAAACCTTGCTGTGATGAAACTGCATTCTTCCCTGCACCTGCCAAGCCCGCTTCCGCAGAAGTCCCAAGTGCCTTCTGGGCGGCTTTCGCCCCGGCCTTTTTCGCTGCAATCGCACCGGCTCCTTCTGCCGCTGCTCCGGCGATCTTGCGGACTGCCTTACTGCCGGCTTTTTTAAGAGCTGTACCTGCGGCATTCCCTGCCACATCCAGGATTCCGGTAGCCCCGGCTACCGCTGCCTCCTTGGCACTGATCTTCTTAACGCCCTTGCTGATTGCCTGGTTTGCAACATTCCCGGCGGCATTTCCGGCCACATTAATGGCGACTTTCTTCGCCACAGCCTTAGCTGTTGTCTTGGCTACTGTTTTCGCTCCGGTTTTTGCTGCCGTTCCTGCGGCAGATGCTGCCAGACCGGCTCCGCCTGTAGCGGCACCGACACCACCGATAATAGCTCCTTCTGCGGCACTTCCGGCAACCTTCTGCCAGTTGATTCCCTTTGTAAAGCTCTTGTTTTTGATCGCCTGTGATGCATAGGAGAGTCCACCACTGACCAGTGCACCGATGGCTGCCCCTGCTACGATATGCAGGAAATGCCCGTCCGGATCATATCCCGTCACCGGCTGGTTATGGCAGTAGGTATGCTTATTCAGGCTCAACGGGTCGGTATACTTACCGGAAGCAGTGTCCTCCGTCAGGAATCTTGCCGTCCTCGGATTATAGTAGCGGCTCTGCAGGTAATACAGCCCGCTTTCGGAATCCTGATAATAACCGGCATAACGGTAAGGGTTGGAAACCGTTTCCTTCTCTGTAATGGCATTGCCAAAGGCATCATAGTCGTATTCGTTCTTAACCTCTCCTGCCTGGTCAAGGACGCTGATGACATCGCCATGGTTGTTATACTGATAGTATAACTCATCTGTTCCGGCAGTCGCAATCAGATTCGTTCCATAAATGTTAGTTTTGGTTATATTGCCGCTCTGTTCCGTTAATAGCTTCTTACCCTCATAGGTAAAGACAGCAGTGCTTCCGTTCACGTTCTTCGATGCACGAAGCCCAGTTGCATAATAGGTATAGTCTGCCCTGCTTCCATCACTTCCCTCGATGTGTGTCAGCTGGTTCAGTTCATCATAAGTATAGCTGTTTGTCTTTGTCTGTCCTGCTGGCTGCCATATCTACAATCCCTTATTTTTTGAATTTCTTCAACAATTTATATGTTTTTATGTTGCCCTTTTCTTTGGTCTCTGCATATATTAAAGGCATTTCTGTTGCTGATGTAGAATATATTTCTCCATATTCAAAGCAAACATATTTATGCATAATTGAAATAACAAATTGTTCATTAGCATTATTATAATCTGCTTCTTTTAACACAACAGAAATGTATGATGCATTTCGTTCACATAAAAAATCATAATCAAACGAAGCCACTTTATAACCCTTTGGTAAAGAATAACAGGAAAAACTCTTTGGAACTTCACCTTCAATTTTCACCAAGAATTTTCTGATTATCTATCTCATTTTTTCTAATAAGCTTGCTCTATATGACATTATTTCCATCGCCTATATAATTTTGCCAGCTCCAACAACTCCAAGCCTAATTTATCATTAAAATCCCATGAATCAACAATAAATCTAGGATAGCATAACGGCAAACACTTGTTATTCATCATTTTCTCTAGTTCTTCCAAAATGGTGCTCAGCTGTGCATAGTCTTTTTTGCTCCACCAGTATATTGTGTTCCAAACCTATATTGTGGTGCAGCCGCACCTGTAATCATTGTTGTCCCATTTTTCACTTGAAACTGCTGTATACCTGTCATACTATTCCACTCATATGGCAATGCTATATTTTCACGGTTTGTAAGAGGTGAAAATGTAAGATTAAAACACCCTACGACAAAGCCTTCAGCACCAACCGTTCAAACGACTCCTCAAATCTTTCATCATCTTCTGCCGTTCTCTTCCTTGGTCCTTTCATATGATTCTTATGTGAGCTTCTTCTCGCCTTTTTATTCAGGTGTCGTTCCATCAGCATCTGGTCAATATTATCGTCCGTGTACCATTTACCGGATTGGTGAATGGCATAAGCACCCTTTCCTAATGCCATGGCTGCCACTCCGTAATCCTGGGAAACCACGATATCTCCTTTGTGGCAAATGCTGATCAGCTTATAGTCAACAGCATCCGCTCCGGCACCGACAACAATGACTTCGCTATCGTCCGATTGCAATACATGATTCGTATCGCACAACAGTGTAACCGGGATATGGTATTTCTTAGCAACATGCTCTACAATATCTACGACCGGACATGCATCCGCATCTACAAATATCTGCATCGTATCTCCTCCATATTACTTATCATATCAAACTAAAACCTGTTTCTTTTCTTCATGTCTGACGAATATCTTAGTGCTAACATTTTTTGAGGAAATGTTCCCGGTTCGGATAGACCGAACGGAATGCATCCACTGCTGCCTTTTGCAAAAAGGCAAACTCTTTATCCATACGCAATATATGTGGTGCGGTATACACTACCGTACTTAACTGATCTGCAATCTTCTTCGCGACACTTTCATCATCCAACTGTCCCATACCAAACAGAACCGACGTAAATCCACGTCCCTTCGCACTGATATCAATATACTTCAAGCAGGTATTCTTAAGTTCTGCGTACAGAATTGCCTTATGTTCCTCACTCTGTTTCTCAATCTCATACAGACCCAGACCATGAATCACCTCTGCTGCAAGTTTCTTTTTCTGACCGCCAAGATCAACACTTCCACTCTCTGCAATATACTTGAGATTCATAAGATATCCAACAAAGACATCCTTATTCGGTCTTCGTTTTCCATATCGTGCAATCCATAATGTTTTCCGGTATTCATCCGCTTCCGTCAGTGGATCCATTATATGTTCATTTAATATTACCTGTCTTTTTTCCGGTTCTAACTCTGTATAATAATTCACGGTCCAATCCGGTTCTTTCTGTATCTGACTCATATCCCATACATCCTTTCCCTGCATTTACTGTTTCTGGTAATCTGCGACATTTGATGCGTCTACCTTCTGATACGGCAGGAAGATGTATCGCTGATCCTGAAAATCATACTGCGTTAATGCATTCTTACGGAACAGATCCAGGGCAAGATTCGCAATCTGTGCAGCCTGTCCTTCCTTGTCATTGTAGACGGTTCCCTGAATATTTCCCTCCTGTACGGCAGTTAATGCATCCTCCAATCCATCAATTCCGAAAATGGCAGGTCGTTTCTCGTCCGTATAGCCGAGATTATTATATGCATTCACAGCACCTAACGCCATCTCATCATTATTGGACAATACCAATTCTATCGCATCCCCGTACTGGTCGATCAGTTGTGTCATCTTATTCTCTGCCTGCGACCGTTTCCAATCTGCAAACTGATAGCTGAGTTTCTCAAGTCCGATTCCTTTGTCCATCAGCGTCTCCACAACGCTATCGGTACGTATGATCGTATCCTGATGTCCTGCCTCTCCTTCCAATATCACATATTGGATCCTGCCATCCCGATTGCGGTCGATGCTCTTATTATTCTGTATAAGCTCTGCTGCAAGTTCGCCCTGCATGATTCCGGATTGTTCCGCTTCTGCCCCAACATAATACAATTGATCCCATTGCATAAGGTCTTCCCGAACCGGCTCCCTGTTAAAAAAGATAACCGGAATATCCTGTGCCTGTGCCATTTCAATAATGGCTGACGGCTCTGTTCTGTCTACAAGACCAACACAAAGCACATCACAACCGGCATCGATAATCTCCTGTACTATATCATTCTGTTCGGACTGATCATTCCTGCCATCCCGAACCGTCATGATGATCTTCAGATCATCCGATTCCCGCTCCTCAAAATTCGCTTTCAGGCAATCTGTCAATGCATTGATAAACGGATCGTCCTGCGTATATAACACAACACCTACCCTTAACGTCTGATGTGTACTTGTCTCCTGCTTTGCACAACCGGATATAAGAGTCATCATTACAATCAATAATATCCATATCGTTTTATTGTAGTGCCTCATTCGTTCTCCTCCTAACAAAGAGGTTACTCACAAGTCTGTAAAAACTTCTGCGTCTCCTCTGTGAATATGTCGTCTTTATGGATCACTATATAATCCGTCGTATAACTTGTAATCCCATGAAATCGGTTTTTCAGTGACCGTGCCATCTCAACAACACTCCGATATCCCATATCATAACCATCTGACATAACAAGACTTTCCACCAGACCATCGTCTACATAATAAACGCATTTCATACTATGTCCTATTCCGTATACCTTGGTTCGTTTCATACTATCATTGGTATTGTCTTCGCCAATCTGTTCCAATGCACCGGTTTCCAAAACAGCCATGTAGTCTGTTTCCTTACACTGTCTCACCGTAGAAGCAATATCTTCTCCACTGGTTGTATATACATCAAATGCGAACTCACAACCGGAATCTTTCAATGCATCTACCAGCCCCTGCCGCCGATCCTGTGTACTTTCTGTATTCTTAAGACCACTCACAATTCCAATTGTTTTTCCACTGATATTATTATTGTTCTGATTCAGAATCTCCTGTCCTAACTGATATCCCATCTTATAATTATCCGGCATAATGATCGGAAGCCCCGATTCCATATTGTCACTATCGGATGTGTTTGTCTCATAAACACCGTTTGCTACCAGTACCACCGGTCTTGTCCGATTGACCTCCTGAAGCATTGCAACCGTATCACCGCCCGGTGCCACCTGTATAATAAAGGCATCCACCTGATTATTCAGTTGGGCATCGATCAATTCCTTCTGTTCTTCTGCATTTTCAATCTCATCTGTATTACATATGATCAAATGAACATTTTCTATGTCAGCTCCCTGCCTTAATCCGTTCATAAAGGAATCCCATTTCTCCGCTCCGGAATTATCTACAATAACAGCAATCCGTTTCTGTGGTTCCTCATCTGCCAGAATATGTCTTACAAACAGGATCACCAATGCTGCCAGACACAATTCAACAATCAGAAAAGTTACTTTATTCTTTTCCATATCCTTATTCCTTCCCGATATTTGCTTTCTCTAACACTTCACAATTCTCCCTGGTAAAAGGAATTGCCGGTAAATGCACCGTAACACTGGTTCCCTCATCCGCTTCGCTCTCAACATGGAGTCCGTATTGTTCCCCAAACATCAACTGTATTCTGGTATGAACATTAATAAGCCCCACACCCGATCCATGTTTCGGCACTTTTTGATTATCCGTAAGGATATTCCTGACATCTTCTTCCCTCATGCCCATTCCATTATCCTCAACGCAAAGATAAATATCATCCTCTTTCTTATATCCTCTCACAACAATTAACGGATCATCATCTTCATCCATGTCTCCTACACCATAATAGATGGCATTTTCTAATATCGGCTGCAATATAAGCTTGACCGTACAATATGAATATATCTCTTCCTGAATGTCATATTGTACAGAAAATCTCTCCCGATACCGATACTTCTGAATATTCATATAACTCCGGCAATGCTGTAATTCGTCTTCTATGCGGATAATCGTCTTTCCTTTTGACAAACTGATTCGGAATAATCTGGCAAGTTCCGAGATCATAAACACCGCATCTTTATTCCGGTTGCCCTCTATCATCCATGTAATGGATTCCAATGTATTGTATAGAAAATGCGGATGAATCTGACTTTGCAATGCATCAATCTCACTTTTTCTTCTCTTATTCTGCTGCTCCACAATCTCCTTCATCAGACTTTCAATCTGTTCATAAGACTTCTGGACAGATAGTCCCAGATGCCGGATTTCCGAAGAACCACCAATATAGATATTCTTTTTTCCCCCTGCTTCATAAGCCTTAACCGAAGCATCCAGTTTCAGGATCGGACTTGATATCTTTTTGGTTATGATTCTGTTTACAAACAGATTCATCATGATCAGCAAAGTAATGATCGTCATGATATAATACCGGAAACGAACCTGACTATCTGTTTGCGTATTCTGGGAGACCACTCCGACCAGCTTCCAGCCGGTATACGCTATGGTGTTTACGATCACTTTCCGTTTTTCTCCATTTAACCGGTCCGCATAGATACCGTCTTTGTAACCTGCAACATCTGCATTATTCTCTTCCAACAAACCACGCATCAATTCTAATTCATGGGGATGATATATGATATTGCCTTCCCCATCACATAGATAATAATACCCATTGCTCTCCTGATTAATCTTTGCAAGAATATCAGATATATTAGAATATTTCATATCCACAAGTAATACTCCGTTCCGCGGATTACCACCATCAATAATATCTACTGAACGGCTCAATGATATTACCTTGTGATACCGGTAAGAATCGTCCCGAAACAGATTCTGGATATGTGGCACAGAAAAATGCATATTCTCAATCTCGTTAACCGCTATATTAAACCATGCCTGATCCGCAATCTCCACACCGGGCTTTTGTACAGTCACCGGTTCCGCCGCAATTAATGTACCCTTATTATCGCATAATACTATACTCTGAATCTTATCTTTATTCGCCTCATACAAAAGGCTTAATTCCTGATTAAATTGTGCATCTGAAACATCTATCTCCTGAATAACGCTGTAATTGATCGTGTCTCCAATCTGCCGCATATTGCGCAAATAGCTTTCGATCGAATTGGCAGTACTTTGTAACAACGTCTGTGTATCGCGTATTTCCATCTGCCGCGTTGCATTTCCGTACCTGTTATACAGTAAAAAACCCATCAGGACAGATGTAACCACAGTTAACATTGTGAGTACACTCATGATCATTGACTGAATATCAAATTCCCGTTTCATTATCTTTCTAATCATATGCTACTTCCTTGTATGTTCTGAACGATATTTCGCCGGCGACATTCCATACTGGCGCTTAAACACATAACTAAAATAATTCGCATCCGCATAACCAACATGTTCCGCAATTTCGTAACTTTTCTCATTCGTTTCCAGTATCAGGCGCAATGCCTGCTGCATTCTATATTCTGTCAGATAACTGATAAATGACTGCCCTGTTTCTTTTTTGAAAACAGATGAGAAATAAGAATTCGATACGCCAAGTCTGGTACAAACCGCATCCAATGACAGATCCGAATCCGCATAATCATCTCTGACTATATTCTTTGCCTCCGTAATCAGGTATCGTAAGGATGATGTTCTGGCATTTTTCAATTCCTCGCTGATGGATAATGATGCCTGTATAATCCAGTTCGTAAACGTACTGTCATCCATTTGTGGAACCGCTTCATACGGGTTTTTGACATCTCCCGTATAGTCCTCAAACTTCATGTAATTATTGGCGCAAAAACGATATAGATGTCCTACCATCTCCAACGCCCCAAAATTATATCGTGTCACCGTCTTAGCATTGTCCCGCAATCGTTTCGTCATTGTCATAACCGCATTTTCAATATCTTCCCTTACTCCAAGATGAATCGCCTTGAACAGATCATTCATCTGAATATCTTCGATCTGCATTGACAGATCCTGTCCTTTCGGAGCAATATCCCCGATATTGATCGAATGTCCCGCCCCATAGAGCACTCTATAAGAAACGGCCTCTCTCGCACTTTCATAGGATACACTTATCGCTGACAGTTCCTCGCACGGTTTTCCAATTCCTGCAGTGAGTACACATCCCAGAAAACGTTCTGCCCACTTGCAAAACCAGTCACAGTCATCCGTCAATCTCGATACATCCTCATCTGACTTGAGTTCTGCGATCATAACCACATTCCCCAGATATGTGAAGATCTCACTCTTCCAGTTATCCTTGAACTTTTCTTTTGCCTCACGCTGCACTGACATGGTAAGAAGCGGTACCGTCATACCATCTGAAACATGACTTTGGGATACATGGAAAACTACACAACAATACACAGGTCCCCTTAACAATAATTGATAATCATTCAGAAACTTATCAATATCTTCATCCGGCACTCTTCCTTCAATTAATGAACACATAAGGTTCGACTGCAGCACCTTAAGCGATTCCATGTAATACTGTTCCAGTATTTGGATGTTTAATTTCTCATCCCGTTCCCGATCCAGACTCTCTTTCACCCGGATCATACAATTGGACAGCTCCTCCGCATTGACCGGCTTCAGCACATATTCTTCAATTTCAAGATGTACCGCCTCTTTTGCGTATTCAAATTCATCAAATCCGGTCAGTATCATAATGCGAATACCGGGATTTTCCTTCCTCAATCTGCGGGACAATTCCAGCCCATCCATATATGGCATCTTAATATCCGTAATGACGACATCCGGTTGCATCTTTTCTGCAATTTCCAGTGCTTTTAACCCGTTCTGCGCCCTTCCGATTACCGTAAATCCGCATTGTTCCCAATCAATCTTATGTTCAATGACATCCATAACTTCTTCTTCGTCATCCACAAGAAGTACTTTATATGTTAACGTCTCCATAATGCCGTATCTGATACCTCCAAAAAAATCTTATATATCATTATAACAAACTTTTCTGTTCTTTTAAACACTTATGGCACGGATTCATCTATCGACAAATTCGTGCCACAAGTCACACTTTATTAAATAAAACAAATTATTTCTTCTTTACATATTTCAGACAGTCAAGTGTTACGGCTGCAAGAATGATAATACCTTCAAAAATAAACTGGAGGTTCGTATCAATACCAAGAATGGTAAGGGAGTACGTAAGGGATGTAAAGATCAATACACCGGTTACAACGCCGGAGATCTTACCGATACCACCTGTAAAGGATACACCACCTACTACACAGGCTGCAATCGCATCCATATCCCATCCTTGTCCATATGCTGCACTACCGGAACCGATCATTCGGTTACACTCAAGCCATGAACCAAATCCATAAAGAATACCTGCAAGGATAAATGCACCAAGTGTTACCTTGAATACAGAGATACCGGATACTGCCGCTGCTTCCGGGTTACCGCCTACTGCGTATAAGTTCTTACCAAAGGTTGTCTTATTCCAGATAAACCATACAACAACGATTGCTACAACTGCCCATATAATAATGGTTGGGAAATTGCCAATTCTAGGGATAAACATATTCGGAATTGCTGCATCGATCGCACCAAATGATACACCCTTTGTTGCGTAAGTTACAAGACCAAATATGATCAACATGTTTGCCATCGTTGAAATAAACGGATGCATCTTAAACTTCGCCATAAAGAATCCTGCAATTGTTGCAAATACCGTTGTAAAGAGCACACATACCACAAGAGCCAGAATTGCACGACCTGCTGCCGGAATACCGGAAAAATCAAAGATATGTCCAAATACAGCACCGGTATTGATACCGTTATGCATGATAATCGTTGCGGTAACCATACCCATACCAACCATACGGCCTACTGACAAATCGGTACCGGTTAACAGGATCAATCCCGCAACACCAAGTGCTAAGAACATACGCGGTGATGCCTGCTGTAAAATATTCAGAATATTGGTCATCGTAAACAACTGTGTATGTTTAACAATCGGAGTAATAATACACAATGCGATAAATATCATGATAATGACAATATACAAACCGTTCTTATATAAGAACTGTGAAGTATTAAATGTATATTTGTAATTCTCAATGCTCTGCGCCTGCTTCTGGGCAAATGTGAATTTGGACATGCGAAGCAGATCGATCAAATGATATTTATGTGCAAACGCATCATGTTTTCTGTCCTTAATCTCCTGCAATTTGGATTCATGAACCATCTGTGCATCAAAGACACGATTTTTATATACATATTTTTCGTCTTTGATTTCCTGCTTATCTGTTAATTTCGCAACGATCTGGTTATGCTCTGCCTTAAGGCTCTCTAGTTTTTTCTTATACTCTGCTGTTTCAATCTCTTTTTCTGCCTCACAGCTTGCAACTACTCTCTGATAATATTCACTATCATAATGATCTGCAAGGTATTTCTCGGCATCTGCGATCAGTTTTGCGATTTTGTCTTTATTTGCACTCTCCACTGATCTGGCTTTTTCAAGTTCTGCCTTGTCTTTTTCAATAACTGCGGCACGCTCTTCCTTTGTATAATTCTTGTCTTCTTTGGCAAGAGCTATATGTGTCTTCAAAGTCTGTACTCTGTCCGCACCATCCACGCGTAACGCATCTATCTGTTCCTGTATCTTACCTACATATTCATCGATCGGCTTTAAGAGTTTTTCCTCTTCCTGAGCCGAAAGAATTCGATTATCTTTTCCCATATCCTGTACTCCTCTCTATTACAAATATTTCGCACTAAGTCTTAATAACTCTTCCTGATTTGTTTCCTTCGTATTCACAATACCGGACAACCGGCCATTTGACATAACGCCGATACGATTGGTAATTCCAAGAATCTCCGGCATTTCTGAGGAAACAACAATAATGGATTTACCCTGTTTTGCCATCTGAATGATCAATTCATAAATCTCATACTTAGCACCGACATCAATACCACGTGTCGGATCATCCATCATGAAGATATTCGGCGAACGCTCTAACCATTTACCAAAGATAACCTTCTGCTGATTACCACCGGAAAGATTCGCGATCATATCATCCGGACCCATACATTTTGTATGCATAACACGGATTTCTTCGGCTGTTGCACGAACCATCTGGTCATGTGATAACGCAACTCCTGCTTTGTACTGATTCATGTTTGCAATCGTTGTATTAAATGTAATATCTGCTTTTAAGAAAAGTCCATCTGCCTTACGTTCCTCTGTGATCATAGCAAAACCATGATCCATTGCATCCTTTGGAGAATGGAAATTCATAAGCTTTCCATTATAATATACACGTCCGGCAGCTCTTGTACGAATACCAAATATGGTTTCAAGAAGCTCTGTACGACCTGCTCCCACCAATCCATAAAGACCGAAGATCTCACCTTTCTTTACATCAAAAGTAATATCCTGAAGCTTCGGTGCATACTTGGTAGACAAATGCTCCACAGACAACACAACTTCACCCGGCTTATTATCAACCGGTGGAAAACGATTATCCAATGAACGTCCAACCATCGCTGAGATCAGTTCATTCATATCGGTATCTTTGCTATTCTTTGTCATAACGAGGGATCCATCACGAAGCACGGATACCTGATCGCAAATTTCAAAAATCTCATCCATCTTATGGGAAATATAGATCAGAGAAATACCTTGTGCCCGAAGCTGTCTCATCATCTTAAACAGCTTTTCAACTTCCGGTGCTGTCAGAGATGATGTAGGCTCATCTAATACGATTACTTTTGCATTATAAGAAATTGCCTTTGCAATCTCACACATCTGTCGTTGGGACACTGACATACTTTTCATCGGCTTTGTGAGATTCACTGTAATACCCAACCGGCGGAACAGATCCGATGCCTCTTTCTTCATTCGTGCCTCGTCTACCATACCTACTGAATTTCTAGGATAGCGGCCAAGGAACAGATTATCAATCACGCTTCGTTCCAGACACTGATTCAGTTCCTGATGAACCATCGCAACTCCATTTTCCAATGCATCCTTCGGGCCGGAAAAGTTAATCTCTTTTCCATCTAATATTATTGTACCTTCGTCTTTTTGATAGGTACCAAAAAGACACTTCATCATCGTCGATTTACCGGCACCATTTTCACCCATAAGACCCATAATAGAACCCTTTTTCACATCCAGATTGATATGATCCAGAACCCGGTTTCTTCCGAATGACTTGCTCATGCCGCGAATCGATAAGATGTTATCTTTCTTATCCTCTACCATATGCTTACTCCTTTTAAAAAGAAGGGTATCAAGAGTTTCCTGACACCCTTCGGGCTAGTTTATCTGACTGACCAATCTCTTACTGCTGAAGGATTGATGTGTAAGATGAAGCATTGTCTGTCTTAACCATATTGATTGCAAATGCATCATACTCACTTGGGTTACCAAGACGGTTTGTAATGTTAGACTCTGTCTGTCCATCACCACCGATGTAATCAACCTTTAAGTTCAACAGATCGTCATAGTTCTCAAGAAGTGGCTGATAAGTTGAGCTTAAGAAGTTATCAGATGCATTGTAAATGTCTAACCAAACCTTCTTCTCCGGGCTTGATGAAGAATCAAGCTGCTTAGAAACCTTATCATAAACCTTGGTAGAATCTGTGAAATCCTGGTAATTATCTGCTGTTACAGCTACGTTCAATGCGTAGTAAGATCTCTCTTCTTCGCTGTATCTGTAATCAACACCTTCCTCTAACTGGTTGCCGGCGTCATCGGCTGTTCCAATACCGGTATCTACATCTACACCATCTAACGCATTACGAAGTACTCTTAATGTAAGGTAAGCCTGAACGTCTGCATGCTGTGAAATTGTTCCGCCATATCCTTCTGCGATTGCTGCTACAGCATCACTGTTTGCATCATATCCAAATGTAGGAACTTTGTTATCCTTTGCCCATGCATTGAACATTGACATTCCCATACCATCATTATTAGAAACAACTACATCAATCTCATCACCAAAGGATGCTGACCATGTACCGATCGCATTACCTGCTGTTGCTGCATCCCATGTAGCACCGGCTGAGTTCTTCATCTCCTGAGAAGCTAACTCACGAATGGTGTAAGACTTTCCGTCAATATCAACTGTTGCATCTTTGACTACAGAAGCAGATCCATCTGTATTCGTTCCTGCCGGTGAAGCATCTGTTGATCCGGAAGCTTCAACTCCGGTTCCTAATGCATCACGAACACCACGGGTACGTGCAATTGAATCGTTATGTCCAATATCACCAATCGCAAGTACATATCCGATCACACCGTCACCGTTACGATCGATTGTTGCTGCATTGGCTTTGATGTAATCCATTACCATCTGACCCTGAAGTTCAGCACCCTGATTTGCATCAAATCCTACATAATAAGTGCTGTCATTGAAATTCAATGCTGTCATGTCAAGTTCTCCTGTTGAACTGTTAGACGGCTGACGGTTGAACCATACCAAAGGTTTGGTACTGTTGGCACCACCGCTTGTAGATGCTGCTGAGCCGCTTGATTCGGATGAACCGGTGGAACCTGTTGAACCTGTTGAACCTGTTGAACCGGAACCACAACCTACCATAGATACTGAAAGTGCTGCTACTGCAAGCAAAGCAAATAATTTGTTTTTTCTCATAAAACATTCCTCCTTAAGAAATAACTTTTGTTTCCGTCCTATCGACTGTCCTTATTATATGGCAGATCAATTATGAAAAACATAGAATATTTTTTTATAAAGTGGGAAAATTTTATGCATTTTGTAAATACATTTTACATATTCTTGATATTTGTCTCGTCAAATTCACAATTTTCCTATATATCTTCCCCTTGTTTTCGTGCAGAAAAAGAGGCAACCGGTTCTTACCAATTGCCTCTTAAAGGGGAGGGAGAGTAAAACTCTATATATAATATTACACACACTTACATTTTGGAAATTCGATCAATCTCTGTCAATTCGTCTTCCGTAAACGCTGCCGCACCTACGATCTTCAAATTCTCTATAATCTGCTCCGGCTTGGATGCTCCGATCAACACACTGGTTACATCCTCATCTTTCAGTACCCAGCTAAGTGCCATCTGTGCCAGTGTCTGACCACGCTGCTTTGCAATCTCATTTAACTTGATTACTTTTTGCACCTTCTCCTCTGTAATATCCGATGCATGCAGATAACGTCCATCTCTGGCTACACGGCTGTCTGCCGGAATGCCATGAATATATTTGTCTGTCAGCATTCCCTGTGCTAATGGAGAAAATGCAATAATTCCTTTGCCACTTTCCTGTGCCTGCTGCTTCAATCCATTGTTCTCAATCGTCCGGTCAAAGATGCTGTAACGATTCTGGTTAATAATGAATGGACAGTGCAGCTCCTGCAAGATATCTGCTGCTTGCTTCATGGTTGGACCATCATAATTGGAGATACCAACATATAACGCCTTGCCGCTCTGTACGATCTGACTTAATGCAAGCATCGTCTCCTCTAACGGTGTCTCCGGATCCATCCGGTGATGATAGAAGATATCCACATAATCTAATCCCATACGACGCAGGCTCTGATCTAAGCTTGCGATCAGGTATTTACGGCTGCCCCAGTTACCATACGGGCCATCCCACATATCATATCCTGCCTTCGTGCTAATGATCAGCTCATCCCGGTATGCATGCATCTCTTCTTTCATAATACGTCCAAGACTCTTCTCCGCCGCACCATATTCCGGTCCATAATTATTTGCCAGATCAAAGTGCGTAATTCCATGATCAAATGCGGTAAAGCACATGGCTTTCATATTCTCATAATCATCTTTGGAGCCAAAGTTATGCCAGAATCCAAGTGAAAGAAGCGGCAACAATAAGCCACTCTTTCCACATCGGTTATATTGCATGGTATCGTATCTTGTCTGATCTGCTGTATATCCCATATTCCCATTCGGCATCTTACAACGATGCTCCTCCAATTCCATAAAACATAACAAAATCTTCTTCAACTCCTACCTTGAAAAAGGGGGAGACCAGAGACAAGCAATTGATTACCAATCGCTCATCTCTGAAACTATGCTGAAAAAAATTAGCTGATAATCTTATTATATACATTTCCGGCTAGAAAAAAATGGAATATTTTTTACAGAAGCTATAATATTTTTGGATTACTTCAATCATGGATGTTCCATTATTTACAGAAAGTCAAAGAAAAGCTCGTTCCTTTTTTCTCCTCACTCTTAACCGATATTCTGCCACCCATTCCTTCTACAATGGACTTTGCAAGAGACAGACCGATTCCTACGCTATTCGGATTGACCTCATTATGTACCCGGTAGAATCGTTTGAAGATATTCACCAACTCGTTTTCCGGAATCCCGACACCCTCATCCTCCACATAGATTCTGGTATACACATTCGTATGCTCCACACGAAGACGGATATTGGTATTCTCTCCCGAATAATCCGAAGCATTCTTAAGCAGATTGATCAGCGCTTCCGTCAGCCAGTCTCCATCACAGAGAAGTTCGATATTCTCGTCACCTTCCACTATCAGCTTCTGGTGCTTTGTCTCTAATAAATGAGTGACTCCATTTTCTGCCTGCAGGAAGATATGGGATAACGGAATCTCTTTACACTCAAACTGAATGGAACCTGCCTCAATCCTGGCAAGCTTCAACATAGAAAGTACCATCCACTCCATCCGGCTTAGCTGATTCGATGCCTCCGTAAGAATCTGGTGCTGCTTCTCCTTATCCTCCACCTTATCTTCTAACAACAGATCCACAAATACATTCAAAGATGCCAATGGTGTCTTAAGCTGATGGGATATATCCGAGATAATATCTCGCAGAAAGATCTTCTCCTTCATCTCCCGGTCACGGCTTTCCCGGAGCACTGCTACCATCTTATAGAAATTCGTGTACAGGATTCCAACGGCGCCCTCATAGTATTCCTCTTCTACCATACCGTCGCACTGTTCCATCACCTCATTCATCATCCCGGAAAGCTTCTCCATCTCTCCATACAGCTTGTTCACTCTTCCATAGGATATCCGGTAAAAGACAAACAGAACAACACCAAGAATAATCACGCAGCCCCATTCCGTAACCGATAATTCCCCGTCCCGGACAAACAGCCACACGATCATAGCCAGAACAGCCAGAATACTTCCGATCAGATAAATGAACCTATAATGTTTGCGCTCGTAATCACTTTCCATGTCCCGTTTCCTTTCTCGTAAACCGATAACCTACTCCTCGTACCGTCTCAATATACTCTGCATCTTCTCCTAATTTACCACGCAGACGCTTCATATAGACCGATAGTGTATTGTCATCCACAAAAGATTCCTGTGCATCAAACAGACGCTCCAATATCTGCCCCCGCTCTAACACCTGACCTTCATGTGCGATCAATTCTCCGAGCAGTCGAAGATCATTAGGCGTACAATCTACCAGTTCCCCATTCCGATACAGACGAAATTCCTTCGGATAGAAACAATGCTGCCCGAAATGATACCCTTCCGGCTCCACATTTCTCTGTGTCAGCCGGTATCTTCTAAGATTGGCTGCAATCCGGGAAAGCAGTTCCTTCACCCGATACGGTTTGGTCACATAATCATCCGCTCCACATTCCAACCCCTGTACAATATTCACTTCTTCTCCTACTGCTGTCAGGAAAATGATCGGTGTCTGACATCCTTCCTGCCGGATCTTCCGGCAGAAGTCATAGCCGTTACCATCCGGAAGCATCACATCTAACAGGATCAGATCCGGTCTGCTCTCCCGCTCCATCTCATATGCCTGTTCTATTCTGCCCGCTGTCACGACTTCATATCCTTCTGCCTGCAAAGCATATTCCGTTCCTAATGCTAATGCATAATCATCTTCTACTAACAATATCCTGTCTGCCATGTTACCCTCTCTTCTCCATAAGACTTTGCATCTGTTATTTTCATACGTTCTCCATATTATATATCAAGCCGAACAGCTAAATCAATTGCGGATTGCAGACACCTTCTCAATTCACTTTCCCAATCCCGGCTATCCGTATACCATATAGCCGCATATGCTCCATCTACACGCATCTGTGCAGACGATATGATAATAACCGGTATCTCTAATCCACGCTTTTTCACTTCCTGAATTACCCGATCGCCAGCTTCCCATTCCGGCTTTCCCCACTTTGTAATTGGAAAATGCATATCGGACAGGATCACATCATAGGAAGATGTTGTATCCTTTAAATGTTCCAGTCCTTCTTCTACACTTTCTACCCATGTGATATCTTCAATGCCTAACGACTGCACCACGCTGTGAATCGCCATATATTTGGTTGTATTATCTTCAAAATGTAATATCCTCATATCATTATTCTTCTCCCCTGTGAATCCATCTAATATCTTCATTATATCCATATTGTACTACAAATGCTATCTACTTTTCCATTGCAAAAATATATGCCGGGAACAAATCAACACCTGTTCCCGGCATGTATTCTAGCCAAAGTCTGCATTGCAACAACCTTGTATATAAGTTAATTATTCAATTCCGTATTATGCTATTATTTCTCCTCCCAGCCAATTACTGTTACTGTATCATCATAATATAAAGTATCTAAATTTTTATTATTCGTCACATCCAGTGTACTCAATTTATTATCAGTACACTCTAAATATGTTAACGCTGTATTTTTGCTTACATCCAGACTACTCAAGTTATTCGAATAACAATATAACACTGTTAATGCTGTATTTTTGCTTACGTCCAGACTACTCAATTTGTTCCAATTACAAGCTAACTCTGTTAATGCTGTATTTTTGCTTACGTCCAGACTACTCAAGTTATTATCACAACAATCTAAATATGTTAACGCTGTATTTACGTCCAGACTACTCAATTTATTATCACTACAATCTAACTCTGTTAATGCTGTATTTTTGCTTACATCCAGACTACTCAAGTTGTTCCAATCACAATCTAACTCTGTTAATGCTATATTTACGTCCAGACTACTCAATTTATTATAACCACAATCTAACCGTGTTAGTGCTGTATTTTTGCTTACATCCAGACCGCTCAATTTATTTCCATTACAATTTAACTCTGTTAATTCCTTGTTTTTGCTTACATCCAGACTGCTCAATTGATTGCTAAAACATATCAATGTTTTCAATGCAGACAATTTTTCTAACGTAATTGAGCCTTGCATATTACAATTAACCCAATAAATGCCTTCTAAGCGCCCATCACTATTCCAAATATAACCCGATGTATACCACATATCTCCTTCTTCGTTTTCTTCACATTTCGCTACTAGATTGGCATCTGTTGGAATTGTTGCACCTTTTTCATTCTTTTCTTTAATGATTTCCTGTAATGCTGCTACATCATCCAGATTTTTTCCCTCTGTATTAGTCAGCGTAATGTCAGCCGGTTTCGTTGGTTTATCAGAATCTGATGGTTTATCCGGTGTTGTCGGCTTATCTGAATCTGATGGTTTATCCGGTGTTGTCGGAGTATCGGAATCTGATGGTTTGTCCGGTGTTGTTGGTGTTGTCGGATTCTCTGGTTTTGGCGCTTCCGGTGTTGTTGGTGTTGTCGGATTCTCCGGTTTTGGTGCTTTCGTCGTTGCATTCTGCTGCGTCGCCGCCTCTGTTGTTGCAGCTTGTTTCTTCTTTTTCTTCACTGTTACCTTACATACATATTTCTTGCCGCTGACCTTAGCGGTAATTTTAGCCTTACCGGCTTTTTTTGCAGTAACGACACCTTTCTTGCTGACACTGGCAACCTTTTTCTTGTTGCTGCTCCATGTAATCTTTTTCTTCTTCGGTGCGTTTTTCAGTTTCAAAGTAACCTTTTTTCCTACCTCTAACGTTACCGTCTTCTTATTTAACTGTACCTTTCTTTTCTTTGCTGCCTGCACATTGCTTCCCGGCATTACAAGCATTCCTGCCACCATCACTACTGTCAACAAAAACGCAGTGAACTTTCGTAAATTTCTCATATCCTTCCTCCTGATTTAAATATAATAATTTTGTAAACATGAACAGGATAACCTTCAAGCACCCTTATACTCACAAGTAGTGTAAATGCACAAAAAAAGCCGGGGACATATATCAGAATACTTCTAATATATGTGCCCGGCTTACCCGTTCCTTCAGACATGACATACAAAAAATAGGTTCAACAAATAAAGCTCTGTTAGTTAGTGCTTTGCTTTGCTTTGCTTTACTTTACTTTACTTTACTTTACTTTACTTAAAAGTTTCCACCTTCATCTGTATATGTCAAGTCCTTTCTTGTTTTATATTCATAATATATCATGGAAGAAATTAGTAGTCAAGTGTATGAGTTGCAGCAGATTCTAACATAATCTACAATCCTACAAACACAAATATGTACCCGGTTATCTATACAAAATCCCCGGCCTCTTACCGAAGCCGGGGATTCGCTCTATCTCGCTATATTTGATATCAAATTAATACTTATATACCTTAACGGTCTTGGTTCCATATGCTAATGCTTTTGCATGTGTTGAGAAGAAAATGTCAATATGATTACCTTTTACTCCACTACCACAATCTTCTACGGTATATACCACTCCATCAATTACAACCTGTGAACCATATGGTAACACACTTGTATCCGCTGCAATGGTTCTTCCCTCTGTCGGTGTTGTTCCACTTGCAGTCTTACTGTTACCACCGGAACACTTCTTACATCCACAATATGCTGTTATTGTAAATGTTCCAATACATTCGCCGGATTCCGTTGCCTTAACCGGTGTCGTCGATGCACCCTTATAAGAAGTATCGGAACTTGTATTCGAACTTGTTGTCGTTGTTGTATTCTGTGCAACCTGCGTTGCCTGTCTCTCAGCCTCTGCTGCAGCTTCTGCCGCTGCTTTCTCAGCCGCTAATTTCTCTTCTTCTCTTCTCTGCAATTCTTCTGCAGATACCGCAATCTCATATAACCGGTCAATATCCACAAGATCTGCTGATACATAACCTGTCTTGCCATCTGCTAACATAACAGTAAGCCATGTAATATCATCTGTACTCTGCTCTGTTGTAGCAGCCTGTGTAGATGCCTCTGTATTCTGCTCTGTTGCTGCTTCTTCTGAACTATTCTGTGTTGTTACTTCTGTATTCTGCTCTGTAGAAGCTACAACCTCTGTCGTATCATCTTCCGCAGCCTGTGTTGCGGTCTCCGTAACTGCTTCACTTGTAGCAGCCTCTGTATTCTCAGAGGTAACCTTCTCTGTTGCAGATTCCTCTGTCGATGCATCCGCTTCCGTCTTATCTTCATCCTCTCTTGGATCATCTAACACAGTAACACTTGCATCTTTATCTAATACAGTAACAATATCTGCATCTGTTGACTTCTCTTCCCGGATGTTCACGCCATCCTCTAAGACTGTACCCTGTAATGTAACATAATCCTTAGCAAATTCCTCTGCACTGTCTCCGGTTAATACATATTCTGATAATACATAACCTTCTACATCACCGGACTTAATCTTCGTCCATTCTCCATCGGTACCTTCTACAATTGCAATCGCTCCCGGATTCATAGATCCCACAAACTCACCATCGGTACTTGGAGTCTTACGAATGTTCAATGTCTCCTCAACATCGGCAATACACTTCTTGTCAAATTCACCTTCCGGCTTACTTGCTACGGTCTGCTCTGTATAAGCAACGACCGGTTCGGTTGTTGCTTCGGTTGCTACCTCTTCCGTTGCCATTGCAACCTGAACAGCTTCGGTTGTTGCTTCCGTTACTTCTTCCGTTGCAGCCTTGGTTGCTTCTTCGCTGCTTCCAAATAATGCATCCATTGCATTTACTTTATCATTCTTAGCCAGTTCCTTCTGATTATCACTACCGGAATGTGCCAATATAATTCCACCGACAACTAATGCAATCAAAACAATTGCACAAAGTGCAATCTGCATATTTCTCACAAAATATCTTCCATTGAAGATGTTCTTTCTCATGTAAAGTTTATAGCGTTCTGTCATAACCGCTCTTCTGTTATGTCGCATAGTCTCTTTCCTCCATCAACAAAACGATTCTTCTATCTCTGTCCCCTCGTTGATATCCTAAACTTCATAATAGTATTACGATAATTAAACCTCATACCAAAATGTTACAAACTTGTTACAAGTTGTAATATAACACTTAACAATCTAAATGTCAATATGTCATTTTTTACCCTGAAATCCCCTTTTTTCGTACTTTTTGTACATAACCAACAGGATAATCGCACAAAGAACCTACTATAATATGTTAAGATATCATTACAAGTTTGTACAATTGTTGAAATATTTATACTTATTTTTATATATTCTGCCAACAAAAACATATCATCCCATCAGCGTAACACCCTCTTTGCATTGGTTGCGTGTATTATAAAATCATGATACACTCAAAAAGCGATAAGAATAATTTCTATATAATAAGGAGGAATTGATTCGTGGCAGTTATTCGAATTGACAAATATCTTGCAGATGCCGGAATCGGCACACGTTCCATTATTAAAAAAGAACTGAAAAAAGGATATGTCACGGTGAATGGGAATACAATCCAAAAACCGGAATATAAAGTAGATCCTTCAACCGATATCATTACTTATCTGAATGAAGAGATTCATCTCGAAGAATACGAATATTACATATTGAACAAACCGGCAGGTTACGTCAGTGCAACCCGGGATAACACAGCTCCAACCGTATGCTCACTTGTTGCTTCCGCCCGCAAGGATTTGGCACCGGTTGGGCGATTAGATAAAGATACCGAGGGATTACTTCTTATTACTAATGATGGTGTGCTTGCTCACCGTCTGCTTTCGCCAAAACGGCATGTAGATAAGACCTATTTTGCGATCATCAAAGGAATCGTAAAGGATACCGACGTCGCTGCATTTGCCAACGGGCTGGTTATCGGTGACGAAGATCTGAACGTGGCAATGCCTGCGGCACTTACGTTTTATCCTTACACAGAAGCACAGGCAAGACAGCCTTCTCTTCCGGATCATTTGAAACAACTTGCATTGAATGCAGATAACGATAACCTCTCTTATATAGAAGTAACACTTCATGAAGGGAAATTTCACCAGGTAAAACGAATGTTTCAGGCAGTTAACAAAGAAGTACTATATCTGAAGCGAATCCGGTTTGGTGCCCTTTGTCTCCCGGAAGATCTTGCATCAGGGGAAAGTCGTCCTCTTACCGAAGAAGAACGAATGCTTTTGCTGGATTCATCCGGCAATTAAACCATATAAGGCGAATTTGCACTTTAGCAATTTAAAGTGTTGACATCTTCATTTTCTGATATTACAATAAATGCAGTAAATATAATGGAAAACGGAGTGAACATTTATGAATACAAAGGAACATTTCAGCATTGGATTTATTGGCTTAGGACTCATTGGCGGTTCCATTGCCAAATCAATCCGACGCATCTTTCCGGATACTGAAATATTAGGCTACGACGTAGATCAGGAAGCCCTGCGGCTTGCCTTAGACGATCATACATTATCAAAGACCGTAACATCCATCGAAGCTATGCATAATTGCGATTATATCTTTTTATGTGCTCCGGTGCATTATAATATCGCATATCTTCCTATATTAAAGCGCATCATGAAAGACAGTTGTATCTTAACCGATGTAGGAAGTGTAAAAAGTGATATCTATCAGGCAATTCACGACCAGCAATTAGACGATTACTTTATCGGCGGCCATCCTATGGTCGGCTCCGAACGAAGCGGTTACGAAGCCGCACATGACCGGCTGGTGGAGAATGCTTACTACTTTGTAACACCTTCCGAGGCGGTCGCAGATGATAAAGTATCTGCATTCCGAACTTTTATCGAGGATCTGGGTGCAATTCCAATCTTATATAGTCCGGAACGACATGATGAGATTACAGCATATATCAGTCATATACCACATGTCATTGCTTCCTCTTTAGTGAATTTAGTTGCTGTTCAGGACGATCAGAGTGGAATGTTAAAGCAACTGGCTGCCGGTGGATTCAAAGATATAACCCGTATTGCTTCCTCAAACCCGGTTGTCTGGGAACATATCCTGTTAAGCAACCCGGTCAATATAGTAAAGGGATTACAGACATTTCGTAACGAGATTGATACAATGATCGATGCCATTCAGTCCGAAGATGCCCGCGGAATCTATTCTTTCTTTGACAGTGCCAAGGATTACCGCAATTCCATTCCGGAACATGCGACCGGTGTGATCCGGGTAAATTACGAAGTATACATTGATATTCCGGATGTTCCAAATGCAATCGCAAAGGCAGTAAACATCATCGGCGATGCCGGAATTAACCTGAAAAATATTGGCATCACCCATAACAGAGAAGATAATGAAGGTGTATTACGGCTTTCTTTCTATGATAACGACAGTGCAATCGCTGCCGCAGAACAATTAAAGCAACATCAATATACAGTTTATGAACGATAGGAGAAGAAACATCATGCAGATCAGACATTTTAACCAATTACGTGGAGAACTTACCGTTCCCGGTGACAAGTCCATTTCTCACAGAAGTATTATGCTTGGTTCCCTTGCCAGAGGAACAACCGAAGTAACCGGATTCTTACAAGGAGCCGATTGTCTATCTTCCATCTCCTGTTTCCGGAAAATGGGAATTACAATCGAGAACGATCCTGCTACCAATACTGTACGAATTCACGGCAACGGTTTACACGGTCTGACCGCCCCTTCTGCCACCTTAGATGTTGGAAACAGTGGTACTACAACCCGTTTAATGTCCGGTATCTTAGCTGCACAGCCATTTACCTCTACGGTAGATGGGGACGCTTCTATTCGTAAACGTCCTATGGGCCGGATCATGAAGCCCCTTTCTTTGATGGGGGCCTCTTTCCACAGTCTGGAGACAGAACAATGTGCTCCATTTACCGTATCCGGCGGTCATCTTCATGGAATCCATTATGATTCCCCTGTTGCTTCCGCGCAGGTCAAGTCCGCAATCCTGTTAGCCGGGTTATATGCAGAAGGCGCAACCAGCGTGACTGAACCGGCACTATCCAGAAATCATACGGAATTAATGTTTGAATCGTTCGGAGTTGATATCAGAAGCGAAGGAACGACCGCTACTGTCAGACCTGCAGCCGAACTACATGCGCAGCATATTGAAGTTCCTGGTGACATTTCCTCTGCGGCATATTTCATTGTCGCCGGGCTGATCACTCCGAATTCCGAGATCACGATACGCCATGTCGGGATCAATCCGACCAGAGACGGTATTCTTACTGTATGTAGGAATATGGGTGCAGATATTACACTCTCTAATGTGAAACAGGATGTTGGAGAACCGGTTGCCGATATTACCTTACGCACCAGCAGTCTGCACGGTTGTACCATTGAAGGTGATATCATTCCAAAATTGATCGACGAGATCCCGGTTATCGCCATTATGGCTGCATTTGCCGATGGAACGACCACGATCAAAGATGCACAGGAGCTGAAAGTCAAAGAATCCAACCGGATTGATGTTATGGTCGATAACCTGTCTGCCATGGGAGTGGATATTGAAGCAACCGACGACGGTATGATCATTCATGGCGGCAAGCCTCTTCATGCTGCTACGATCGATTCCAGACTCGATCACCGGATCGCTATGAGTTTTGCTATTGCCGGCGGTCTTGCAGATGGGGATACCGAGATCCTTGGTGCCGAATGTGTTAATATCTCTTATCCGACCTTCTATGAAGATTTACAGAAATTAGGATAAAAGCAGAACGCATTCCAAACACATTATATAAAAATTCTTTACCGGGACGTTATTATCATGAAAGTAAACAAAATCAGAAATTCATTTTTTCTTGTGCTTGCCGCCCTGATCTGGGGTGTTGCATTTGTAGCACAGACAACCGGTGCCGAAGCAACCGGACCATATACCTTTAACTGCATCCGCTCCTTTATCGGCGGTATTTTTCTACTTCCGGTCATTAACATATCAGACCGTAGGAACGGCAATCCCGTTCCTTCCCCACAACAGAAAAAAGACCTCCTGACCGGAGGTATCTGTTGTGGATGTATTCTGTTTGTTGCAACTACCTTACAGCAGCTTGGTCTATACTTTGGTGTACCTGCCGGCAAAGCCGGATTCTTCACCGCCTGCTACATACTGATCGTACCGATTCTCGGTCTGTTCTTCCATAAACGCTGTGGACTTAAGATCTGGATCGGTGTTGTTCTTGCAGTTGCAGGATTATATCTTCTCTGTATGGACGAAGGTGGTTTTTCATTACAATTACGGGATATTCTTGTGCTGATCTGTGCGGTTGTGTTTGCCTGCCACATCTTAACTATCGACCATTTTTCGCCATTAGTGGACGGCGTTAAACTGTCATGTATTCAGTTTTTTGTGTGCGGTATTCTCGGGTTAATTCCAATGTTCTTTGCAGATATGCATCACTCAATCGCAGGTATCCAGGCCTGGCTCCCCTCTTTGGGCAGTATGGATGCCTGGATTCCTCTGCTATATGCCGGTGTACTGTCCAGCGGCGTTGGTTACACCCTGCAAATTGTTGGACAGAATGGACTGAATCCAACCATTGCCTCTCTGCTAATGAGCTTAGAATCTGTATTTTCCGTGCTTGCCGGATGGATAATACTCGGACAATCCATGAATGCACAGGAATTATCCGGATGTGTGCTTATCTTTATTGCGATCGTATTAGCCCAGATAACGAATGAGCCCTTTCCGACCTGACAGGAAACCAAGTCCAATCGTATCGAACCAGAATACATTGTTCAGAGCATGATGCAAACCGGTTGGGATCAACAGACGGTTCATGAATGCGTAGATACCTACGCCAACTACATCCAGACCAACAATTGCCTCGCCAAGAGATACCAATGCACCGAACAACAACGGCCAGTGCTGTAATTCCGTCGGTACCATCATTTGTCCACATCCCTTATTGCACTTTGGTACAACCTATGCATGTGCCTTTACACATCGTCCGTCCCTTACGCTGCAAGGGTAATCATTTATTTGCGCGGGTGCTTCAGCGAAACAGCAACCGCAATTGCCCCAAACGCACAGCCTGCAACCGGCCACAGAATCCAACTTCTTCCCCAATCATTGGTATAGAAACTGAATCCAAGATAAATAGCACACATCAGGCACCAATAAATCCCTGCAATCTGACCCATCCTGTCCGCTCCTTCTCTCTTTGCCAGCTTCTTATCTTTGGTATAATCCTGCTCCTGTAATAAAATATTATAAGTTCCCATACGTATTCCTGCCTGAACAAATAAAAATACAGAAACAGCGAGTACTCCAAACATAATTATGCCCTGCACCTCATCAGTATAATCTTTCATCGTTGTGTATCCCAAAAACGTCTCTGCTAACATACACAATACAACCGCCAGAATTACCAGAATAACACCTATTGTAATATGAATATTGAATATCTCCTGATACTCTTTCTTCTTATCTGTGATCAACAGCTTGATATCATCCGGAAGAAGAAAATCCTCTTTTTCCAAATATTCATATATGTGGAGACGCAAGCCAGACATTATGAACAACATAACAGCAGTTCCAAGTAGTAGAAACATAACAGTTCCTGCTGCAGTATCCTGAATGTCCTCCGGTGCCCCCAGTCTTTTTGTAATCATAATTGCAATACAAGAAAATGCAAAACTTAATAGACATAGACATACCCCTATCGCAATCCGTTTGCCCGATTTCTCTCTCACTTCCATATAAGAATCTACTTCATTCTTGGTGAGTTCTTTTCTGAAATTATTCTCCCTGGTATTTTCACTATTGCTTTCAGATCGTTCATTAAACTCTGCATCTGCCATATCACTTTTTCTACTATTACTCGAATCATATATAGAATCTCCGGCAATTGTACTCTCCGTATTCTCCACCGTATCAACAGTCTCTTTCAATAAATAATCTGTTGATACCCCAAATATCTGACTCATCAGCACAATCTTATCCAGATCCGGTGTGGACTGCCCCGTTTCCCTTAGTTAAAGATATTGTTGGGTATCTCAAGATGTGTCATTCGATTTTGCCGATAAAGCGGTAGAAGATTTCCACTTCCTGTTCCCGGCTTCCGTCCTCACTTTTGACCGCTTCATGGACAAGGATTTTTTCAATCAGCGTATTCAGAAGTTCAGCCGTCAATTCTGTGGGATTGACATACTGTTTCATCAGACCTATCCACTTTTCAGCGTCAACCGCTGTCTGGGCGGCGGTCTCCATCGCTTCGTGAAGCCGTTCAATTTTTACGTCCAATTCTCGCTGTTCGCCCTGATACTTTTCGGACAGCATATTGAAATTGTATTCTGTAATGCGTCCGGCAGACCAGTCCTCATACATTTTTGCAAACAGGGTGTCTACTTCTGCTTTGCGCTTTTCCGCCTTTTTCAGTTCGGCTGTCTGCCGCTTCCTTGCAGTATTGCGTTCCTTGTCGCTGGCGTTAAGTAGCCGTTTCAGAAGTTTGTCCCCATCCTGCTGTGCCAGCACAGACCAGTATTGCAGACGGGAAAGGACATAGGCGTAAAGCACATCATAGCGGATATAGTGCATGGAACACTGGTGCAATCCTTGCCCGTACTTGCTACAATGGTAGTGGGCATAGGGATTTTTGTTCTGGCTGTTCATACCATAGGCCAGCGACCAGCCGCAGTCCGCACATTTTACCAGCCCGGAAAATATCTGTGTTGTGCCGTTCTTCTGCCGTCTGCGCCTGTTGCAAATCTGCTCCTGTACTTGACGGAACACATCTTCGGAAATAATCGCTTCGTGGGTGTTCTCCACACGATACCATTCCTCTTTTGGCTTGCGTACTTTCTTCTTGTTTTTGAATGAAATGTTGGTCTGCTTATTGTGGACGCTGTGTCCGATATAGGTTTCCTCTTTCAGAATACTTTTCACCTGCGCTATCGTCCACGCATAGGCTTTTTCCTCCGGCGCTCCGGCATAGATATTTGCGAAAGTGCCGTATCTCTGGAAATTCAGCCAGCCGGGAGTAGGTACTTTTTCTTCGACCAAAATCCGTGTAATGCTGGCGGCTCCCCGGCCATGAACGGCAAGGTCAAAAATCTTTTCGATAATCCACCTTGTTTCCGGGTCAATCAGAAGATGGCCTTTCTTATCTGGGTCTTTGACATAGCCAAGCGGAGCATAGGCTCCATAGTGTGCGCCATTTGCGAACCGTGTCCGCATGGCCGCCTTTACCTTTTTGCTGGTCTGGCGGGCGTGCATTTCATTCAGAATGTTGAGGAATGGGGCAAGCTCATTCTCTCCGTTGATGGTGTCCACATTGTCATTGACAGCGATATAGCGGACGCCTTTGCTGGGAAAGTAGATTTCCGTGTACTGGCCGGTCAGAATGTAGTTTCTGCCTAAGCGGGATAAATCCTTCGTAACAACGCAGTTGATTTTCCCGTCCTCAATGTCATCAATCATTCTCTGAAAATCCGGCCTGTCAAAGTTCGTTCCAGACCATCCATCGTCGATATATTCATCTATGACATTCAGGCCATGCTCGGCGGCATATTGCCGGAGCATCATGCGTTGTGTCTGAATACTCCCGCTTTCTCCTTGCAGTTCATCGTCCCGGCTCAATCTCATATAAAGCGCCGTGTTGTAAATCGTAGTATTGTAAGGTTGTTTCACCGTAAAAATCCTCCTTCTAAAGAAACAACCCACGCTTACAATACTTTTGCTCTATGGCAATTATATCATAAGCGTGGGCGTGTTATCAATGATGGGCTATCAGGTTGAAGCGGCTTTTTCTGCGGTATGCCGCACCACATCTACAATCAGATCACCGAGGGGCTTCCCGCCTGCGGCGAAGTGTTCGGAGATTTTTATACGGTTGTTCCCACATACAAAATACTGCGTGCCGTTCTCTGCTTGTATGACCTGCCCTGTCCGGGGTGTAAAAATATCGCTTTCGCTTTTTGCCATCCAGTGTCCTCCATATTCAGTTTTCAAGGTACAATGCCGCACAG